>Ga0209348_1000188_pt1 | contig 36195 bp, 68 predicted proteins | sample ETNvirenome_2_30_FD_184065 | JGI IMG/M metagenome (GOLD analysis project Ga0209348, IMG submission 184065) | Marine viral communities from the Pacific Ocean - ETNP_2_30 (SPAdes) (version 2) | ecosystem: Environmental > Aquatic > Marine > Oceanic | place: Pacific Ocean | collected 2013-06-22
AAAAATATAATTACAATTAATTATGAACAAGCAAAACAAACAAAACCAGATTATCAAAGGAAAGAAAGAACTTATGGTTTTGAAAATGAAGATCAAGAAAAATACTTTTTAAGAGGTATTGAAGCAGTTAGTTTTGTTTATAATTTTAATTATAAATTAACAAAACACGATTAATCTTTATTATCAGAGGGTATATCAACTATATCCTCTGATACATCAATCATATCACTTTGATTATCTTCCCATGAAATCTTAATAGATTGATCTGTTTTAACTTGTTGAACCTTATTATCAGAGTACAGATCAGTTAATTTGTTAGCCAAGAACGTAATAAATTTTGTCTTCTCTCTTATCCATAATATCTGGTTAGGATTTTCAACCTCTTGATACTGAAAGATTTGCAACAACTTATCAATTAAAGTTTGTACACCATTCTTTCTAGCCTCTGTTATTCTTTCATTCAATTCTGGATTTTTTTTTAAGTGAGCATAGAACTTCATCAAGCTGAACTCGTACTGTTTTTCCTCTAAGATTTCTGTAAGTGTTAGACCTCTCGTTAGTTTTTCGCAAATTATATCTGCTTGGTTGGTTGTTATCAATTCTGACTTTGACTTGGGTGTAGTAATATTCTTTGAGTTGCTCATCTGTATATTTCCTAAATTGTTGTAGTTTGCTTAATTGTTTTATTCTAGTTTCATCTGTGTAATTAGATTTTCTAAACCCTTTAACATTTTGGTACCCATGATACTTACAATAAAAGGTCCCATTTGCCAACTGATAACCTTTCATTCTACAAGGTATCAATTTACCCTCACGTCTACCGGCTCTGGTAAAGCCTTGACAGAATACCTTTCTCATGGCTCTTCCCGGCATTATTTTTTAGGTCTACCTTTCCAATCTAAATTATTACGTTTATTATATTCAACTTTCTCTCTATATCTTGGATTGCTATTCTTACTTATCTTAGAAAGTTCAGTTAATATTTTTTGAGGGTGTACATAATTAGATTTACTTTCCCGGTCCAGTTCAGCCTTTCTTTCTTTAGCAAGTTTAATATAGTATGGATTTTTATTATCTGAATTAAGCTCTGCAAGGGGGAGCTTCGCTAAATTGTCTACTATAGCTTGTTGATTACCTCTATTATCTCTAATTATATTTTCTATAGTATATACTTCTAATGTATCTACTAATGTAGCTCTTATTTGCGCATTAGGTAGTTCAGATTTAGACATTGAGTTGTGTAGATTTGAGCTACCTTGAAATAAACCCTCATTTTTAATGAATAATTGATTGATAGAGTAGGTTTTACCACTGCGACCTTTGATAGAATAAACTACATTCATCTTCTCTAAAGTTTCAAGTGATCTCTTAACAGTAGACCTAGATAAGTTAGTATCTTTAGCTAAAGTCATGTGGCGAAGTCCGGCAGAATAGTTATTCTTTTTCCAACAGTGTTTCATGAGCGCCATGAATACATTTAGACAGTTAGATTTCTTTTGACCGGACAATCTGTTAAGATGGAAGTACAATTTGTACGTTATATGTATAAAACCTCTAGTCTGCACAATATTTTCTGTGATTTTGTTGTAGGTCTAGCAAGATGGACAACCATTGGTCCTCATTCATCAGCTCAAACTCTGTCGGAGAGCTTGTTATTCGCTTAACTCTAAAGGTTAGGGTAGTTGGGGTCAGATTTCTATAGAAAACTAAAAAGCAGGGTATATTTAAGCGACTAGCGAGGGTCTTTACAAGGTTTGTAGCCTTATATTTCTGTCCTTTATCATAACAAGTTTCAAGTATAGCAAGTGGCTCGTAGCAACGAGGACAAACCTCAATACTATCTACATCAATCATAGCTATACCCTCATATTTCCTATGCCAATCGTTATAATTGCCATTAGAAAAAGCATAAGTCCAACGTGCCATTATCTTTTAAAAATACCCCAAACTAATACAAGTAATAGAGATGATAGCAACACCTGTAATTCTATGGGTGCGCCTAAAAATACATCAATCATTTTTCCCTTTCTGTTTTATCATTAGTATTTCGTTTTCTTTCTCTTCTAGTTTTTTTTCAAGTGCCAGTATAATATCGGATTGTTTCTTGATATATTTCTTAGCTCGTTTCAATTCAAACTTACAATCAACCTCATCAAACATACCCTCGTATGTCATTTTAAAACCTCAATCTTTTTAACAACCGATCTTGGATATACTGTGGTGTTACCAACTGTAAGTGAACCATCATCATCAAAGCTATGCGAAGCAAAGATGATAACTTTCTTTGGGTCCTTGTGTAATAAGTAGCCGGTGTCCTCGCACCAACTGTACATTTGCTCTTTAGCTTTTTCAAGAGTGGTCCAATCAGATGAAGATACAATATCTTGCCAAATAATTTTTACTCTTTTGTATTTAAACTTTTTCGTACCAAGCACTGTACAGATCCTCTAGTGTTACTTCATTGTTGGTTACTTCCAAGATTTTCTTTACCATATCTGGGTCCGGAAATCTTTTTACTTTAGCAGTTAAACACCACCTTTGAACTGACGTGCCGGGATTTTGTACACCTACAATGCCAAGCTCAAGTCCAAAATTATAGTAGGATAACCCTTTCTTTTTGCGATATTCTTCAAGTGTCATAAGTCCTTTCTTTATCTAATTCGTATCTATATATATTATATTATTTTCTTTACAACAAAAAAAATATGTGTATAGATGGTGGAAAACTAAAGGAACTTATGAAACTCAGAGAAAAAACAAAAGAACAATTAATAGAAGAAGCATTTGCAATATTCAATGGTGGAAATGGATTAGATCATTGGTCCTATACCTCAACCTCTACACCTTTTGCAAAAAATTTAATTCAATATACTTTCCCGGAAAAAATTAGAAGGTCTTGGTTATGGAGATACAAACCTAACTTTGGAAATCTTGTAAACAATACAGTGCAAAGATTGATTGCAGATGTTTTATATAAAACAAAAACTTCTGTCGCTGCAGAATGGGACCGGGATTATAATGTAAGTTTCAACAAAGAGCTAGAAGAAATAAATAAAAAAGATCCGGTAGATAAAAAGGATGAGTACGCAAGAAAAGAAATGATAAGTTATGCACACGATTGTATAGGTATTACAAAAAAAGTAGTGAAAGATTTAGTAGGAACTGATAAATTAGTTTGCGAAAAATATGTTGATCACAAAGAATTTACCATGATCAAACCGATAACTGGTAGAGTAGATTATCTGACAGAAAAATTATTTATAGAATTAAAAACAAAACCACCGAATGTTAGAAAGGTTAAGAACAAGAATGAGTGGAGTATGAGTACACAAGAGCTACCCACTGAACCAGCAATGGATAACCTAACACAGACTTCATTTTATTATATGACTACCAAGAAGGTACCATATTTAATTTATGTAAATGACAAAGATCACATCATCTTTGATCAATCGCATGAGCTAATGAAGAAAGAACATCTGGAGCATTTATACTTTAAGATGGTTGAAAAGATTATACTTTGGGAACGTATGATTATGTTTTGCAAGGGTAATCTGTCTGAACTTGCATTGATGTGTGAGCCACCAGACATGAACCATTTTTTTTATTATAAAGATTTAGCACCGGAACAATTACAACTAATAACTAACCTATGGGGAATAAAACATGACTAAAAAAAATATATATCAAAAACTTCATGCTGCCTGTCTAAGTGCAAGTGCAGTTAAGAAAGCTGCAAAAGCTAATGGGATGCACTTTAACCCACTTTTGCACGACAAAGTTCAAGAGGTAGCAACACAAGCATTGCTTGATAATGGTTTGTATGCGACCTGTAATTATCTTACAGAGATAGTACCAAACATTAAACAAGTCATGGTCGTATGTACTATGAAAGTTTATGATGTAGATGATCCAACACAACATATACTTGTTGATGGCTGCTCTGCATTTGGGAACCTTGATAAGTTTGGAACCGGAAATGCTATGTCATACTCAAGAAAGTATGCGTTTTTAAATTTATTAAATCTTAAAACAGGTATCAAAGATGAGGATGGTTACGATCCAAAACCATTTGAAGAAGATTCTCCGGAACAATCCGAAGAAGAACCTACATACTTAGATGAAACTATAGATGTAGAAGAAATGAAACGTGCCTTAAAATCAACTAACTCTTTAGATGAATTTAATGAGGTTAAGGATTTAATAAGAAAGGATGTTGATTTTCTATTAAGAAACAACTTACGAGCATATAGACAAGTAACAGATGTTGCTGAAACTCGTGAGACACAACTAACAAATGATCAGCAAAGCTGATGATAACAAAGGAGAAAACAATGAGTGAAGATGTAGTATGGTGTAATCTTGTAAGAAACCATAACAAGAATGAAGCGAAGCAACCGGATTGGGTTGCACCACCAAACGAAAATGCACCAGAGGGAAAGAAATGGACCAAAGGTGTGAAGATGGCAGATGGTAGTTGGTGGAACCAGTGCGCTTGGGATGAACAGGATGGAGAAGGGAATGTTGTTGGTATAACTGTCAAGATTTCACCACCTACTTCCAATAACGATAAATCTGCAACTCCAAATAAAGGGTTTCAAAGCAAACCTAATTATGGTAATAAACAATCATATAAGTTTTAATTAACTTATATCTAGTCTTGGGGGAGTTTTTTCTTTCTAGTTCCCTTTCGGTAGTTTTCTTCCCCAAGACACCTCTCTCAATATGGACAAGAAAATAACAGATATAGATCAAGAAATTGAAAAAAAAGTTATTGATGATCGTCAAAAAGATTATGGTAACTATCAAGAAAACTTTGTTTTATTAGCAGAAATGTTTACAATTATATTGTTTGATAATTTAAAAAAAAGAATAAAACCACACCAAGTGGGTCAATTAATGATGGGATTAAAACTATATAGATCAACAAAAAATTTTAAAGCAGATAACTATTTGGACCTTAGTGTTTACAATAAAATGACCAGAGAGATACACAAAAAAGAGGTTGCCAAAAAGGATAAAGTATGAAAAAATACCGAAGAATTATCAATGGAGAATGTTCATTCGAGATGATTGAACTATTTGATGATGTAAAGAAGGCTGCAAACAACTCCAATAATGGAGAGCTTGTAGAATGTAAGATCAAGAATTTGAAGATTGATTTTACAACAGTAAAAAAGGAGCATGATGGAACAGATCAGATTGCGTCTGCAGAAGCTAAAGGATCTTCAAGCGAAAAAACATGAGGAATATTTAGCTGCTAAGAGAGAGGTTGAGCAAAAGCAAAGAGATTCTTTTGATTTAATCTGGCAAATTGAGCAGACAAAAGAAGAATTAATGAGAACATAAACTTATTAATTTAATTATTAAAAAAAACTGAAGGAAAACGTAGGGGATCTATGACCAAAAATATAAATCAAGTGTACGATAATCATATTAAATACTTAAATCAAAATGAATTTATCTATGAAGTTAAAGCATCATACGATTTGTTAAGCGAAGAGAAGAAGAAAATTTATAGACTTGGCTTTATCAATGGCTGTAAAGAAATGCAGGATAGAAAAAGACCGGTTCAAGTTGCGCCACCAAATAAAAAGATTGTAGGGTTTACTTTTAAAACACCAAAGCCATCTGATGTACAATCAGTTATCAATAAGGTTTGTATTCACTTTGAGGTACACAAAGAAACACTGATGGGTAAGTCAAGAACATCAAGCATAGTCAGAGCTAGAAATGTTATTCATAATTTATTATTTGAAAAATATAATATGGGTCTAACAGATATTGGTAGATACTTTGGACAAGATCACACTACAGTTTTACATTCAATAGAGATGAAACGAGATCAAAGAAGATTTTGGTCCCCGGAAAAAACTTTGTGGCAAGAATACGAAAAGATAAAAGATACTGTAGCAGAAACTATTAGAGAATAGTATCTGGGAAGAGTTTGAGGAATTAAAAAAAATTACTTTTTAAATCCAGACTTCATATTTCTATAAGCCTTTGAACTAATTGTAGATTTCTTTTTTGATCTTGATGTACCAGCTTTTTTACGTTTGTTAATATTGTAGTACAAACCTTTACGAGCTGTCTTACCAGATTTAGTTTTGTGATAACCTTTTTTCATTATTTCTTCTTTTTAGATTTAGATTTCATTATTTTTTTTTGCAAACTTCTTGGCAAAGTTTTTTGTTTTGCTGTTAGTTTACTTTTACCTTTTGACTTACCATACATAATTATTCTCCTTTTGTTTCTTTAGTTGTAGCACACAATAGTTGTCAAAACAACTACCATCTTTACCATCATGGCAAAAATATTGTTTATTAGCTGTGATAATCCAGCCACCTTCATTACTCAATAGTTCTTTATTACATTCTTCGCAATAACCACAAAGTCTAACTGTTTCTCTTTTTTTCCAAGTTTTCTTTTTTATCGGCACTTCCACCTACGTCTTGCTTGTCGCAACCTAGAGTTTGGATTTTTTGCAGCTTTAGGAAACTTTTTCATTTGTCCGGCAGACCTTGCACAGTAGCTCTTTCTACGTTTAGCAGCTTTAGATCCCTTCTTAACTTTACCTGTTACAGCAGTTTTTAATTTAGATCCGGGATTGTCTCTTCTATATTTTTTAACACCAGCTCTTGTCATACCCGCACCAGACTTTGTAGACCTGTAATACTTTTTAGTTCTTGGTGGTTGTTTGTCAGCCATTATTTTAGTATAAGTTTTTTAATAGATTTTTGACCCATGTATATTTCTGTTTCAGCCATTGATTTTATGCATTGATACTCAATATTATTACTTGTATTAGTACGCATAGCAATTCTTTTACCTTTTAAACATTGAGACATAGATTCTTGTATTCTATGTTCTTTAATCTCTCCATTTACAATCATTAATAATGCTACTACTAACTCAACCATGACCATTACCATTTGCTCTTACTTTATCTTTTAACTGTTCTACATCTTTTAAAAGTTTTTCAACTTGGTTTTGTAAAAATTGTATATTAACTTTATTGTGCATCATATCTTCTATTCTAGTTTCAATTTTTTCTACTGTTTTATATAAATCTTCAAGCAACATAAATTGCTCTTGGTCCACAGGTAATTGATGACTTTTTTTAAGTAAGTCAGCTTCAAATAATTCTCTTGATGTTTCTAATGATGTTAGTCTAGCAGTAACTTCGGTGTATGCAAAAATACCCATAGCAACCGCAACAATTATACCAACCATATTTTTAATTGGCATACTTACTGATGTATTTTCACTTACTTTCATTTCTTCTTCTTTTTACATTTACAACGTGGTGCAAATAGTTTGTCTATCCAACTTGAAAGTATATCTAATTTTCCAAAAAAAGAATATATAAATTTATCAATCATATAGCTGGTCCTCCACAAAAAGCCAGAAGGACCATCATAACTATTAAGACACCTGTGAAATAATAGTTCATCCTGTCTATCTCCATAGGTTGTCCTTTGTTTAGCTATGTTAAGATAGCGATAACTAATACAACTGCTACTACGATAACCATTTCTCTATGGTCTGTCCAATAGTGCATAGCTTTATTTTTAATTTTTTGTATCATATTTAAGTTTTGTTCATGTGTAGGTATATCATCATTCATATTTATATCCTCCGACCTCTTATTATAAAATATTACTTGCCTTGTCCACGATTTTTTGACTTACCTTTTTGTCTCTTTCTATGCTTATTCATAGAAGATAATTTAGGTCGTCTACCTATACTTGTTTTTTTTGGTATTCTTACGTGTTCTAGTTTTTCTAGATTGAACTTTTTTTTTGCCATATCCTTGTTGTGATAAGTGTGTTACCTTTTTACTATATTGTTGTGCATACAATTTCATTTTGTGTTTGCTTGTTTTAAATGTTCTTTACCCATATAATTTCCATCCCAATTAGAACTTACATGAGTAGGTTCTACATCATTTAACCAGTGTTGAATAGATATAAAAGCACCTCCCTTATCAGATGCTGTTCCGCCATGAGGATCATTTGGTCTTACTCTTATAGTTTGATAAAGATTAATTGGAAAACCATTCTCTTCTTTAAATGCTTCTTCGTGATCAATTATAGTTTCACCAGAGTGAGTGAATTTCATTCCATATAAAAAACATTCATAACTATCTACATCTGGATGTGTGTGTTGTGGTATTACACAGTTAGGCTGACATATAAATAGTTCTACTTGAAAAGATTTTACTCTATATAAAACTATACCACTAACACCTTCTATAAATACTAAACCATTTTTCATAGGTGTATATACTTTATCTACTTCACCAGAGGTTAGATACCAGTGCGCAAAATGAGATAGTTTGTCTTGATTGGGATCAATCATTTTTTAACTAAAGAACCACCAAAGTATAGTCCTATAATAGCTGACACTAAGTTAGTATCTAGTGGTGTAATAACTAAACTGTTAGATGATAATGTAATCCATTTCATTATTTCTTTTTCTGGAAGAAATAAAAATCCCGGTTTAAATTCTAAATAACCTACAATCACACTTACATCTGGCTGTAATATTGGCATTAGTTTTGGCAACAAGACTATTGCAAATACAGCAGTGAGTGCAATTATTCTTCGGGTCCATTGAAAACCTTTGTTATCATATTCTCTTGCTTCTTTAAAACCTTTCATCTGAACATCTGCTCTTTGAATAAGTAGTTTTTGTTCTTCTCGTTTTGCTTTAATACTTTGGGACCAAATACTCATTACTCCACCTAGCACAGTAGAGCCTAGCATTGTTATCATTTCAAATGGCATTATCTAATTTCTCCTCTAATTCTTTGATTTTCTTTTGAGCATCATCTAAATCTTTAGTACAAAACTCTAGTTTTTGCAAACATCTTTTATTAGCTGCATCTTTAGATTTACCAGCATCTTCAAGCTCTGCAATTTGTCCTTTTAATATTCTTACTTGGTCTTTATACTCATTAATAATATCTAACGAATTATCACTTTGCATATATTATTTTCACCTTTAGTTTCTTTTGTTCTTTAGTAGCACCTCTTGATATAAAAGTTCCTTTAAGATTTCTTTTGTATCCATCTGGTGCAATATAATTATCTTTCTTTCTATAGTTTTTTGACTTAACATCATATCCAGTATACTCACCTGTAGACATATTTAAAGTAACAATGTCTACTGGACCAAGACCGCCAAGTGGTGTAAATACTAACAAATTTGGATCTTCTGCAAGTTCTATCTGCACTTTCATTTCGCTAACTAAACCAGTAATTGCTTTTTTTCTTCTAGCCATAGCAGCCTTAAAGTTTAAAGTTTCTGAAATAATATAACTATAATTGTGAACATACCACCTATGAGAGCAGACATAGCATAGTACATGTGTCTTTTAATATCTTTGATTTCTGTTTCGATATTGTGAATTTTTTGATGAGTTTGTTTTTGCATTATTCTGCAAAGTTTTTCGTGTGATTCTATTCTTTCAAGAGCAGAGTTCTTAGGCATTAATACCCTCCGCTTCTATTTGTTTGCAAAAAAATTTTATAAATATTTTATGTTCGTTAATATCTATCTGTCCTATTTCTTTTGTTTTTATAATTGATTCTGCGTAACCACCTTGCAAACAACTATATAAATCATCATATTGATTTGGCATTGGATAAGGATCTAAACAAGTGCCACTGACACTACTACAAAGTATCATGCTTAAAACAAATTTCATTATAACACTATTGTGTTAGCTTCTTCTTCAGTTAGCGGTTCACCAGCTATTAGTTTAGCTTTAGCACTAGCTTTTAAATTTTCTCTTGCAGTAGCTTCTTCTTCTTTAGCAATTTTTTCTTCTTCTTCAGTAGGTAACTCTGCTATTTTAGCTTCTATGTCAGCTTTAGGAATAGGTGTTGTATCTTCACTCCAATTAATATTATCTAAATCTTCTCCAAAAAAATTAAACTTAGCATTTGGATTTATTATTCTTATTGCTTTAACTATTTTATCTGAATTATTCATTATGCTGCTACCTCATAAGCTACAATACTTCCAGCTACATTATTCCAAAAAGCCTGTACATCACTTCCAACAAAAGAACCACTTTGAACTTTGTATGTAATAGCTGAAGTTGTTGATGGAGAATCTAGTTTTTGTATATTGCATCTAGTAGCATTATTGTGGTAATTCCAACTTACTGAATTTATACTAGCCTCAACAGTAAAATCTTGAGCAGTAGAACCAGACCTATTAACTATTATTGTGCTATCTCTTAATAAAACAAATTGACCACTAGCATAGTATTCAGTTTCATGTAATCTGTATGGAAAACTTGCTACGACTAAAACTTTATTTGATGAAGATGATGGAGTAATAGCTACTGAAAGACCAATATCAGCTAATCCACCAGTATTATTATGTTGTGTTGATGATGTTCCTTCAACAACTTGCAAAACCTTACCACCTACACCTGCTGGTAAAGCAGTTATCGCAGATAATGTATTATTGTTTGGTTTAATTATTGCCATCTATACTCCTATTAATGCTTTCACTTCTTCTTCGGTTAAACCTAAGTCTAAAAGTTTTTGTTTGCCAGATGCTTTTTTGTTAGCTGCTGTTGTTTCTGCATCTTTTAATTCTTGTATCTTTGCATTTACTTCTGCTTCAGTTGGCATAGTTGCACCATCTTTAATAATCTTAATGTATTGGTATTGCATACGATCAGAGTTAGGAATTACATTTCCATTGTCATCTTCTTTTTTCCAACCATACCAATTGCTATCATTAAATGTGTGTAATGCGTCTTGTAAATAATCTTTACTCATTCTATGTGTCTCCTAATCTTATAAAATTAAAATATGTATAATTATAGGATGTATTTCCTTTTAAAGTAATTGATTGAGCTGCTGCTATTTGAAATCTTACTTTTACATTTGAAGTATCAGTTACATCAACTAAACTACTATTTCTAATTGATTGTGATGTATTTGCACTTGCAACATGAGAAATAGAACCCTCTCCATCTGCTACTTTAGTATAAGATGAATTGTTTGTGGTAACATCTAAAGTAGTTTGAATCCATTGGCTACTACCATTTTTTACACACTGAAATACTCCTTCAACCAAATAAATTCCTGTTGATGGAAATGTATAAATACCAGATGATTCTGTTATAGCTGATCCTATCGAACCTTGACCACTTGTGTCTGTTACTTCTAAATTACTTGATATAGTAGATAATGAAGAACTAGTAACTGATAAATCACTTGTCATTCTAAAAGTATTTGCAACTGTAATTCCACCACCTTTAATTAATGAGTAATCAATTCTTTTTAATGTACCAGCATCTGATACTAAAAATTCGTCTGTGTCTGCTGGTTCACTAGCAAGTGCTGTTTGACCAGAGATAATATCATCATTTAATTTAGCTGCTGTAACTGTACCATCTGTAGGTGTTCCTGCAGATAAGGAATTACCAAATACAATTATAAAATCTATGACATCTCCTGTAGATAAGTTAGATGCGAATGTAAGTGTAGATCCACTTACTGTAAATGAACTTCCTGGTGATTGAATAGTACCATTTAAGCTAACCATGAATTGATTAACTGTAGAATAATCTGCAAAGTTTACACTACCATTTTGCATAGTGTACGCAGCTTGACCATTAACAGCAGTTATTGCGTCTAGCTTTACAAAATTTCCAATAGCAGGTTGTCTACCCAAATATGCCATAAATTATTCCTTAGGATTATTATCTTTTACACCTTGTATTCTTGTTTTCCAAGCTTCTATGTCATGGAATATTTCATCTAATTGATCGTTCCAAGAACCATAGGCTTGTCGTCTTGTTGCATCTACTTGAGCATTACTCTCAGCAGTATTTGCAGCAGTTTCATAAGATGCTAATTGCTCATCAGTTGGTTGTGGAATTGATAATCCCCAATGTTCAATATGAACACCAGTACCATCTAAATGATCAACAAGTCTTACATCTGTTGTAAAATCTACTTCTGAAACACCATTAGCTTTGCAGTATTCTCTTATTTTGTTACTTAGTTGTGCCATAGTTTTACCTCCTTAATTTTATGTGGATATTAAATATCCTCCAAATTGTGTATGTTGTGTATTTGCTAAAATAGCACCAGTGTAATCCATTCTTGCATAAGCTTCAAAATAATCTGATGAACCATTTGCTTCAACTACAGCTGAAACTTCAAAATGTAAATTACTTGAAAAATTATCTAATTCTTCATTAATTAAAAATATATTTTTTTCAGCAACATTTGAACCATTTTTATAAATCATAACTCTCATTTGTCTGTGGTTAAAATCACTTTGATAACCACATTTAAAATATAAAAAATATTTACCAGCTTTTGTAGGAGTAAATCTGTAATTAGTAGAACTATCAAAACAATTATCAGTATCAAAAATTTCAGTTCCCCATTGTAATTTAGTATCTGTATCAGCATTTGTACCTTGAGCAGAACTAAGTTTAACAGCAAAAGCTGGTTTATTAGCTTCTCCAGCACCAGTTACAGTTCCTGTAAATGCGTAAGTGTCTGCTAGGTTAAGACTTTCAGATTGTATTTTTGTTATTGCCATAATTTATCCTATATTATAATTCTGTATGCACCCCAAGTTCCAGCATCTTGTTCTGGAAATGAGCTGTTTCCATTAATTGTTGAGTTACCACCAGAATTTTGATACGCATAAATTTCTAAATAATCAGAAGCACTTAGTGTAACTGTTTGACCTAATTTTATTGTAGTAGGGTGGGTTGAAAATTCTGTTGTTTTACTAATAAGAGAACCATTTTTATAAAAACCCATTTGAGCATCAGTTATATCTGCATTATCATCATATCTAAATTTTCCCCAAACCCAATACTTTCCAGCTACTCCTGGTGTAAACCTATAATTACTTGAATGATCGTATGTTCCATCAGTATCAAAAACTTCTGCATCCATTGGTAGTTTTGTCCAAGTAGTGTTAGCAATTGTTAAACCACCGTCCATGTGTGCTTGAAAAGCTGGTGTATTAGTTCCACCAACACCAGATACAAAATTTGCTCTAGTCATTTTTCTTAATGCTCCAGCAGATGTATCATGGATTAATACAGTATCGTCTGTAGCAATAGAAGTTTCAGCAGTTTGACCAGTAATTATAGATGCTGCTACTTGTGAGCTTCCAACAGAACCACTTGGAGGATTTACTGTTTGAACAGCTTTACCCAGATAAACACAATACATATCATCTGAACTAGCAGTTGCAGATGTTAATGTTAGTGTAGTACCACTAGCAGTGTAAGCTGCTGTAGGTTCTTGCCTAACGAAATTAATAAAAAGTGCAATTTCATTTTGATTGGCAACAGGATGATCTAAAGTGTACGAAGTAGTTGCACTTGTAGAAAAGTCTTGTTTCTGAAAAGCACTGTATGCTTCTGCTGGTCTGTTACCTAAATAAGCCAAATGTATTCTCCTATGTACTTATGGAATCAACAACAGAAAGTATTACATCAACTGCACTACCTGTTGAAGCTAATGCTTCTACAGAATCACCAGATTGTAAAACTACTTTTGATCCTCCATCAATTAATTCTAATGATCCACCAGCAGGTATTGGTGCGTCTTTAATTAAATAGTAACTTGTACTACTATTTTTTACTGTAGCATCTACAGTTACAGATGATGTAGATTTGTTTGCAAATCTCATACCAATAATTGCATCATCACTATTTGCTGCAGCTCTTATTTCTGTAGCTGATGTACCTATGCTAGTCTTTAATACTCTTTCAAAATCTTGTGCCATATATCTCCTTTACTATAATGCTATTGCCATTGCAACCGCAAATCCATTAGTTGCTAAACCTGTTGTACTTACCGCAGCATCTTGCCAAGATGATCCATTATAGACACGAAGTACATTGCTCGTTGTGTTAAAATATAAATCTCCGGCAGTTAGTGCATCTCCATCATTATCTACTGTTGGATCACTAGACTTAGCTCCTAAATAAGTATCATCAAAATTATCTGCTGCGGCTTCGGCAGCGGCTTGAGCTGCTTGAGCAGCAGTTTTAGCAGTGTCAGAAGCAGTAGCACTTGTTGCAGCATTAGTCGCTGAAGTGGCTGCTTCGGATGCTTTCGTTGTAGCAGTTGTTGCGCTAGATGCGGCACTGGTAGCTGATGAAGCGGCTTCTGATGCTTTTGTTGTAGCTGTCGTTGCAGAACTTGCAGCAGCTGTAGCTGAAGAAGCGGCATTAGTTGCAGACGTACTTGCTTCACTAGCCTTTGTAGTCGCTGTTGTAGCTGAACTCGCAGCACTCGTTGCTGATGATGCAGCATTTGTTTCTGAAGTCGAAGCATTAGATGCTGACGTTGATGCTTCACTCGCTTTTGTAGTTGCGGTTGTTGCAGATGAAGCGGCTGAAGTTGCAGAGTTGGCTGCGTTAGTTGCTGATGATGCGGCTGCAGTTGCACTACTAGCTGCGGCTGTAGCACTTGAAGCAGCAGCGGAAGCAGATGATGTTGCAGAACCTGCGTCTACTATTAAATCCCATTTAGCTGAATCTGTATTACTTGTTAATGGTTGTGAACCAGAAGAAGTATGAGCTGTGTTAGCCATAAAGATATTGTTAGTAGAAGTATCTTTAACTAAATCTCTAACTTGATACGCAGTTGATGCGGACCAGTTACCTCTGAAAGTTCCTAATTCTTGTGTTACTGAAAGTTCTCCAGATGAATCAAAAGATAAAACTTTATTAGCTCTATCTGTTGCACCTACAGTAAACTCTGTAGATGTCATAGTATTTGTTCTTGATAGTTTTATGGATCTGTCTGTTGCTTCCGATACTTGTTGAGCAATCATAGTGTTACGATCCAGACCCTCTTCATGGGTCTCCGCAGGGAATGGATCATTAGCGATATAATCAATCACTTGAGTTTGCGGGACATTCCTTCTTATAACAACTGTCTCACCCGAAGCTGGTACATTACCAGTAGTAAAAACAACAGTTCCTCCAGAAGCAGATCCTGCTCCTGTAACTGTATAATGAGTGGTTAATGTTTTAGTTGTCTCAGTTCCTGTAGATGATCTAATAATTACTACTAAGTCGCTGTCCGCAAAAATTTTGAAACTGTAAGCAAAGGTAGTTGTACTACCATTTCCATTGTGGGAGTTCTTAATAATTGTAGTTGATACTGTCATAACTTAAAAACCTTTAAACTTTTGTGATGGTTTTGTAAATAGATATTCTTGATTATAGTCATCTTTCATTCTTTTTTCTACCCTTTTTAATACACCGGGATTCATTGTTTCCAAAATTTGAAAACCTATCATATAGTCAAATGCTGCCTTAATATAAAACAAATTTAAAAAAGGTATATTAGAACTTATAGCTCTGTAAGCAGCTTTACCTGCTTTACCACCTTCTAAACCTAAAGCATATTTAAAAGCTAAACCAAGATCAATAACAGTTGTTGGAAATGGTCCTGCTATTGTGGCTAAAACAGATCCAGCATCTCTTTGTTCTTTAAATAAAACATCACCATATATACCAAGTCCACCACCTTGTAAAAATGCAGCCATAATAGTTTTTGGCATGTTTGGATCACGAGGTTCTTTGCCTTTTAATAAATCTTTTAAACTCATTGACATATAACCAAACATTCCAGAAGTTATCATAAGTGCAATAATACCTCTTATTCCTCTACCTATATCTTGGTTTTTTCCTTTTCTTAAAAAAGCAACTTCTCTTCCTAAAACTTTAGTTACAACAGCTATTGGAAATGCTTTGAATTGACCTACAAATCTAATAGCTTCACCCATACCAGTTCCCGCAAGAGTTCCTTGTGTCATAGTTCCTTTAGTTCTAGCATCTGGCTCAATTACTGCATAAATTGATCTATCTAACAACATACCCGATACTGAATACTTAAATTTTTCTTTTTCCAGTTGTAATTCTGATTTACTTAAATCATCCATACCTGTAATTTTTTTTATATCAGCATCAGACATATTACTTAATTCAGATATATTAATAAACTCTGTTCCATCATCTGCTTTTGACATTGCAGTTTTTCTAATGACATTCCATTTAGTAGAATCAATATTATATAATTTAAAAAAATCTCGTAATGGTTTGTTTAGTTGATCAAAACTTAAATTTTTTTGTTTAGCATAATAGTTAGCCATACCTAACATTGAGTTTTCTTTTAAAGTGTTGGTCCACCAAGAAAGTAAATTGTATTTAAAAAATGTTCTTTGTATTTTTGTCCAACCTTTGTTTAAATTATCACCAACTTGAAACCTTCCAGAAATATCATAAATAGTACCATCTTTTATAAAACCTAATCCTTTTACTATATCTTGTTTTTGTTCTGTATTTTTAATTCTTCTTATTGCGTTCATTGCTTCAAACATTCCACCTAAAAATGATCTTCCTTGGTATCTCATTTCTGAAGCATAAATACCTATATCAGCTGCAGCAGAAATAACCGCACCTCCTAATTTTGCAACATTACCGATTGCTCTTGCTATTGCAGAATATTTTGCTACTGCAAATCCATTTTTACCACCATCAAAAGTATATACAGTTCCATCAACTACATTCATAAATTTTTCAAATTGTTTATAACTTGATAAACTTTCTGTACTTCTTCTTTGATCTATCATTCTATTTGCAACAGCAACTCTAATTTTTTCAAAATTTTCTTTTGGTTTAGTTCCTAGTGTATCTAGCATACCTATGTTTCTTCCGGCTGTCATTAAACCACTATAATAAGTTTCTTTTAATGATCCTGTTCCAAATTTTTCATTATATGCGTTCCAATGTTTTGCAGATTTAAAATGTAATACTCTTTTATTATCAATTCCTTTTGCAATATTTCTGCTTCCGAATACTCCTGCAGCTCCATCTGCTACTTGTATTTTATTACCAACCAAAGAATTATATGAGTTCACTAAAAAATCATCAATATTATCTGTGTCAGCAAATGTTCTATCTCCATCTAAATACTGCATAATAAAATCTTTCCAAGCGGTGTAATTTTTATTATAATTTATATCTGTACCTTTTAAGTTAGGATCAGCTTTTATTTCATTTAAATCTTTACCTAATCTATTTGCAGCAGCTCTTACATTAAATTGATCGTGAGATTGTTTAACAACATAACCCCACATTTTAGCAATATTTGCTCCTCTCTCATTTAGTGCTTGTCTAGTTAGTTCAGAATGTTTTTCCATTATTTCAGCTAACTTTTTTACATCTTTATTTTTTGTTGTTGTTTCTTTTCCTAAAGAAATTTCTTCCATTGTTATAGCAAGTTCTTCTTGAAGTCTTGCATCAGCTTTATCAAACATAACATCTAAACCAGCAGCAGTAACTTCAGCATCAAATGCAGCTATTAATTGACCTTGTGCAGCATTTTGTGCAACACCAACAGATGTTCTTGATCCGGTTGTTAATCTGTTTGAGCCAACTAATAAAGCTATTAAACCTTCTTGCTCATCACCTTCAAAATTTTCTAAAAGTTCTTCTACTTTTTTTCTTACTAATATTTCATCATTAATAGCATTAATTTTATTAATTCTTTTTTGTGCTTTTATTTGTTCTGTAACATCTTTACTAATTCTATCTATATCAACTCTATCTAAATTAGTTTTTTTACTATCAGCTATAGCAATTTTAATTTTATTAATTAACTCCTGTTTATCAACAGATGTAATTCTGGATTTATTTATTGAATTTACTACTCTTGTTACGCAACTATTTTTAGCCATTAATTTCCTTGGGTACAATTAATATAATCTGTTATTGAATTTTCTAAATCTTCAGTTTTAGCATTAACTTCATCTAATTCTTCTGCAGCTTTTTTTAATGTTTCATCTTTTTTACCTGTACTTTTATTGGTAAATTCTAAAGGTAGTCCAGCATCATTTTGTTTTTGTCTTAATTTAATTAATCTTTCATTGACACGATTTAATTCAGAATCTTGTTGAGCAGGTTCTAAATCAGAAACACTTTTTTTTGTAGATTCAACTTGAATTTGTTTAGATGCTTTTGTACGATTAATTATTGGATCAGTAACTACAGGATCAGTTTTAGTAGTTTTTTCTAATTTTTTTCTTTCAGCAAGTAAATCATTATATTTTTTTATAGCATTTTTTAAATGCGCTTTATTTACTTTACCACCTTCTTTAATAATTATTTGTGTATCTCTTTTAATTATTTCAATATTTTTTCTTGCTTTATTAATAAGAAGATCAAGTTGTTTAGTTGATGTGCCATTTAATGTAGGATCAGCATTTGCTATATCCATAACATTTACAGGTTCGTCTAATTGTTGATCACCAATAGCCTTTGCTAATAATTTATTTCTAGTTTCTACATCCATTTGATCTAGTTGCATCATTTTATCTACTACTTCTTTAGGATAATATTCTGCATATAAATCTACCTCTGGATCACCTCCTTCTGGTTTACTTAAATTTTCTCTATTTGCTAAAACTCTTGCGTTAAATTTTCTAGCGGTATTTATATCTCTTAATTTACCAGCACCTACATGAAGTCCACCACCAATTACTGTTCCAAATGCAACATTTAAAAAACTATCATATAAATCATAATCTGCTTGTACTTTTTGAGCTACACCATAAACAAGTGGCTCTATAAGAGCAGCACCAACAGCACCTTCTACTACACCTCTTTTTAATCTTGTATTTCTAAATGCTTTTGAACTTTTGACACCCATAGATTTTGCTTTAGCGATAGCTCTAGCAAAACGAAGTTGTCCATAAACAGGAATAAAAGAAACTCCAATATTTATTGGATCAAGAAAACTTGTACCAATACCTACTGCAAGTTTTGCAGCACCAACATAAAATCCACCAGAAAAAGGATTCCAAGAACCTGCGGGTCCTCTTTGTATAATACTTTGTCTTTCTAATTCTTTCTTTTTTTTTTCTACCATTATATCAACAACTGATTGATATTCATTTCTTTCAAAATACAATCCTAAATCTTTATATTCTTCGTTTAATTCTTTTCTATTTCTAGGAATTTCATTTAATGCTCTTGATTCTGCTCTTGTAGATTGAATGTCTTTAAATGTTAAAATAGACATTACAGGATTAAAATTCCAGTTGTCTGCAGCTACAGCTCCTAATGATTCAAACAAACTTGTTTGATATTGATCATAACCAGTTTCTTGTGCTGTTTCGTTTATATTTAATCCAAATCCAAATTGTGCCATAATATTTATTATTTATATGCTTTTTTAAATTTTTGTTTTACAATTTTATCATTTACAACATTTTTTTTAGTGTGATGAAATTTTGCATATAATTCCATTGCTTTTTTCATATCACCATTTAACATTGCTTTAATCAAAGCATCACTTCCTAATTGTCCATAAATATTCATTAAAAATAATTCTTCTTGTTGATCATAAGTTAATTCTTCAAGAATAAATTTTGTAGGATTTTTAGTTTCTTTTGCTTTTTTAACCCAATCTGGAATATCTACATTAAATCTTTTATATTGAGTTTCTAATCTTGATAATGCTGTTTCAAATGAAGATTTTAAAGGTATACCATTTTTATCTAATTTAACTTTTCCATTTTTATCTAAATGGTCTTTAGTTTTAAATTGAAAAAATCCAGTAGCTGAAGATTTATTTAATAAAAAATCTTTATCTCCACTATTGCTTTCAACGTCATAAACAGCAGCTATAAATTTTTGTAAATTATCTTGAGATTCTTCATTATATATATTGCCACCAACTTTATCTAATATAATTCTTTTTGATGAAGTTAGATTCATTTCTGATCCATAAGCAGGTGTAATTATAGCATCACCTATTGTTTTAAGAATAGATTTATTATTAGATGATTGATCGTCTATCGAAATTTCAGAGTTTTTTTTTCCATCATCAAAAGTAATACCTTCAATGTTTGGTTTTTGTACTTTTTCAAGAGCTTTTTCATAACTAATATTTTCTTCATAAGCAATTTTAGATGCTTTTTCATAAACACTAATCATTGATTCAACAGTGCTTTCAACTGGAACATCAAAATTTAAAGTAAAGTCTATTGGAATATTTGTTCCCGGCACAAGTTCAGAAGTATCATTGATATTTAAAATTAAATTTTCTCCATTAGCATTTACAATAGGCGCAAATTCATTACTACCAGAAAGAACAATACCAAATATTAAATTTTCTCCATCTGGCATATTTCTCCATTCTCCATTAGTAAGCATTTGAGAATACATTTTTGATGATAATTTTACTGGATCTGTTTCAAAATTTGATTTAAAAGCTACAGCACCAAAGTCATCTAAATAATATTTTTGTAAAATATCTGCTGTTTCAATAATTTTATTTATTTGTCCATCTCCAACATTTTTTCCATCAATTTTTTTTGGAAGATAATAAGTATCTTCTATTACAAAATTATCATTGAATGTTTGTGCGGCAGATATTGCAGCTTCACTTGCGGTTAAATCTGAGTTAGCATACATTCTACTTGATGCTACAAAACTTAAATATTCTACTAAATTATCCATTTCTGTTAATGTGCCACTACTATTAAGTGGTACATTTCTTCTTAAAATAGATTCAAAATCTGTAAGATTTTCTCTTATTTCTGCTCTAATATCATCTTTGTTTACATCATTATCTTTTAAAAAATTTTTAATTTTATCTTTTTCTTCTTTAGTATCAAAAGAAAGACTTTCTTGTGCAAGTTCTCCATCTCCAAAAATATAAGAAACTTTTGCACCATAAGGTAAACCAGCTTCTAATAGTTGTCTTAATGCTATTCCATCATTATCACCATAATTAATATTTAAAGTTTGCATCATGTCATTCATTGTAGCTATGTCGTTTTTATTTCCAGCTTCAGTGTATAATGTAATAAAACTTTGAGCTGCATCATTAGTCATAACTTTAATATTTTTAATATTTAAATCTTTTTGTTTTTGTATAATTGTTTCTGTAAATTCTAATTTAGCTTGTGCTATAGCACTTGTGTCGTAAATATTAGGTGCTGAAAATTCAGCTGTCATATTATCAATTTCTATTGACATATTTTTAATATTGTCATCTACAGTAAATAAATATGCAATAGGATCATTTTCTCTATTAGATTTTATATCTTCAACCACTTTTTTTAAAAAAGTTTCTTTTCCTTTAGCAACATTAATAGGATATGTTTTATAAACATCTTCTAAAATCTTTGTTAGATTAAAATCTAAATCTTGATTTGGTAAATTGTGTAAAAATTTAATATCATCAACAGTATCTTCCGCAAAAGTTTTAGAAACTATCATATTTTCATATACAGTTTCTGTCATTACTTCTTTTGCAAGTTCAAAATCAAATATAGGTGGATCTTTACCTTCTTCTATATATGTCATATAATTTTTAAATTCTTTTTCTATTTGAGGTCTTAAATAAATTTTTGCTTTATCTTCTAAATCTAATCTTTGCTCAACAGATAAATTTGGTAAATAATTTTTATTTTTTAAAAGTTGAAATGTTTTTTTAGGTGAATTACTTACATCTTCTAATCCATCAAACAAATCAATTTCTACAGGAATATTATCTAAAAGTGTTTGTAGTTCTGGAGGAGATAATTGTTCACCATAAGTATCTATTGCTAATTTCGTTAAGTCTGTAGTCAAAGTTTCTTTAGCAAGACCACCATCCATATAAGCTGTTAAAAGTAAATTTTTTTTAGCTTTTGCATAACTATTATTTAATGAAGAAAGAATTTGATTTGATACAAGTGTATCTACTTTAAAAATTGTTTTTTGTGTTTCAGCTAAAGCATAATTAGAAAATTTATCTTGAACATTTCCATTACTTGCTAAAGCTCTATATTTTTTTATTAAAGCATCTGATTGTTCTTTTAAATAAATGTTTGCAGCATCTTTGTTTGTTGCATATTTAGAATCAGTTTTAATTGTTTGAGTAACTGATTGCATATCAGTAATAAAATCGTTTTCTAGCTTCAATGCTTCTGCTTGATTTTGTAAAGCATTTTCTTTTACTTTTTGTTCAATAACAGTTTTAGTAATAGGTGCTAATGCACTAGCAAGGTTTTGATTTAAACCCATTTTAAGATTAGTAGTTGTACCTTCTAATTGAGTAATAGAACCTTCTGCTTCAAATGTAGGTATTTTAGGCATTATGCTACTCCTTTAGGTTTATTCATCATTGAATATAGATTTGCTCCAGTTGTTGCAACTGTTTGTATTTGTGCAAGTTTAGCTTCATTTCTAGCCATTTGAGCAGATATTCTTGCAAAATTTGCTTGTTCTATTTTGTTTGCTGCTGCAACTTGAGAATTATATTTAATTAAATTTTTTTGTAATTGTGCTTCATAAGCATTTGATAACATAATATTATAAGCACTACCACTATCCATAACAACACCAGATTTAGCAAGTGCTACTTTAGTTTCTCCTTCTATTTTTTCAAAATTTTTTTCAAATCGAGCTATATCAAACTCTGCTTTTTGCTCTAATTGATCAGCTTGACCCTCAAGAACTAATGCGTTTCTATTGTTTATTCTTTCATTAATTTTACCAATTTCTCCTTGAGCTTGATATTGTGCAACTCCCATTGCTACTGTAAATGCTGGTGCAGCTGCTCCCATTAGAATATCCTCGCATATCTGTACTGATCTGTACCATCAAAACCAAATTTTTTCATTAATCCTTCGTTCTCCAAACCTAACCACTCTGCAAATCTTTGACCTTGTTTAAAATCTTTTCTAATTGCAGTTTGTACTCTTTCTATATTGTGTTCTCTTGCAACTCTAGCAAAATCTTTTCTAATTGCTTTTGCAACACTTAATGGATAATTCCAAACATCTTGAGTTGCTATAACCCAACCTTCTGCTACTCGACCCCAAACCATTTTCATTCCGGCAGCAAAAATAGGTTTTGATCTAACCATTCCTGTAAATGCTAAATCATTTTGTTCTAAATTTTTAGCATCACCCTCTATATTAATGTAGTGTCTATCTGCTTCTAAAACCTTATGGTTCATTTGACAGGATAATATAAACTGTCCATGTTCTTTTGTATAAGGTATTATATGTAAATGTTTATCCATCATTTGTTACTAACCTTGGGTATAATGATAAGATTGTCAGAGGTAAAGGTTGTGTTTGTCTAACAATCATAAATCCATCTGTATCATAATTTCCTCTAAACTCTACCTCTTTATCTCCTGTGAATGGTGGAATACCTTGGTCCATAGGATCACTTGATGTTCTAAAGGGAACTCTCTCCATATTACTTAGGTCGGGTCCTATTTCAACACCAACACTTTCATATAATCTTGCAGTAACTTCGTATATTCTTTTTGTTTTAGCTTGTGATGTACCATTCTGCGCACCAGCATCTATTCTCATTGTTTTTAATAATGATGTATATCCTAATCCTACTTTAACTTTAGTTGCGGATCGGTCTAATGTTATTGAACCCGAACTGACAGTTTTGTTTGGATGTGTTGCGCCATCTGCTAATATAGAAACTGATTGTCCTTCAAGATGTGATAATCCAGAAATAGTTGTTGCTGCTGATCCACTGTAAGATAATTGTGAATCTAAAAAATTAAATGATGTGTTATCGCTTTCATCAAAATCAAATGTATTTAAATATTCTACATATCGTTTAGTTGCGCCATTGATTGTTCTTTTAATAATCATGTATAATTCATACTCGCTATCTTCAGTTGGTATTACTGCAACAGATTCACAAACTGCATTACCACTTCCAAAGGCTCCGCCAAAAACGTGCCTATGCCAAGCAACTACTTCTTGTTCTCTTTGATATGTTAGTGCAACTAACTCACCATCATTTCTTACACACCAAATAATTGCTAGTGGTTCTTCTTGGTATGCCATCTCTACAATACCTCCATCAGTAACGTGTTCGGCAAGGATAGTTAGATCCGGAGCTACATAACCATCTACATCAAAGTTGTAAGCAAGTTCTCTAATTTTTCTTTTAGCTCTTTGTACAAACAAAGTAGCATTAGCAACTGCAACAGCATCTATGTTTGCTGCACCATGATTAGATTGTTTTTTAATTAAAATATTTGTTGGTGTTACAGCATCATTATCTCCACCACCACTAACTGTAAACTCACCACCTGCAGTACCAATAATTAAAGTTCTACCGGCTGCCATAAATCTTATTGCATTAACTTGGTTAGATGCGATTGTATAAATGATTGCATCATCATCTGCTACAGTACCACCAATGTTTGCATCCATGTTTTCGTAATCACCAGATTTAGAAAAGAATACTGTTTGTGGTTGTGATAAGGTTGCAGCAAAAACCAATCGTTGTTCAAAAAATGATACACAAGATGGATGACCTGTAGTATCTGAAAATGCACCTAATGACCAATCAGTTGATGCACTAGCTGATCCTGTATCTACTAATATTTCAACAGTTACAACTGTAGCACTTGTAAATCCTGTTACCTTTGCATGACCATCTCTAAATCTAATTAATCTATCAACATCTGTTGAAGCAAATGTACTAGCACTAGCAGTAAAAGTTCTACCAGTTCCTACTGTTTGTGCTGAAGCTGTAATTGTTGTAGTTGATGTGTTGGTATCTAGGTATGGACCATTAGTAAAATCTACCTCTGTTAATGTCCAAGAGGTATGACCTGTTCTTGATAGTTTTCTCGTTGCATGATTTGGATGTGTAATGTACATAACGTCAGCAGATTGTGCGAACTTAATATCAAAAAGTTCTGCAGTAAGATAAGGTGTAGATATTTCATAAGGAGATCCACTAGATAATATTTGACCATTATCTCTATAGAATCTCATATACTGATTACCTAATTCTAAAATATAAGTTTGTGTTGTAGAAAATTCAAAAGATATTAATCTTGTTTTAGCACTACTTGTTTTTACTTCAGCAATAAAAGTTGTGCCGGGTCTACGAGCTGCAGCACCATGTGGATAGATAACCATGTTCTCTACAGTTGCGCAACCAGCAGAATATTTTGCTAAATCATTTCTACCATCTAATCTTGGTGATAATTCACCCGCTGTAAAATTTGAAAGTTGTGCAGCTACTCTAGCCATGTATTAGAACCTTGAGTTAATAAATGTACCAGCATCTATAACATCTGCCATTCCATCTTCTTGTGTGGTATTATATCCTTCAGTTGAATCAACAAATCTAGCATCTCTTAATTTTTCTTGATAAAGAGCTAACATGTTTTGTTGTGTGGTATTGTTAGATGTAATAGCATAAGCTATATCTGCAGCTAGTGCTGCTGATAATGTTTCTCTTAAATTTTCATCATATTGATTTGGATCTGTAACTCTTGAGATGTATAATATTTTCATTGAAGAGTTGTTAGATAATATTGATCTACCTTCTACTTTGTGATCTGAATCATAATCTAGTATTCTAAGTAATCTTAAACAATCACCGGGTAGATCATATTTAAAACTGTAACCCCATGCAGGAGTTGTAGTTGATTGTGCTAGTTCTAATCTTTCTTGTAAACAGTTCCAAGGATGTGATCTGAATACTGCATCTCTTACTTGAGTATATCTTGAGTTACAAAGTCTAGCATTTTTTGAATCTTCTGTTAATGAAAGTATGGTTGTAGCACCAAGTTGATTTAATGCTCCATTACAAATGTCTACTGTTGATGCCATACTACTTCCTTATAATATACTTGCGTCTTATTTGTCTATCTTTTTCTAACGCAAATATTTCTTTCTCTGTTCTCTCTTCTTTTAGATCAAATCCATAATGATACTTGGGACCATGTTTGAACCTGTCTACCAAAACATACCTATATACATAATTATCTTTTTTGAAATGTAATACAGGTTTTAAATCTTTTATTTTCTTCATGCACTTTAGGCGGGTTCCACTCTCGCTTTCCCCGCCTAAAATTCTTTTTATTAATCTACAACGTAAAACATTGTAAGTTGAATCGTATTAGTACCAGCGGCACCACCCATAGTTACTGTAACAGGAAGTCCATCCTTGTCAGCATCTACAACTGAGTTTTCGCCTAATGCAATAGTGTTAGCAACATTTGCAGCACCTGCTGAAGCAGAAGATGCAGCCGCTTTGTAAGCAGCAGCACTTGCACTTACAGCAGTACCCGCAGCATTATTGTGCGCTGCGTAACCTACTGATAGAGTAGTTGAACTACCTAATGCGTCATGTGCTAATCTACCAGATACAATTCTTGCACCATTTGGTAAATTAAACATTTCGATCACATCACCAGAAGCTAGAGAAGCTGCTTCATATTCTGCATGAGCAACTCTTATTCTACCTGCTAGTTCAGTAGTATCAATTTTCTCGGAAGGAACATTCTGATTCCATTTAGTCTTTTGAACTGAATAAACTGTAGCCATATTTTCCTCCTATTATGCTTCGTGAGCTTGAACTTCTACTACTTTTTCTTCTTCCATTCTTGTAGCACCAATGCTCATGCAGTAGTACACTTGAGTAGCATAAGATTTATCAGCTCTTTCGTCTATTCTAGCTGAAACATCTTTACCAACTGCTAATGTAATACCATCTTGCGCAAATGCGATACATTTTCTTTTAGAAGATGCAATAGATAGTCTGTTTGATACAATAAAGTTAAAACCAAGGAACGAGTTGATTTCACCATTTGCTAATGCTTTAACAGTGTTGAAATCTGAACTTGTTACTTCAGTAGTACCTAATAGATCAGTGATCTGTCTAGGTGATACCACAATGTATCTAGCGATTGAAGGATCTACACTTGCTAAGTCGAACTTTTCTTTTGTAGTTCTTAACTTTGCAATAGTTAAACCAGCTGTACCAGATTCAGTAATTTTCTGAGCTGAAGGTAATACAGTTGATGTTGATCCAGTTTCGCCAGTAAATGCAGTTCCTAAAGCGGCACTGATTACCACGTCATCCATAGCTCTACCCATAGCCATAGCTGCAGCTTGAGCATAAGATGAAGTCGGGTCTATTAAAAGACGTACTTTGTCCTGTTGGTCTATTAAATCCGCAAATTCGTAATCCGCAAGAGATACTCTTCTTCTTGCATGTGGAGTGTCAATTTGTGGAGTATCAGAATGTCTGCTAGTTTTTTCAACAGCAGTTACACTTCCTACTTGATCGAAGAAAGCATTTTTTCCGACAACAGATTCCAGACGTACTTTGTCTCTTAATAACGATCCCATTTGTTGAGACAACATTTGAATGTTAGCAGAATATTGCTGTACAAATGCTGTAGTTATTTGTGATGACATATTAGTCTCCCATTGTTATGATTTATGTTAAACAACAGAGAAGTTATCCACCTGCGTAGGCATCTCTTGGATTTAAAGTCTTTTAGACTAGAAGTCTATTCCTTCTTGCCAGTAAGGTTCTTTTTAAGAATTGTCTTACTTTTAATCCATTTATAATAATTTTCGCAGATTGGCAAGGGATCATTTTTTTGGAACTCTGTTCCATTTTCTTTTACGATCCTTAGTATCTCCAGTTTAATCTCTTCGTTATTTAAATGATCATTTTCCATCATTCAACATTTCTCTCAAAGTATAAACTTGTTGAACAACTTTGTCATGATCTGGATGAGATTTGTTCCAATATGGACCATTAATATCATTGGTAATGCTTGATATTTCTGATTCAATATCTGCGTTTGAATTAACATTCTCGCTTTCAGTTGAAACCATCTTATCTTCTGACATCATACTTGCTATCTTTGCAAAGCCTTTTATTATTTCTGGATGATCACCAAGTCTGGTCCCATTTGATAAAGTCATATCTAAAACTTCTGGATTGATATTTGCTTTAGCAATCGCACCAGCTTGTTTTACTTTTGCATCAAACTCTCTACCCCATTCTTGTCTTAACACTTGTTCAGATTGAGCTTGTGCAGTTTCAGTATCTATCTTTGATTGTTGTGCAATGCCTTCCATGTTATCTTTATAAAAGTTTAAGATACCTTCAGCTTGTTTACTATTTAAACCTAATTTGTGAGATTGTTCGGCAAAAGATTTAATTGCGTTGTCATCCATCTTCACAACATCAGATTGAACTTTTAAATTATATTGATCTGGTGTTTCTGGTCTACCAAGTTTTGTATAGGCTTCTTCCCAAACTTCTTCTGTAGAATTTTTGTTTGGTATTACAATCTTATCTTGACCAATCATTTTAGTTGCGTTGATGTAACTTTTTGCTAACGCATCTATCTCTGTAAATTTTTCTATACTAGGATCATTTCTATATGCTTCGCTAATAGATTCTTTCCAAGATGATTGCGGTGCAGGTGTGTCTGCGGTAGCAACTGTTGTTTGTGTTGCTTGTGGTTGTGTTTCTGTAGTCGCTTGATCTACAGGCACAGTTTCCTGTGTTATCTGTTCATTTGACATTTTTATTTTTCCTTGTTTTGCAGCATTGATTTAATAAATAGAAGAACACTGCGTTGTCCTTCCATGTATGCACTCTCATGGCTATCACCTTTTACATTAGTGGTAGAATGATAATGACATCTTTTTTCAAGATCAGCTAAGACTTTCTTGCCTTCTTCTGTATTGAATATGAATTTATAATTTGTTTGTAGTTCTTTTATTACTTTCTCTAGTTGTTTTGTTTCCATATTATTCCACTACAGCATTTGCTACAGCTCTTGCTTCTTCTGGCAATGCTTTCGCTAGTGGTGCTACATCTCCTCCGGCTTTTGCAACTTGTTGCATCTGAGCCATTTGTTGTTGTTGTGCAGCTTCGGCTGCTTGTGCTTCTCTTTCTGCATTAACTTGTGATTGTAGTTTTAAAACTTTTTGCGGAACTCCTACAAGATCAGCAACATGTTTAACTAGCGCATCAAAGTTAATGTAATCAAATACTGGAGCTACATTAGCAAGTGATCCTAATATTTCTATACCTCTAGTAATTGATGAAAGCTCTGAAGATTTTTGTGCTTTAGCTAAAGGAGAAACATATTCTATTTCTATGTCTTGACCAGATAAAAATTCTGGTGCAGGAGCAAACTGTTCTCTTCTTAATAAAATATTAAAACATCTATCTATTAATGGTTTTAATAATTCTGATTGTAATCTACCTAACACTGGTCCAAGTAATCTCATCTTCTCTTCGTTTCTTTGGATAACTTCTGTTGCTGTCATCTGTGGTCCTTGTTGCAACATTAATTGATCTACATAGAATACATTTCTAATAGCAGTTCTTCTTTGCTCTTCCATATTTAAACCTAGTGGATTGTTTGCGCCAATGTTTAATGGTTCAATTCTATCTCTTGTACCACTTCTGTAAAAATTTAATCCACCCGGTACAGTTCTAACTGGTAATAAGAAACCATCATCCGGAACTAATAGTGGTGGGTCCACTTGTTTCTGCGCAGCTTTGATTGTAGTTTTTGACATCTCGTTTAGCATCTTTACGTCTGGCAAGGCTGTCATAGCTGGTGATCTTCCATAGATTTCGTGTGATGCTTTTAAGTATCTAGGAACCACAAAAGGAAACTCTTGGAAACCCGATACTGATAATTCATTACCATTTTTCATTTCAATATAAACAGATTCAAATGGCATGTTAGCTGTATCTTTTAATTTAGGATTGTAATCTGATCTTGGGTATACAACATGTAATATCTCTACTTCATTGTATGGATCTTTTGCTGATTGCATTTTAATATCACTTGAAACTTTATCACCGAACTGTTGTATTGCAGCTCTTACTGATAATTTAAATTTTCTGTAAACAGTATCTATTTTACCTTTGTCATCTTCAGCAATAAAGATTTCATTAATATGTCTTGTAGAAAATTTTAATATATCTTCATTATCTTCTTGTATGTGCATTGCTGCTGTACCAAAAGTAATTAAGTCATGGTACAGTTCAAATATTTCTTGTTGAAAGTTTGATCTACTAAATGCTGTGTACATAACTTCAGTTGCGTTCTCTAACCAAAGTTTAGCTTCATCTTCCATTTCTAATTGTGAATCTTTAAATCTTAATGAGAACCAAGGTGTTGATGGATTAGTTAGCATCCCATGTAATGATGCTGCTAATAATTCTACTGCTTGTATTGGAGATGAATCAAAAATCAATTCTGTTCTCTTATCACCTTTTGATCTTGTCTTGGTAACATCAGCTTTTCTTGGTTGCATGTAATCTGCAACTTCTTGCCAATGTGTTTCCCAATTTTGTCTTTGCGCTTTTAATCTATCAAATCTTGATAATAAAGATTTAGTTAAATCTGTTTTTGCCATTATACTGTTCCTAATAAACTTTTCTTACCTAATGAGTAATCATCTGAAACTTGTGTTACACCTTTTGATGAAGTTAATGTATATTGTTTTCTTCCTTTCTTTTTAACTTTTCTAACATCATACTCATCATCTTTAGCTTTATCTTCTGCTAGTTTTTCTTCAGTAGTTTGTACTTCTGATCCGCCAATATTTTTTTTAACAATTGTTTCTTGAGGTGGAGGTGGTTGATTATTATCATTACCATTATCATTATTTGGTTTTGGACCTTCTAAAGTTTTTTGATAACCTTTTTCATCCAATTTAGATTTAAAGTCTTTAGATAAAATTTCTTCTGTGCTTAAACCTTGAAGATTAATTCCTTGTTCATTAGCAAATTTCATTCTTCTATTAAGGTTATGTCTATCTTTAAGATTTGTAACACCTTGTAGAAGTGGATTTGTATCTACATATCGTTCAAAAGGATTTTTTTTAACTGTATAGCCAAACTTATTTTTTTTAAATTTTGATTTTCTTGCTTGTTCTTTTTTTAATTGATCTGCGTAAGTATCAACTTTTTTTTCGTCTGATTGATCAGATCCTCCTGCTCCTGCTGCTGCACCCATATTAATCCTTCTTTCCTAATAATGTTTCTAATGCTTCTTCTTCTGTTTCTTGTATACCAAGAGGTCCAGTAAGAATAGTATCTTTTCTACCTTTTCTTCTTCTTCTAATAGCATCTTGTTCTTTTTTGATTGCTTCCTTTTCTTCTGCTGATAACTCTTCACTCGGTGGTTCCGGTGGCGGAGCAACTGGTGGTAAAGGTGGCATCTTTGGTTTAAATATTGAACCCATAATTATATAATCCTATAATCATTATCTGCTACAACTTGTGGAGCAGTTTGTCTAGTATTAATTTCTTGGAGACCAACAGCGAGATACCTCATAGCATCACACGCATGGCTGCTCCAATCATGGACAGGCTTTGATCTAAACATTCTGTTTTTATCAATATACTTCCTGTGATAATGTCTTAACGCATCTATCAAACTTTTGCAATGGTCTACATCAATCCAACATCTAGGTAACATCATTGTTGTTGCATGGATACCATCTTCTAATGGAATTTTTGGTACGACTTTAAACCTTAATCCTAATTGCAGTGCGACCTCTCTCCGGGTTTTGCCATTTCCAAATTCGGTAACTTCAATGTCATGCGGAGCAAAATGATCTTTGTAGATATATTCTTTTTCATTAATCATCTTAATGTAATAAGGTAGACCTTGACCTTTCTCTTCGTGGTAATCAATAATGTTTATGGATCTGCCAAGCTGCTGATAAAATATTATAGAACTGTGATCTGATACTCCAAGGTCCCACGCTGTTGATACTGGTAGTGCAGGATCGTAAGGCACTCTGGTAAGTTGCCTGTCATCATCTAGTTTTGCAATCACATCTCCATATACTGCACCTTCTATGTTGGCAATCCAATCGCACTCAAACTCTTGCTGATACTTTTTCTCTCCCATGACTTCTTTTGCCTTATCTAATTCATCTTGATCAACTATCTTTGTTTGACTAGCTTTAGCTTTGTAGTGAAACCAATCCTCCGCACCTTGTGCGTGTTGGTACAACTCATAAAAATTATTCTGCATACCCATTGGTGTACCTATAAATACGCAGTAACCCTTTCTGTCAGATAGTGCTGGTCTAATTATTTCTGGAAACAACTTACTGTTTACATTTGCGTACTCATCAATAACGCAGCCATCTAAGTATATACCTCTTAATCCATCTGGGGATTCGGAGCCTAGCAAGGTGATTCTAGCACCATTAGGTAGGTCTACACGCAGCTCTGTCTCATTAAACTTTGTGTGGGGTATCTTGGCGGTAAACTGTTTCATGTAATCCCATGCAATAGACTTTGCTTGTTTGAAGGTAGGTGCAATATAGGCATACCTAGGGTTCTTATTTTGGGACAGCAATGCTGACCTAATTAGGTGGTTTATCATACATACTGTTTTGCCGAACCTTCTGTGGCATACCAGTACATTCCATCTGTGATTGTCTATTTGTCTGTGTAAGTAGGCTTGATGCTTCCTTGGTGTGTAGGGTATTTTAATATCCATATTTAGTGTATTCTGTCAGACTTCATACTACTAATAGGTTGATAGTCAAAACCCATACTAAGCATAGCATAAGTAATAAATAAATCAGAAGTTGTCTTATTGGGAAAGCCATAAAACTTAATTATTACGTTGTTTGTGCCTTCTTCAATGTAAGCAACTGAATCTAAATCGTCTGCAGTAAAGTAATCCATATACTATATCTAGTGCATTTGAAAAAAAATAAAACTAAAAAAGTGTTTGTGTATAAAAGGGTGGCTGGATCTAAGGGTGTCCTCAAGTCCGGTCTATATATAGAAAGAAAGTTGCGGGTGAAATATGGGGTATGTTGCAAATTAGAATCATTAAAAACTAGATTATAGCAGGGAATATATATCTTAATTAGATTAGTGATAATAAAAGATTATCAAACGTAATTAGATTTAATTAATAATTCTTAATAGATAGGTCAATAATACTGTCGTTTGTTTTATCGCATAAAAAAATCGCACCTCGCTTTATGTATGGATACCAAATTATCAACCTACATTAATAAACATTAGAACAATTCTAAACTGTAATTATACAACACCTGTTGCAAATATATCACACAAAATAATTTTATATTTTTTTCTATACTGCCTTATTCTTAACATAATTATTATATATGCTTTGTATATGTTAAAAAAAAGAAAGGAAACAATGAACACTATAGAAATAAATAATCACAAAATGAATAATGAAGTTTATCAATTAAGAAGAAGAGTAATTGATATTTTATATCAAGCAAAAGATTTTGAAATTAATTTACCTAGAATTAATGTTAGAATTGGAAACCCAACTGAAAAATATAAAAATGTTTTAGGGGTTGGGGGAAATAAAAACATATGGATAACAGAAAAAGCAATTAACAAAGGTTATCAATATTTACTTCACGTTGTATTACATGAATTATGTCACGCAGTTTATAATTTGCCACATAATGAAAAATGTAAATTAATGTCCTCAAAATTAGGTGAACCTTGTGGAATTACTCAAGCGTGGAAAATCTTTAAAAAATATTCACAAAAAAACAATTAAGAAAGGAAACAATGACAAATCAAGAACTAAAAAAGAAAGTTATATTATTAATGAAAAAAGATGATGAATTAAAAAAATATATAAAAGATATGCAAGATTTATCAAATGATAGTTTTGATATTTTAGTCAAGATTATAGACAAAGCATATTTAAAAGTAAAAAACAAATAAGAAAGGAAACTATGAAAATAATAACACAAGCTAAAGCAATTAAAATAATAACTCTTCATGGAAATATAGATGAATTTTATTATTTTATAAAAGAACTAGGAAACAAAAAAGAATACAAATTAAAAGACGTTAAATCATGGCTAGGTTATTAATGCCTAATTATAGCCATAATAATTTATTAAATTTAAACAACTAACAAAAGGAAACAACAAAATGAAAGATACAATTACACAATCTAATTTTACAGATGAAATGACAAAACATGGTTTTAGTTATGAGGGTTCAAATGCTTTATTTGAGTATCTAACGCAATATGAGGAAGATTGCGATCATGAGCTTGAATTTGACCCAATAGCTTTTAGATGTGATTTTGATGAGTATGAAAACTTAAAAGAAATACAAAACAATTATACAGATATAAAAAGTCTTGATGATTTAAGAAATCATACAACAGTAATTGAAATACCAAATACTAAAAGATTAATAATACAAGCATATTAATTATGCCTAATTCTAGCCATATTTATTTATTAACTTTAAACAACTGAAAGGAAACAACACAATGATTATAGACAAAAACAATGAAGGCGCTTGGCGAATATCCGACACAATCAATGGGTACTTGGAAACAAAAGTATATTATTTTTATACTAAGCAACAAGCAATAAAACTATTTAGAGAATATAAAAAACAACTAAAGAAAGGAAACTAAACAATGAAAGTAGAAAACATAGAAAGCAGCAAAGGAAATAAAATAGCAAATCAATTTATAATTACTGATGATAATGGTAATGAGTTTTTTCAATCTTATAATTCAATAATTGTAAAAAAAGATAGCTCCGCAGACACCATTTATCTTGATAAAAAATATTGGAATTATAGCAACACAACCGGCAAATATAGAAATATATTTCTAGATGAAAATATAACAGAGACAAAAAATAAAATTAAATCTGGTGAGTATATCTTAACAGACTTAAACAAATAAGAAAGGAACCAATGATAAAAGAAATAAATGAAAAAATGGAAGATGCAATTTGTAATGATGACTTTAATACTATTGAGAGTATAGCACTAAATCCAAAATATGCTTATGTTAAATGCTCTCAATTTAATATGTACACTGGTGATATTACATGGACTAAAAGATGGGTTGATATATCAAATGTTGGTGAAGATTATTTTGAAGACTTGTCTAGTGATTGTCAAGAATATGTGATGTCATTAGATAAATATAAAGATATGGACTATGATACAATGGTTGATGAATATAACAAACCTATTGAAGAAGAAGACAATAGAAGATTGGAAGAATTTAAAAAACAAATAGAAAGGAACCAATGAATAAAAAAGATTATATAAAAATGCAAATGGAAAGTGCAGATAATGATTTTGTAAATGAATTATTATACGAATATTACAACAATGAAGTTAAAAATATGAGTGATGAAGATTTTAAAAATCATTTAATCAATATAGGTATAAAAACAGAAAGTGAGGAATAAATGAAATATAAAGATCAATACAATGATTGGCTAAATGAACTTCAACCACTGACAGGGATAGCTTGTAATTCTTTTTCTGTTTTATTGGAAGCAGGAGACCCTATTGCTTATAATTGTGGCTATGATGATTATCTAAATGCAAACGATTTAAATGAAGATGAAGAAGATGAAGAAAGCGAGGAAAATGAATAAAAAAGTAGATAAATTAGGTAAAATGATTGATGATTGGAACAACTACCTAGATAAATTAAAGCAAGAAGAAGAACAAAGTCTTGCCATATTTTATGATTACGATTTGGAACCGCTGCCAAATGATTTAGTTGATATGGTAAATGAAAAAAACAAAAGGGAAAAATAATATGTTTATAAATAATCTAAGACTTGAAGTAATTGCTACATACGAAACAAATGAACAAGAATTTTTTACTTGTGGTGTTTGGGAAAGCGCAATTAAATCAGAAAAAAAACTTATTAATTACATAAAAGAACAATTAAACCACAAAGATTTAATTAAATTATCTTTGTGTTGGATATGTTCAAAAAATGTAGTTGATAAATATAAAACAATACAAAAAAGTATTTCTAAAAATGGAAAGTATTTTTTTAATTAAACAAATAAACAAAAGGGAAAAATAAATGAAACACTTAAAAATTAAAATAAAAGATGTTAAAAGATATATTAAATATTATGAAGATTGGTACAATACATTTGATAAAGATGGATATAAATATGTCATTGAACAATTAGATTTTGATGACAAATATTATAATGATTTACTTTCATCACTTCATAATTTTGTAAAAGGTGGAGAATTTTATCCAATAAAAATAAAATGAATAAACAACTAACACAGGGACGAAATTTTGATGAGGTAGAATTTATAAGCGGTTATGTAATGCGACTTATAAAACTTACTGAACAAAATATAAAACTAGCAAAACAAGAAAGGGAAAAAATGTTAAATTATAAAAATATAATTACAATTAATTATGAACAAGCAAAACAAACAAAACCAGATTATCAAAGGAAAGAAAGAACTTATGGTTTTGAAAATGAAGATCAAGAAAAATACTTTTTAAGAGGTATTGAAGCAG
>Ga0209348_1000189_pt1 | contig 36082 bp, 45 predicted proteins | sample ETNvirenome_2_30_FD_184065 | JGI IMG/M metagenome (GOLD analysis project Ga0209348, IMG submission 184065) | Marine viral communities from the Pacific Ocean - ETNP_2_30 (SPAdes) (version 2) | ecosystem: Environmental > Aquatic > Marine > Oceanic | place: Pacific Ocean | collected 2013-06-22
ATGCTTGTAAGTAATTGAAATAATTAGACGAATAAAACCGTGACATTTCTTTGCACGATATGGAGATTAGTGTGCAATTTGTCACGGTTTTGGAGAGGCACCATGAGTATAGAAAAAGACGCTGAGAAATATGTTTATGCTTTGCGCTCTGCTCCTAACGGATGGGGTCAACATATGATTGATGGAATGCAAAGTCATGAGTGGTTGAGAATAATGTTTGACAACTATGGTCAAGATGATGTAAATGATTACCTAGAAGACAACTACTGGAGTAAAGAAAGATGAAAGAGTATACTGTGAAAGTGTATCGCACTGTTCAACAGAGTGCAACTGTCACGATTGAAAGTGACAGAGAACTCAACGCTTCTGAATTAGAGTACATTCGTACAAAAGCAGAGGATGAGGCAGGTGAACTGTCTGATTACGATTGGAAGTATGAAGAAGTAGATGACAAGCTAGATATTGTTGTCTATGATGGTAATGAATACTATATATAAAGGATACATGAGATGACTACAACTACAGAACTGAATGATATTTTCCGTTGGTGTGATGACATAGGACAGTTCGCTATAGATCGTCCCATCAACGATACAAAGAACCACCAAGGTTCTTGCGTACACAAGACAGAGTTTTGCAAGGCTACTTGTTTCAATAATAAGTTATATAAACTCTATCCCAAGATGCATGACAGGGATGATAGGATTGAAAGTATCTGGCAAAGTCTTGATCCTCTTTCCATCAAACCTTTCCTTCAACGTAAGCGTAAGCAAACCAAACGGGTGCGCTTCATGACTAGAGGTGAGGCGTTTGCCACTTGGTCAGATGTACTCAAGGTCAAGGCTATCCTAGAAGATAATCCAGATACTGAATGGTGGATACCTACCCGTGCATGGCGCGATCCAATCTTGAAAGTATTGATTGAAGAGATGATAATGCCATTGAAGAATGCGGCAGTTAATGCAAGCGTTGATCCATCCAATACAAAAGATGAATGGCAAATGCTACGCGAGGATGGATGGAGCATCATGTTTTATGGAGATGAAGACTTGACTAGAGTTCCAGACTCTGATATAAAAATGTTCCTGTGTCCTAAGACACATAAGAAGATGAAAGGACATTGCGATATCTGCAAAGCTGGGTGCTTCAGTCCAGTGACAAGACAGTTACAGCAGTTCGTTCATCTGTCGCAACATTAGGAGTATGTAATGAAAGATGAGGCAATCAAGCATGGGCATGTAAGCGTGCCTGTACTCAAGGCAATAAAAAATAATTGCATTGAGTGTAGTGGTGGGAGCTTTGCAGAAGTAAAGCTATGCACCGTTTACTCCTGCCACTTGTGGCCCTTCAGGATGGGAAAGAATCCTTGGCGTAAAGGAATGAGCCAGGAAGAAAAAGATAAACGTAGTAAACGATTGAAAGAGGTAAGGAAATCATGGGCTACAGAACAGGACTAATACCAGAATTGTTTTGTGATATCAATGACTTAATAGATCAAGTAAATGATCTTAAACCTACAGATTCTACCTTTGAGATTGCTAAATCTCTTTCTGATTTAAAGAGTAAAATCAGAGAAGAATTTGTAGGCTTCTAGATTGCATACTTAGGTATAGTATGATATAATATATAGATTGGAGATTAGAATGAGTAAGTTTAACTTCAAAGACCATGTACAAATTAGCCTATCTTCCGATACTGTTTGTGGAGAAGACTTGAACACTATCATCATGCGATACAGTAATACTATTTCAGTAACAGATGTATCAGTAAGAGAATGCAATAAGATACTAAACCATCAGATGGAGGAATGGGAATATGAGTACAATCAATACCTCGATTCCTTTAAATATAACTAGGAAAGTAGAACGTATTTATAAATCAGGGATGCGTGATCCCTACTGGAAAGAACGTAGGCAACATCAAGTTATCCCTGATAAAAAGAAACAGGAAAGCAAAAGAAAGTGTAGAGGAAATGTTTATTATAGTTCAGGGAACGAAGGATAATATACATAGATGTTTAGAGGAATTACATCCCTTACCTAATGCTTATGGTAACGCTGTTGAAACATTTAAAACTAAAGAAGACGCAGCTAAATTGCTTGAGCTATTATGGGATGTAGAAATTTCCGAATACGAAGAAAATAATATTCATGTATGGAGGCTTCACTAATGTATTATCCACCTAGTGATTTTATTGATGTGTTTATACTTATAGTAGAAGCTATAGTAGATGCTTTAATTTAGGAGGTAAGTATGAATTTATTAAATGTAATTGCTACTCTCGATAACATAAAAAGTAAGATGGATATTATTTATGAGAACACACAATCTAAAGATGTAAATGATAATTATATATCTAGTTTAAAAGATGAAACCTCTGAAAGTATAAGCACTTTAATAAACGATTTAAGATCAGTACACAAAGAAAGGGTAGGATTAGAGGTAAACGCATGGCGCATGTAAAAATATTAATATTATTATCAATAATATTTATATTATGTTTATCTTCTACAGCATATGCAAAAGAAGAAACAAATAACTTTAAATGTTTGGTTGAAGCAATCTATCATGAAGCTAGGTCTGAACCTTTTATAGGACAGCTAGCAGTTGCAAATGTAATACTAGAGAGAGTTGCTTTACCTAACTTTCCTAATACTATATGTGGTGTTGTACATGCAGGGAAAAGATGGAAAGATAACATAATAAAAAATCAATGTGCCTTTAGTTATTTCTGTGATGGTAAGAGAGAGTGGTATGATGTAGATAAAAAATCAGTTAGCGTTGCTTATGATGTTGCTTCTTTAGCTGTTAGAGGTGTGATGGTATATTCTACGTTAGGAGCTACGCATTACCATGCTAGTTATGTAGTTCCATTTTGGTCTAACCACTTGGAAAGATTAGAACAAATAGGGACTCACATTTTTTATATTGACTAGTGCTTAAAAATATGATACTATTCGTTTGAAACGAGGTTGATATGGGTAGAGTTAAAGATTTATTGTACACTGGAGTTTATGATATGAGTTATGAAGATGACTTATTAAGAGAGAATAATATACTAAGAAAAAATGTTAAAGATTTACAGGAACAATTACATAAAGCTCATCAGAGAATTAAACATCTTACTAATAATAAATGGTCTGAAGAGAAAGATATAAAATAAATGGATGAAAATAAAAAACAGTGCCAGGTATTTGACTTTGTTTCTATCAAGCAAGCGATAGAAGAAAAGAAAAATGAATTTGAAAGTCAAGTCTCTGATGAAGAGTGGGAAGATTGTGTATATACTTTATTTATTTTCATGTCTGAAAATGGATATGACCCTCATAAACAATCAGAGATAATAGAATTTGTTAAAGATTATTTTCCTGATCTACCATACAATGATAACGAGGATTGACCAATGACTAAAAATTTATGGGAGAAAGAAGAACGCCAAGTGTTTCGATCTCTCACTCGACAGTACAAACAAGAAGGTTATGATATCAAAGAAGCTAAGAAGTTAGCTAGAGAAGAAACAAATGAGATTATGTTAGACAAGAAAGAGTTTGCAGAAAACTTATATCAACAGGCGTTAGAAGACTTTGATTGATAATATTATAGACAAGATAATTTTAGTTAGGGCATTAAACTATGATGCATCTTTTAAGTTTACTCGTAAGAAAGGAGGTATGCTATCTGTTTATAATTCTAACAAAGTTGTTTGGATATATCCGTATCCAAATGTACTATCACAATCTTATGTTAGAAAAGCTCTTACAGATTATTTTGGTAACTCTATTATTAGGAACTAGATATGTCTGGTAAATGGTTAGAAAGAGGAGAGTGTCCTGAGTGTGGATCAAGCGATGCTAACGTAAGACACTCTGATGGATACTCACATTGTTTTTCTTGTAACACACACTTTCATGGAGAGGATGGACAAGTGGTCGTGCCAATGCAAAATAAACGAGATGGTTTTTCAGTTGGAGAACTTAAAGGTATTGATGATCGTAAGATCAGCGCAGCTACGTGCAAGACATATAATACTTATGTTAAAACTAAAGGTGGTACGGTTACTCATCATATCTATCAGTACTTTAATTCACAAGGAGACTTTGTAGGTAATAAGGTTAAACAAGTAGAAGGTAAGAAGTTCTGGTCTGAAGGTGACATGCAAAGCGCAGGTCTGTTTGGTCAAAACTTATTTGGTAAAGGTGGTGGTAAGTATATCACTGTCTGTGAAGGTGAGCTTGATGCTATGTCTGCTTATGAGTTGCTTGGTTCTAAGTGGCCTGCTGTATCAATTAAAACTGGAGCGCAGTCTGCCTTGAAGGATTGCAAGCAAGCCTTTGAATATCTAAATAGCTTTGATAATATTGTTCTATGTTTTGATTCTGATAAGCCTGGACGAGAAGCAGCACAGAAGGTAGCTCAACTATTTGAGCCTAATAAATGCCGTATCATTAGTCTTGAGTACAAGGATGCTAATGAATACATCAAGATGAATAAGCGTAAGAAGTTTACAGAAGAATGGTGGAATGCTGAACCCTTTACGCCAGCAGGTATCATTAATCTTAATACTTTAAAAGATTCTCTGTATGATGAAGCTCACTTTGAGACTTGCCTGTATCCTTGGTCAGGTCTTAATGAGAAGACTTATGGTATGCGGACAGGAGAGCTAGTAACATTTACTAGTGGTGCGGGCATGGGTAAGTCTAGTATTATCAGGGAGCTTATGCATCATCTGTTAAAAAATACAGAAGATAATATTGGTGTTCTTGCTATGGAAGAAAGCATTCGTACTACAGCATTTAACATCATGGCTGTTGAAGCTAATGCTCGATTGTATATCAAGGAGATCAGAGATCAGTTTGATCGTAAGGACTTGTTGAAGTTTCAAGAGGACACCATTGGTACTGGTAGGTTCTTTGCCTTTGATCACTTTGGTTCTATAGGTAATGATGAGATACTAAATCGTGTCAGGTTTATGGCTAAAGCTCTTGAGTGTAAGTGGGTTGTGCTTGATCACCTATCAATCTTAGTATCTGGTCAAGAAGATTTTGGTGATGAGCGTAAGTCTATTGATATCTTGATGACTAAGTTACGTAGCTTAGTTGAAGAAACAGGATGTGGCTTGCTGCTTGTATCTCATCTGCGTAGGCCATCAGGTGACGTAGGTCATGAGAACGGTAAAGAAATTACCTTGTCACACCTGCGTGGAAGTGCTAGTATTGCACATCTGAGTGATAGTGTTATTGGTCTAGAGAGAAATCAACAAGCGACTGATGAGGTTGAAGCTAATACAACTATTATTCGTATCTTAAAGAACAGATACACGGGTGATACTGGTGTTGCTACGTATCTACATTATGATAAAGAGACAGGTCGCATGGCACAAATAGATAACCCATTTGATGCGGGTCTAGAAGTAGATGAGGAGATACCTTTTTAATGCCTTACTGTGTAGTAGATATTGAAACTGATGGTTTAGATGCTACTAAATTACACTGTATTGTAGCTAAAGATATAGCAACAAAGGAGGTTTATACCTGGGCAGAAGATGAATGCAAAGAGTTTCCTACATGGTCTAGTAAGTATGATAAGCTAATCATGCACAATGGAATTAACTTTGATGGATACTGGTTAAACAAGTTACTTAATATGAGTATACCATTGAATAAGATTGAAGATACTCTTATCATGTCACAGTTATACAATCCAGTGCGAGAAGAAGGACATTCTCTTAAAGCATGGGGTGATAAGTTAGATATGCCTAAAGGTGATGTAGATAGTTTTGATTACTATTCTCCTGAGATGCTTGAGTATTGTAAACAAGATACAAACATCACTTATAAATTATATACTGTGTTATCAGAAGAAGGTAAAAGATTTTCTACTCAATCTAAACAATTAGAATACAAGGTACGTGCAATAATTGATCAACAGGAACGTAATGGGTTTGCTTTTAACATACAGAAAGGTCAGACACTATTGGCTACCCTTGAAGATGAAGCAAACGAATTGAGTGATAATGCACAAGAGATGATACCACCTACAAAGGTAGAGTTAAAAACAAAGACAAAGTACATACCTTTCAATATAGGTTCTCGCCAACAGATAGGCACAGTGTTACAGGATCGTGGATGGGAACCTAAATTATATACTGAGAAAGGTAACATCATAGTTAATGATGAAGTTTTATCTAAGATTGACATGGACGAGGCTAGAATGTTTAGTCGCTATCTTTTATTACAGAAGCGTATAGCCCAGATTCGATCTTGGATAGAGAAGTGTGGGGATGAAGGCAGAGTTCATGGAAAAGTAATGACTCTCAAAACAATCACAGGGAGAATGGCACATAACAATCCTAATATGGCACAAGTGCCAGCCTCCTACTCTCCCTATGGTGCTGAGTGTCGTGAGCTTTGGACCGTTAGTAATCCCCACACTCATAAGTTAGTAGGTACTGATGCTTCAGGACTTGAGCTACGTATCCTAGCCTCTTACATGAAAGATCAATCTTTTATTGACGAGGTTGTTAATGGTGATGTACATACAGCTAACATGAAGATGGCTGGCTTGCAGGATCGATCTCAAGCTAAGACATTTATTTATGCTTTGATGTATGGAGCAGGACCAGCAAAGATTGGTGCAGTGGTAGGTGGCTCTGCAAAAGAGGGACAAGAACTTACTAATAGGTTCTTAAAAAACATGCCACGCTTGCGTAACCTACGTAATCAAGTGACAGAAGCAGCAGAGTCTGGTTTAATTAAAGGGTTAGACGGTAGACTTTTACACATACGTAATTCGTTCTCTGCTTTGAATACCTTAATTCAAGGAGCAGGAGCAGTTGTATGTAAACAATGGCTTGTGCATATGATGTCTAATGTATATGCTCAAGGTCTTGATGTTAAACTAGTAGGGAGTATTCATGATGAATATCAGTTTGAAGTAGCTAACCAGGATGTTAAAAAGTTTACAGAGATTACCCAGTATGCTATGACTAAGACTACAAAAACTTTAAACTTAAACTGTCCTTTGGATAGTGAACATAAGGTAGGAACTACATGGCTACAAACACACTAAGAAAGAGGGAGAGTTTTCAAACAGGAGAAAGAGCAGAAAATCTTTTTGAAAGGGTAGCAAAGAAAGAACATTTTAAAGTACATAAAGCTAATAGAGATCAGAATATGAATCAACATATTGATTTCTTTATTAGTTGTTATCATTTTAATTTTAGTGTGGACGTTAAAGCTAGAAAGAAAATTAGTAGAGGAGATTCAGAAGTTAATGATGCATGGACTTGGATTGAATTTAAAAATGTTAGAGGTAAACCTGGATGGTTGTATGGCAAAGCAGATTACATAGCTTTTGAAAGAGAGTTTGATTTTCTATTAGTCAATAGGTACAAATTGATAGAGTTTTGTGAAGATAAGATTGACTTAGAAAATATTGTACCATCTACTCATATGGCTGAGTATGCAGCATATCAACGTAAAGGAAGAAAGGATTTAATTTCAAGGGTTTGTATGGATGATATAAATAAACTGGAGGGTAACATTGTATTAATAAAATAGTAGTTGACACATTGCTTTGTATCATGTATAATTCGTTTGAAATCATGCAGAGATATCTGCTAACTAGTAAGGAGAAAATACTATGGGTGTAATTAATGGCACGGCTTATTGGGCTTCTGTAACCACACCAAACACCACCTTCAATGAGGATGGTGAATGGAAGATTGATGTAGGTAATCTTTCTGAATCCACCATTGCTAACTTGGTTGCAGATGGCCTTGAAGATCGTATTAAAAACAAGGATGACGAACGAGGTGAATACATTACCTTGAAACGTCAGGTTAAGAACCGTCGAACTGGACAAGCTAACTCTGCTCCTGATATTATGGATGGACAGAAGAAACCTATCTTAAACACGTTGGTAGGTAACGGTTCGATTGTAAATGTTCTGTATCGTCCATATGATTGGACGTATCAGAAGCGTAAGGGACGCTCTGCTTCGCTTGAGGCAGTACAAGTTCTAGACTTGGTTCCTTATGGTGGCTCTGCATCAGATGCTTTTGATGTAGTAGATGAAGGCTTCTCCTCAATGGACGAAGATATTATTCCTCTTTCGTCCTAAACTAGGGAAGGGGGAACTCTGGATATCTGGAGTTCCCCCTATTTTTTATGAAAACAATTGATACATTAGTTGCTGATATTTATTCTCTGTTTGAATCATCTGTACCTGATATGTCAGATGATGAAGTAGATAATATTATTGATAAGTTTGGTGATGCGCTAAAGGTACATTTAAAAAGATTTATTTATGAAGAAGAACGTAGAAGAGATACTCTTCGACTATCTGCTATTGGTAAACCTGAAAGGCAGCAGTGGTATAGTGCATCTCCTCATTCAAAAGTTAAAGAGAATATAGAACTTCAAGGTAAAGATAAGATTAAATTTTTATATGGTTATATTTTAGAGGAACTATTACTTACCTTGTCTTCTCTCGCAGGACATGAAGTTAAAGATGAGCAGAAAGAAGTATCAGTTGAGGGTGTACTAGGACATCAAGATGCTGTTATAGATAATGTATTGGTTGATTGTAAGTCCTCATCAGGTAGAGGCTTTGATAAATTTAAAAACAATTATGTATCTTCTGATGATCCCTTTGGATATATTGCACAGATATCTTCTTATGCTGAAGCTAATGGATTAAATGAAGCTGCTTTCCTAGCTATCAATAAACAAACAGGTGAGATATGTTTATCTAAAGTTCATTCAATGGAAATGATTAATGCATCTGATAGAGTTAAGTATATTAAAGACATGGTTAATCAAAGTAATCCACCAGCTAAATGTTATTCTGATGTTCCTGATGGTAAGTCTGGCAACCGTAAGCTGGATGTTGGTTGCATCTATTGTGATTACAAGCGTGATTGTTGGAAAGATGCTAATGGTGGTCAAGGATTACGTGTGTTTGATTATGCAACAAACCCTAGATATCTTACGCAAGTTTCTAAGATGCCTAACGTAGAAGAGATTGTAGATTGGTAATGCATTGGAAGTACATAGGTAAACCTGACATTCAAAATAAATTTGGTTTTGTATATATCATTACAAATAAGAAAACAGGTAAAGCTTATATAGGATGTAAGCAGTATTGGCACTACAAGAAAGGTAAGAAAGCTAGACAATCTAATTGGAAAGTTTATATGGGTTCTTCTAAATCTTTAACAGAAGACATTAAAAAACTAGGTAAAAGAAATTTTAAGTTTGAGATGTTAGCTGAATACAAAAACAAAAGAAGCTTGAGATATTATGAATGTTATTATCAAATGAAATATAATGTTCTTGCTTCTGTTCTTGAAGGTACAGACGAACCAGCATTTTATAACAACTATGTAGGAGGAAAATGGTATAGACCAGTGGAGAGCTATGAATCAGAACTATAGAAACATACTTAATAATTTAACTTCGATAACAAACGAATCTATTTTTAATGATACTCATAATACAGAGTATCATTCTTTATTTATGGGTGTGATCTTTCGAGCATTGTTAGATGCTACTAAACCAGTATCTACCAATGAGCCTACTCATATTAAAGTAGATCGTAGTGCTGCTAAAGCCTGGTTCTATGCTTGTTCAGGCGTGACTTGTGAAAACTTTGAATACATATGTGATGTAGCAGGAGTTGATCCTGTTGCTATGCGGACAATTGCTGATAAAATATTTAGTGAAGAGGATACTAGTTATGCCAGAAAACAAATCAACTCGTTCTTCTACGAAACATGATATGGTTAATAGTCCCAAGCATTACCGTATGCAGGGTGTAGAGGCAATAGATATTCTAGAAATGTCCATGACTGAAGAAGAGTTTATGGGTTACTTAAAAGGTAATATGCTTAAATATATTATGAGATATAAACATAAGAACAAGCCCAAAGAAGACTTGCAAAAAGCAGAGTGGTATCTTAAAAAACTAATTGAGAAGATATAGAGGAGAACAACATGAACCAAATTACTTTACCAACTAATTATCAATCATTCATTCACATGTCTCGTTACTCTAGATGGTTAGAGGAAGAGCAGCGAAGAGAAACCTGGGAAGAAACGATAGATCGGTATCTTTCTTTCATGGTAAATCATTTAAGTAATAATTATACTTACGATTTGTTTGGTGAAGAATTATCTGAGATTAGAAATGCTATGCTTAATCTTGAAGTGCTTGGTTCTATGCGAGCTTTGATGACTGCTGGTCCCGCTCTAGCCCGTGAGAATGTTGCTGGCTATAACTGTTCTTATCTTCCCATTGATTCACCTCGTTCTTTTGATGAGTGTCTATATATTCTTATGAATGGAACAGGCGTTGGTTTCTCTGTTGAACGTCAGTATATTGCTAAACTTCCTACGATTCCTGATGTAGAGTTTGAACAAACAGATGATGTTGTTTCTGTTGCTGACTCTAAAGAAGGATGGGCTAGAGGGCTACGTGATTTAATCTCTCTTCTATATACTAATCGTATACCTAAGATTGATACTAGTAAAGTTCGTCCTGCTGGTGAGCGACTTAAAATATTTGGTGGTCGTGCTTCTGGTCCTGCGCCTCTGGAAGAGTTGTTTGATTTTACTATTCAAACATTTAAGAAAGCACAAGGCAGAAAACTAAACTCTGTTGAGTGTCATGATATCATGTGCAAGATTGGTCAAGTAGTAGTTGTTGGTGGTGTTAGAAGGTCTGCTCTGATTTCACTTTCTAACTTGACTGATGAGCGTATGCGTATGGCAAAGAGTGGTGAGTGGTGGGTAGACAATCAACAACGCGCACTCTCTAATAATTCTGTATGCTACACAGAGAAACCTGACATGGGTATCTTTATGAAAGAGTGGCTATCATTGTATGAAAGCAAAAGCGGAGAGCGTGGCATCTTCAATCGTGTATCTGCACAGGAGAAAGCATCATCCAACGGTAGACGTGACGGCTCTATTGACTTTGGCACTAATCCTTGTTGTGAGATTATATTACGTCCCTATCAGTTCTGTAATTTATCAGAGGTTATTTGTAGAGCAGATGATACTATTGCTACATTGAAAGAGAAGATTAAGATTGCAACTATTTTAGGTACATTCCAATCGACTCTTACAGACTTTGGTTATCTACGTAAACGATGGAAAGATACTACAGAAGAAGAACGTCTGTTAGGTGTATCTCTCACAGGTATCATGGATTGTCCTACTGTATACGATGCTTCTCCAGAGGCTCTTCAACAACTAAGAGATGTGGCTATTAAGACTAACAAGAAATTAGCAGAGAAACTAGGTATCAATCATAGTACTGCTGTTACATGTGTTAAACCTTCTGGTACTGTGTCACAACTTGTTGATGCTGCCTCTGGTATACATGCTCGACATAATCCTTATTATGTTAGGACTGTTAGAGGAGATAACAAAGACCCGCTGACCATGTTTCTCAAAGACAAAGGTATACCAGCAGAGCCAGACTTTACAGCACCTGATAGCGTAACAGTATTTTCTTTTCCTATGAAAAGTCCAGATAATGCTGTATGTCGTTATGACATGGGTGCTATTGAACAACTTGAACTGTGGTTAAAGATAGCTGATAACTACTGTGAACATAAACCTTCAGTTACTATCTCTGTTAAAGAACATGAATGGTTTGAGGTAGGCTCTTGGTGTTGGAATCACTTTGATTCTTTATCAGGTATTTCTTTTCTACCTTTCTCAGACCACACTTATAAGCAAGCACCTTATCAAGATATTAATGCTGAAGATTATAACAAGTTATCTAAGGGAATGCCTCCTGCTATTGATTGGTATGAGCTTCAAGAATATGAACGAGGAGATACAACTAGTGGATCACAAGAGTTAGCCTGTACTGGTGGCGTGTGTGAGGTAGTAGATATAGGAGCATAGTATGTCAACTACATTAACTTCTTTTTACTTACGACAATATAAAGATACTGTACCTAAAGGTGATTCCAATATACATGAAGCTATTGATTTATTGCTACATTATATGGGTGATACTTTGGATAAACCTGTAGAAGATTTTCCTGACTCTGGATTTACAGATAGCTTTGATGCTAAAGCAACGGAGATGTTGAAATGAGACAATTTGTATTTGACTGTTGGAACGGTGTGATGAACGCAGAGATAAGTCCTTTGAAAAATATAAAGGATTTACAGGTAAGACATTTAGTCCTACAAACACTTGCTTGGATGTGGTGTATTACATTCTCAATTATGATAGGAGATTTATTATTCTTTGGTTATACCCTTATTGCTCACACCGTTCTTATAGTTGCTATAGTAGTGACAGTAAGTACATTTGAAACTGCTAGAAGAAGTCCTAATACTTTTAACTTTGTTAAGAAATACCATACACCTTCTAGGAGCCGCCATCAGTGGCACAATGGTAAGAAGATAGTTTATTCAGATGGAGACCCAGGTGGAGAACATGAATAATATGGAAGTTACACTTATTGATCATATGGGTTCTGATCTTACAGTTGTAAATGCAGCAAGAGTTTCTTTTAACAAAGAATCAAACTGGGAAACAATACCAGAGGCTGGGCCTGTACGTGATCTTCTTAAAGAAACAGATGAAAGACTAATTACTTATCTTGCTAAACATAAACATTGGACGCCCTTCGCTCACACCTCTCTTCAGTTTAGGATCAAGGCTCCTATTTTTGTAGCTAGACAGCTTGGTAAACATCAGGTGGGTTTGGTTTGGAATGAAATCAGTAGGAGATATGTTGATTATGAACCAGAGTTTTACTACCCAGAATATTGGAGAGGTAAAGCAGATGATAAGAAGCAAGGTAGTTCAGAGAAGAAGATAGATATTAATCCATCTCACGGCTCTGGCCCTGCTATGGTAGATGATTATAAACAAGCTATGCAGACATGCAGTTGGACCTATCAACAGTTACTTAGAAAAGGTGTGGCACCAGAGATGGCACGCATGGTTCTTCCACAGAGTATGTTTACTGAATGGTACTGGACAGGTAGTTTAGTATCTTTTGCTAGGGTCTGTTCTTTAAGAAGTAAAACAGATGCTCAAAGAGAAACTCAAGAGATATCTTCTATGCTTGAGATACAATGTGCAAAGTGCTTTCCTTCTTCTTGGTCAGCTTTAATGACCCCATGAAATTATATACTAACGATGAAGACTTTGATCTGTTGCACCAAGCAGCAGATAAAGCTAGAAAAAATGCTAAAGAAGTAAAAGTTTCTAGACAGGCTCTTATAAATATACTTATGGATCATTCACATTTAGTAAGGTCAGTAAAAGAATTAGGAGATGATGTAGAATTTAGTTGACTTTACATTTAAGATATGATATAATTCGTAATATAGTAGAGAATGCTTTTGGTTCTCTACCTTCTTGCTAACAAAGGAGAACAATATGAACAGATCGTATCCTAACTTTCCATCTCATGTGTGGAATAATTTTTTTGAGCAATCAGTTGGTTTTGATAAATTACTATCTAATATAGATAACTATTATCTCAACGTAGATAAGAAACCCTCTTATCCTCCTTATAATATTATTAGAAATAGTGAGTCATCTTATCAAATTGTTATTGCCCTAGCAGGTTTTAGCAGTGAAGATATTACTGTAAGTTTAAATGAAAATATTTTAACTGTAATAGGAGATGTAAAATCAGATGACAACCCAGATAAATACTTAATAAAAGGTATTGCTTCTAGAAAATTTGAAAAACTATTCTCACTAAATGAATATGCTATTGTAGATAGTGTATCATTTAAAAATGGTGTGCTAGATATTAAAATTAATATTGTGTTACCTGAAGAGAAACAACCTCAGACCTTTACTATAGAGGAGTAACCATGTCACAGACCTATAATATCTACATAGGATTTGATCCTAAAGAAGAAGCTGCATACGAGGTTCTTAAATGGAATCTAGAACGTATTGCTAAAAATCCTTTGAATATTTTTCCACTTAAAAAAAATATTCTAGAGAAAATAGGTCTGTATACTAGAGAATATACAGAAGAGAATGGACAAAAGATTGATAAGATCGATGGTAAACCATTCTCTTCTGACTTCTCATTTACACGTTTTTTAGTTCCTGCCTTAACTATGTATAAAGGATGGGCTTTGTATATGGATTGTGACATGTATCCAAGGAGTGATATCTGTGAATTGTTTGAAGAATATAATGATCCTTTCCATGCTTTATATTGCGTTAAGCATGAGTACGCACCTAAAGATAATACGAAGATGGACAATCAGAAACAAGAATCGTATTATCGAAAGAACTGGTCAAGTCTCATGCTGTTCAATTGTGAGCATCCTCAAAATCAAATGCTTACTCCGCATGTAGTAAACACTCAAACAGGACAATACCTACACAAGTTTGGATGGTTGCCTGATAAGCCAGCAGATATTGGAGGTATTAATGAAGAATGGAACTGGCTTGATGGTCATTCTCCTGAAGAATTAGAAGCAAAGAATGTTCACTTTACAACGGGTGGTCCTTGGTTTTATAATTGGAAATGTAAACGTGAAATAGATGGCAAGTATGCAGCAGAGTGGAACAACGATGCTGTATATATGCAAACAATTGGTGTGCTTAAAAATGAAGTACACAAGTATTTTTTATAAGGAATAATAATAATAATGACCAACATTAATTTTGTAACATCTTTCAATGAAAGTCTATTTGTTGATACTTCATATAAGTTTTTAGAATCTGTCATTGATAAATGGGAACCTAAGATTAACCTTACATGCTATACTCATGATCTTGATCTTAGTAATTATGTAACTCCTAATGTAAAGAATATTACATTTAAATCGTTACATGATGTAGATACATATGATACATTTCAAAAAACATTTGCTAAACATAATGGCACTGAAGGTCAGACAGTAGATTATAATTGGAAGATTGATGCGTTACGTTGGTCACATAAAGTATTTGCATTAACTCAATCTGCATTCAATCTAGTAGCTAATCATAAATCTCCTGGTTGGCTTATCTGGATTGATGCAGATTCTTATACGCTAAAACGCATGACAACTAAAGATGTATTAGCTCTTCTTCCTGAAGGTGCTGATGTAGTTTGTCTTGAACGATCTGATCAAGAGTATCATGAAGGTGCTTTCATGGCGTTTAATTTAAATAGCCAAGCTACTCAAGATTTGTTGGGAGATTTACGTGGTGCCTATATATCAGGAGAGGTATTTAACTATAGAGAATGGCATGATACTTTTATATTTACTCGACTTCTTACTTTGTATAAAGCTCACGGTTTAAAAGTTCTTAATCTAGGAATGAACGCAGATACAAAAAATTATACTGCATTTGAACAGTCTCCTCTTGCACCTATGTTCCTTCACTTTAATGGTGCAGATGCCTCTTCATTAAAAAATATTCGCGATGAAAAAGGTGAACGATTTATTTCTTTGTCAGATGATACATCATATGATATTCTACCTAGCCGTTATACATTATTGTCTGATGTAATGAAACATTATAAACCAGAAAAAACAATCTTAGAGACAGGAACTTGGAATGGTGGTCGAGCTATTCAAATGGCTATGACTATGTTTGAACATACAGATACTGTTCATTATATTGGTTATGATTTGTTTGAAGATGCTACTCCTGAAACAGATGAAGAAGAGTTTAATGTTAAAGCTCATAATAAAATGAACGCAGTTGAAAAAAGATTTACAGACTTTGCTAACATTATGCTAAAGCGTAAGTCTAAATATTTTACCTTTGAATTAATTAAAGGTAATACACGACAGACTATGACAAAACAAGATGCCGACTTTGTATTGTTGGGTAGTGGTAATAGTATACAAACTGTACAGAATGAATATGAACATGTTAAACATAACAAGATAATTGTGCTAGATAATTATTATATGCAAGATAGTTCAGAGCGAAATGTTATTGATAAGTACAAAGGTGTGAACGAAGTCTTTGAAAATATTAAAGAGTCTAAAGTAAAACAAGATCAAAAGACAGATGATGGTTGGACATCGTTTGATAAAGAAGACACAGGTATTAGAAAACTTATTCTACCATCATCAGATGATGTAAGAGGTGGAGGTATTGCACACATTTGTTTAGTGTTAAATGATCCTAGTTTACCTGAAGTACCTAAAAAATTTAAACAAGTACCTATCATAGTTAATCCTAGAGATTGCGTATCTAAAGATTATATTCGTGATAATATTAAAGCTAATCTTAAAATGATTGAACCTAATAGGTTTATGCACCGTATTAGTCCACATAATAAAACAGCTTTAATTGTTTCTGGCGGTCCTTATTTAAATATTAAAGAACTTAAAGATACAATTAAATCTATTCCAGGGTGTAAAGTAGTATGCGTTAAACACAGTTATAATAAACTAATTACAAATGGTATTAAACCGTGGGCTTGTGTCGTACTTGATCCTCGTCCTATTACAGGTGTAAGCACTCATGGTATTGTGCGAAAAGAATTATTTAAAGAGGTTGATCCTGATACAAAATTTTTTATAGCATCTATGACAGACCCTTCTGTAACAGAATATCTAATGTCTAAAAGTGCAGATATCTATGGATGGCACGCTTTTACAGAGTCTCTACGTGATGAAGATGAACGAGGTGTACAGATTGTTAATAATCAAGTTCATCTTGTAAGTGAATTAGGTATACCTCAAGGGTCTACATTAATTACAGGTGGTACTTGTGCAGCAATGAGATCTATTGGTATCATGAATACAATGGGCTTTAGGGAGATGCATCTATTTGGCTTTGATTGTTCTATGGAAGAGCCTACTGAAGAACAAATGAAAGAGACTACAGGTGCTGAAGATGAAGACCCTAAACCTAAGTATATGAAAGTCACAGTAAATGATATAGACTTTTGGACTACAGGTGAACTTCTAGCTATGGCACAAGATTGTGAGCGTAGTTTCAGGGATGAAAACTCTTCAATTAATTTTACTTTTCACGGTGAAGGAACAATGGTAGCAGAACTATGGAAGATTATTGATTCGGAACGACCTACTCCTAAGTTTGAGGAGGTGTTCGATGACTAATTTTTCTAGACAAGCTCCCTCTTCTCGATACAATGAGTTGATTAAAAAGTATGAAACAATTCATGCAAAAGGTAAGGGATATTTTAATGGTAAAAGTTTATTAAAATATATCTCTGTTATTCAAACAAAACTTATTGTTCATGAATGCAAAACACTTCTTGATTATGGTTGTGGCAAAGGTCTTTTGTATACGGATGAGTGTCACACTGTAATGCCATCATCTCCTAAAGCTAAACCTATCACTCGACCATTACAAGAACTTTGGAACTTAACCAGTCATACGTGTTACGATCCTGCCTATCCGCAACATGCTACTAAACCTACAGGAACCTTTGATGCTGTTATTTGTACAGATGTTCTTGAACATGTGAACGAAGAAGATATGGAATGGGTATTGAATGAAATTTTTTCTTATGCAAACAAAATGGTTTTCTTAAACGTGGCTTGCTTTAAAGCAGCTAAACATTTTGATGATGGCGAGAATGTACATATTAGTGTATTCAATCCTGAATGGTGGTACATTTTGATATCAGATATCATGAAACAATATCCTAATCTTACAACATATTTAACATGTGAGAAGATAGGACATGCGACAGACTATACAATAAGAGGAGGAGAATAAAATGATAGGAATTGCAGAGAGTGTTATTGGAGTTGCAGGTAAAGTTCTTGATAAATTTGTAGAGGATAAAGATTTAAAAACTAAACTTAGTGCAGAGCTTCAATCACAATTAATTAATCTAGATGCTCTTCAAGCACAAACAAATCTAGAGCAAGCTAAACATGATTCTATTTTCGTCGCAGGAGCTAGACCTGCTATCATGTGGATATGTGCTTTTGCTTTGGCATGGCAGTATATACTAGCACCTATGGCATCATGGGCATTGGCTATATGGTATCCTGTAGTTACTCTTCCAGAGCTAGGTACTGAAGAGCTTACAGGGCTTATCATGGCATTACTCGGATTGGGTGCAGCCCGTTCATATGAGAAGGCTAAAGGTGTTGCTAGAAATAGCATGAAAAGGTAATGAAGATTTTATTATTAGGGGCTATGTGTTTGTCTTTAAATGGATGTATACATCTAGCAGTTTTTTCTATCATAAAAGAAACCGCTACATGGTCATACTATGATAAGAAATTTAAAGAACTTGAAGAAAAACAAAAGCCATAATTATTTATTTAGATGTATGATTATATTACTAGTGTCTTATTTTATCTATGTAGTAGGATCAGCAATAATTAATACAGTATGTGGAGGATGTTTAGTATGATAGAGGGCAAGGTATGGGGTACTACACAAAATATTTTTTCAAATAACTCTTTTGAGTTTCACCGCATAGAATTTAAAAAGGATAGTGAGTGTAGTAAACATAAACATCTATATAAATGGAACGGATTTTTTGTAGAGCGTGGTAGGCTCTTAATAAGAGTGTGGAAAAATTCTTATGATCTAATTGATCAAACTATTTTAAAGGCTGGAGAGTTTACAAAGGTAAAGCCTGGAGAGTATCATCAATTTAAAGGACTTGACGATGGTGTAGCATTTGAGATATACTGGGCTGAGTTTAACCATGAAGATATTGAAAGGGAAAGTGTTGGAAAAGGACCAAGAGGATACATTGAAGAAGACGACACCGCTCCACACGAAGGATTGGTATATCAAGTGGGCAGCTTCCCTGATTCTATTAGTTGGAATGCTGCTGACAAGCAATAATATTTTTCCTTATAATCTTTTTGTACATATTATAGGATTAACAGGATGGTTGATTGTAGCATTAATGTGGAATGATCGAGCTTTGATTATTATTAATGCTGTATCAATTGCTATCTTAGCTAATGGATTATTAAATTATTATGTCGTTAAACAGTAAACAAGAAAAATTTGCACAGTCCTATGTGTTACATCGTAACGCAACGGATGCAGCAAAAGCAGCAGGGTATTCTGAGAAGTCTGCAAATAATCAAGGGTACAGATTGTTGCAGATAGATGAAGTCGTAGCCAGAATTGAGGAACTGGAAAACGAACTTGTTACAGATATTGATGTTGTTGATGAACTAGAATCTCAGTATACCTTTGCTGCTACTCATGGACATACAAACAGTGCTATCAAAGCACTTGAATTATTATCTAGAGTACGAGGAGCTAAGTCCGATAGGACAGCACACTTATCTACAGAAACTATTGAGCAAGAGATTATTAATTACATGCAAGCTTTAGGTAAAGATAAGATAGATGAGCTAGTTAAGAAGTGTAAATTCTAAGCAGCAATCTGTTTAAATTTTCTATTGTACTCATCTTTCATACTACCTTCATAAGCATTATTATTTCCTAGTTTGTAATCTTCGCCTAACCATTCCCCTCTAACTGCTCTACCTCTGAGAGTTCTTATATTATTTGCTGTATATGTGTAGTTATCTTTGGTTTCAAGATTGTATACTACCTGGTTCTTTAATTTACCTTGAGCAGGTTCTACTCTTGTTACTTCAATTAGTTCACCATCAGCACCTAATATAGTATCTCCTACATTTAACCATTGAACAACGGCAGCAGTACCATCTCCTTTAATTATCCATTCAGTTGCAGAAACCATTGAGTCATTTAAGTGCCAAATAACTGATGAGATATCTACAAGTAGAGATATAATTGGTTTAGCTTCTAAAGGAGTGTTCCATCTCCTAGTAGCTTGATCCTCTGGATAAGACATAATCATATCACCAACTTTTAAATCTTCAATATTCTGATATGTATTATCTGCCATTAATATTTGAGTTCCTGCTATCCAACATGCAGACCCTGCTGAACTTCCAAAACCACCGCTTGATCCTCGTGATCTAGATGAACCTCTACGACTTCTAGATTGAGAGGCTCGTTCTCTGGCTGTAAAGCTTGGGCTATCACTTGTATCATCTGCACCTGTTCGACCACCAATACCTCCAAATCCAGCACCTATATCAGAACCTCTTCCACCACCAGAAGAACTTCCACCTGCAAGAGCTTTTTCAAATGCATCTAAGTCTGCTTTAGTAATTGGCTCCATATCAAAATTTAATGTATCAAAAGCAGGGTCTACAGTAGTGTCTCCAAAGAAAAAGCTAGATTCAGTGCCGCTGATACCTAATCCTACATCTGGATCACTAAATCTATCACTATCATCATCATCATCAAAGAAATCTCTTGCTAAATTAGCAATAAAAATAAGTGGCACTAATGGAGGTGCAACTAGTGCAGCTATGCCTGTTGCTACATCAAATCCATAATCTGCTGCATCAGATTCTCGACCTGTTATTTTATCAGTTAAAAACCTTCCTATGCCAGGGACAGCAGCACCTAGAAATTTATTTCCAGCTTGAATAGCAGCTTGGTTAAGTGTGCTATTAACAACCTTTGAAATCAATGTATTTTTTATATTTCTCTTTTTACCGAAAGCTGTAAATGTTCCTTCACCAAAGTCTACACCAAATGCATCTCGACTAGTTGCTTCAGATATTTTATCTCCTATTTTATTTAAAAGTCCTGTGTCTCCTCTTTCGCCAATATATCTAGGTGCAAATGGTCCTACAATACTGTCAGTAGTTGTTGCAGGTGCTTCTACTGTGTCAGCAGTAGGAGTAGAAGGAGGACGAGGAGGAGGAGAAAGTTGCCGTCTTCCACCTGAAGAACGTATTCCAGGAGCTAATTCATCAGGCGCTCTTAGTGATCCTATACCAGTATTTTGTTGTGGTATTTGTCCTGCTTCAATCTTTTGTCGTGCTATTTCTAACCGAGGAAGACCAGCAAGCTGACCAAAAATATTTAACTCTTGATTATCATCAGTTCCAACAGATTGCCCTTCCTGTCTACGAACGGGAACAAAGCTGGCTAAACCAGTATTATCTATTGGAACTGTAAACATTATTTATAACTCCATATCCAAGGGCGTGGGTGAGTATCAGCAGACATATCATCTAGGTGTATAAACCTACGATCATGCACTCCTCTTTGAGCAACACCTATGCCTGTCATACCATGTTTCATACCTAGTCGTATAACTTCATATGCAACATCACCAATAGCTGCTACATCTACAGCCCTACCATATACATGAGGTGAATCTTTCACACCTCCTATGGCGCTGTTATGAGCAGGGTGACGGTATGCAGAGTTAATGATCATAGGACGATCTAACTCTTCTCTAATCTTAATTAACTTTTCTATAAATGCTTCATTCATATCACACTCATCAGTGCCTTGGCATTTCATTTCATCTATAGAAAAATAAGGATTGTCTATCATTTCTTCTCCTCTACAGGGGGATGTTTTCCGTTGTGCATGTGTATAATTTTCTCTAAATTTTTTTCTAAAACGTCTAATCTAGTTTCCATTCTTTCAAGAGAACGGTGAAGTTTCTCTCTATTCTCTGGAGAAAGTATTTGACTAATAACAGCAACTCGATTTTCTGAAACTTCAGTTGCTATGTTATTTTTTTCTAGGTTATCATATAACTCAGTAATATTTTTTTGCATTGCTTTAGAATCTTCCTCTAACTCAATGCACTTTTGTCTAACAACAATAAAAGAAGTTATCACTGAGATAAGCATACCTCCTAGTGTTATTAATAATCTTGCATCTAGTTCCATGTTAATTACCTTTAACTGTAATTTTTCTAGGTTGGTTAGATAGACGCAATATTTCTTTTATATATTTATTGTTTCTAAAGTCTTTTCCAAACTTTTCTCTTAACTTTCTATCTGTTTGTTTATTTGCAAATAATTTATCAGGAATTACTATACCAGTTCTAGCTAAATTTTCTATTGAACTTTTAGCTCCTGCTTGAATTAGTTGCTCTTTAGGATTATAATAAAAATTATCTGTAGACATCTTAATGATATCTCCATAATTAATATTTTTATCTATTAAGTCATCCTTTATTCTTTTCTTATAAGGCATACCTAAAGTAACACCAACCTTTTCTGCAACTTCGTTCATAGCTTGGTACTTACTTTCTTGTAGTTCTTTATACCTCTCAAGCAATTCTTCTCCTACTTCATCTGAAATACCGTTAGGGTTAGGGTCTAATTTACCAAGATAAGCATCTAAAGCTATCTGAGTAGCAGCAGCTTGTTTTAAAGGTTCAGATAAATTAAATCCTATTGATCTATTTAAGTTTACAGTTGAAGTACGAATACCTGTGGTCATCCAACTTTCTATGTCTTCTAAATTTTGAGGAAATCCTGAAGCTGATTTACCTAGTCTATTAAGGTCTTCATTACTCCAACCATTTTGAATATAATCTATTAAATTTTTATAACCAGCAGACTCAGCAAATTGATTACCTCTAGTAATTACTTGAGATGTTCCTGGTTCCATAGACTTTACAAATTCTATCATGCCTGTTCTAATATTTTCAGTACTAAATCCTTCTTCACCTTTTAGCTCAGAATATAAAGGTTTACCATTCTTAGTTTTTTGTGTAAGTAAAACTCGTCCAAGACCATCCCAGAAAAACTTAGGACTTGTATACGGACCTGTTATAGAATCATATACCGCAGCTATAGCCTCATCTACTTCAAAATCTTTTATATCATCCCCTGCTATTAACCTAGCTGTTATTTGTCTTATAGGTAGTTTTAAAATATCAGCAGCATCAAACTGTGAAGAGTTTGCAAATCGAGTCATGATAGGTCCATTACCTTCTTGAATCATGCCATCCAAGAAAAATTGATTTTGTCCTTTACCCCAACCATCAGGTGCAAGCATATTAAGAACTCTTTTATTTTGATTAGTTATACCATACTCTTCATTATTTTGAGTTGTATAATATCCAATACCTGACGTTACTGTAGCTAACCCTGTTAATCTTTTAAGTCCTCGAATAGCTAAACCTCTTTGAGCCTCTGCACTTAACTCAGGATTATTAAGTTGTTTTATATCATTAATACCATTCTTAATAATATTTTTATGTGTTCGTATTATCTCAGAAGGAAACAAAGCATATGTACCTATAGGTAATTTACTAAGCTGCCTAGCAAAAGGAGATGCTATACTATAAGACGGCATTGTATCCCTAACTATTTCAGATGCTTTTGCAAACAAGTCATCCTCAGAAATTCTTCCATCTCTTATTTCATTTTTATAAATTTTTCTAAGGTCTTGTAATTCAAAACTATGAGCCATTATTTTAGAGGCAGTATCTGTAGCTCCATAAAACTCACTTAAACCACCTAACCCTTTTTGATATCCTCTTAGTCCTCTTTGTAGAGTCGCTCGTACAGGTCTACTTTTAAACTCTGCCATAGAAGCTTTACCAAAATTATTTACTGCCGACTGAACCATCTCAGCAGATAAATCAGTATCAATAACACCTTGTTCTTTTAATTTTAATAAAGATTTTGTAGCAGCTTCATTAGTTCCAAAATATTGATTCCATAATTGCTGCCCTGATTTTTTCCAAGCTTGTCCTTTAGCTAAATTAAATAAATGACCGTTAGATAAAAATGATTGTCCTGCTCCATACAGGTTTACACCATATGCAGGAAGATCAAGTATTGTTTGGCTTGCTTGTCCTAAAGCAGCAAAGTTTTGTAATAATCTTCCAGTGCCAGTTGATCCTAGATTTTGAGAAACTGGACCAAAATAATCTATTCCTCCCTCAATAAACTTTAACATTTTTGGAGAGGTGTATATATCTTTTAATAAAGATATTTGATTACCTTTTCTATTAGCATAATCTTTTCCTAAAGTATTTTCTACAAGAGTATAAAGACCAGCACTAGCATCAGATGTTCCAGTAGGAGAAAGAGATTCTATAACTCTAGCTCGAACCCTTGGTAATTTTTTAGGTATTAAACCACCAAGCTCAACATAAACACCTTCACCACCATTCTGTTTATTTAAAGCTTGTTTAAAAAACATATCTACACTAGATAAATATTCTATTTCATTAAGAAGTCTACGTTGTTTTCCTAATGTATTTCTTATGTTACCTGTCCAATCTGTTCTCTCACCTAGTAACTCAAGGATAGGCTCATCTAAATCTTTTTTCTTTGCTAATATTTTTTTAGCTTGCGGAGACATTGTTGAATTTTCTACAACATTATTTAATATCTGTAATGGATTAAGAAGAATACCTCCACCCTCTTGAGGTTTAGCTAATCTTTCTACTACATTAAGAATAATACCATCAATTTCATCCTCATTATATTTATTTTTATACAAACCTTTAAAATATTCTCTAGCATTCTCAACTTTATTTATAAATTTTGCATCTACTTTTTCATTATTTAAAGCTTTACTAATATCTTTTAAATATAAAGGGTTGTTTTCAGATATAAAAGTTCTGGTAATATATATCTCATTATCACCACGTTGAACACCTAACTTTTGATTATCAGGTAATCCTAAATAATTATTTAATGCAGATTCATTTTGATTAACTTTATCTTTAACACGTTCTAATTGAGTTTTTAACGCAGGAATATTATCAACTGCTTGAATTGATGCAGCATTACCTGCAAAGTATCCGTTAATCAAATCATCTTTTTCTTTTTCAGAAAGATCAGATAAATTATTTTTAACAGCTTTATTTAAATCTCGTAAAGATTTTTTAAGCTCAAAATTAATTGCCCTATCACCTCTAGATTTTTTAATAGCTGCTCTAAATAATTCTGGAGGAAGAGCAGAAGCAGAACTAAAAAGTCTACCTGCACCTGTATTTATTTTAGCTAGTCTTTCTGTAATTGCATGACGAGCTTGAGGTTTTCCTGGTACAGCTTCTGTTACATCTAGTAAGTCTATATTAGAATCAGGAGATTTATTTATTGTGTCAGTCATCTCCTTGATAGCTTTACTTTTTCCTATTTGACCTGCTGCAACTGGACCATATCTTCCTAATACTCCTCCAAGAACAGCACCTCCACCTACAGTTAAAGCAGTTTGTAATCTATCTGGTTGTTTAACTTCTCCTGTTTCAGGATCAATAACACCTATATCAGTTTCTAAACTTTGCCTTGAAATATCTTGAGCGCCAGCAAAGGTTGCTCCTGAAGCTGCTCCTGTTTTAGCATATTGTTTACCAACAGTTTTAAGTGCTTCTTTACGAGCTTCCTTTACAATCTCCTCTGTAGCTTTACCACTACCTTCAGTCACACCACGTTTAGCTAACTCTGCTATAAGCTGTTTCTTTAATTCAAACTTACCTGCTATTGTAGCTGATCTACCTCCTATAAGTTTAGCTAAACCTCCAATGCCAAATCCAGCTATCAGTGAACCCCATGTAGCAGGATCAGCACTTGTATTTTTAAATGCCCTAAGTGTAGATTTTAAATCAGTATCTGCTGCATCAAAGTCTTGTAATGAGTTAACCCATGCTTGTTTAACATCATCAGGCATTTCATCTATATTTAATGCAGTCTTAGCAGCAGTAAGACCTAAGTCTGTTAAGTTCCAAGCTAAAGATGAATGTCGATCTGCAAGCCAATCACCTGGACTATCATATCCAGATTCAGCAGCATTAAAAGGTTTACCCTCTTCATACTCATAGATTTTCACACCCGATGAAATCCACTTAGGGTCTTTAATTAAATCATTAACAGAACGATCATCTTCTTCTTTGTCTATCTCTTGTTCAACTTTAGATACGACAGGTTGTAAAGAAGAATCCGTTACTTCTCCAGCAATAATTTTATCAAAAGCTGATGGTGAAGTTACAGGTTTTTGAGAAGAATCCGTTATTTCTCCACCAATAATTTTATCAAAAGTTGATGGTGAAGTTGAAGATTCTTGAGAAGAACCTGTTACTTTTCCTGCAATAATTTTATCAAAAGTAGATAGTTCAGACATAATTATTTAACACTTCTAATTTTTATTATCTTCATAATTGTAGGTATATCACTCATCTGTAGATTTGGGTTGTCTCCTGACTCTACAATTTCTTTAAGGTCTTCTTCTTGTTGTGCAGGAGATTTGTTAGCTAAATCATCTAAATTTTTATTTGTAAGCTTTGTAACTGAAACTTTTTTACCTTCTGTACCTATGCTAGGTACATTATAGTTAGCTAGTAAATTATCAGCTTTTGATTTTAAAGTTATTAATAAACTATCTTGAAAATCTCTAGAGTTTTTATTTGTAAACCCTTTTAAACTATCTAATAATCTAACTGATAATTCAAATCCTTTTTTAGAATCTAATGAATCACCAGATGGAAGTACTATAGTTTGATTTGCCTCATCCCAACTTAAACCTTCTTGAAGTCCTATTTCTTTCCTCAAAGCATTAAACTCAGAAGCAGTCATATATTTCTTTGAATCTTTTAAAGCAGCTAGTCTTCTTGCTTCAGACTCATTTCTTGCAATATCTAGTTCTTCTGCTTTTATTGCAAAATCTATATCTTCTTTTGAACGCTGTTGATCCCGTAAAAATTTTTCTCTTTTTGATTTTAGTTCAGCATCTTCTCTAGCAGTTTGTAAAGTTTCTTGCCTAAGAGCATCTTCAGCAGCAAGCTTTTCATCTGTAGCCATACGTTCATCTGAAATCTTTTGAGCTTCTATTCCTATTTCCTCAAACTGTGGTCTTTCTGGATCACCTCTACCTGCTGCATTTAACATTCTAAACAAAGCAGTAGTGTTAAAACCTAAGTTAAAAGGATCACGCCTTGCTTGTTCTCTATCTATTTTTGCTTGATATGCTTTTTCAGCACGTTTTTGCCGTGCTTCTAAAATAGCATCTTGTCTTTCTTGTAAATCTATTCCAGCAACATTTTGTAATATTCTATTCTCTTTCAACCTTTGTCTTAAAGAACCTAAAGCCTCTCCTCTTGGACCTGGAATAGGAGTAAGAGTGCCTCTAAGGTCTCCTAGTTCAGGATTAGTCATTCCTGGTGTTCGTCTACGAACTAAAGGTACAAGGCCACCATCACGACGAGATACAACCCCACCATGTTTATTAGCTTTCTTACCACCTAGTTGACCAAAAAGATTACCAACACCTGTACCTAAAGCACCTACATTAGTAGCTAATGTTTGAAATGGTGAAGGACCAAAGGTAGTTGGATTCTGCGTAACCCTTGAACGTAAAGCAGGAAAACCAAATGCTGCTGATTGCATACGATCAAGAACAGTTTCAGGAAACGCTTGCTCTTCAAGAAATTCTTTATATGCTTCGTCAAGTGCGGTTTGTGTTTGTGCTTGTTGTGCTGCACCCACACGCTCAAGACCCTGAAGCTCTCTAGTACGTTGGGCGCTTTCAGCAGGAGATAGTCCTATCAATGCTTGAGCCTGTCCACGCTCTCTAGCTTTCTGCTGCTCAAATGCTTTCTGTCCTTGTGTAAATGCAGACTGTAATCCTTTAGCTTGTATATCACCAAGAAGCTGTTGTTGATTACGCAAAGCTTCTGCTTCTAATATAGCGCCACGACTTCCTCCAAATGATCCTGCTTGAATAGCAGCAGCTTGTACTTTAGGTAAAACATCTTGTTCAAACTTTTGTTGTGCTTCTCTCTTTTCAATATCAATAACAGCTTGTTGAAAAGGAGACATAAACCTTTGTGCTACATCACCAGTAAATTCTTCTTGTTGTCCTCGTATCAAAGCTTCAGCATCAGCAAACCGAGTGCCAGCAAGTCCAGTTCCTGTTTGAGTTACAGATCGTTCTCCAGTTTCAGGATCAGTAATAATATCAAACCCTGCCAGTCCAGCTAGACCACGTTGAGCAGCTAATTGTTCAGGAGTAAATTGAGCAATTGTTTGTCCTGTAAATGCTTTGTATCCACCAGGATCAACAGGTTCTCCTGTTACAGGATCAAGAACTAATTCACCAGTTGTTTCATCTCTTAGACCTTCAGATCGTAATGTAGCAAGAGCAGCTTCTTTCTCAAGATAGTCCTTCATGAAAGGAGCTATCTCTGTTGCAAGCTTTTCTTGTGCAACAGTTACGCCACCTGGACGAGCCTGTGGTTGAAAGAATCCTGTGCCTAATAATGATGATGCCATCTTTATATTCCTTTATGCTATACTTTGTAGACCTAACCTCAAAGCTTTTTCACCATTAATTTCATTAGGTTGTTGGGACGTACCATAAGCTTTGCGTCTAATTTGTTTAATTGTTTCATCCATAATTTTCGCACCTTCATCAGCATTACCATTACCTAAAGCTGACATAGTATATGCATCAACTACATATTCTTTAGGGCTAACTGCTAACGTAGCAACTTGTTCTCCATCAGATACAATAGGCATTTGAACATTATCTTCCATACCATGTCCATCACCACCTACCATACCTGAGAATTGATCAGGATACATTAAAGACATTACAAATTCTTCATTACTTAAAGGACCACCTTCTGCTGCTTGAACAAGTTGAGTACGTCGAGCAAATTCAGTTCGTCCTACTAAGTCTTGTTTTGTAATACGTTTACCCTTATGAATAGTAGAACCTGTTTCCGCAAGTTGTTTAATTTGATTTGGAGTAAGTTCTGCTCGATCTACTTTTGGAGCAATAGGAATACGTCGTATCCCACCTATCTCACGAGGCAGTTTAGGTATATATGGATTACCTGGAATTGATTGCAATCCTAAACCTTGTCCTTGTGGTGCTTGAGGAGTTGCTGCTGCTTTTAATAAAGAACGACCAAGAGGTTCAATACTTCTTCCTGCTATTCCTTGTAGTGATATTTTCCCTCCAGGTTCTCTAATTCTAGAATAATCTGCGACTCTACCAAAGAAATCTGATGGACTTGCAATATCAGTTTTACTTCGATCTATACGTTCTTTTTGAGCGTCTTGTATAGCAGTTCGTTGTGCACGCTCCTCATCAGTCAACTTCTTTTCATCTTCATCAAAAAGTAAATCACCAAAAAATGCACGTTCACCTCGCTTAGTTGATGCATAGTCGCCTAATGTTCGTAGAGCAAGATCTGTACCAAAACTATATGCATCAGGTTCATAACCAGAACCAAAGAGATCACTAAATGCATAATCAAGTGCAAAGTTTGTACCTGCTCCGACAAGACCTTTACCAACTGATGAACTTAAAAAATTTGCTACATCAGGACTAGCAACTCTATCAACAGCTACGCCAAGTCCTGTACCTACTACATCTCCTACAAAAGATTTACCTATATCTAAAGCAACATCTTTTATAAATCCTCCAAAACTAGCTTCTGCTACAGGCATACTAGCAAGACCTCTAGCAATTAAATTAGAACCTTCAGCTAGTTTAGTTTGTTGTTTATAATATTTATCAAACATATTAGGATTTTTAGTTAACATTGCTTCAACATGAACTTCTGCTAAAGAGTCTCCTACTGAAGCAATACGTTTTTCTTTTTCTTTCTCAGCTACATCATTAAGAGAACCTCCTGTAGACATATACATATTAGGTTTCTCTGACATATACTCAACCATCTTCATACGATCATTCAAAGCATCACCTTGAATCATATCTCTAAAGTCCATGAACTCTTCAAAGTTTCTATTTTCTGGAATCATCACCTTCTCCAAACGATGCGTAATTAGATTGTACATTATTATCTATACTAGAAACATTTTCAATTGGATTAAATTTTTGTTGTATGTTATATAATTGTGGCAACATGATTTGTCCTTGATTAAGATTACCAATCAAGGTACTGTTGTTTACAAAATTAAAATATTCTTCGTTAGTCATTAATGAAAATCTTTCCATGTTGTAGAAGCAGCGGTACTAACGTAACCTTTAAATTTACCACTGCTTGCAGAGTATGCAACATCTCCCCCTTTAGGACGACCAATATCTGTAACGGTTACAACTGTAAAAATGTTGGTAGCAGAAGCGCCTTCTAATTCTTGATCTCTCAAATCAAGTTGATTAACTAATGCTGCTCCCCATTTTTCTAAAGCATTATAGACCTTTCTTGTTTCTTCTTGTGTTACATTTAACAAGTAAGGAAGATCAGGATAACGTGCCATTACCTTCCTCCATCAGGTTGAAATGCTACACGAATAGCACCCCATCTCCATTTAGCTTCAGTTGAATTAGTAGAAACTTTAATACTGGCTTGCCTTCCTCTGGCTCTAAAATCTATTTTCTTTGTGGACTTTGTAATAGTAAATGGTCCTTTGGTAACTGTCTCTGTACTCTCTGGATAGTCTTTAGTAGTAATAGAAAATTTAATATTACCATCTGTTAAATCAAAGTCAGGTATCATTCTATTTAAAAACATTAATTGATTACCATCTTCAATATCAAAGTCAGCAGATTCAATAAAAGATGATAAAGGTTCTCCCGCTCCTGTTTGAGTATCAAACCCTACAGGTTCATTATCATATAAATTACTACCTAATATAGATGTTCCTGTAGTAATAGTATTTCCAAAAACATATTGATCTGCAAAGGTAGTAAATAATGTAGTACCAATTGTCCAATAATTTTCAACTGGTGAATATATTACATACTTATCACAATCATTATTAGATGTACTATTAGATGGATATAACCAAATAATTTCATTAAACTCTGAACTAATTCCTGCATATATTTTATCAGACTGTGATAAGTTTAATTCATCAAAAACATGTTTTCTAACAGAACATGGGAGGACTCTTACTTGTCCATCATTAATATAAAAGTTATCATGTCCCATCCAAATAGATGCACCATTATAATCAATAGCAGCATGTGGTGCAATTAATCCACAGTTTGATCCGAGTTGTTGAAACTTAAATACAAACGGAGGACCAACAAAACTCATAGCCCATAATGCATTATCTGTCCAAATATTAACAGCATTACGAGAACGAACACCACCAACAATTCTAGTACCGTCAGTTAATAAATTATCTCCAGCATTAGAACTAACCGAGGGAGTCCAGTTATCTCTACGGTTTGTATCACACCATCTAACTAACATAGGATTATATGCACCACTTAACTCATTAGCTCCTAATGCAATAATATGTCTATCGTTTGGAGATACTAAAATAGAGTCAATAGTAGTAGGAGAATTAGTAACAGTAGTTAATCTTATAGGTGATGTAGATGCATCTGTATCAAAGAAGAATATTGGACCTTTACGCCTATTTGCTACAACATCTTCACCATAGTTATCAAGACTCCATTGTGTAATCTGCGTTACTAAACCTGTCGATCCTGCTGATGCTGGTTGGTTCCAAGCTCTTGTTTGAGATGCACATACAGTTGCTTGATATTTAGCAGCACTATAACCAAGACCTTCAACAGCAGTTGATGTACCTGTTGAAATTAAATAATTTAAAGTAGCACTTCCTGATTGCGTGCTTGTAGCATCTGCTGCATCTGTTACACTAATTTTATATACGTTAGCATTTATAACAGATTTAACCTCATATGTATTATTTCCTAAATTAATATTACCGCCAAGATTAGTTCCTGCTGATGTAAAGTTTACAAAATTACCAACAGCAGTGCTACTATCTGTATCAGATACGCATACTATATTTGATCCAGCAGACGTACCAAAACAATTTGTAAGTGTAACAGTAGATACTATTGGTGTAACATCAAATAGTGAATCACCATGAAATTCAAAAAGTTTTTTATCTGTACCAAACATAGCTCTTTTAGTTTGGCTATTATCAATCCAAGTTAATAAATCTCTAGCATTACCTTCAAAGGTATCGTTTATCTTAGTTTCATATCCTCTAAGACACTCAGGTTTACCATCTCGAAAACGAACTCGATCTGCGTTAAACCATTTTCCTTCTTCAGCATATTCAGTTGACTCTTTAAATATGCCTGGTGGAAACTCAAGTTTGACTAGCTTCCCTGTCATAGTCTATCTCTTAAAATCATAAAGCATAACTGCATCAATAGTAGTAGCACTTCTTGCACTATATACTAGCATATCCATAGCATTTGCTGTAGTTGTTAATACAGGAACAGAACCACTAACAAATTTATATACTGTATTATATCCTAAAGTTCTGTTACCTGTACCATCTTGAGCAACATATATAAGACCTGTCTGTCCTGCCGTAGCATTAGATGGTGCAGCAAGAGTTCTATTATCTGTAAGAGTTACCATAAAATTATTGCCTGTTAAAAAGTCAACAGCAATAGATGCAGCATCAGTTAATGTTGTAATAGGATTAACTGCTCTAGCAGAAGTGCTAATAACAAATTGACCATCTCTTACAGTTTTAGTTCCTAAAAGAGTTGTATTAACTGTTACAGAAGTTCGTAGATAACGAATATCTGCTAAAGATGTATCAGGAACATTTGTTGCACAGACTCCTATATCTGCACTAGCTGCTGTACCTAGGTTTAAACCTTTGGTAGTTACAGAACGAACTGAAGTATTATCACAATAAACCCACCCTACACTATCAAAAGGAATATCATATCCATCGCCAGCAGCAGTTTTAATTTTAATAATATTACTAGTTGATGTATTAGCAGATACATCATTATTAATTAAATAATGTTTTGTATTAGCAGGAACAATTAAAGAAATAGTATTATGCGCTCCTCCTACTGTACCTTTAATATGCAAAATAGCTGAACGAGCTTCATCTGCTGCTCCATTATTAGATGTTAATGTAACAGATGTAGTTGCTCCTACACTAATAGTAGCAATACCTGCAATGGCATGATCAGTTAAACTAATTACACCTTCATTTAATACCTGACCCCAGCTATTAGGATTGTCTCCATCCCCCTGTTTATTAAGGCGTATATTTGTTGTAAATGTACTTGACATTATTAAATTCCTTTACTTATTTCTGGCGACCCTCTTGCTACAATATAACCTATAAAGCCATTATTTACTGGTGGCACTATTTTTAATATAGTAGTATTATTTTTTTCGTAATCTTTATAACTTCCAAGAACCCTATCGACTACAAAAAGTACAGGCGGTCTAAGAGCAACACATTTGCTAGTAATTCTTTTTTTTGTAATTTCAACTATAAATTCATCTTTACTTTTAGAATCAGCAAGTGCAATCTCCATTATAGATTTTTCTTCTCTACAGATAAAAAATGCTGCTACCTTATCACCTTCTTTCCAAACCTCTTCTGCCATGACGCAACTGGGCAATATTGCAAAACAAGCAGCAAGAGTAAGAGCAATTAATGTTTTCATTTATTATACCACACTTTCTCTAGGATTAACAGGCCACTCATTAAATTCAGATGCTAATTTACCAGCATCTCTCATCTCTTCTGTATATACTGTCATAGCTTCAAGACCTGCAACATCTGACTTATCATCAATAGCAGTCTCTAATGCAACAGCTTTTGCTCTAAGGTCTGTACGCCACTTTGAAAGGTCTGCTGGCTTTGCAGTGCCGTTGTCCTGTTCTCTGATAACAATCCAGTCAGTTTGCTCTAGATAATTAGCAAGAGTTTTAGACACACTATTTTTCATAGCTGCTTTAATATCATCTATATTATTAGCAGACTGTGTTCTACGAACAACAACTCTATCTTCTTCTACAGCAGGAGCAGCTTCATTAGTGCTGTAGAACATATTTGATATGTAACTACCTTCATATACATAAGGTACAATACCAATAGCTTTACGCTGTTCGTCTGTCCAAGAACGAGTAAAAATAGATTTAGAATATTGTACATTATTAATTGTCATGGATTTTGGTCGGTGAATAATTTCTACCAACTGACTCCCCATAATTCTTGCCCACATAATACTCTCCTATCTTCCGTAGATCGGTGGTAGCGTACCATTACCACCTATATCTGCCATAGCCATATAAACATAAGTTCTTCCAGTACCATTTATTGTGCCAGAATTTGTTCTGAGCTTGATACCATCAGACAAAAAATCAAAAGCAGGATTGTCTGCAAAGTTTGTATTATGTGCTTCTTCTGCGGTATTAGCATCAGCCTCTAATGTACCACCATTAGAACCACCAGCAGTGGTAGTGCCATTAAATGTATATCTTGCAGAATCAGCAATAAACCAGTTGTGAGAAGCGTCAGCAAGAGTAGCACACTTAACTAACCAGTATCTAGGTTTGAAACCTAAACTTAGGTAAACCCCATCATCAGAAGAATTTCCAATATAGCTTCCTACTTTACACACACCAGAAATTGATCTTAGTGCATAAAATACAAGGCTTTCACCACTTGCATTTATTTCATTATGAGTACCAATTTTAAATACATTAGCAGTTGGATTAGATGCATCACTTCCACCAAATTTTGTAGAGTTAGCTGCAAATGCTTGGTTAGCTACAGCAAAGTCTGCTGTGTGTGTAGCACCTCCACCATCTGTATGCCAAATCAAACCAAATGTGGTACGACTAAGGTTGCGTACTATGATCATTTCTGGAATGCCACCAAGCCCATGCCCGACTGTAGAATTATCAGTACCATTTCCAGTGTAAGTTCCCACACTAAAGTGAGCAGCATTAGCAACAGAAGAAGTGCTGGCTATAGTTCCAGCAGGAGATGTGGTTGAGGTGCTACCAGAAGCAAGCCAATTCCAACTTACATAGTCTTCAGTATTTGTATTTACTTGGGCTAGATTACCAACTGTAAAACCATCAGACCCAAAGGTTGTTAGTCCTTCAGATTCTGTACTTGCGGTGGTATTGGTATTTGATTCCCATTGCTTTGTCACACCTCTGGCAATGTCATATAGTGCATGGTCATCGGTAGCATCTCGGTTTTTTATCCAGACCCAAGAGGGTGAAAACCCAACGCCCGTGACTGCTTTACCGCCAGAACCAATTGCAGTGCCATTGCCTGTGTAAAGAGTAGAATTAAAGTAATCTATTCCTTGATAGTCTGGTGCGGTTAGGTTTGCAGAATTTAAAGCTTTAGCATCTGCTGGTCTGTTTGTTGAACCAGTCCAGTCATCTTCATCCATTATAAGAGTTTGAGTGGAAGAACCACCAAGATCAACTGTTATAAAATATACAGGCTCAGAACCGCTAGTAGGCAGTCCAGTTGTAGGCATAGCACCTGTTTTGCTAGAACCGCTTGTTGGATCACCAGAGTTAAACCATGAAATCGTTGATCCAGAAATGCTTCCAAAATATATTGCTCTGTTATCGCCATCCCAAGCTACGGCAAACCTAACCGCCCCAGATTGAGCAGAACTATAACTTGAGGTAAGAGTGCCATTGTTATTAACCGAACCATTGTACGTCTGATAGATATGAGTTTCCGCTGTCGAATTAGCCCAAACGCCTGTGCCTGTATATCCAATAGCACTTTGTTGTGCTAAACCTAAACCAGGAAAACTTTGATCCGCAGTATCTACTTCCCAGTACCACAGTCCAGAAAACGGCAGAGTTTGTGACATAACAATTCCACCGTTATCAACTACGACAGCTTTTGTATTACCTTCACTCAAAGTAACTGAACCGCTGCCAACTCTTGCAAGAGGATTCCAAACAGGGTAAACTTTGCTAGGTGTATTTTCAGATTGATTATTACTATCTATACTTGTAGGAGTAAAATCATTACCATTACCACTAGCATCTGTGCCTAAGTTACCAACGGCTGAATCTAAAATAATTTGTTTAAAACCCCATCCAGACGTACCAGAAGAATTAGAAATATTAATAAGTTTCCAATATCTATGTGAACCAGGATTATCAGATGTAAGGTCTAGTATACCGCTATTTGCAGTTGATGTTATTGATACATTACTAAAGGTTGTTCCAGTATCAGTAAAGTCTGAACCATTATCGGAAAACTGAACTTTAAAGTTACCAGTTATTGAGCCTCTTGAAGTAACTTTAACAGCTTTAACATCTTTTGCAGAACCTAAATCAAAGGCTACATGATCATTATCTACATTAGTTGCTGGATCAACATTACTTCGCCATTCAGTTGTAAAATTTCCATCTGTTAAGTTAGATAGTGATCCACTAACTGTACCAGCGTTAGACGTAGGTGTAACACCAGAGGATAAAGCTACACTTGCAGATGAAAAGTCTAAACAAAAGCTATTACCACCAGCGGAAGATGCGAGTGCAGCAATATCACTATCTTTCTTTGGAATAATTTGTGAACCATTAGTTCCAAATGTAAATGTG
>Ga0209348_1000190_pt1 | contig 35622 bp, 34 predicted proteins | sample ETNvirenome_2_30_FD_184065 | JGI IMG/M metagenome (GOLD analysis project Ga0209348, IMG submission 184065) | Marine viral communities from the Pacific Ocean - ETNP_2_30 (SPAdes) (version 2) | ecosystem: Environmental > Aquatic > Marine > Oceanic | place: Pacific Ocean | collected 2013-06-22
ACAGTAAATCAGAAGCAGCATCAAGAGCAGGTAAAGCATCTGCTCAAGCACGGTTAAACAATCGTGCAACGGACGTTCAACTAACCAATAACCATAAACCAATAACCAATAACCATAAACCAATTAAAGATACGCTAAAGCGTCCTCGTAATGTAAGCAAAAAAACATGGGATGATTTCTTAGTTCATAGAAAGAACAAGAAAGCACCATTAACAGAAACTGCTTTTATTGGTATAAAAAATGAGGTAAAGAAAACTAGTATTAGTCTGGAGGATGCATTGGTCATGTGCCAGGCACGAGGATGGCAAAGTTTTAAATCCGATTGGATTAATAAAGAACAAAAGTCATTTGCTACTACTAACTATGGTGAGGGGGTACAAAAAATATGAGCAAATCTAATTATTGGGAACATTGGCCTGATGAAGTTAAACAAAAAATTATAGATGAATGGGTACAACAAAAAGTAAACGAAGAAAAGGAGAAGCAAAATGCTAGAAAATCTAATTAACAAGGATAGGCCAACAGAAGAACGCAAATGTTTTAAACATGGTGCATATACTTCAACAAACTTTTTTGGCGAGCATTGGACAGAGTGTTCTAAATGCATGATTGAACGCAGGGATGCAGAAGCAAAGGAACAAATAGCTCGTGATAAAAAAGCAGAGGTAGAACGTGAACAACGTAGATGGGCTGCAAAAATAGGAAGTGCAGCTATTCCAGAACGATTTAAAGATCGGACGTTAGATAGCTATATAGCACAGACAAGTGGCCAACAGAAGGCATTAGCTTTTGCAAAAGAATATGCAAAAAACTTTGACCAAGTAATAAAAACAGGACGTTCTGCAATCTTTGTTGGCAAACCGGGAACTGGCAAAACCCACTTGGCAATAGGCATTGCGTTGAGCATTATGCAACAACAACGGCAACCAGTATTTGTTACCGTACAACGTCTTATAAGAAGGGTAAAAGATAGTTGGCAAACAAAAGCAGAAACAGAAGGTGAAGTAATTGATGCATTTGCGTCACCTGATCTACTCATACTTGATGAAGTTGGTGTACAGTTTGGGTCAGAGTTTGAAAAACAATTGTTGTTTGATGTACTAAATGAACGCTATGAAAAACTTAAGCCATCTATTTTATTATCAAATATTCCTAGTGAACAATTAGCAGATTACCTTGGTGAACGTGTAACCGATAGGTTGCGTGAGAACGGAGGTGCATTAATTGGATTTAACTGGGATTCACATAGGAAAAACTTATGACAACTCAACAAAAAATTTTAGCAGCCAAGGCACGGATCAAAGAATTAGAATTATTAATTAAACTATGGAGCAAGTAACTATGAAAGAAAAAACTATTTTGCAAATTGCTAAATACAAATGTCAATTAGCAGAATTAGAAAGACAATTTTGGTTTGAAAACTTAGATGGCAGGTTTTATAAGGTAAACCATGACCGCATAACAGAAGAAATAAGGAGGTTAAAACATGATTGAAATAGTTTTAGGTTGGCCGCCATCAGATTTATCGCCAAACAAAAGATTGCATTGGGCAAAGCTAGCAGCAGCAAAAAAACAATACAGAAAAGATTGTTGCAGCGTATCTAAAGAACAATTAAAAAAATACAGAGGTGTTTATAAAGATATACCAGAAAAATTAGTTTTAGAAATGACGTTTATACCACCTGACAGACGAAGTTATGACCGAGATAACTTAGTTGCTAGAATGAAAGCAGGTATTGACGGTCTATCAGATGCACTACGCATCAACGATAAACGTTTTAATACTGTTATTTCAACAATGGACTCAGACTACCTTGGTGGCTTTGTCCGCATACGCATACTACAAGAAATTCCTTATGGCACGAAAAATCAAAAACCTATCAATCAAGACACGAGAGTACAAAGATAAAGATGGCAACCCAAAAGGAAACTGGGTCAATATTGGAGTCATTATGGAAAATGACCAAGGTAAACAATTTATGTTGTTAGATAAATGGATAAATTTTGCAGGTATACCTGATTTTAGTGGTAAAGAAAATTCTGGATCAATAATGGTAAGTATGTTTGATGTAGATAATGATTACCAATCTCAACGCAAAGACATACCGCCATCTTATAAAGGTAACGATTACGATCCACCTTTTTAAAATTAAATACCCCAGAGTGAGCAGACCAGTAATCACTCTGAGGTATCAGTTCTAGCGTGAGGTAGAGAACTAGAACCTAGTAGGCCACACCCAACCCTTATTTTTTTGGTGGCCTACCTTTTTTAGTTCCATACGTACCTTTGCCTTTGGGCATAATAAACCTCCTTGTTTATTTTAATTATGAAAGAATTTTTTAATTCTGTCTATAGTTTTACGTTCTTCTTTTATTTGTTTTTTAGATAACATTGCTTCTAGTTCTATTATTCGACCTAATAAACTTGCAAGAAATACATCTTGTTTCATCTGATGTCGTATAAGATGTGTGCAATATCTTTTTACACCATCGTAATCATTGCTTTTTAAGACTTCTCTAATACGCATCTCGACAGAAAGTTGTAATTCTACAGGTGGTTCTTCTAACTCTATGTTGAGAAATTTATCTTTAGCCATTAATTTAATTTTGGAAACAAGTTTTGCTCAAGCAGGTCAACTAATTTATCGTCTACGGTATTTGAGGTCTGCTTTACGAATGACCGACAAAGGTCAACAACTAATCGTTTTGCACCCGTAGTCGAAAGAAAGCGTAAAATTATAGGTTTTAAAATTTTGTACATAGTTTTGTGTGTTACTTTCCAAACATAGCTACTTTGCTAGTATTAAACAAGAGTTACAACTTTTATGGCAGAAAAAGAATCTAAAATTGAAGAACAAGAAGGTACGGATTGGGCCGAAATTTTTGGTCATGGTGTTAGATTTATGATTCTTGTCTGGTCATTAGCAATGATGACTCTTGGATACATGGACAAGATACGCAATGACGGAGCTTTTTTAGCCGGCTTGACCAGTGGGGTCCTAGGATCTTACGGCATTTCTGTCAATAAGAAAAAAACTAATAATGGCAATGCTCCCAAAATTGTGGATAATAGTAAAAACAAGGTAGGCATTAAATGAAAAAATTATTTCCATTTATTTTTTTGGTTACAAGCCCGTGTTACGCAGAAATTACCCATAGCTTACAGAATATAGTATCTGTAAGTACTCTTGGCGCACAATCCACAGCAACTAGGATTGGATCTACATTTTCATCGCAAGGAACTAATGTCACTCCAACTGCTAATGATACTGCAAACTTAATAGGTACGCTTGATTTATCTGATGATGGCATATCTAATGGTGTACCTACTATTGATTACGACACAAGCTACTCAGTAACAGATGCAGGTAGTGCATATTCAGTATCGGAAACGTATTTAGAAGCGGATTCTATCCCTACAAGTTTTTTAGGAACAACGGTTACTAATGGTGTGGTGCCATCGTTACCTATTTTTGGAGATACGACAACTGTAAGTGGTGGCGATATAGGATCTACAGCAATAACAATGGATTCTGGTGGTGCGATGACAGTTACATTAACAGATGCTGGTGCAGGTGTTACAGCACAAATGTCAAGCACAATAAAATTAGAAATTGATTAATGAAATGGTTAGTATTTTTATTGTTTGCAATACCTAGTGCAAATGCTGGAAGTATTACACCTTCGTTTTCTACAGGTCAAATTGAGTCGAATAGCTCTAGTAAATCTATTATTGTGGAGACAATTGTTACTGAGAATTATCGGACAGGATATTCATACAGTATGCAGGGGTCTAATGTACAACCTACAAGCGGTACAATCATATCTCCTGATGCAACCTATACAAACACCCAAACAGTTAATGGAGTGTCATTTAAATGGGTAACTCCAGAACTCAATACCAAGCCTCAATGGGAGGTAAGAGATCCAACGCAAGCATTCAGCATAACAGAAAATTTTCTTGCCCCCGGTCTAGATGCAACCAGCACGATCCAACGCACTATAAATACAGAAAGTCAAAGTTCAAGTTTAAGTATATTTTCCCAATAATTTTACTGGCATTATCGCCCAAAATTTTTGCAAATACTGTCAGTTCGCCTTCAGCCAGTTCGTCAGGCACGGTTATCAATCAAGGTATAAATAATGTGTCGGGATCATTTCCAACTCATAGGTTTTCAAATGGCATTCAATGTCAACTACCAACACTATCTATAAATCCTTTTATAACTAAAGGAGAAAATTATAGCCATCCAAGAATTACAACAACAAGAACTAACATTTATGATTTATCAGAAGATAATAATGGTAATCTTATAAATCCCGGCAAAATTTTATATCAAGCTGAACAACCTAGAATAGATCAGACTACAAATAATTTTTCATACGGACTAACTTTACAAATACAAATACCATTAGGAAAACAATTTAATGATATGTGTTTAAGAGCAGCTGAAACAAATATTAAAGGACAGGAGTTTGCATTAACAAAAGCAAAGTTAGAAGCTAATTTAGCAAGAATGAAGATATGTGCAGAGCAACTAAAACTAGGTGTTAAATTTATCGGTGATGATGCGGTAACTTGTAAAAACGTAGTGTTAACAACTGTACCTAATCAGGTTTTACCTCATCAACATTCTTTGACTTTTGAGAACGAGTAAAAACCTTTTTAAAAATTGTCTTACTTAAACTTTTTAATAGCCCCAAAATAATTGGACTACTCGCAGCCAGCAAAGAAATAGTAACGACATTAAGAGCAGCACTAGGTGTAGGTAATACCGATTTAATGAAAGTGACTTTTTCAACAATTGGATAGCAATCTACCCCATTATTAGCACGTTTATAATCAATAATCCTTGATGTTCTTAAATCTGATGTAAACGAGCCTACTGGCAATACTCGTGATAAATCTGGACATGGTGGAGGTTCTATTGTTTTATTTTTAGGTTTAAGTTTAAGCTTTGGTATTGATGCTTGTTGTGGTTTTACAGTTTCTATTACAGGTGCTTCTTCTGTAAAGATAATTTCATTAGGATCATATCTTATGGGATCGTAAGAAGGTATTTGACCTTCTGGACAGACAGTATATGTTCCATTAGGATCTGCTATTAGCAAAGAAGGATTGCGTGTAGTTTCTAAATCTCTATGTGTTAAATTGCATCCCGGTATTTTTCCAGATAATTTATGTTTTATAAAGTATGGTGTTTTTGGTATGTCAATAGTTGGTAAAAATATCTCTGGTATTTTTATTTCACTCATCTAAAAAATTTATAATGGCAATACAGGACCACTAAGTTTTGGTAATTTCTTATCTATTTGTTTAGGTAAAACTTTGTCAACAGAAGTCATTATTTTTTTCATCATCATCGCCTCAAACTGTGGGCTTGTTATCCATTTGTAAGCTGTCCAACCAGCCCCTATGGTTGTTAAGCTAATCAGGAACGATACAATAGATAATATTGATGAAATTTTATTTAACATGAAATCAGTTTTTGCCCGTGCATTAGTACCTGTTACTATTATAACTTTTTGTGGTATATGTGCATTAGCTCCGTTGTATGTAACTTTAGGAATGATGCAACGTCAGGTAATAAATAAAATATAAGGTTTGGTGGTTGTAATTAAGTTACATTAAAAAAATTACAAATACCAACATTACTCTGGTTCGGAAGCTAGATGTGCTTTGTAAGTATTAATCACATCCGTAGTCCATAAAGCCGTAGCTATAGCTTTTATATCAGCACAAGTTTCATTAGTTAAATCATCACCGGGAACACGTGCATAAGAAGAACGTGACCTACCTATTTCATTACCATCTTTAAATGTAATAGTTGTTTGTAAACAGTTAATGATTTTATAAGGATGTGTGACTTCAAGCTTATTTTCTGTTTTTTCTGTGTAAGTAGCCATTTATTTATATTTTAGGAATTTTTACTGTAAATCTTATTTCAAAAGCATCTGCAATATCACTTGCTTCTAAATCTGTCTGACCTGTATGTTGATTAACTTTTAAATTAATAATAGAACCACCAGCTTCAGTTTGAGCAATTACTTGGTCGCCAGCTGATAAACCAGTTAACCCGCTAATAACTCCCGGAACAAAACCGCCTGTGTTTGGTGAGTTTGCAATAGTCGGGTTAGATACACCAGCAGCACTATAATCTATTTCTAAATCGCCTGCCATGCCACCTTTATTAGTAATTTTAATTCTAAAAAATAAAGTATTTTCTGTCAACCCTTTTATTAAATAACCTACTTGTTTATTATATGTTGGAGTTCCAGCGGTAGTTTCTCCCTTTAAAATTGGAGCAAACGTCGATGTTTCACCAATAGTAGTACCACTATCTTTTAAATTACCACTAAAATATACATCTTTCCATTGTTTATCAGACTGACCTAAACTAAGGTTAGCATTAAGATCTGTATAGGGTTCTAACCCATCAGTTGTAAAACGAATACGACTTTGAGTAGCACCGTTTGTTAGAAATTTATTAAGATATAAATTTAATTGAGTACCTTTTTCACAATTTATATCAACGTTATCCTCTGCACCTAAGTATGCTTTTGCACCGGTAGTTTCTAAACCTTCTGTTCTAAAATTACCAGTAATAGTTGAACTGTCTGAACCAATAAAATTATGCTGATTAGGGTTGCCATATTGAAAAGCTGTTTGACCAAGCATAAAGGTTTTTTCTGCTCTATCAGTAGCATAAAAATGTAAACCTAAACCAGCACCTGTTGCCTGTGTTAAAGTCTGACCAGCACTTATTGTTCCTGACAAATCAGTATCATCTACGCTTATGTATGGATGATTTACGCTAGAGTCAAATCCGTACGAAAACGCTGTAGCGGTTGCTCCAGCACCGTTTGACCATTGAGTCCGTCCAACACCATCAATAAGAGGATCTATTCTTGTTGATTGATTTAAATATATTCTATGTTGACGAGGTATATTAGTGTCCCACGTACCTTCGTGTATTTTATCTACAACAGCTAAAGTATCGACAGTATATGTTTTTGCAATACCAGCTACTCTATCAGCTCTACTTTCACCATAACATCCTATAAAGTATTCATCTCTACCTCTATCTAGATATACAGCATTTCCAGAAGCTGATCTAAATGAACATCCATACCAATAACGGTTTTGGAAATTTCCAATTAAATCTCGATAGTAACATCCAGAATTACGATCATAACTACCAGCAGTGCCTTTTGGTTTATTACCTACACGTACACCAAAGCATGCTAAGTCACTAAATCCTCCATAAGAGTAAATATTATTACTTGATGTAATTGCAGTTCTTTCACTACCTTTCATATAGATTCCCCATTGACCGGCTTGAATCATGCAATCTTTTAATGTAATTTCATTGTTATTTCGTCCCGGTACAAAAGTCCAGCCATAATTATCTATGTGATATTGAGTAAGTGGTGTAACTCCTCCTGATTGATTAGCTCCCCATGTTGCGTCAGCATACCAGCCAGCTTTATTTGTATAACCTCTTAGCTCTACGTTTTCCATAGAAAATCTAGTTGCACCACCAGTAAATAGAAGTATGTCCCAACATCCTGTACCGTCAGAAGATCCTCCACTTTGTATTGCTACGTCTCTTATCGTAAGACTCTTACCTATAGCTGCTACACCTACTCTGTATGTAGTGCTTGTATCTAATGTTCCAACAGCAGTACCGGCTAATCCTATATCAGTCCAAACTCTAGCTGTTGGTAATGTGGTTGATAATAGAATTTCTGTACCACGTGGCGAACCTGCAACATTTTCATGTAAACCATAAATATCACCTGATGTATCTCCTTGCAGTGTAACTCCACCATATAATCGAATTACATCAGTTATAAGGTATTGTCCAGCTGGAAGAAAAACTGTGGCTCCTGATCGGGTGTCTGCTGCATATGTAATTGCAGCTTGTATTGCTGTGGTATCATCAGTAGTCCCGTTTCCTACTGCTCCAAAATCCTTAACTGATATAAAATCCTTTAATTTATTATCTATGGTTCTTGCAACTGCTCCAGTACCAGTTTGTGTAAAAGAAAGTTTACTTGCATCTATTGCAGCGGTTGCGTTTACTTTTGCATTGGTAACTGTACCATCACCTAAAGTTACTGACGCAGCATTTGAAGGTAAACGAGATTGTAATACACCATAAAATGTAATGCCGGTTGCCGGAGCAGAAGCAAAGGTAATTGTTCCAGCAGAAGTATCAATTGTATATGCAGTCTGTGGTTCTTGTATTACACCGCCCAAACTTATCATTAAAGATTCTGCGTTAAGAGGTTTTACTGTTACAGAACCAGCTGTTAAATTAAACGTAGTTAAGATGCCATTAAACTGACTAGCAATACTATCAAGTTTTACTATATCTTTTAATCCACTGGCATAAGATCCTTGCGTTATCCATTTAACACCGTCAAAAACATATTTAATCCCATTAGCTGCATCGTGTTCTTGCCCTGTTGTTGGTGCTGTTGGAAAGTTTAAAGCCATGATTTAATTATAAAGAAGAGATTACAAATGCCAACAATTCAGTATATAAAACTCCAAAACTGGTAATTTGTTGTCCAGTTTTTTTGTCAGTTACAGTATTGCTACTTAACATTCCATAGTTATCAGCATTTAAACCTTCTGCTTCAAAAGCTGTTTTTAGATCTTGAGCAATAATTCCAAAATGTATTTGTGCAGCATCTCCTTCAGTTGCTACAGCACTTTTGTATTTAAATTTTTTAAGTAAACTTTTACAAGCTACAGCTACTTTTTTTTCTGCTGCTGTAAGGTCTGCTATATCTTGTTTTAAGTTTCTATCTGAAGATACGTCAGTTGCATTAGTTACAAAAAGCTTTTTAAACCTAGTTGCAGCAATACCCAAATTTATATCGTCATTTGCGTCTGGTCTTACTATATTTGTGTCTGAATCTAAAACTAAATCTGCACTATCAGCTTCAACTTTTCTCGTTCTTACATTAACAAAGTTTTTTTGGCTACTTCCTAAACTAAACGCATTATTAGCTTCTGGACTTAAACTATTTGCAGTAAGTTTTATTTTTCCTTGTGATAAAAGAAACAAACCATCGTGAGTATATACAGTAAGAGGTACTATTACGTCATAAGTGAGAGAAGTTCCTGTTGATATAGTGCCACTAGCAGAATCAGTTAATGTAAAAGTATTAGCATCAACTCTAGTAATCTCATATATACCATCTGTAGCACCACCTGTAAAATTAGCAGTTATAGAATCACCAGTTATAAGATTATGATTAGTTTTAGTAACCGTTACTGTATCACTTGATCTACCATACGTTCCACCACTTACAGTCTCACTAACACTGGTAGATCCTAATAATCCATACTGGGTGGTACTACCTCCAGTTTTTAAATAATTAACTTCACCTGTGTAATTTGTAAATAAAAAATTTACAATACCAGTTCTATGTGTAAACTTAATTTTAGAAGTAGCTACTTCACCATAACCAGAAATAAAATCAACTCTGTGTGCACGATCAATATTAACTAATACACCATCAGTTGACACTCTCGAATCTACCGCAATAAATCTTTGACCTTGTATTTTTTTTGCTACGTTAGTAGATAAAGCACCATCAATACTTATTCCTGATGTTCGACCAGAATTAAATACAATATCTGAAGCTCCTCCCCAACCCCACACCCAAAATGGGTTACTTCCGCTTGCAGCAGAATCTACAGCAGATTGGGTTGTACTATCTGTTGGTGTTACATAGGTAATACCTACTGGGCTAGTGTCTCTTGTAGTACCTTGAATTTTTATACCAAAATCAGAAACACCATTTGTATTGCTTCTAAATATAAAATCTTCAGCATAAAACTCATTCATTCCTGTGCCACAATTAATCGTTACAGACGTACTAGCCTGATCGGTTACTGTAGGTTTGTTTAGATTACTTCGACTAACATCAAGATATAAACAAGCGTTTGTAAAACCTCTCATGGAAACTTTACTTACGCTGCACTGTTTAACACATGGATAAAGAATACCAATACTCCAATGATTAGCATTAGTAAGAACAGTTAAATTTTCTATATAAATACCGTTTCCACCAGCTACTAAACAAGGTGTTTGTGTAGCATCAGTACCACTTGTTATATCAGTCCATACTTGAGCATTACCAGAACCAGTAGTTTTTATAACAGTACCCTTAGTATAATCTTCTTCTGAAATATCAGCCTTACCTGATCCAATTATTCTAGTCCCCTCTGGAATTATTAAAGTTTTAGATATTAAATAAATACCTTTTGGCATTAATAAAGTTTTGCCTGCTGCTGCGTTAAGTGCAGCTTGTAGTTCGGCAGTATCATCATTTGAATTATCGCCTAATGCACCAAAGTCTTTTACAGAAACTACATCTTCTAACTTACTATCTATAGTTCTAACTGTTGCACCGGTACCAGATGCGATTGTTTGTATTTTTGTTAATGTCATAATTAATAACTTGATTTATAAATAAACGCCAACGCTATAATTCCAGCAGCATCACCGCTCTCAGCATATGTGTAAACATTATCAGCATCAGTTAAAGTAATATTTGTATTTCCTGTAAAAGTTGCACCAGTTATATTACCTTTATTACCAAGTCCTGTACTAACAAAAGCATCTAATCCTAAAACAGCTTGATCTATGTCGTGAGGGAAAGGTAAGCCAGCTATAGTAACTCCTGATGTGTCTGAAGTATCTAAGCTGTTCATATCAATCTTTATCCAAACATGAACTAACTGCCCAATTTTTATATAGTTACCTGTTTGAGAAACATAAGTTGGAGCAGAGACATTTGCTAAAGTAGGTGTAAATGTGCCTGTAGAATAACTTGAATCTAATTTATTGCCAGCAAAAGTAAGATTAGTTGGAACGTATAAAACACCAGCAGTTAAGGTATTACTATCAATATTTAGATTTGTTTGAGTAGTATTACTAAATCTAATACATTCAGTTGTGGAGTATGTATTTTTAAATGTGTTATTTCTAATAGATAAATTAGTTGTAGCAATTTCCATTGCAATACCACCTCTAGCTGCTCTATTTAATGAATCAAAACCCCAAGCAACAAAAGTATTATTATTAATGGTTATACCGCTAGCTGTAGCAGCAGCTTCACTATCTTCGTTTATAAATGCAACTGTATGTCTACCTGCATAAGCAAAATAATTATTGCTTATAGTTAAGTCTTCTATAGTATGACAACTTCTAAAATAAACATGATAAAGAGGTGTTCTATCTGCTGTAGATCCTTGAGTTGATCCTCCTTCAGTATTAATACCACCACTAAAATGGTTATTAATTATATGATCTCTAATACTTTTTGAATCTCTATAATATTGAACAGCAGCACCAGCAGCAGAAAACATAACTACGTTTCCTGTAATAACAGTATCCCTAGTTTCAGCACCACCACCGTCAGTATTATCTCCAACAGCAAATAAAGTTTGACCAATATCTAAATGATTACCAGTAATTAAAGCACCTATCAAAGGAAATGAACCTATATGTTGAACACAAGTTACTACACCATGAAAGAAATTATCTTTTACTTGTGTTCCTCTATTTCCATAATCATCATCTATTGCAATACCACCTTGACTAGCAGATACACTAGACGGCCAATCTAAAAGAATACCAACACTACTTGTAAATATAGTGCAATCATTAACTCCTATTCCACGACCAATATGATAAATTCCGTATTTCCAATTACCTAACATACAGTGAGTATAGTTTCCATCTCCATCATCTTTTTGACCAGTAGCAGTAAGTTCAACTTTTATACCGATTGCGTTATTAGTAAAATCAGTGTTATTTAAAAATAAACCTTCAAATTTTACACCTGAAGCCTGTACCAAAAACATTGGTTTTGCTGATGCAAGATCACTACCATTAGACAATGTTCCAATAATTTCAGCATTAGGTTTCAATGCTACTGATGGGGTAACACCATTACCATTTAATGCATAAAGTATCTGTCCGACATGAGTATTTGGAATTGTTATTGTGTCTGTTACTTTGTATCTACCTGTTGGAAAACCTACACTTTTATTTGTATTAATTGCTGCTTGTATGGCTGCTGTATCGTCAGTAGTTCCATCACCAACAGCACCAAAGTCTTTAACTGATACTACATCTTTTAATTTACTATCTACAGTTCTAGATACAGCTCCTGTGCCAAGTTGCAAAAAAGTATTAACTTGCGTATCACTAGCAGGGCTTGATTCTACCCATTGTTTTGAATCAACATCTTGGTAATAAACAAAAGTACGACCTGATACTGTGTCATACCAAATACTGCCTACAGGTGGATCTGATGGTGCAGATGAACCTACTAAAAAAGCAGTTGGTGCTGCATTTGTTAAATCAAGTTCACCAGCACTATCAAAAGATAAAACTTTATTGGCACGAGCAGCAGCATTTTGTGTAATTTCTAAACTACCAATAGTATTAGTTAATGAAAAATTTAAAGAACGATTTAATTTTTCTTGTTGTTCTTGATGTAAAATTACTGCTTTATCTAAAGCGTCATTAATAATTTCTGGGAAAAATCCACCTTGGTTTGTTAAATCAACTCCTTGCAATGCGTTAACATCAGATGTAATAACAATTCTAAAACCTGTTGCTAAATTACCTGCTGTTAATTTTATACTTCCACCGGGATTACCATTTTGATCTTGATTTAAAGTAACTGTATAATTAGTTGTTAAAGATAAAGTTGTTTCAATACTAGTACTATCTTCTAATTGTTTTACAACAACATCAGAAGCAGAAAAAACTTTAAAATTAAAAGCAAATGTATCGGCAGAACCGTTTCCTACATATGGACCAGCTTTTCTTGTAGCAGAATTTATTGTCATTAACTAGACATTTTCACTATCTTATTAAGGTTACCAACAACTTTTTGCTTTACGGTCACACCTTTATTCCCTACTTCTGCGACTAGCTTTACCTGTAATTAATGCTCTTATATGATCTGGTGTATTTTCTGGATCTATTACACCTCTATCAATATCGTATTGAACACCAATAGGTCGGCCTAATAATGTAAAAGGTATACCTGTAGCTAATGTTAATAACGACAATACATCTCTAACATTTTTACCCGTCACCTCTTTATCAGGATCAACAGCATTTATAAGAGTTCTGACTGTACCAACACCTGCTGCTTCTAAAGTAGACATAGATGGACTTGTTGTTATACGGTCATCGTATGGCAAATCGTTGAATGAATTAAATGGCACAATAGCTATATTGCCAAATGGAACTAAAGCAAAACCTGCTCTAAATTGTGAGCCAAAAAACCAACTTGCAATATCATCTAAATAACCATCTTCGTCTTCATCATCCAAATCACCACCTGTTGCTCTTACTATTAAATCTGCAACAAAAGCTGGCATAGCAAACCCTAATAAATATGTCATAAACAATTGACCTTTTGTTCCTCGCCATCCAAGATCGTTAAATAATTTTTTATATTGTGTTGCATTTAAGTTTGCAATCATATTGAAATAACCACCAAACTGCACCATAGTTTTGTAAAAAGGAGAACCAACTTGGAATGCTGCTAAATCTTCTGCTTGTAAACTATCCTGTGTTAAACGTACATTTGCATCTGCTTGCTGTATGGCTTCTTTTTGTACTTCTATTTCTGACATAGTTTTTGGACTTTCAGTTAAAATTTTGTTGTAAGTAGCCGACCAAACTACAGTATCTACCTGATTTTGAAATGCTTGTTGCATAAAATATCCATGTCTCTCTGCCCATTTCTGTATTTTTTGGTATGCATTTGGATTGATTAATAATTGATTTAATGTATCTTGCACATCAAATATCTGGTTAAATTGACGTTCTTTCATAAAAGGTGATAACTCTGCTATTTCTTCTTGAAATTGCATTGGATTGCGTACATATTGTGCTAATGCACCTTTTAAATAACTAGGCCCTACCTTAATCATTGCAGGGAAATATCCTGTAAATTGCTGCAAACCATTTCTTATGTTTGCAAACATTATGCCAACACCAGTGCTTCTTCTTACTTGCGTCCAAAACTTATCAAAACCTTTAAATCTACCTGCTGTCATTGTTGTTTGACGAGCAGAACGATCAAGCCATGGCATTAATGCATTGTCCATTATTGTTGGATCTAGTTGTGACAATCTATTAGCAAAAGTTTTATTTTTTAAAATTTTAAATACATCTTCTATTGCAGGTTGTACAAACGCAAAACGCAATGCATCATCTATATGTTTAGTCATTATGCGTAAATCTAACGATAATTGCTTGTTATATTCCACACGTTCTTTTGTAAAACCATTACCAGTAGATGGCAATGATTGTCTAAACTCACTTCTAAGGTCTTCTAGTTTTGCTTTTATTTCTGTTTCGCTGACTAAAAAAGGATCTGTTTTTGCTGGTACATAACCACCTCTAAATGATCCATACCTGTTAACTGTAGGTGTTGCTTCTATTTCTTTAAAATAATATCCATATACATCGTTATGTGCTTTTTGTATAAGAGGTTTCATCTGCTCATTAAGATCCCATACTTCCTGTAAAAACGTATAATCTTGTTTAGTAAGAACACCTTCATTAATCATACGAGCTACAAAAGTATCCCATGCAGTTGTGTTTATAGATCCATCTTCATTAAGAGTTGCCCAACCTCTACCTAATAAAAGTTTGCGTAAGTTACTTGTATTGCCAGTGTGCAACATAGCACCAAGCAATTCAGCTTTACCAAAATCACCGTTAGCGTTGCCAAATGTATAATCAAACTCTCCAGATACAATTTTTCCTTTAGGCAAATCTAACTTGGCAATCATTTGCGAATATTTTTTTGTGTAATTAGTTCTTTCTATTCTGTATTGATTTAGTGCATCTTTTACTGGACGCCAAATATATCTTGTAAATGCACCTGCTCCTACCTCATCACGTTCTAAAACTACGCTACCAATTAAACCTTTACCAGTTTTTGTCGCACCGTCCATACCATCTGCCCAATGCTCTATACGTCTAAGCATTGCTTTACCTTGCTGCATTGCCCTCATAAAACGTACTCTAGTTTTTGGTGCTTCTGTTACGCCTACAGGTTCTGGTGTTTTCATTCTTGACATAACGTCAACTAATTCATCTACTACTGCTTCTAGCTCTACACGTTTGCCTTCTATAACAACTTGCTTATCTCTTCTAGATTGATACCACAATGTCTGAATCATTTCGTAAACAGTATCAAATTTTTCACCTGTTAAATCTTTTATGTCTTGTTGTCCTTCACTTGTAAGATCTTCTATTAATGGCTTTAATTGTTCAAACATATCAGGATTGTATGCTTGTAATTTATCTGTATATGCAGCAGGTTTATCTACAGCAGGGCCTAGTCCATAAGCAGCAAGTATTGCTCTAGCAGCACTTATTAAATCCATATTTCTTCTTGTTGCTATTTTTTTGTCAGAACCAAATACTTTTTTAAATAATTTTTGTGCTTTATCAAATGTATTATGTATTTCTAGTGCTTCTTTTGCTAACTGATTATTTAACAACTGTGATTTTTTAGCCTTAATTGCAGCAAGAGTATCGCCTTTTTTCATTGCAGCTTCAGCAGCTTTTACAGCTTTTATTTCATTACGACTAAATTGTGATGGTCTTATATCTCTTAATTTCTTTTTAGCTAATAATTCTCTAGCAACTTGTTTAGCAGCAGCAACTTGATATCTTACTGGTTGCATAGATTTAGATAAAAAACGTAATTCAACAGATATAAATCTTGCTCTAGCTTCGTTATGTATTGCTTCTTGTACCTGTAGTTCTTGTCTTCTTGGATCAGTAAGGTTACTAAATTCATTAAGCATACGTTGGTCTGTACGTTCCATAATTACTTCTTTCATTGGTCGCATATCTACTAAGGCATTTATCATTTCTACTGGATCATTAAAACCAAACATCTCAGCAACAACAGATACCGGCATACCTTCTTTTGCTACCATGCCGTATTTACCAGTACGCAATTTTTTGATTTCTGTAGCCATGTCATAAAATGGCACTAAATTTTTTAATGATGCTATTTCTATTTTGTTACCAGATCCAGCAACAACTCTTTCTCCTTGGTCGTTAACAAATTCACCACGTTTTAAAAACGCTTGTACTTGATATAATTTTTCCTTTTCTATTTTATTAGTCTCTTCTTGTATTACTTTTTTTCTAGTTTTTTCTACGTCTTTTTGTATGTCTTTTAATACTTTACTTTTAGCGTTAGATAACCATTTTACCTGTCGCATACTAGCTTTTGTTAACTCTTCCATAGATTTATTTTCTGCTGCTTGCATTGCCTGTGTATATTCATTCCATGTTGCGTCATCCATACCGCTTTGTTCTTGTGTTTGGAACATAGCCTTCATTCCGTATATCTCTTCAGCTTGTGTTATTTGTTCTTCAGTAGCCAACATACGATCCATAACACCTCTTATCTCATCAGTTAAGATTGGTAAGTCTTGACCGTTTTCTTTTCTGTATATAACGTTTAATTCGTCTCTAATAGACTTATATATTCTGCGTAAAAATTTACTAAATTTATTAAATATTTCTTGTAATTTTGTACTTGGTGCTTTGCCTTCATATAAATAAATTTCATAGTTATAAGCAAATGCTTCATGAAATTTTCTTTTTTTATTTATAGATAATTGATTCCAAGCTCGTGCATCTTTTACACCAAAGAAATTTAATAACGTTTGAAAATCATCTGTTTGTTGTTGCGATGCTTGATCAGACATAGCAATGTCTTCCATGACAGTAAGCATATAGTGTGCTGTCTCATGTAAAAACGTAGAAAAATCAGATTCTTTAGTTAGTACTGTAGTTAATGTTTTAGGATCAAACCCACCTCTTATACCGTCAGGTTCTGATTGCTGTAAAAATTCTCCTACTTTTACCTGAATAGATCCTCTAGGCTTTCCAACACTGAGTCTGAAATCTCTTCTTCCGTTAGGGAATTCATCATCGAGACTAAGTCGAGAAGGGTCGATCCTGATTGCAACTGCGGTATCACCGTAGCCAGTATCTGTGATAGCTCTGGTGGTAACGTAGACATCAGGTTCTCCAGCACTTCTAAGTTCACCTGTGGCCTTAATTGATTCTGCTGCTCTTCTGTTGGTGTGGTGGTAGACGGTAACTGTTCCGTCTGCGTTAAGGGGGAGTCCTGTGGCTTCGTCTGTTCTTCTTTGTTGTTGGAAAGTATCAATCTCTCGTATCTGTCCAGATCCTCCATCATTTCGTTGTGTGTCTCCTGATTGCTCCTCGGATTGTACTGATAACTCATTGTCTACCTCCTGTAATGTAGATTGTATGTCAATTTCTGATATACCCATTGTAGCAACTAGACTTGCAGCAGCATTAGCAAAATCAGGTGCTGCATTATCTTCATAACCTGTTTCTACTACTGCTTCTTTTAGTTTTGCAGAGTCATATAATTTTTTTTCTGGATACCACATAAGTGCTTGCAAATCTGCCATTGTTAAAGATGGATTTTGTTGTTGCAATATTGGCAATACTTGTCCAAAGACTTTTTGTATAAATCTTCTTTCTGGTGGGCCTTTAGGTTGTTCTTTCTGACCGTCTAAATACCCTGCTAATGAGTTACCTGCTTTTCGTATTTCATCTCCAATACTTATTCTAGGTATACCTTTTTTAGGTTCACCCATAATATTTGTTATTGTGTCTGCAACATTATTATCTGGTTGAATTAAAGAAATTTCTGCCATTAAATCACGAGTTGCAGGTGCAGTAGTTTTATTTTCTATTGTCTTAGCAACTTCGTCTAAATTACCTAATGTCAATTTTCTTCCTATTATTGTTTCAAATGCCTTTTTTTGTTCTTTATTTAATGCTTTAATTAGTTCTTTTAATTGCTCACGTTTTACTTTCGATTGTTTTTTATAATCAGTAATTAAAGTACCTGTCATGCGACCCCATGTACGCATTGCCCATCTATCTAAAGTTAGTTGTTCATAGTTACCGTATAAATTTGCAAAAAAACCATTACCAATTTTTGGGCCTATAACAGCAGCACCATACACTGTTTCTGTTAAACCAAAACCTATAATTTTAACTCCTGTATAGTCTTGTACTTCTTTTACTGTATGCTTTGTACTCATAAATTTTTCAACATCATCAATGCCGTTTTCTTCTATTAATCTATTTATTAATTTAAAACTTTTTGTCATTGCACGACCTGCTTTGCCTGTACCAAAAGGTGTTGGAAAAACATTATTTTGCTTCCAATAACTATATACCTCTTCTGCAAGTTGAAAGTTTTTTTCAACTTTAATTCCATTAGAAGTAGTTGCTAATGCCCAAGTAAATACAAAATTTGATGCTGTATCAGTAGTTAATTCTGGATGTATCTTTGCTAATAATCTTTTAGCTTTTGTAACTTTTTCGTTATACCAACCTATTGCGTTTGGATTTTCTACTAATGCGTATTGTGCATCTGCTAATAATGTCTGTACTAAATATTTTTCTGTTTCTGCAGAAAAATCTGTAAGATCAACTTTACCTTTTTTAGCTTCATTATTAACACGTTTTTGTATTTCTAATTTAAAATCCCGGTTAGTTGCAAATGGTTTACTAGCTGCAAAATCAAAATTTTCTACAATTCGTGCTATTTGATATACAGCTTGTGGTACTGGCTTACCTTTTTTTTGTTTACCTCTTTGTGCCAATATTTCCTGTGTTTGCTGTTTATATATGTTTTCTACTTCTGTATTCCATGTACCACTATTCATTGTTGATTTAACTGCTTTGTTGTCAAATACGACTATTTCATTACCATCTTGTACAGGCATAATTGCACCGTCATATCCTTGTGCAATAAGGTTTTCTTTAAACTGTTCTGCTGATACTTGACCTGATTTAACTAATTCTTTGTCATCTAAAGTAGCTTTATATGGATTTTCTAAACGTGCATACAAAGGCATAATAATTGGATCTGTAGGGCCAGCAGGTAAACGACCAGTTTTTATTCTTAATTTTTTTAAATTTGTATAATATTTAGCTAGGTCTTTATTGTCAGTTACATATACACCAGTACCTAACCATCCTTCATCTAATCTTTTTGGATGAGATAAATCAAAATGGTCTATGCTATCTGTTGTGCCATGATAAACAATTTGTGGTGTGCCGTCAGCATTTTTTAATTTAGACTTCCCAAAAAACTTTTTAAATGCAGGTGTGTCTAATTTGACTGTGCCATCTTGATTAAATAACTGTTGTTCTGGTGATACATTAAATTTTTCGTCAGTAGTTATGTTATAAAAATATTTATTAAAAAATTCACTTGGTTTTATGTTTAATTGGTTTGCTTGAGTAACTACAAAATCTCTTACAAAATAAGATAAAAATTTAGTTTGATTAGGTGTATAAACACCAGTAGCTTTTAATTGATCATTTATATTTGTTTGGATAGCAATAGCATCTTTTCTTATTTCGTCTGACAATTCTTTTTGTTGATTTAATATTTGTTCTGCTTCTGCTCTAAGAGTTTCACTTTCATTTGCGAATTGACCGGCTTCAGTTGCACTCATGCTGTCTTGAGTAACACGCATATGTGGTTGCAATGCAATGCCTAACTGTGTGCCAGCAATTTTTGCAGCGTATGTTCCTGTTGGAATTGCAACATCACCCTGACCACCGGTAGCATTTATCTCTTTTAAATCATTAGCAATTTCTGGAGAAAACAATTCTAGTTGTTCCATAGTTATGCCATTACTTCTTAACTGCTGATTAAATATTTCTGCGTCTATAAAAATGTTTGGTACTTCTTTGTCACTAGCTACATTTTGTACATATGTTTCAAATGCATTTGGATTTCTAGTTCTTGTTTTATCTGTAATAGATAAATTAGACAATGAATCAATAAAGGCAGCATCTTGTGTCGCTTTTTGTGCTTTACTTAGATTTGTTATAAAAGTAGGGCCAGCACCTAATCCAGCTATTGGAATCATGCCAGTAGCCACCACTTCAAATACAGCAGCAAGTCTTTGTGATATTTCTGTTATACCTTCTGGTGTTAATAATTTACTTTCAAATTCACCCGTTTCAAAATAATTAGCAAAATCTTCACCTGCTATATTTACTAATTCTTGTGCTTCTTCTGTAAGCACCTCTGTTGCCAAATTGCGAAAAGCTTGAGTACCAGTTTTGCGTAAAACTTGTACCATAGTAGGTTTTAATAAAGACTTATTAACTTCTTGCATAGTTTTTCTTATTAATAAACTTTTAAATGGTGCTGCTATTGTGCTTAAACCTACAAATTCTAATCCACCATTAACAAGGCCAACTGCTATTCCAACATTTCTAGCTGTTTCGTGCGAAACACCCATGTCTATTAAAGTATTATATTGATGACCTGCTTCTATCATTATTCCTTCTTTTGCAGAACCAGTTGTCATACCCCATAAAAATCCAGTAATAATTCCACCTTTGACAGTAATTGGTGCAAATGGGCCACCTAATAATCCTAAAGAACCACCTGTAGTTGCTCCAGACACACCAAACTTTACTGCTTCTTGCAATGACTTAGACATTTGACCGGCAATAGTACCTGTGTTTTCCCACATACCAGAACCATCACCTTCTAATTCTTCTAGCCTTACACCTATTTCTTCTATACGTTTATCTATTGTTTCATTAGGTTTGCCTAGCTCTACGTTAAGTGCTTTTTGAAAACCAAGTTTACCTTGCTCAGTTTGTAGCCTACCCTTTTCCCAACCCTGTGATATGTTCTCAGGAAAATCTACTATGCCAGTAAATGCTTTTTCTATAAGACCTAAACGTTCTACATTGTCCTGTGCAATTGCTGCAAAATTAGGATCAGTTAAATGACGCATTAATATTGGATTTGTATTTGCTAAATCTAATGAATATATATTTTGTCGTTTATTTCTTTCTTTTAATATATTTAAAGTTTGATCACTATCTAAAGCAACACCGGGTGGTAAATTTAAACGCTCTGCTAATTTTTGTGCTTCACCAGTTCTATCTGGATCTAACGTAGAAACTGTATGTAAAATTTGTTTTAATTTTTTTTCTCTTTCTTTATTCTCTTGTTCATACAAATCATCAAATGGATTTTTTTGGCTATAGTTTTGGCTTGGTGCTAAAGAATTTAAATCATCAAATGGATTAGTTGGCATTATTCCTCCTCCTTATATGCAAATGCTTCGTTTAAAGTTTTAGGTTGCCCTTTCCGTACCCAATAATCTGCAATATTTTTTTGAGTAACAGGTTTATCTGCCTTACGTAAAGCATCTTGAATTGCTGGCAATACAAAATTAGGTTCAATTTTACTTGTAAACACTCTTACGTTTTCGCCTTTATAAGGTATATCTACATAAACATCTTGTAATCTATCTTGATCTACAAAAAATATATTTTTATCTTTTGTATCGCTACCACCTATAAATCCTAAAAATGGGTCATTATCAACATTTACATTGTCAAATAATACAGTGTCTAAAGCTTTTTGTTTTTCGGCTCTAGTTAATTTAACGTTACCTTTTTCTACTTGTTGTGCATTAATTTCTGTTAACCATGCGTCATGAATAGCTATATATTTTTTGTTCTTTGTTTTATTTTTAGACCTATATAAATCACCCATGTCATATCTATCTAAAGTAGCTTGTAACATAGTGACATTACCTGTAGCTTCTAAATATTTATTCTCATTTTGTAAAGAATCTGCATAATTCTTTAACCCTAGATAATCTGATTGCGATACTAAATGGCTGTAAGAAGATAAGTTATTTCTAGTTTCTGCCGGATTATTTATTAAAGTAACAACTGTATCTACATCAGATTCTTGTGGCTGTCCTTTTTTTAATAATTCTTGATCGCTTTTACTAAAATTTTCTATATCAATATTGTTAGTTGCAAGGTTTTTATATCCATTTGGTTCTGCAAATGATATTTCTTTTGCAGTATTTAATGCTTGATTATAAATATTTTCACGTTCATTTTTAATTTTATTGTATTTAGCTTCTAAATCTTTTAATCCGTGTTTTTGTGTTTCTTTATCTGTAATAGTTTCTTTAATTTCTTGTTTTAAATTTTCTAAAGGACGTAAACTTGTTATAAAATCAACTTTAACTTCTGCGTTAGTATTTTTATAATTATAATCAATTCCTTTTTTTATAACTTCTAAATCATTAGCAATTGCAATTGCATAATTTCCTACGCCAAAACGTCCATAAATTTTATTTGATTCTTCAATAATTAATTTATTGTAATTGTCTATAATCTTTTCATTAATGTTTTGTGCATATGCAGCATCTTCTTTGTATTTTGTTGTATTAATATCTAGTTCTGATTTTGCTTTTGTATATAACGAATCTGCTTTTTTTACACCTAATCTCTGTATTGCGTACAAATGTGTTGGTTGATGTTCTTGTATAAGAGTTCCTTGCAAAGTAGATTCTGATGAATAAAATTTTGAAATATCTCTTTCCTGTTGCAAGGTTTCAATATTTTCTGATAAATTTTTTTCTATAGTATTAAATTTATCTGAATCTAATCCGTCAGTAACAACTGCACCTTTGCCATCTTCAAAAGCTTGATTTGTTTTTAATGTCATTAATTTATTTATTTGCGTTAAATAATTACCATTGTTTTGATTTTGATTATTAACTAAAACTGCATCAGAAATTTTTTCTGCATTAAAATTTTCGTGTTTTTGTTCTACTCCTTTTGAAATTTTATTAAATATTGCATTATCTATGTAATTTTTATATTCTTTTAAAAATTCTTTAACTCCATTTGCATCTTTATTTTTATTAAAACTGTCTACAACAGCTTTTCCTATTTCCATATTTAGTTCACTTCTTTCTTTTAAATATTGTCTGCTTATTCCAATTTTTTCACCATTTATATTTACAGCATTTGGATCAAGATTCCAACCTTTCAACTTTGCTTTTTCTTCTAAATTTTTATGTGCCGTTAAAAAAGATCTAACAAATTGACCGCTAGGATCTCTAAAATCTTTATAATTAATTTTTGCATTATTTATATTTATATCTAATTCTGCATCTGTTTCTTTTTCTAGTTGTAATCTACTTTGTTTTAACGAATGTGTTGTCATATCGTTAAGAAAAGATTTTGTATAAACTTGTGCTTTGTTTTCAAAAATATATTTAACAACACCATTACTAGCTTTGGTTTGATAAGACTCTAATAATTTTTTCATTTCATTTTGATATTGATCAAATACTTTTACCTGTTTACCATCTACTGTTACTGAACCTACAGCATTTACACCTTTTAAATTGCTGTATTGATCTTTTATTGCTTCTGCATCAGCATAATAATTATTGGCAAGTTTTTTAGATTCTGCATCATTTAACTCATTATCTAATTTATTTAACACTCCACCAAGATTACTCATGGCTTGACTTTGTCGTGTTATATCATCAGAAACTACATCTCTTTGTGGATCTACACTTGTAGCACCAAATTGTACTTCAGAACCTGTTGCAAGTTCTTGTTGTGGTGATGTCTGAAAAGGTACAGTTGCCATAATTATGCTTTAAAAAATTCTTTTGGTAAGCTGCCAATTACGTTACCTGCACCTGTTAACAAACTACTGCTCATATTCATAAATGGATCTATAGATGATGCTGTAGCAAACATATTGCTTGCTGATACACCTAACATGTTTCCTTGAATTCCTAATCCAACAGCTTCTAAACGTTTACTTTCTACCGCTCTTACTTTATTAGAATTCATAGTTAATTTATCTATTTCTGCCAAAATATCAGAACTGGCAAAAGCTTGAGCAGTGCTTCCTACACCTAAATCTATACCTCTTGCAGCAAAAGATGTTTTTGTTTTTGACTTTCGCATACCTTGTTTCATTGTCATAATTTGATATTGCTTATTAAATGCTCTACTAATTTGTTGTGCCTGACTTTCTTTCATATCTTTGTTAAAAAGAGTCATATCTTTTTTATGCTGCAAACTTAATGCTAAACTTTTTGCTTTATATTTTTCATCTTGAGCTTTGTAAAAAGCACCAATACCACCACCAATTGCACCAGCAGCCTGTAAACCTACAGCCCTTTTGCCCATTGGTGTTAAATCGCTCCATTTTAATGTAGTCATTGTTGTACTTACCTCAACGCTTCCATATTTTTTTAATATACATACACTTTATCGTTTTACGGTCACACTATCCACCTATAGCTACTTCTATTGTTAATCCAACTATTGTCAGTGGTAACGGGTCAGCTTGCCTTATATAAATTTGTGCATTGTCCTGCCATGTAGGAGTTAACATAATTTTTATATCCTGTGTTTTTAAATTTGGTGGGAATCCATATGGTTCTGTTGTACGTTGTTTTGCTTCTACTAATTTATCTACAGAAGGACCAGCAAAAATACCAGAACTTTCTAGTACTCTTAACCAAACATGATTTACATTTTTTACACGGCCCTGTCCAAAGGCTTCTGTTTGTAATGTTAAAGGTAATGTTTGCAAATCACTGTTATAAGGTAAACCTATATGAACAACACTGGCAGCACGATTTAAAGTTACACTACCACTGGTAACAACTTTTTGTGGATGCACTGCACCATCTGCCAAAATGTTTACTGTTTTGCCTTCTAGCCATGTAATACCTGATATAACATTTCTTGCAACTTCAAATGTTGTTATTGCTGTGTTACGCAAACCAACTGGTAAATCTCTATCTAATTTAACAGTAGCCGTTGTAGTGCTTGTAGTAGAAACAATATTACATCTATAAAAATTTAAGCCGTCTACCAATACAATTGCATCATTAATATCATCAAGACTAGGTGGTGCATTAAACAATGCATAATTTGCAGTTACAGTAACGCTTTCTCCTCTTAAATAATTTGTACTGCCTGATATTGTGACTGTTTTTGTAGTATCTGTATTTACACCGTCATATGTAGAACCTGCATCAACAAAAAAACTATCACGTTGTTTTGCAAATATTCTTGTACCCATACGTTCTATATAACGTTTACTTGCACCATTTATAGTTCTTTTTATTACGCAATAAACTACGTCATCATCTCCTTCTGCTACAGAAGCAACACTTTCAAATAAACCATCTGTATCATGCTGATGCCATGCACCAATATTTTGTTCTGGCACATATGTAAGACCTAAAAGTTTACCTTGGGTATTAACAAACCATACGATGGGTAAGGGTGCTTTTGCTAAGGCTAAATCTACAATTTTAAAATTATCAAATAAATGCGCTGCACGTAATGATAAATCGCCTGTAATAAATCCATTTGCTTGCCAGTTATAACCTAACTCTCTTACATGACCGCCACGAGCAGCAGCATATACCATACTGTTATTAACAATTACTGGTTGTGAATTATTAGCACCGACATATGATTGCGGTTTTACAGATATAGATGTTGGTGTTATGGCATCACTATTAACAGAAGTGATTCTCCATTCTGCTGATCCTGTAAGCAATAATAATTGTGTTAATGGAACAATGTGTCGTATTGTATTTGCCTCTCGTGCAGCAACTCTAAATTTGATACGGTCATCATCTTTTATCGGTAAACTAAAAGATAAATTACTTTCAGTGCCAGATTTGGTCATTATTATATTTTGTGGTTCGTTAGTTGTACCAGCAAAAACTCTACGTTGTTCAAAATAAGATACAGCACCGGGAAAATTACCAGTTCCTACAAATTCATTTTCATAAATAGGTGGTGTTTTAGAAAAATCTGGTGCAATATTATTATCTACAATTTGATGAACATAACCAATAGTACAATTACCTGATCCTAAATTTGTTGCTGTAACATATGAAATTTGACTACTACTTACTTTAGTTACAATAAATTTTCCAGCAACAATACTACCGCTTACGTTTACTACATTTACAGTATCACCTGTTTCAAAACCATGATCTGCTTTAGTAATCGTAAGTGTATGCACACCAGATCCACCATCAGTAACTGAAGCGTATGGAACAGAAGCAGATTGTGTTGTGCTGCTATGACTTATTTCTCCAATAAAACCAAAAATACCTGCCTGATCTTTATAAACTCTATATCTTGACGCATCCGTAACTGGGTTCCATGTAACTGTGTTTTTTGCTCCTGTTACAAAAATATTATTACTAACAGATGCTGTACTGGACTGTGATCCTTCGTCTATTAAATTTGCTGTAATAGCTGTAACCACATATTTATGTTCTTCATAAGTATCAGCGTTTGTAGAAGTTGACGATGGTATATATGCATTTACAGAAACACCTGTTGGTGCTGCAATAGGACTTGCAAAATTTATTGTTTTAAGTTCCCATTGTGTTGCTCCAAGCCTTCTTAATTCTTTAGGTGCATGATTAGGATGTACTATTGTTATAACATCAGCAGATTGTACATAATGTACATCAAATAATTCTGCTTCTAAATATGGTGTAGGGATTTCATATGTTAAGTCAGTTGGCAATAAATACCAATCTGTTGCACTAGATAATGCCTTACCAGAACCGCCTGTTATTGAATAATAATTATTACCACCACTAGATGCTATTGCACCAATATCATAATTTGTACTGCCATTATATGCAGCACCAGCTGTGTATTTTAATGTCGCACCTTGTGTATGAAACCTAAAATATAAATTACCCATCTCAATAATCATTGTTTGGGTTGTATTAAACGTAAAAGATAATAACCTTACAGCTTTTGTACTGTCTTTTACTTCGTTAACAAATGCAAAACCTGATCTGTTTTCTGCTGGTCCCTGTGGTTTAGAAACAAAATTAACCATTTTTGCTGCACCTGATTGATATTTATTGTCATCAATACGGCCAAACATTTCTGGTGTAATTTCTCCTCCAGAAAAATCTTTTAAAAATGTACGTGTTGTTGGCATTAGTTACCTTCCAGCAGTCCAAGGTACTATATGTTCTACAGTTATATCTCTGTTTAAATTGTCAGATTGTTTTGCCTGTGCTAAATAACCTGCCATTATTTCTGTACTACGTTTTGCTTCTGCCGTTCCCTGATCTCCTTTAATAACTGGACCTGCTAACATTGATGCTAAATGCCATGATAATGTAATAACAAATAACGGTGTAAATTGAGAAGTATCAGTTACTTTTGCCTGATAACGTAATACAGCATTTTCCTGATTTGTATAAATTAAATAAGCACCTGTACTATCTGTTTCTAAAGCAAATTGTTGTGGAGTATATTGACCGGCTACTATTGTTGGTGCGTAGTTAGATGTCAAACCACCCGGTGTATCACCAGCAGACATTCTTGTAGCGTAATCATTTTGTGCTGTTGGTGATATTATTGCAACAGGAGACATCATGTCGCTAGGTGCAGCATATGCATAATCCCATTGGTCTAAAGTATTTGCTGTAGCTGCTAAACTTCCTCGTTTACTAGCAAAATTCCATGTGTGCATATTTAATAACGTATCTCTGGCAATTGGATAAAAACGTGCAGATTTTTCCGCTTGTGCTGATCCCTCTGGTGGATTAAGCGAAGCTATTGTTGCATCATCACCCAAATGAGCTAGGGCTAGATTGCAAATATCTACTTCAGTTGCCATAACAAATTTTATAAAAAAAGGGAGGTTAGCAGTTTTGCTACTAGCCCCCTATGAATAGTCAAATAGAAGACTTAACCTATTTACTTGCTGTTTTTAGTCGAGCAATTAAAGAATCTTTTGTTGCTCTTCTATCGAGTTCAATACCAATGGTACGACCATAAACTTCAAGTTCAGCTTTAGTCATTGATTCGTAATCAATTAAATCAGTAGTTGGCTCAACTTCTTCTGACGGTACGGTTGTGTTTGACGCCACAGGTAAATCAGATTTAGTTTCACCAACTAATTCGATGTGCTTGCTAAACTCTCCATTGTGTTCAAATTCTTCACCAGCCTGTCGTAATGATTGACCAACAAAACATTTGATTTTAGCTCTGTAAATAGGCATAAGTTGTTCTTAATTTAAGCTACGGTAAAACCAGAAGCATAAAACTTCCTACCGTCACCAATTGTTTCTACCACATCAGCAGTAACTTTACCAGCGTTAAAAGTACCAGCAATTGTATATCTAGCACCTAGATATCTCTGGCCTTTACCAGCGATTTCTGGATTAAAACGTACAACTACGTTTTTACCTAGTGTTAATGCTGCTGTGAGGACTGCATCACTACTGCCGATAACAGTAGGGCTTCCTAAATCTGCTGCTGCACTAGTAATAACTTCAAACTTTACGCTTGTACCATTAGCTAATGCAGTGGTAACAGCAAAATTCATGTACAATGCAGTACCTTCACCCATGTCTCTAGCAACACTTAAATCAATAGTATTAGTAGAAACAGCAGTTGTAGTAAGTGCTTGATCTTCACTTACTCTAAGCAGTTTGTCTGTAATCATTTTAAATCTCCTTTAATAATAAATAGATTAACTTACCGCAGTTTCGGTATTAAGTAACGCATCTACTCTTCTTAGAGGAACACCTAAGAATGATAAGTAGCTTTGTGCTGTTCCAAACTGTGATAAACCTTCTTGTATTGACAATACAGATTGTGATTTATCTAGTGCTGCAATAGCCATGCCTGAGTGGACAGTTCTGTTCATGTAGAACGCTGCTCTTCCCATCGCCATGTTTGGTATTCTGTACAATGCTCTAGCCATTAATTTAATAAGAGCAGTAGAAGCACTGGCAGCTTGTGTTCCAGTTGTTCCTAATAAGTCAGAAATGTCAATGTTGCAAATACGTACAACGTATCTCCAATCTTTAACAACCAAACCGTTTTTCCATTGGTAACGTGTAGCAAAAGCTTGTAGCCTTGTACCGTCACTGTTGTATACAGTTTGCTCACCTAGATCTTCGTGGGTTAAACCTGCTTTAGATCCTTTTGGAAAAGGACAATATACAGTTTGATCACCCCATACAACTAGATATACAGAAGCATTGTCAGAACCTGATCCACCTGCACTAAGAACGTTAACAGAGTTATCAGCAGATAAACTGCCATATCTTGGTGCTAAACCTAAAAACTTTTTAGGATCTGTTCCGGGGTTACCGTAGAACATTGTTTCAGCTTGTGTCTGGTTCATTGCTTCTAAGAAAGCAGTATCTTCAGATAAACGGAACTGTGCAGTGTTACCATTTAACATTGCTAAATCCTTGTCTACCTCAGAACGTGCTTCTAGAATTCCGCAAGCTTCATCAACCTGTGCTGTTGTTGATTTAGTAGATGGAATACCTTGGTTTAATGCTCTCCAATAAACTGATGGTAATCCTGTTCTGATAACTACACGATCACCAGTAGGTAAATTACCTTCCTTAAATACGCAGTCATCTAATATTTCGTTGGACTGTGATAACAGTTCTGCAACGATTGGGACTCTACCGTCTGGGTCAGATCTTTTTGCCCAATCCGCTAGTGTTAAATTTGAATTTGATAGGGTAGCCATTAATTAACTCCTTACTTAATTTTGCTGATTAGAATATAGTGCTGCTGCTATGCCGTTAAAATCTTTTGGCATGCTATTGCCTTTAGCATTAGCACCTTCAGAATTACCAACATAACTGTCTTCACTAATTGCCTTACCTGCTCGGTACATAAACCTGATTATTTCAGGATGATTTCCCAAGCCTGTATCTTGAAGCAGCGACTTTAAAGCATCAGTACCAAAAGCATCGAGTGATTGTTTTGCAACAGTTAAATTATCGTTCAAACCTTCACCACCAAATTCTTTATCTGATTGTGATTCGTTTGCCCAATCTAATCTAACCTGCTCAGCTGCTTTGGCTTGTCGTTCCTGCATTACAGGTGCAACTTTGTCCAATACTTTTTGTGCAGCTTCCTGTGGCAAATTTAGTTCTTTAGCGACTTCACCGAATGCTGTTAATACTTCGGGGTCGAGTTCATCTGGTGCGTCAGCCACCTTTGCATTAAACTCGTATTTGTCAGGCGCACCTTCTGGTGTTTCCTTCTCGCTAGTTTTACTTTCAACAGCGGTTTCATCCGAAACTTGTTGATCTTGCACACTTTCAGCTTGCTGCTCAGTTTCAGTAGTTGCTTCTGTTGTAGCGTCTACTGTTTGCTGCGTGTCGCCTTCATTTGTTTGGTTGGCTTCCGTCATCAGCGTTTCTGACATTTTTTTGTTCCTTAATCATAGTCGGATACAATTCTGGGCAGAGAGTGTGAATTTGGTTAAGGAGTTGCAAACCATAGTTTCTGTTACCTTCGCTAAATGACATAGCCATTGCGTTAGTATTAAACGATGATCGAAACACACCTGCCATTTCCAGAAGTCTCCAGATAAATCTGCGACCCCTCTTGCTGCTCATGAGCCATTTAATATCTGCTTCCTCGTTCTGCTGGTCAATTTTTTCTGCAAACTTTTTATTGTCTTTAGATTTTTGTTGACCTTTTAGATCGAGAGGATTATATTCGCTCATGCTCCAATATATCTAGTCAATACACTGTTACGGTCACACCTATTTTTGATTAGGGTACATTTTTTTTGCAGTTTTTGCAGCATCTCTAAAGTTTTTGGCAGTTGGCGCACCTTTAGTTCCCGGTTTACGCATTTTTTCACCACTACCTGCTTTAATTCTTTTACGTTTTTTATGTATGTTTTCGTATAAACTCATTATTTTTTACCTCCATATAATTTATCTGCAATCATTTCTAATAATGATTTATCTTTCTTTTTTTTCTTTTCTTTTTGTTCTCTATTGTGTTGATCTATCATCATTTTGTAACGCATTTTTGCACCTGCGTCTAAATTTTGACCAAATCCTGTTTTGTTCATAATTAAACCTCTAATGGTGATGGTGAATTGTAACCGCTAAACTGATTCATTACATCCATCATAGATGCTTCACCAGTTTTAGAGTTATTTAATTTAGTGGCATTTTCCACTGCCTGATTTGCAGCTTCCTGTTGTGCCATTGCCTGTTGTTGTTGCGCTCTTGCTTCTCTTATCCTTGCAACCTGTTCTCCGGGGACTATTAAATTAGGATCTACTCCTAACATATCAGCATAATTATCTGCCCAAGAATCAGAATCAAACTTATCCAACACATCAGGTTTCATCTGTGCAACCATTCCCATACTGTTTACATACCTATCTACACTATTTGTACCAATAGCACGTTGGGCTTGTGCCAACATTGATACAAATTCTACGTTTAATTCCATGCCCTGCAACTCTTCTGGGGCTGGTGGTACTAAATTATTCTCAATCATTCTGTTAAACGTAATATCTATTAACGGATCTAACAGTTCATTGTGTAATCTTTCCAATACTGGACCTAACATAAGCAGTTTTTCTTCATGACGTTCTGCTACTTCTGTTGCTGTCATTCTTGTATCAGTGGCATTTGCCAGCATTAAAAACAAATCAGCATAAAAACTACCATTAATACGTTGCCTTACGTCCTGTATATCCATTAACAGGTGTTGTAAATTAAGATTTACGTTAAATGCTGTCTCAATTTTGCCCTGCTGTCCTTCAACATACGTAACACCACCCGGTAAACTGTCCACATCTCTATTTTTCATGTAGCTAGGTACTTGTAATGGTGGTTTTGTTTGGTAATCAATAGTCTGTGCCTTGCGTAATTGCTCATGCTGTAACTGTTTTATGTCACCTAATGCCTCCATTCCCGGTGAATTACCATATACATCACCACCTGCAACACCCCATCTCGGTACTACTGCTGGAAATTCTTTATATCCACTTTCTCGTAACACCTGATCACCATCACTACCCAGTTCAAAATAACAAGACTTAAATGCCATGTTGGTATTATCCTTTTTTTTAAAATTACGTTCACGATCATCTCTTGGTTCTATTGCATGAATTATTGTTATATAAGTATCTAGGTTACCTCTGTCAAACAAATTCTTAACAGACGTTGAACACTTGTTATATCCAAATTCTTTTACCAATGCTCCTACAGTTTTTTGAAATTCTCTATACAAAGTGTTTACCCTGCCCTGATAATCAGTAGCTATTGCATATTCTCCAATCGTTACAGGATAATGATGGATTGCTGTCTTCGTATCAGGTAATATTATTGACCCTGCCGTACCAAATGCTCCCAATTCTTCATACATTCCATGTAATGTTCTATATGTATTGGACTTCTGAAACACTAATTGCATGCGTTCTGTTACGTCATTAAGCCATAATTTGACAGGTGCATAACTATTTAACTCTGGATCTACTGTTCCTAACCTAAACCACGGTCTTGCAGGGCTTGTAGCACCAGCCATCATGCCAGCACCCAATGTTCTTAACGCTCTCGTACCAGTATTGTCATAAATACTGTTATGCCTACGATGTCCTTTGTTTCTATCCTGTACAAAATATCGTCCGTTTCTCGGTAATAAATATGTTGTCACTTCTTGCCAATGTGACCACCAAGTAGCCCTTTCTGATCTAAGATGACCCCACCTTGTCAGTAGTTTTTCTCTCTTGGTTTTCATTAATTAACTACCTAATAAGGTTGTCTTTCCTAAGTTTAATTCGTTCGGGTCTATTCCCATATTGCCAGTAAGCATTGTTCCTCCAATACCACTTTTACCCATAAGTTTGCTCTCGTCTGTAATAGCACCTACATCTGTAGTCTGTCTGTTTGCTTTGTTGTACTCCATATCTGCACGATCTTGAGCTTGTTTTGCTTCTTTTTTAGCGTCTATATTAGCTTGCCTTTGCATTGCTAATTGTCTTTGTTGTGATGCTCTTTGCTTTTCGCCAGAATATACTTGATATCCTAAACTTAATGCTGATACAACCGCAGTAAATGCCATGTTATAGCTCCTTTGAAAATACTATGTCCTGTACACCATATTTTAACCTTGGTAACAGTTTTGCCAAAGCGGTGTCTTCTTTAGCATGCCATAACATCATTTTACATCCAAGCAATTTGGCGTGGTCTTCTGTAACTCTCATAAGACGTAATCCAATTCGACTGCCTCTATATTCTTTTTTGATAAACAAAACGTCATTTTGACAGTACTTAAGATCTGCATAGTGCAAATGGTTTGTTACAAAATTCATAGAATATCCAATACATACATTTCCGTGCATCGCTACATAAATAAATAATGACCCCGCATCTTTTAATGCTTGGTACATAGGCCAGTTTGGTTTTAAATCCATTAAATCCTTACGAAGTGCTATTTCTTCGTAGTGTTCTTGAAATAATGGGTCTGCCTTGACCTTAAATTCATCTAGTGTGCAGCGTCTAATGTTTGGTTTAGGTACTCCACTTTTGTTTACACTAGCTTTACTATCTTTAGTTACGGTCACACTACTCATAATAAATAATTAATTACTTAAATAAATAATATCTGCACTGTGTCTGATATGCCACATTGTTAAAGTCTGCTGTATGGGTCATATTCCTTCTTCTGCGTAGCTGCTTTACGTCTTTTGATGTATATGTCCTCTGGCACTTTCTTGGCCACTGGTAGGGCAAAGGTTAGTGCTAGGGCATCAGCTAGATCTGGTGACCCTGCACCCTGTAATCTCTTCTTTATCTGATCCTTACTCTCCAATACTCGTCTACCCACATTGTCATACCAATAAATTGGTGTCGCTAACTCCTGTTTTAATGCAGTGTCATTCGGTATTGCACCTCCCTCTTCTATCCATTGTTTCATTAACCACCACATCTCACCTCTACGATTGATGTACTGCTCTGGTTTGTTTGCCTTGCCACCAAATGGAATCTCGATTACGTCATATGACAATTGCCTTAACCTATCAATTACACCACTACCAGCACCTGCGTCACAGAACACTGCATCTGGGTTATGTTCCTCTATCTGGTTGGCTACTCTGGCAGCTAATTCCATGTTGTCTATACCTCGATATACAACTGGCTTGAATGCTTGCTTACCTTGCCTTCTAAACACTACAGAACGGTCATCTCCAAAACGAGCAGGATCGATTCCAAGGATTACTGGGAACAGCTTTACATGATCTGGTTGGTATGTCCTTTTTGCTGCGTCTTCGGTATCTGCCAGTGCAATTAACTGGTCATCACCTTGGGCAGAAAAGTCACATAGATATTCCCTTGCAAATGATGTCTCACTCATATCACGTTTAAGACGGGTTACTTCGTTGGGGTGTAGTGAGTCAGTGTCATATACCGTGTATCTGGCTGCTGTCCAATCGCTTTCGTCTATGGCTTTGTAGTACAACTCAGAGAACAAGTTGATGCCACTAGGTGTACCGATAAATATCGACCAACCAAGACGGTCAGAAAGTGCTGGCTGGACTATGTCTGTCCATAGCTCGTTCTTTAACTGGGCTACCTCGTCCATCACAATCCCATCTAATCGCAATCCACGCATAGCATCAGGATTGTCTCCACCAAACAATCTGATAATCGCTCCATTATGTTTAAACCTGACCGATAGTTCGCCTTCATTTATCTCGATTACAGATGTTCTACGCAGTGGTTCTATCTTCTGCTTTAGTCTTGCCCATGCAATTGCTTTTGCCTGTCTCAGGAACGGTGCAAGGTACACAAACATGGCTAGTTCTTTGTCTGTTTTCATGGCCTTGTCTATCAGTTCCATAATGGCCAGTTCTGTCTTACCTGATCGCCTGTGTAATGCGTAAACGCTAAATCTTTGTTTCTTTAAATGGCATTCTCTCTGCCAAGTACGAGGTGTGTAATCTAGCTTAATCAACGGTTGTCTCACACCTGTGGAACGCCTGTTGAAATGGTTAAACTAATGTCTCCTTTTGCTTCTACTCCTACCTTTTCTCCATACTTCTTAGGATTCCATTTAGCCAATAGCTTAAGTCTTGCTTCCACTCTGTTCTTTTGCATCTGTACCGCAGCCGGATCTAGCCTTGTATTGCCCTCAGAACCGCACAAAGGAGGAGGTGCATCTATTATCTCCAAACATTCCTCCGCAATAGCATCAGCACCCATATCTCGCGCGTGTGCGAAGCGTGCGATAAAGTCTCCATCATCTTTTTCCAACCAATTATAAATAGTTCTCCAGTTTGGTTTATTTTTTTGACGGCAGTAAGAGCGCAAAGTATTACCATGAGCAATCCATTCTATTATTTCGTTAACAACAACAGGATCAGGTTTAGTAGAAGGTCTACCTAACTTGGATTGTTTTGTAACGAGTTGCGTAGCTGACTCTTTTTTCATAACGGCAAATTTGAGCTATGTAACCACGAGAGATACCAAACATTATGGATAAGCAACCATAGCCAATACCATAATCTTCATGCAGCTCTCGTAGTGCATCTACAATCACCTGTGTAATACGACCATTGTAATTATGATGATCTTCAGAACACCGATGACCAGAATCTGTAACACCAACAACAATAGTTTTTGGCCTAACTGCTGCTAGTGTCATAAAAAATAAATAAAATTATTCATAATATAGAGAAATGTAGAGTAAATCGCAATATCTGTAAGAAATCTAATTTATTTAGTAAATTCTTTGTAATCTAATGTATTGCAATGAATTAGAAAGAAAATGCCAAAATCAAATGTGTTCATCAGGTAAACACTTTTTATAAATTTGT
>Ga0209348_1000191_pt1 | contig 35320 bp, 53 predicted proteins | sample ETNvirenome_2_30_FD_184065 | JGI IMG/M metagenome (GOLD analysis project Ga0209348, IMG submission 184065) | Marine viral communities from the Pacific Ocean - ETNP_2_30 (SPAdes) (version 2) | ecosystem: Environmental > Aquatic > Marine > Oceanic | place: Pacific Ocean | collected 2013-06-22
TCGATTGAATCAAATATGTATGCATTATCGGTGGTACAGTTTAATTACTGTATGTTCTTTCCTAGCTGACATCAGTCGAAAATCGATTCCCTCTCTGGTAGCACTTCGGTGCGGAGAAGCTCATTCAATTGCACTTCAGAGTATATGCGACCGACCCGAACAGCAGGTGTTCCTTCTCAGTCCAACCCGATACCTACCTTGGGGTAACACTCCAAGTGGCGATGCCGTGCTAATTAATACGCACCATGAGAGCAGGAAGTGGTAACGCAGGATTCCAATAGGAGACTTAGACGACGTATCAAGGGGGACATAAGATTGTAAAGCGACCACACGAAGTGGCGGTCTCAAGTCCGCATAAACGCTGAGAGCAATCAACAACAACTATTATTATGGATAAATTACCTACAGTTAAATCAATCTTGAATACACCATCCATCTTTGATGGCTATACATTTGAGGACATGGTCACATTCGGACGTGTAAATGCCGAACAAGCAACATCCACCTGCATGATTAATGCTCAGGTAGATTACATGAAAAATCATGGATGGGCGGACATGGAAAACGTAGAGGGGTTCTTAAAAGCATGGTCGAAGCTTGAATCACAGGTTCGCCGTAAATTTAACGAGGCGGAGGAAATCGCATCAATCCTTTAACGAACAGCTCGCACTTCACAGGTGCGGGCTTTTTGGGTAGAAGCATACTGCTTCCAATCAACAACAATCAACAATATATTATTATGATACTAAATTCATTAGGCACAGCCATGAAAAATCTTCCAGAAACTATCGTGAACATCAACTCAAAAGATGACAGCCATGATAGCAGACGGGTAAAGTCCGACCTTATCGAATACGCTATTGAAACTCTATTGCAAGAGTACATGAAGACCCTTAAGGACACCGATGATGGTCGAGAAGCACTAAAGGCAAAGCTCCTTCTGCACAAACTATCCAAGGACTTGTAAAACCACAGCTCCCGCTCAAAAGGCGGGGGCTTTTTGGGTAGATGCAGGTCGCATCAAACAACAACAAATAAATACATATTATGAAAAACGAAATCACACTCACCGACAGGTCAGAAATAAACGAGATATTCAAGAGACATCTTGGCATGAAGGTCAGCTTGACTGATGACCAATGGAAGCAAGTAGAGGACTCCATACATAATGACGATGAATTGTGGGGTTATGTCTATGATTCTATAAACAAAGCTGTATCTGATTTAACTGAGCCTCTTATAAAAACATTATAAACAACAACAATCAACAATACATTATTATGACATTTGAATACATAACATTCGGAATCATCGACAATCTAGTAATGATTATCGGTGCAATGACAGGCTACGAGGTTGAGAGATACCTTCCTAAGTCCCTTCAGAAGGGGCTAGGAGCTGTCATAGGGGCAGGGCTAGGCAATGCCACTAGTGACTGGCTTGGAGGCTTCGTAGCAGGCAACCTCAGCATGGCAAACGGCACAGCAGTCGGATGCATCATCGGTCTGGGTTTCATCCCAGTAATTCTTCTCATCAGCAACTTACGCAACAACAAATAAATACATACTATGGTACACGAAAAAGTAAAAAATATTAAGTACGAAAAATTAGATAGTGGGATTGAATTCGAGACTATCGAGATTCCTCTTCGACATGACATGACCGCAAGGTTACAAGTGTGGTTCGAGGTGTGCGATGGTAACCACCTTATCGCAAGGTCAGAGGATGCTTGGGTCTTTATTGATTACAAGGATAACACCTATGAATTGACAGAGTATGAAGTCTCAGAGGGCTATCCATACGATGAGGAGTACGATGAAGATACGCCAAACTTGAAGCTACCAAGGCATAGAGATGGATACTACCACAGTTCGTGGTTCAAGAAGCTCGAAGCAAATCTCGATTACTTAACCAGTAAAGCTAACGAAGTCTACGGCTTCTAGAATTTATCACACAGCACCACTTAGCTTCGCCTAGAGAGGCTTATCTTCGGATACTCTAGGTCATACCCTCGAATTGTACTCCCAAGTGATAGGGAGGAGAGGGGAGAGGCTAAGAAAGGTGCAACATTTTTACACACACACTAACCACACAAATAATATGGCTAAATCATACGATGTATACGGCACTTCCTCGATGAGGAAAGGCGAAACAATAATACTTCTAAGCGAAGGCTACACTTGTCAATCAAGTGCGGAGCAGGGCATGAGATGGTGCGAGCGACAAGGCTCGAAGCATTGCAAGGTAGTCCCTACCGATAAGCAGTCCGACAATCTTGGGATGTCCTTCGAGGAACTAATCAGTTAAGGTCGAAACGGGCGATGCCCGTCTAGCAGTTACTCTGCTACTGATGAGACCATCAGCTAATTACTCAACTATCACACACACACACTATGAATATCAAAAACAAAATCAAACAGTTCATCAACACCCTCGAAGACAATGGCTTTAAACTTACTAGTGCCTTCGATGCCGAGCAGGATGAAATCAAGAACCCAAGTGTAGAGGATGCCTACATTTGGGTATCCTGTTGCGAGTCAGGAATCATAAGGTTCACCTACGATAATCGCTACCGATTCCATGTGTATTTCACGCCTTACAATGGCGATGATTTAGGGGATTGCATCCCCGATTACTCATGGTCACGTGGTACACCACAGGATGTGACTGATGCATTCGAGAAGATATTTGACTCATCAACCTATTAACCACACACACACGTTATGAAAAACATAAATAAAGAAACAGTATCAGACTTACTATGTGACGCACACGACATCCGAAACGCTTTGCGATTTACACAAGGTAACTTATTGAGCAAACCAAAAGACAACGAAGGCACAGAGACCACAATAGGAGACTGCCTTGATAACATAATCGATACACTTGAAGGAATCGCAATAACTAACCACACCACACACCATGAGTGATTACTGCAACATATGCGATACACGCAGACCCGAAGGTGGCACACAGCACCTCGTTCTTAACGGAGGTTCTCTATGGCTTGAGTACTGCAAGTCATGTGGGGAATCAGAAACCCTAACTAACCCATCAACTGGGGAGGTTAAAACCATAGCGGAGGTAGCCAAGCAAGCCAGAGAAACATCAACCGCTTAACCATCTTAAGGCTATCAATCTTAAGGCTGTCTTTCCCTCCCTTCAAGGGGAGGGGGATGGCTTTCTTAAGATGGGGCTGTCTTAAGATGGGTCACCTAAAATAACCTGTCAATAACCATGCAAAATATATTCTATTCAAATGCCCTTGACTACAAGGACGAGGATGTCATCAATGAGTTACTCACAAGTAACGACAGGCATGACCCCTTTACAGAACAACCCTATCCCGAAGGACTAATCGAGGATACCTATTCAAGAAACCAACCCGCCAATCTATGGCGACCAACAACAAACAAATACTATGAGTAAGATATCAGAACTAGCAATTGAGTACACCAATCATGTCAACGAGTACCATCGGTGCATAACCGAGAGCAACAAGGAAGGCATGGAGTACCACGAGCAACAGCTCAAACGAATCAACAAGCTCCTCGGTATTGAGACTGAGGACTACAACAAACAGGAGGACTAATATGTACGGAGATATAGAGGACTACACGGACAGAGACAGGGTGATTAACCACTCCGAGAGTGGCATCCCTTTTAAAATTACAATGGACACCTTCCATCACGAGGACGTACTGGTTACTGGTACGTTCAGCGTTGATGAGGATGGCGAGTTCTACTGCTTTGATACATTTGAGTGCAAGTACTACCTCGATGAGGATGACATGGTCGCACTACTTGAATGGATTAATGATGACAACCAACTACCACTACGATGAAATACTTATTACTTTTACTTCCCCTCCTTGTCACCTCAGCCTTGGCTGACGATGCCGAGATAGTAGCATCAACACTTATCCTTGAGGCTGGCGGTGAGTACGCTGAGGGGGCGATGCAGGCGGTGCATGAGGTTATCCTTAACCGAGCTGACAAACGCAGGCTCACGCCCAAGCAGGTATGCCTACAGCCCAAGCAGTTCAGCTGTTGGAATAGCGGTAAGTACCGCAAGCTAATCGCCAAGGCTAAGGCTCACCCTCGGTACGCTCACGCACTCAGTATCGTACATGGAAAGCGAACCAATATAACTGGGGGAGCTGACCACTATCACGCCAAGTATGTAAAGCCATACTGGGCAAAACATTTGGAGTTGACCTGTACTATCGGTCAGCACATATTCTATAAATAAATAACCTATAACTAAATAAACTATGAGCACAATAAAAGTACATACATACCCACAAGGGCAACAGCTTTCCAATGGGGAGCATATACAAGTTCAAGTAAAGATAAGCGGAGTTCTTGTTTTCAAGGACGCTTACTTCCATGAGCTACAGGATGGCGACAAGTACATCATCCCCGAACAAGTCCAGCTACCACTAGCTAGCGACATCGAGATACTGGACTATCTAATTGATAATCAAAAGACCTTGGCGTTCAGTATTCATGAGCGTACCGATGACACTAGTGAGGTCTACTGCTACGAGAAGGAAACAATCAAGCAGGTAGGCGGTGTAGTTACTGGCAAGCACCCACTCAAGTCAGAGATTCGTGGAGCATTCCGTGAACTCATGTCACAAGTAATTGCAAACGATAAGTTATAAATCCTATAGGATTTGACATCAGCAGGGTGGGTCATCTTAAATGGTGACTCACCTTTTATATATTCCTATGGCACATTTCTACAACTGCAAAGATACTACTGACCCTTCCTTTGAGCCTGACATTGAGACACCAGCGAAGGCTCGCAAGGTCAACAAGGTTTACCCATCCGTTACTACAGTACTCGGTATAGTAAAGGATGCCTTCCTTGATTCAATTTACAAACCACGTATGATGACTGACCTAGCTAGGAAGAATCCCTTCTTACCTTGGCAGGAACTCGAACGTATGACTTACGGATTCCGTAAGCACCCAGCCACCAACGAGGACATACCATCCTCGGAGTTCGGCACAGCGGTTCACAAGACAATCGAGGATATGATTGAATCCCTTATATGGGACAGGATGCGTGAGCTACCCGAAGGCAGGGAGTACGATGACTGGGCTGAACCATTTTATCAATGGGTACTGGACAATGACGTTAAGCCAATCGCCTGCGAAAGAATCATAGCTGACAATCGTATCAAGATTGCTGGCTCAGTTGATTTCATAGGACATGATTCCGATGGCAAGGTTTTCCTTGCGGACTACAAGTGCCGTACTAATACCAAGGGTAAGGCTAAGACTTACGACAAGGACTGCCAGCAGTTAGCTATTGAATCATGGATGCTAATGAAGCAACACAAGCTGGACTACCTGCCCTCATGCATCTCAGTTGTAATTGATTGCGACACAAAGAAACACCACCATAAAGTTTGGGACTCAGATGAAATGCAAAAGGGAATCAAGGTCGCAAAGAAATGTGCCGAACTTTACTGGCTACTAAGAATGTAATTATGTACGTAAATAACCCAACACTTGATGACTATTTAGAATGGGCTGACCCCGAAGCCATCCGCTTTGACGGACTGGACGATGCGGTAGTCGGCGTTGACCACAGGGGCTTCCTGCTTTATGACCACAGCAAAATGATTGAGGTGTTCGAGGAGCAAGGCATGACAGTTGACGAGGCTTATGAGTGGATTGATTTCAATGTCATCCCAGTCATGGGTGGCGAGGGCTTCACAGTCATATACCAATGAAGCAGTACTACATAACGTACAGGGTGGATGAGCTACCTGCTGAGAGTAATACCAGCTGTGCAATCAAGTGGGCACACAACGAGAAGGACGCTGTCCGTCTTTTACTACAGGTCAATCCTGAGAAGGATGGAAGATGCAGATTCAAACGTGGCGGTACAGGAAAGATTCTGTCCGTTGAAGAACTAAAGGATTAACATGAACTACAACTCTGACTTCCGACATGACCTAGAGGTAGGTCAAGTATCCGAGAAAGAACTCGGTGATATATTTGAGAACAAAACAGTAGAGGTAAAGCGTGACCTCAAGGCGAGGGTAACTGGCAACCTGTACGTGGAGTTCATGTCACGTGGCAAGGGTTCGGGTATCGCATCAAGCGAAGCGGACTACTGGGCATTTGATATAGGGGATTTATTTTTAATTATCAAGACGGACAAACTTCGGGACTTGATACGACCTTTGCTCGGCACATCAGCCGAACGAAAAGGTGGTGACGATAACACTTCACTTGGGTTACTCGTCCCGCTTTCACTACTAATAAAAAACAATACACAATTATGAGTTACGCAGAATCAATAAGTAAATTCATGGAATGGGCTGAAGCTAAGATTGCTCAAGCCGTGAAGGATGACGAGGCTTTTGAAAGGGAAGCAGGCACAAGGGACTTCGTTCCGAAGAGACGTAAGATGATATGTCCTCATGGGATGACTGACGAAGAGAAAATACAGATGGTACTACAGACACAGCAGTACCGCAGGCAGGGACACAAAGCACCTTACGCCGCAAAACTCGCTGGTTGCCATCAGAGTACTTATAACAAATGGGCAAGGGATTTTAACTTACCTTACCAAAAGACACCATCACTATGAGCCAAGAGATAACAACTGATTCATGTCCAGTAAGTAAACTGGTAAAGGCACTAGAACTTGAGAACGATAAACTCCGTAGGGATGTAAAACTCTACAGGGGAGAGCTCGTTAAGCTTGTGCAAGCCACGGATAAATTAATAGAAGAGAACGAAAGCTAATCCAATATGCCTTACTTAACACAAGCCAAAGTAAAAGAATACAGGGAGGCTAACTTACCTACCTGCTGTCCCATCCTCAGCATTAAGACTGATGACTGGGTACTTGACCATGACCACCAGACTGGGATGGTACGTGGCGTAATCTCACGCCAAGCCAACAGTCTACTAGGGAAGGTCGAGAACTTCTACCTTGGTATGTGCAAAGGGGACAAGGACTTCTTGCCTGTTACATTGGAGGCTATGGCTTGTTACCTTGAGGACTACAAGACGGATGTCCTGCATCCAGTTGGACTCAAACAACTAACACGAAAGTTCCTATCAAGCTTGACAGCTGATGAGCAGAGGTCAGAGTTGGAGGCGTTAGGTGCGAGCAAGGAAATGCTTGAAGCCTGTACAAATCACCATCATCGTGCGGATTTATTCCGTGCACTAACGAAAGAAAAATATGAGTAAAAACCTACACCAAAAATTACAAGGGATTCAGTCATCCCTCAAAGCTCCGAAGGGGCAGACTAATAAATTCGGGGGGTACAAGTACCGCTCCTGTGAGGACATCCTTACCGCAGTCAAACCATTACTTGCTGAGAACGAATGCTCACTTATCATTCACGATGAAATCGTTGAGGTAGGTGGTCGTGTATACGTCAAGGCTACCTGCGAGTTACTTGACTCAAATGATTCAAACGCTGTTGTCAGTTCAACTGGCTTTGCTCGTGAGGCTGAGGTCAAGAAGGGTATGGACGATGCACAGATTACTGGTTCAGCCAGTAGCTACGCTCGTAAGTACGCATTGAACGGACTGTTCGCTATTGACGATGTCAAGGATGCTGACGCTACCAATGACCACGGCAAGAAGCAAGCCAAGCCAATCAACCAGGGAGGATTTTAATATGTTTTTCCGTAGATTAAGACAACGTGTAGCATCAATCAAGATGGCGGTTGACCGCCTTGAGTTCGAGTGCGAACAGAACTGGAAGAGACTCAACAAGATTGAGGAACTGATTGATGAAAGGTTCGAACAGATATACAAGTACACCGATGAAAAGTATCGCAGGGTGGACGAGTGGGATAGCCTACAGCGTGAAAAGATTAACGTCATTACTGACCACCTTGGTATCGAGCTTGACAACGGAGTACACGTAATCATTGATTCACTCATTGATTCAGAAACAAATTCTAACTAACCATAAACCAACATATAAATATGAGCGAACAATACGATAACACAAATCGAGGTACATTCTTTGTGAATGACCGCAAGGAAAAAGAAACACATCCTGATTATACTGGTAAGATTAATGTAGGGGGCGAGGACTTCTACATTAAGGGCTGGAAGAAGGTCGCCAAGAGCGGACTTAACTTCTTGTCCCTAGCAGTACAGTCAGTCGATGAGGCACAGAAGCCACGTACGGAACAGCCCAAAGCGGCTACCGCACCGACAAATGACGACACTCCGTTTTAATGGAGAGCGAACGTAAGTTCGACAAGGAGTGGTGGGAGGACTTCCGTAATGCGGAGGTCACTTCCATCCTTGCCTTGACTGCTGATAAGAACAACGATTACACTGGTGGTCAGACCTGCGATAATCCCTTCGCTAACTTCGACAAGTCAGTTGAGTTCGGTGTTCATCCCCTGACTGGTATCTGTGTCAGGATGCAGGATAAATTCCAAAGGGCACGTGCTCTTTGTTCCGATGGCTCCCTCTCAGTTAACACAAAGGGCGACCAATCCAAGGACATCTTCCGTGACCTAATTGGTTACTCGTTGATAGCCATTGGGATGCTCGACCGAGAGAGTAAGCCGTAATCAGTTATGGTAGAATGCTTGTCCTTTATAATCCTGTAAGGGGCAAGTATTCACTATATGACTAATAATAACAACACAACACACAGCAACGTAATGAACAAAACAATCCTTGAAGCAACCGAAGTCTCCCTCTCAATCTACAATGAGATTGATAGCTACCAGCTACCAGAAGAGACTCGTGTTAAACATAAGGCTTTGGGTCAGGTTCTTCGTTCGTTGGTAGAAATACTTGACAAACATGAACAATCTAAAGCAACCGCATAGCGAAGAAGCGGAGGACAAACTAATCGCATCGTGTCTCCTTGACGGGGACACTGGGGTTTACGACACAGTAAGCCGTACTGTATCCCATGAGGATTTCTATACCCTTCGGGGTAAACTTTTCTTCCATGCTCTTGGCGAACTCGCCTCAGCTGGAGAACCAATTAACGAGGTGTCAATTGCCGAGCGTCTAAAGATGCTTGGTGGGCTTGATGAGGTCGGGGGCATGGCTGGTATATATGCAGTCATGGACAAGGCTCTAACGTCCACACAGGCTGAGTACTACGCAGGTATCGTGGACGAGAAGTCCCGACTTCGTTCCCTTATTCGTTCGTGCCGTGTCGCTATGGATGAATCACAGCTTGAGACAATGAACTACGACCACATCCGTAGTACACTTGAGGCTGAGATTATAGCTAAGCCATCACGACTGCATGACAAGTCCAGTATCTCTAACTCAGCTAAAGAAATCATGGCTGAGATTAAAGCAATGCAGGACGGAACGTACGAGGCTGACGTTGTTAAGACGCACCTCGGTCTGCTCGATGACCAGCTTGGTAATGGTGGTATCGCCGCTGGCGAAGTACTAACCTTAGCCGCTCCGACATCATGCGGTAAGTCCGCACTAGCTCTGTACATAGCATCACAGTCAGTCGTAAAGGATGGTCATGCCTGCGGTATCTTCTCATTGGAGATGCCACAGAAGCAACTTACTAATCGTTTACTACAGACAATATCAGGTGTAAACATGAGGAACATTCGTGAAGGCACAGCTACTGATGACCAAGTGAATCGAGTCAATCAATCCATTAATGACCTCGACACCAAGTACCCAATCGTTACATCTCACAGCGTACGTAGTGCTGATGACCTAGTAAGTCAGACCCGACAGTTCGTACGGAACAAGGGAGTAAAGCTAGTCATCATTGACTACCTCCAGTTGATTCCGTTTAACTCAAACAAGATGAGCAAGAACGAGGGTATCGCTGACATCTCCCACAAGGTCAAGCAGATGGCGCTGGACTTGAACATAGCAGTTATCCTGCTGGCTCAGGTAAACCGAGAGGGTGCAAAGCGTGGACCGCTTGAACTGTATGACCTCAAGGATTCAGGTGACATCGAGAATGATGCTGACGTTGTGCTCCTTATGTACCCATCCAAGGGTAGCGTTGAGGATTCCAAGGACCAGGACCACAAGGGTTCCTTTACGTCCCTTAACTACAAGTTAGCTAAGAATCGTGAGGGCGAGCGAGGCATTGGTTCCTTCTTTAAATTCTACCACTGCGTAGGAAGGTTTGAATAGCTATGACTGTTGACATAGTAAATGAAACCATCAGTGTATAATAATAATACGAGGTAAGCTACATGAGTAATCAGTAGCGGGGTTAGTATTACTCCCTCATTTAAAGCCTCGATGTGTGATAGGTAGCCTCGTCCCTTGTTGTTGGGGGGCGGGGCTTTTTATTTATAGAGAACCAGGAGGTCGGATGAATGGTACATCACCTTCCTTGAGTCGTCTCCTGTACTCCTTCATTTCTTTCTCACGAGTAAATCCGAACAGGCGATTGATAACGTCAGAGGCTGGAGCTATGCTTACTAGCTTGCTTTCGGTAAGGGCTTTGTCACCACTCATTACACGTTGTAACTCAGCGGTGTAGTCCACGCCCTGCTGGACTGTAATAGGAGTAATGAAGTCCAGAAAAGCCTGACCTAGACCTTCACGTTTGATTTGATAAAACTGGTACTTACTGATACCGAAGGAACGTACCATACCATTTAATAAATAATCATCTAAGTAACCAAGTCGACCAGCCAAGAAGTCCTTGAGTGCGTCAACAGGTAAACCAACAAGCAACATGAAGCCCATTAATTTAGTAAGATTAGAGAGAGCTACTGCTCTTTGTTTAGTTGTACTATTACTTCCGAACAGGTCATCGAATATCTCCTGCCTTGTGTAAGCAAGCTGTGCAATCATAAATGATTTCATTTGATAAACAAAACGTACATTGGGGTTAGCTGACTGAGCGGCTACACTCTGCATCTTACTCATTGGCTGAGTCTTAAGCAACTGAGCGAACACAAGATTACGTACTAATGCATTGTCCCTGTCGCCCTTCTTTAAGGCGGCGATAGTAGCGTCAACATTCTCAGCACCATTGTACTGTTCAATCTCAAGTCTAAATTTCTTGGATGCCTTGGAGTCCCTGTTCTTGTAGTAACCACGAGAAAGTTTTCTTAGCTGTAAATAACTAGCGGCTAGATTGCTCTCCTTCATTATCTGGTCCAGCTTTGTAAAGCCAACTGCCTTCAGTCCGAACTTAGCCGCACTATTCAGGAATGACCTTTCGTCAGTGAACTCATCGGAGACTCGGTCCTTTGCGTAACCGAAGGACTCAAGACTGAAGTCCCTTGTCATGCCTAGACCACGTACTGTATTGATTAATCCATTTCGATACATAACGAATGGCATATCAAACAGTTGTGATAATGTAGATGTAAACTCAACTAGAGTACTAATGTAACTAGCTTGTCGCATACCACTGAGAAGTGGATTCTCTTTAGCCGCTGGGTTAAGAATCATACGTGCTATGTTACGTACTGTCTTTACGTCCTCAGCATCTATCTCACCACTTTCCAGTAACTCAGATATTATTGGGGATAACGTACCAGGAGTACGTACCTTTTCAAATGTCGGGTCCAATGTGACATCGAGTTCCTCGTATCGTCTACCCATTAGTTCGGTAGTACGAGTAGCAACAATCATGTTAGTAATATAACTTTCAAGTGCTGATGGAACATCATCATAAAATTCTAACTGTTCCTTTTGGATTAATTCAAATCTACGTGACAGCTCCTCCCTTGGAATCTTAATACTTATTCCTCGGTTCTTCAGGAACTGCTCACTGGTTCCAGCTTTGCGGATGTAGTCCTCAATGAATAACGCCTCCTCAGGGGAGTTCTTTTCTATCTTGGGTATGAGGTTTTCACCTTTTTGTCCTGGCTGAAGCTTTGAGTTACGCTCCATTATTGCGATGTTCTCAGTCTCAATCTCAGCGTTACGCTGCTCAAGAGCTAAGTTAATATCATCAGCTATGGTTTCACCTAGTGAATCCTTTAGACCCTTGTAATCAATAACCCTACGTGGGAAGAATGACTCAAGGAATCCAACATCAATGCCCTGCTCCCTAGCATTAGAACGCAGGCGAGAAAGAACTGGTTGAACCCCGAATATTAAATCATTGTACATATCGTACTTACGAAGTAATGCATCACGTTCAGCTATTAACTCAGCCTTGGGTTGCTCGTCCTGCTTGAGGGGACTATACATGAGTAACTGCTTTAGTCGGTCCTTGTCAGCCTTACTCTTTATTGCATTGTATTTTTGTACAAAAGGAAGTACACGCTTAATAGCATCATTCTTTTCAGCCTCAATAGTATTGAAGTAACTCTGGAATGCCTGAGCGATTCGTGGATTAATCTTTGAAAGAACACGTGACACAGTATTCACGTACTTATCCATGAAGCTGAGTTTCTCCTTGTTCTTCTTCTTTGATGGAGGTGTATTGATTTCAGCGGCTACCCCAGCGGTAATCTCACGCTGACCTGTCTGTATCGCTATGCTCTCCGTAGCCTCCTCTATGACCTTTTGATTGGTAGGTCTAGCTGATGGGTCAACCTGTGCAAGTAAAGCCGCTGACTGAGCAATCATAACGTCAGCTTGGTACTTCTCGCCCGCTATGGTCTTGAGTAACCGAGCCATGTAGGACTGAACCTTCTTGAGTAACTTTTGAATCTTACTCATAGCTGGACCATTTCTTGAGAACTGCTCAGTTATCTGTCCGTATGAACCCTGCTGGATTATCATGCGATAGAACTCAGCACCGAAGTCGTAGTCCTCTTTTAAATTTGGGTACACATCCGAGACAGCACGGCGTTCCTTGGGGTTCATGTCCCTGCCTACTTGACCGAAGAACTGCAACCAGCTACCGCCTTGCTTTTTAATTACCTCGTGAGTAACAGCATGAATAATTTCTTCACGCATGGCGGCACGTACGTACTCCTTGCTTTGACCTATTAGTAAACGTGGATTGAACTGAATAGTGTTGCGTGTAACATTATACGAGGCGGCTAATCCCATTCCCGTATTAATAATTATACGAGCAAGTCCTAATGCTTTAGCTATTGGACCGAACTCATCCTCTATGGCTTGCTCTAGCTCTCGCTCATTAGCGTAACCTTCGGGGTTTACGTTATTGGTAGGTTCAATACGTCGCTCCTGGGGGGTCCTCATGCTGTTGTCCACAGGAGGATTCAGCCCTGCGTCAAAGAAATCACCAAGGAAACCACCAGCTACTATTTCTTCTTGAGTTTGTCCTGTGTTCTGTTCCGATGTGGGTTGAGCCGCACCTACAGATTCGGGTCTACGTCCTGTTGGTGGGGAAGGTTGTTGCGCCGCAGATACGACAGCACCGCTCGGTTGAACATCTCCTCTTCTTCGGACTGCATCGGAGGCTCTATATCTAGTTGAGTCTCGTCCTGTAATCTTTCGGTGGAGGGTGTTTGCTGCGGAACCATAGTCTGGGGCTTCGTCTTTTTGTCTACTGCCATGTGAATCGTGGATTAGTTTTTCGTAATACCAGAGTAAAGCCTGTGCTTCCGCTGGTGTAAAGTTTAAATTATTCGCCTTGTTAAAATCCGACAAGGATTGTTCCATAACCCGCCGTATGAATCTACGGTGGCTACCGTTCTTGGGAGCTTCCAACATAGCAAGACTATCCCCAACCTTAAACAAACCATTAGTGGCAAGTCGAAGTTCATCTAGGAGGGGTGCGCTTTTTTCAATCTTTACACCCCCGATAAGCCTATTTTTTTCCTTGGAAAAGAAAATAGATAGTCTCTTTAGGTCTGACGAATTGACTTGGTCCCCTTTGGGGAGAAGGTCACGTACCGTTGTTTCCTTGGTCTTAAGTATTCTTTGGTCTAATATATCGGCATATTCTGGGTCAGCTAAGATTGAGTTAGTAGCGTTAAGAAACCTCTCGGTTTTTTCTGTATTGTCTTGACGTAAGAACTGCTGACCGAGGGTTCGCCCAAACGTACGCATGAACCAACGGTCCATCGTAGTTGTATCAAAGTTCCCATTTAGATTATTATAAAAACTACCAAGTTTGGGACCGAGGATTAAAGAAAAGGGGACTGCCTCGCTCACAAGTTCGCCACCTGTGATTTGACTAGCTTCCTTAGATGTGAAGCCAAAAGTATTTTGCATTTCTTTGCGGAGGTCTTTAACCGTTCCGCTTTTGTCCATAAAGGTTTTGAGCTTCTTCCATCCGTGTTTCTTGATAATATCGTCAACTAGCTTAAGATGGTTAAGTAGTGCGCCCTCTCGTGTTCCCTGTGTGCTTGGAACAGCGATTGAGTTATTCTCTTTCCAGTATTGGTATATGCGGTAACTCTCTTCTGTCTGTGGCGAAACCTCGTTTCCGTTTGAGGTAATAGCCAGAAGAACCTTAACTATGAACTGGTCTTGAGGTTTCTTGAGGTCCGAGTCAAGTTGTTGAAGAATGTTCATCGCCATCTTAAGGCGACTTGAATACCATTTTGAAAACTTGGGGAACTGCTTGAATGCAAGGTCTAATACCTTTGAGATTCGTTTTGCTGCAGGTGCAATATTGTTGTTGTCTTTGAAGTCCAGTACTTCGGATTCTGGCAACAAATACATCTTTCCGATTGAGCGAACCTTGCCACCTTCTCCTGGGTCTGTCTCAACAGAGATGGGTGCATCAATGACTTGGTCGGAGGCATTAATAATTGCATCCGCTGTCAACCGAGCCGCACTCACGGTTGTCTCCTGGCTTACCGTTGGAGTACTAGCACCAGCTACAATATCTTCCTGGATTGAGTCAAATGGGAGCTCTCCCTTTTCCCTGACTACTTTTTTCATTCTTCTGATTTCCTTAGCCTTGTCAGAATCAGTAAGGAAGTCCTTGCCTTTTATGCCAATTTTTGAGAGCGATAATTTTTCTCCCTTTACGGTCTTACCGCTCAGGTAATCCAGCATATCCTTCTGGGTAAAACGAACTGGTTCCTGTTTTGCGTAATTTAATGTACCTCTTACATAAACCTTAGAGCCGTGGACTGTACCCTCACCCTTAAAGCTTTCTACTGGTCTGCCTCGGCTATCAACAAAGGATGAGTTCCCAAATGGATTGAATGTTAGTATTTCGTTAGCTTCTAGATTTGGTTCAGTACCAACAATATCGCCATCTACACTAGCCATAGGGAACTTAGAATTTAATCCGTACCCAATTACAGCACGACCCAATGGACTTACTGATAGCTTGCCATCTTTTACTATATAGGCTGAACCATAACTATGAGCTTTGCTGTAATTAACCCTGCCTGTACTGCTCATTGGGTGAACAGTCTGTAGCATACCCCTTTGACCATTAGGTAAAGTAAATGCAGAATTAAGATTAAGACGAACGCCACCTCTAGGTAATGGTTCATTGCCTAGTTTTTTAATAATTCTTGGGTCGTTTTTCTTGAACTTAGCTTCCCTTAGTACTTGCTCATTAGTAAATGGAACGGCAGGAGTACTAGCACCAGCTATTATATCCCCTCCTTGTGGGTCATCTTGCTGTAAAAATTCAATGTATGCAATCAGGTCAGGGTCAGTTATATCGACAGGTATTCTCTGTGTTGTAGTAGGTGCAGGCTGGGCTTCGGGCTGTGCTTGGTTTCCAAATTCATCATCCGACATTATAGTTAATGTGCCGTCTGCCCTTCCTTGTTTTTCTATTATTGCTCTATCTCTTGCACGTTTCGCTCTTTCAAGACGCTGTGGGAGTTCAACCTCCAACTTTTTTATCGTCTTTTCCCGTGCATTAGGAAGCCAAGCGTCATTTGCATCTGTTTCTTCGATTATCTCTCTTAGCGTCCTTATTTCATATTCAACGTCCTCAATTCCTGTGCCGTTAATTATTTTATCTAACTCCTTGTCAGACTTATTACCGTGGAATCTTAATTCTGGTTTACTGCCTCCGCCAGAATCTTTCGGAGTGGGCTTGTCGGGCTGGGCTTCGGGTTCCTCTATTACTTGCTCTACACGACCCTGTGAGGGCGTTGCACCAGTAACAGTAAAGGTAAGGTCAGGGGACTTAGTCTCGTAAGCATCAAGTCCTTCCTGTGCTATCTTTATAGCCTCCTCTTCATTAGCTGCTGCCTCGATAGGGATTATAAATTCTCTTCCACTTGCATCATCAACAACAACAACATCAAATGAGTTAGCTCCAGTAGGTTTAGTATTTTGATTCTGAACGTCTTGCTCACGTTTAGTAAATAATCCAGTTGCACCAGCAGTAGTACCACCAACAATACCACCAACAAGGAACTCATTGAATCGGTTAGCTAGTACATTAAATGACATTAACTCACGGTCATCATCATAAGTAGCACGTGACAAAGTATCAAGCAGTTGACCCTGAGCCGCCTCAGTAAAACCTTCAACAGCAAAGCCCTCGCTTATTTCTTTTGAAAGACTTTTTATTTCTTTCGATGTTAATTTAATTTTACCACGAACAAAGTCAGGTAGCTTTTTTTCTAATCCCTTAAGCAAGGGTGCAGCCTTACGCAGACCAACATACTCCAAAGCTCCACCAAGTACAGTATAGCCAAGTGCTGACAACGCAGCATCATCCATTTCTTCATTTGAGAACTCACTGTACTTTTTATTTAGTGTACGTTCAGCATCTAAAATAGCCTCAGTTGTCATCTGCGGAGCAATAACAAGACCACCGCCAGTTAATCCACCTATTGTTGCACCAGCAACAGCACCAGCGGGTCCACCTACAGCAGTACCTATAGCAGCACCTGCAACACCACCAGCAATGGATGCGGCAATATTCACTGGCATCTGACCTAATCCACTAAGTACCTGACCTCCAAAACTTTCTGCGAACTGAGGGTCAATACCCATTCGTTCATCAACACCTGTTGAAATGTCACGCCAGCGTTGAGCAACATCACTCATTATCTGGACTGATTCACCCATGTTCGGGTTAATACCGTCCATCTCGCCATCAAGAATATCAATACCCATTGCGGTGATTTGAGCACCACCAGCACCTACGTTAATAGCTGCTTCTATTCCGCCTGACAAGAATGTCTTAGCTGCGTTACCTAATAAGGTACCACGGTCATCCGTAGTCCTGTCAAAGTTTCTTGCTGCATTGAATATATCATCATCCGTTGCACCTTCAAGGTGGTCAACGTAGATAATATTTCCGCTAGGTGAAGTTACTTCAGTAGTGGGCATATTTTAAACTGTTATTACATTGAGTATCCGTCAGAAGTACGTTTTCCCGATACTCCTGTTATTGTTGATTCCTGAGGCATACCAAATGCCTGCATTATCATTTTATACTGAGGGGAGCCAATCTTATAAATTGTATTAGCACCTATGTCCTCAATCTCAACTGAGCCATCAAGATTAAATATTATATCATTTGCGTTAGCAATACCCAAGGCTGTCATTGCCGTCTGTATATTTTTTTGATTAGGAGATTTATTAGCTATTACTTCTTGTTTTATTTTTTCAAGATTAGCTATCTTTGTTTCAAGTTCAACTCCGCTGGGTTTATCAAGTTCTTCTTGAACAACCATTTTATCTATATCAAGAGCTTGCTTCTGTTGGAGTAAGGCTTGATTAGTTGCAGCTGCCCTTCTACGTTTGTCCTCAGCCATCTGAAGGTCAAGCGTTGCTGAATAAGCCTTCTCTCGGTCACTAGCATTTGGGTTCTTACCCTTCATGTATCTACGCATCTGGGACTGAGATAGTCCACCACCACTGCGTTGATTATCTGATACTGGTTCCATGAAGGTTGACTCCTGCATAGCACGAGCCTGTCTAGCAGCGGACGCAGCAGCATATTCACCCGATGGACTGCTATCCATACGCTGGAAGCCGACATCACTACCAGCTAATTTTTGAATAGCTGATTGCTGTGCATTAAAGTCAGCTTGCCTGCGAGCATTGATTGTGTCAGCGAACTGAGCAGCTGTTGCCTTGTCAGCAAATATTGGTTGCCCTGTGTTGGGGTCAATTGTACGCACCATGCCTTCGGGTGCTGATTGCACAGGAGCGTTAGGGTCAATCCCTCGTATTTCTTGAAGAGCTGGCATAGGTTCTGGACCCTCAAGAACAGTACCAGTACCAACAGGCACATTAGGGAACATATCAGAAGGGGCTGGTATGCCCAGCTGTTCCTTCATTGCTTGAGCGGCAGAAGCAGTTTGCGAGTTAGGAAGACCAAGTGGATTGGTATTAGCAGCTTGAAGTCCTTCAACTCGTTTTTTTTCAGTAAAAGAAAGTGCACCAAGTGCACCCATAGGTAAAACTGACCTCAATTCTTCAAGGGCTGTTACATTTTCGTTGGGTCTAACAATTGAACCCCCGCCAAATGGATTGACCTGCATTCCTGACAACTGTTTACTTTCGCTATTGAATGTTCTATCTGCATTATACATTTCGGGTGCAGTATCAGGAACGACTTGGACTCCTCGTGATGGGCTAGTTACATCAATAATACCTCCTTGTCCTGTCGGGGAATTATCTCCGAAGTTAAATGTATTATTGGCTGGTGCAGATGCTGCTTGAGGTGCAGATGCTGCTTGATTACCAAACATATACGGAGAAACATTCATGCCCTCCATGCCAGTACTAATGGTTCCAGGTGTAGCCTGTTGTGCATTACCCATAAGTTGCTGGTTTAAAAGTCTCTGTTGTTCTATCTCTTGTGGTGTAGCCATGTCGTGTATTATATCATAAGGGGTTTAAAGTTAGTAAGAATAACGTCTTACATCTGCTATTTCGCTTCGAGCATTCTTGTTGTTTAAGTCAACTTCAGCATAAAAATCAGTAGCCCTTACATCAAATGTAGCAGCATGGGATGCTTGTGCATCAGCAAGGCAAACAATAGGTATTGATATAGGTGGACTTGTTTGAGTTATTGTGACGTACTCAAGCTGAGTCTTTCTAGTAGTTGTATCACTCGGAGTCCCATTTAGAAATGAACCTATAAAGACATCCGCACTAATACCTATGTTTGGGCTATCAGCAGAAGATTCTCCGCTTGCAGCAGCACCTCCAATAGCTGAACCAATTCCGTAACCTACGAAGTTACTTTCGCTGCTCGTGGCTCCATCGTACATTCTTATTATGTTTGTGTTTATTTTAGCGGTACATATTGAACTAGAAGCTTGGGGAGCTATATCAGTATCTGTATCAAGTGCATATAACTCGTTATCATAAACTAATAAAGGGTCACCGCCTGTCCCTAATACTCTAGTGTTAGGGAGACCCGCATTACTGATAGGGAACGTGTCAGTCCCTCCAGGAGAGCCAGCGGAAGCTGAAGTAGTAGGAAAGCTGTCATCGTCCGAAGCGTCACAAAATATAGTAACTCCCTGTAAGTTCCAGTATATATTTACTGCATTACTAAGTGATGTTTGTATCTGTGCATCACTAGGGGAACCTCCGTCAGTATCCTTGAAACCACCTAATGTTTGCCATTTGTCATAACCTGATACATCCCTTTTGAAAGGAACAAACCCTAGACCGTTTCCCTTGGCGAATGCTGTAAAACTTGTAGCGGTTGGCATTACGTTACCTGAATTAATGATGATGTTAATATCATTGTATTGTAAGCTACTCCGTCAATGACTATAGTTACTTGCCTGAACCCAGCTTTTGTATCAACTCCTGATGGACCACTACCAGTATCGTTACCACTTGATGAATCCAAATTGCCTACTAAATTTTGAGTAATCCTCGCAAAACGCCTATTCCCCCTGCGAGCTAACTCAACAGTCCCAACTACAAATGTTTTAACAGCCTGAGTTCTTGCTAAATTATACGTTGTTGTTCCAGTAACAATAGATGAACCACTTGCCCTTGCGTTAATACTTAATGCAGCAGTTGCACTTTGTACTGTTTTTTGTGTCCCACTAAGAGTAGCTGTTACAGTTAAAACAATGTCATAAAAAGCGACACCGTCACCTGTAGTGAAACTTTTATCTTGTGCGACTCCTGTTGCTTGCGATGAAGTTATACCATTCGAAAAAGTATAAGTCCCTGCGTTTACGCTTATTTCTGCCGTGTTACCAGTAGGAGGAATTAAGAATCCACCTGCATTAGTATCATATATATCCTCGACCGATATAGCAAAAGGAATAGTAGTAAGTATTACTGGCAGAACATCTCTTCCGTCTGGGTTTTGACCTCCATTGGGTCCTGCGGCAAAATCTTCAATGCCATCAACTAATGACTCTGGGCTTGAAAAGTTTAAATTAAGACCAACGTATGCAGTACCACTGACCGTAAAAGAAATAGTAGCGTTTGTTGCTGCACTATCATCATCCATGATTAGGAACCTAGCTACTAATCGTGTGCCACCATTTATCCTCAATGAAACTAAATCACTTTTAGCTGGGATTAAAGATGCAGTAGTATAAACTGACTCAAGTGCAGTAATGAACTCATCAGTAGTTGGATTGCCAGTACTGCTTGCTACTGATATAGCTCCCCCAAGCTGACGAAACGGAAGACCACCACCGCCACCACCAGGATTATTTGCGGTTGCAACCTGAAATAAATCTTCTGAACCAGTTTCTAATGGAGTTGTGTCCACTTGAGCAGCATCAAAGAATAAATCAGCTGTTGCTGGCTGAGTATCCTTGGCTATGTTTGTAGCCGCATTGTACTGTGTAGTAGGGTCCATTAACTAAATGTAGCAACTAAGTCAGCGTTAGCTGTAACAACAAAAGTAAAGGTTGTTCCTGATACTGTTTGAGCTACGCCCCCAAGTGTTATTGAGTCAGGTGTTTGATTAAAGGTAAAGGTCACTTCAGTATCTTCTGCAAAGTATTGATTGCCTGACGGAGTTATTGTGCCTGTGCCCCCTGTTGCTGATGCAACAATCCTGTATCCAAATACAGCATCGATTGACTTGTTACCTGATATGTCATTAAAGGTTTTAGAAAAACCATCTGTTGTGTCAGCTCTGTCTGAATCAGAAATGGTTTCGGCTACACCATCAACCTTTACGCTTACGATGTAGTGACCTGAATCAGGTACTGATTTGTACACTGGGTCATCACCGATAGTAAATTCAGAATATCCTTCTGGGAATGTTACTCCTCCAAACGAGCCAGATATTGTTCCGTTCTCGGTAGCACTAGCATTTACAGAAGCACCAGCAAAAGTTACATTAGTCTTTAAGTAGTACTGAGTTCCGTTATTCTTACGTAGGAATGGAACAACCTTGGAACGATAGACTCCATTTGTATTATAGGCAGTAGCACCTGACGCAAAGGAATTAGCAATGGATGAATAACCACCTGTTCCTGATGCAACAGCCGAAGTAGTAGCACCAGCACCAACTAGGTACTTATTAAAAGTTTTATGCGAAGAGCTAACCGTAGCTGTTTCTGCCGTTGAATTAAAAAAGAAATTATCAAATGCTATCGAACACCAGCTGACTCCATCATCGGAGTAAGCCACCTCTGGGTCAGCGTCATTTGATGTCACTAGACTTATCTCTACTAACCCCTCACGCCTGTATGTTTGAGGCTGCCTAACTGCTTTAGGCGTTATTGTAGCAACACCGCTATTTGTACCAGATGCCCAACTTCTACGCACGGACATGGTTCCAGGTCTGGTAACAGGGAATAGTTCATAGTACTGACTTACCGGTAACGATGCACCAACATCTGCATTAACAACGAACTGAGAATACTGAGGTACACCTTTGGCATCATAGCTTTCTACTGGTTCAAAGAATGTAGCATTAGCATCAAGAACGGTCTCAGTTCCTGGTTGAAAGATTGGGTCCCTTGCATGGATAACACTAGCTGGCTGACCAGAACTAGTTATCTCGTAGGACTCAACCTGAGTCATTGGAGTACCTGAACTTGGTCTGATTGAGTTAACCCTACCGAGTTCATTGAAGTTACCTGCTCTTTGTCCGAATCCCATAATTAACAGTCCCAAGCTTTGCGACTCCAGTAGTTCGCTGATAGTTTATTGTTCTTACCTTTGATGCCACCGCTTCGTGCACAGTAGCTTTTCTTCCGTGCTGGACGGTCCTTCTTTATGCTCATGTTAGCATCACCAAAACGTACTAGTTTTTCAGTACCTCCTTGGCAAGCCTTAACAACGAACTTTTTACCACCCTGTACTTCACGGCGTGGCACGTTGCATTTCATTTTTGATTTGTCAGCCATTACTTTTTAGTTCTTACTTTTGCTCTAGGTGTGTTCGATACTACTGTTTTGCCTCTTGCTCCTGCTGATTTCTTTTTTCTAGCAGTTGCTGCTCTTTCGCTTTTCGACAAGCTGAGAGCCTTTCTTTTAGGCAAGCAACGGTCAGGGTTTTTCTTATCCTTAGACGTTCCGCAAGGTCCTTTGATTTCACCATCAGTTCCAATCCTTACCCAGTTTTCTTTTAGCCATTGTTTTAGTTGAGCCATTATCGTCCCTTTCTTTTACCGCCCTTTGATTTCTTGGCGTAGTTGGGGTCCTTGCAGTACTTAGATGCAGCTAGGTTTGCGTACGCAGAAGGATACGTGTCAAAGGTTCTCCTTGCCCACGCCTTACCTTCGGGGCATATCTTGCCTCCGCTCTTTGCTCTCTTTGCTGGCATTACTTGCCTTTCGATTTTTTCATCGAGGGCTTAGGTGCTGGAGCAACAGGCATACGTTTAGCCCTGTTGTCACTGAATCGCATCATAGCTTCTTTAAGAAGTTCCATTGTTTTGTCAGATAAATTAGGCATTAGCATTTACCTTTCTTGCCTTTACCTTTTTTCTTCATTGGTGGACGACCTCGTTTAGTTCCGTATGTACCTTTTCCTTGTGGCATATTATTCCTTTATTTAACTTGAGATGAACCAAAGTAGAAACCTACAATGGCGAGAGCGGTTTGTCTGACCTCAGGCAGTATAAGATAACCCTGCGTATGTACAAACTTAGAGCCTTTAAATAGCCCTAGAAAGCCTTTTGATTCTTCTTGAAGGGTAACACCTATGTCAGTAAATGCAAAGACCGCAGGGAGGGCTATAGTAGCCATCAGGACGCTTACTGTAATAAGCCTACGCATCCATACTCCTCCACGCCCCGAAGCCTTGTCAGCGGAACTATCTGCAATCTCTTGCTTCTTGAGCATCTGCTCGAACAGTCGAGTCTGGCTCTGAGCCTGTGAAGCTACCAGTTTCATAACGAAACCTGATACGCCTCCACCTAGCATTGCTAATAGTTCTGGTGTCATTTCTTCAGTAGTTCTCGTATTACCTTTATTGCTGAGGATGTCATGTACACGAACGTAGCTAGACCAACAGCAAAACCAAGTACCTCATTTACAGGTGCAAGCTCAATAGTAGCAAAGAAGCCAAACATTCCGATTAGTGACCTGTAAATTATATCGTCCATTATTATTCAAAGATTACTCCTGCCTCCTCTAGTTCTGCCCTAAGTTCATCAGTAAGTTCTAGCGATGTATTATCTACAGACTCAGTAGGTTCTACCCAATCTGAAAAGTCTTGTGGGTTTAACTCAACCTTATCTAGTTCCTGCAAGTCATCAATAATTGAGTCATATAGTTCTAAATCAGTAAGCAATGCTACTGGTATTACAATACGCCCATCAATTGTTTCTCTAGGTGCAATTTTAAAATTGTGCAAAAGTGTGTTGTTAAAAGTAGAAACATCATCCTGTGTTGTTACCATCCACCACTTTTGTAAAAACTCAGCCTGCTCTTCAGTAAAAGGGTCAGCGTTTATACAACTAGTTAATAAAGATATTTCTGATTCGTTCATGTTATGCAGGAATTGTTGTATCTCCAAATGCAGCTAAAAATGTTCTAACTGCTGTTTTAATATCTGATGGAACAGTTCCATCCAAGAAAGACATATGCAATGGAAATTTTGCAGAGTACGAATTTGTTGACCAGTTTAATTTCCAGTCAGCACTTGCGTAGTAATTTGTGCTAAAATAACCACTAGTTGCTAATGTTGTTCCATTTCGTTTTATTCTAGCTTGACCAAATTCTTTGTTAAATTCTAAGAATCCATCGTTACTATAACTATTATAAACAATACTAGTTGAAGCATTTTGACCTATATGGTATAGCAATTTATCATAATAAACTTCTGTGCTTATTAATGAAGTGCTTGGTGATGATTGAGCATAGTAAAAACCATAGTTTGGGTCAGAATATCCTGCTGATGTACATACTGAGATAAGAGTGTAATCCTCTCTTTTGCCATAACTTATAACATCACTTGCGTCTGCAGCATCTATGGTTTGTGAAATGCTGCTATTAACACTTAAACCTATTGCTGTACTTCCAGTTTTGGCTGCTGTGTAATTGCCACTAGTAAAGTTAGCAGTAGTCATTGCAGCTCCCTTTGCAGGAATGCTAATGCCTGCCCCAGTCTTTGCACAGTTTATAACAAACTGACCAATCTTAGACCAATGAGAACTTAGGCTAACAAACAAATCGTTATGTTTTTCTTTTGTATACGCCTCAGTATAGCTTGAGTCAAGAGATGACAAATCAAAAGAACCCCCTGCTGCTTCAACAGCAGTAAAATACGCTTGAGCATTAGCATCGTACGAAGGAGCAGCGGCAGCACCGTGAAGTGGCTTACCTAGGGCGTTCTTAAGTGATAAGAACATCTTAGACTACGTGACAAGCTACTGAACCGCTAACAATCCGTACTGCTGTGAACTGACCATAAAGAACAGTGCCAGCAGGAATTGTAACAGGAATTGATGCAAGCAATGATAAGTTTGCAACATTACCTGCTGCTGTGTCGCTATGCAGAACTGTATCGGTAAGAACTTGGATTGCTCCAACGCTTGTTAGATTGCTTGTTAAGTTTCCAGTAGCCAGTATTTGTGAGCCAGCTGATGAGAATTCGAGTGTGTTATTTCGTGAACTTGCCATGTTGGGTATTATATCACAGGGTTATCGTCTATCGGGACTGCCGATTTACGTAAGTTGAGAATCGTTTGTTTACAGTGTTGTTGTTAGCACGGATGTCTATTTTCTCCAGTTCTAACGCTAAATATGTTTGTGCTACGCCTTCCTCGGCAATAGCCTCTTGCTGTCTGTTCTGTACACGCAGGAAGTCAGCGTATACTGCATGAGCAATAAAGTTAAAGAACTCAGCAGGGACATCTACTTCAGAATTGTAGTAGTCAGATGTAACCGTGAATGGAGTGAACTCCTTCTTGTAAGTTATGAATGCTGAGTTGTCGTTACTGTTTGTGACGTTGAGAATGTTTGCACCCTCTGCATCAACATAAAAATCGTACTCAATAGCTGAGTGATTCAAGAATGCTTGCTTACGATGAATACGATTGAATCCACCTATTGTTGTTTTCCCTGTCTGAGCATAAGGTATTAACGAACGTGGAGTAACTTGCAACACATCGCTACCAGCTCTTGGTGTCCATGTTTCAACATCAACTACATTGCTTTTCTTATCAGCATCAGCCTCTGTAAATTGTGCTGTTCCTGCTGATACAGTATAAGTTCCACTGGCTTGTTTTGCTGCAGAAGCAGAAGTATCAACTCTCCAAGCTGAACCAGTATTGTAAATAATAACTGTAGCTGTTGTAACACCCTGGTAAACATTACTTCCACCAGTGGTATTAGAGCCAAGCAACTTGTAGTTTTGATTTACAGAAGTTGATGTGCTTGCAGTTGCACCTGATAGTGTCAACGCAAGAATATCACGCTGCTCTGAAGTAACTAAATAACGCTCCCAGACTGGACTCTCGTCAAAGATTTGTTGAAACCTTCGATTAATAAAGTTACGAATGATTTCATCTTCATTACCACTAGCAGGCAATTCTCCACCGTGACCGATAAGAGAAGTTATAAGTGAAAATAAATCCTTGTACTTTCTGTTCTGCATTAGATTTTGTTAGGGCTGAGTTGTGGAAACTTTCTTTGGTAGTACTTTAAAAATTCTTTAGAATGCACAGTCTCTTGACCGTACTTCTGTACAAGTCGGAAGTATTCACGTGGCGGAATAGTTGCGACTGGTTTACCGAGCGTAGGGTGAGTAGTCCCCTTTAGTTCGGTAGCTTCTTTAGCGGCTTGGTCAACACGTGATTGCTCACTCTTCCGCTCCATCTTGAATCCGTTTTTGATTTCCTGCATGAATGCACGGTCAATCTCGCCATCGGAGTAGCGTTTAATATTGGGAACAATTATATCCATAGATAAAAAAAGGCAGGGGGTCCGAAGACCCCCCAACCAGAATTTAATTAAACAAATGAACCTAAGTCAATTATGCGTAATGCGATAACAATGTTACCAGCAGTCAAGCTAGCAGTTGTACCATTGATTTCAGCAAGAACTGAAGTTTCAGCTTGGTATCCAACAGCCTGTGATTGATTGCCTGTGAATGACTCACCACCATTGAAGTGAGGAGCAGACAGTGCATCTACATCAAGTGCATCAATGAACTCATCTGGGTCACCAGCAGTTGTGCCAACATCAAGAGTAATGTCAGTAGCACCAGCAAGTGCAGTTGATTCAAAAACGCCAGCCAACTCAACAGCACCACCAGCAGGGATGGTTGCAATTGGAAGTTGTCCAGCTGTGCCTAGTGTTTCTCCATTGAATGGATTAGTACCTAGTTTGATTTTTGCTAAGTCATCAAATGATAGTGAGATGACGTGAGTGTAGCCAGATGTTCCAGCTTCATTTACGGTTAAACGTGCCATATTATTATATTTCCTTTGTTAGGTGTTAAGCAGTTGCGACAATCTTGCCGTGAGCACCAGGGTTGTATACACCGAGTGTCAATGCACAGTCAACGAATCCACGCTCACCGCCACCAAGATTTGGAAGGCGAGTGCTTCCCATTGGGATAAGCTCGTGAACACCGTAGTATTCTGGGTTTACTAAGTAACCAGACATTCCTGCTTGACCAGCTTGTGTTGGCATACAGTCAGGATTTCCGTTTACAATAGAAACGATACCGTGGTCGCTTTGATATAGGTCAACGCTAAGTTTGATTGAACCGCTGTTGCCGTCATAGTTAACTGAACGAATGTTTTCGTTAGCAACTCCAGAAACACGTGCGAAGTCACTGATGTCGCTACGAAGAGCAGTATCAGCAATAAGCATTAGGTTGTCAGTAGAACCAGTAACGGTGAAGATGGATGTAATAAGAGCGTTAAGCTCTGATTCAGCAAACACATCATCAGTTACGTCAGCAATACTTCCAGCAGGTGTGCGGAAGCCAGCAGGAACATCAGCAGGAGCACCAGCACCACCAGTGTTGGCAGTGGACTCAAGCCATTTTCCAAGACCACGAAGGGCATTAGCTGTACCAGCACCATCTTCAATAGCACTGTCTTGTGCACCAGCAAGTGTAGCTTCGATGTCACGTTTTAGTTCACGGATAGCCTTAGCTTCTGCTTGAGCAATCTTAGCAGGACCAACGGAATCAACAGCCTCTTGGAGGTCGGATACCATGTAGTCACGGCGGAATTTTTGAACACGATTACCAAGGCGAGCACGACCAGCGAATTGGTCAGTGAATGCAGTTACGTCAGCACCTTCAGAGATACCAGCAGTACTTGGAGCACTTAGAGAATCAACAGTCCACTCTACGTTAGTAGCAGTAGCACGTTGTTTGTTAGCCGAAGAGAGAATAGGAGTCTCTTCAGGAGCAAGGATAGTCAAGACATCAGTCAAGTCTTCCCGATTGGAAACACCAGAACCAGTATTGGTGGTGTCGAATGTATTTGAGAATGACATTATAAGTTATTATTAATGAGTTATTGTTTAGCGGCGGTTAGCCATTTTAAGTTTTCTAAGGGCGGCGAAATCGTTTGCACTACCAGTCTTTTTAAAACGAGCTTCCAGTTCCTTTAGTGCTTTAGCATTTCTGCCTTGGCTCTGTTCGGATTGTGCAGCGGATGGAGTTCCTGTACGTGGAGGATTAAGTGCGGGTGTCTTACCACTAGCTACAGCCTTACGACCGTAGATACTGTTAGTAGCATGAGCGAACCAGTAATCAAGTTGAGCAGCTACATCAGGTGCTTCACGTTTGAAGATGTCTTTAATCTTCTTCATTCGTTCATCACCTATAGTTGATTCGTATTGTTTTCGGATACTGCTGTCCTCGTCACCCATCCAATTAAGTTCTTTCTTAGCACGTTTAGAAAAAGCCTCAGTTAATTTAGCTCCCTCTTCTTGTGCCTTTACTCGATTTAATTGGTCAGGTAAAAATGTCTTCTGTGATTTACGAGCGTTAATTAACGCCTTCCTCACATCGGACTTAGTCCAATCGTTTCCTTCTACTTCCGTAACAACATCATCAGCTGCGTAATCATCACTTTCAAAAAGAAGATTCTCAGCCCATTCAACAATTCCATCAATCTCCTCAGCCTTTGTTTGTAATTCGTCAATACTATTGAGATTACTAAAAGGATTGTTTTCGACTGGTTTCTTTGCTTTAAGCGGATTATCACCCTCTTGTAGCTTTGCTTCTAACTGTTTGATTTGTGCTTCGGCAGCTTTACGTTTAGCAGTCAATTCACCGAATCGAGCTACTGCACGGCTACCTAGCTTATCAGATAGTTCACGCAAATCCTCCTCGGACATTTCGTCCAGGTCCAACTGTGAAAGAACATCTTCGGATTCAGTTTCCTCAGTTTCAGTAACCTCATCGGTTTCTTCTACCTCAGTCTCTGGCTCTGCTTCATCTCCCTGGGATTCTTCCTGACGCTCTTCAGCTTCTGGTTTCATCTCACCGAGTCTCCGCATTGCGAAATCCGTGACGGATATATTAGTATTTTCCGCTGTGTTTTCTACTGGTTCAGCGTCTCCAGTTTCAATTTCGTCTGTCATAATTTATCCACTCATTAACGGCGAGCGATGCCGATAAGCGGATTATAACATAGGGTGTTACATATAATCGGAGTAAACCTTTTTTAACTTATCGAAACCAGCCATCTGTATGATTTGGTCATACGTAATGATACGTCCTGATACTTGTTGTATCTGTTCAGTAGGGGACTCATGCAATTCCTGTATGGTCTCCTCACGTAGTTCGTGAATCATTTTGATGAAGCGAGCGAATGACTCGTAGTCATGTAGCTTTTCTATATCGTCTTGGATGTTCATTATAGTCCTTGGGTTTGTACATTACCCATAGATGCGGGTGCTGTACCTACTCTACCAATCTGAGCGTTCTGTGCTTGTTGCATCTGGAATGTGTACTGCCCCATGTACTTCTCAATACGTGCAGCGAATGCTTGGTCCTGCTGTGCACGAGCACTAACATCGGGTTGCTGTAAGTACTCCTGAATAACTTGCATTGCAATCTGTGCTCCTGAAGGACGAGCTGGCATTTCAATACCAGCAAAGATTTTAGCTAGGTCATCAGTCACATCCTTAACAATCTGTTGCTGTGCATCCTCAACAGGCTGGAGAATTGCATCAGCCATAACAGGGTCAATAGACGCAGCGGCAACGTCCAGAAGAGCGTCAACATTAAGTCTACCATTTGCATTGAGTTGGTTAAGTTGTACGAACTGTTGTAGTTTCTTTTCAACAGTATCTGGGTCGCTGTTCTGAACATCGAAGTTAATCATAATATCGAAGTTCTCATCTGGGTTCCCCTTGTTTAGTACTTGCGGGTCAGGGATTCCAGTTACACGGAAGAATACTTCATCAGGTCCGAAACGCTGGAAGCATTTGAATGCCATGCGAATAACCTCAGCAGTATGACTAAGGAACTTATCAACAAGGAACTGCTTGCGTGTCTGGCTAATCTGTGAGGATTCATCAAGACCAACAAGGCGGTCAGCTAATTCCAGTAATGTTTTCTCCATTTCTACTGAACCACTAGGTGCAGGAGGTGCAGGAGCAAAGTCCAAGTCACCCTTACGGCGATACGGAATCATACGACCTGGACCCCAGTCCGTTGGTGCTTGACCAACTGGATGAAGAATCGGGGGTAAAGTAGCTAGGCTGTTGCGGTCAACACGTGAATCACGCTCAACCTTTACTTGATTCTGAATACCACGAAGTACTGAGGGAATAGTCATGGTGTCGTAAAGACGCTTGCTATCCTCTGATAACTTAGTTACAACAACAGGATAATCCTCGTATCCGTTTAGTAATTCAAACTTGGCGTAGCCAGGTGCTAGTTCGTTACCATCGAAGTCCCTGTGGAATACTGTGCAGTAAATACCTTCAGCACCATCCTCTTGGTCAATAAGACGTTGGTATCCATAACAGATTTCAATTAGCTCCTCAGCTTCGTAAGCACTGTCAGTAAGGCTTATGCTACGGCGACCCTCCTGCTCTCGTTCTATACCATCAATATTAACTCCACGGAATTTTTCAATTACGTAATTAACGAAGTCCTCGTCCCATCCATCGGTGACGACTTTGTTCTCTAGTTCTTGCGGTGTATAGTACGTTCGCCAAAAGCAGTAAGGTGCTCTCTGAGGGTCGGTAACATAAGGGGGGAAGAAGAAGTCACCATCAGGTGCTAGTGTCTTGACATCGGGTGCGTTGACCTGACGGCGTACAACTGGTAGTTCAGCGAATGCTCCCTTCCGTAAATCCTTGAGTGCTTTCTTTGCTCTCTTTTCAGTAACACCTTCAAAGGTATTTTGAAGTAAAAGTACTAGCTCTTCATCAGCCAGCTCAGAATTAATAGCATCAAATATCTCTGGGCTTATCTGTGCAATCTGATTTAAATCCAGTTCCTGTAGGAATCGGCGGTCCTCACGTTGCCATCCAACGTAAGTAATAATAATACCACGCTCCAGCATATAGTTAGCTGCTAGTTCCATCTCACGGTAAAAACGAGGAATATAGCCTGATGTTACCATCCACTTAAGGAATCCTGATACAATACGACTACGTGCTACGTCACTTGCCTCAACTGGGAATGCCTTGACGTTGGCTCGCTTAAGCGATGCCATGAACAATGATACTAGTCTAGTAATGCGTTCATCAATAACATGGCACTCCATGTCGCTTGCTCCATCCCAAGGGAATGCGTCAGCACCGTGCTTGCGGTGGTCACGGCTTTTGCCAGCCCACCAGTTACGGCGGTCATCATAGGATGTTCGGCATAAGTCAAAATAAGAATCAAGCTCAGTGACCGTTGAGTCATAAGCATAACGGAGAGTCTTGATGTCGGGTTCGTCCTGAAGGTAAGTCAAGGACTCAGAAATTGAATCATTCAGCATTGTCAGTATCTAGTCGTTTTTGTATTGATTTGAGTAATCGGATAGGATAACTCGATGATACGCCGATTATATCACATAGCTCACCATTTGTCATGGGTAATGTAGTCTCATGCATTACAGTACGTCTAAGTATCTCCCATGCTGCGAATCTATTAGTCTGTTCCTTGCACCAGTTACGGTCCAGTGTGAGCTTATCGCTTTCCGACATATCTGTAACTTGCTCCATTGATGTCCTCGATGGCTTCATAAGTAATTTCTTTTTTGTTTAGTTTTCCCTGCCACTTGCGAGGAACTAATACATTAATACGTTTCTTTGTTTCTTGGTGAACAACGCTTACGTACTTTGGGTTCGGGCATTCATTCAGTACTCTACCTTTGTAGTGCTTAGGAATGATTTCAGTAATCATAAATGAATCCTCAAGTATCTTGGTTCCTTCTTCGGTTACCCAAGTATTCTTCCCCTTACCTGTTGTGCTACCCTTCGGTAGCTTTTCAGTTGCAATAGTCATTGCTTCTTCAAAGGTAACTTCCTGTTCTTTTGCTATTATTGATAGTTTTTTCTTAGGCATTAGTATCCTCCTTTTGAGCGAGTAGTAACACCCATCTCGTTTGATGCGAAGTAATCAGGACCCATTCCTCCATTGGACATACGCAGGTAACGCAGTATATCAAAGAAGTCCTTGAGTGCCTCATCGGATTTCCCCGCTGAGTTATAGTTAATGATGCTATCAATCAGGTTCTCGCAGTCCTTGTGGACGTAGCAGCGAGGGCGATTGGCTTCATCAATATCATAGTTAGGATTGTAATTGAACCACTCATCCAGAGCAGTACAACCAATCTGTTCTTGCTGACCATCGGACGGAACAAAGTTCATACCGTAGTCATAAAATCTAGTGAACAAATCAACATTGTTCTCATTCTCCTTGGCAAAGAAACGTGAATCCCCGATTCGTTCCATTACATCAATACCTAGGTCCTCCTCAATATCCTTGAAGAGTTCGCAGTAAGCCTCAACATCCAGTCCTAGTTTCTTAGCTGCTGGTCCGTATCTCCATTTGGGGTCACCGAATAAAGCCCATTCCCCATAAGTAGCCCTATCAGGGAACTCTTTTCTAATATATACCTCATCATTCTCCGTGACACCAGCCCACAATGCTACATAATTACGTGCGAATGCGGGGTCAACTACCTGATACCAAGTCATACTATCCTTATCAGGGAATAAGATACCGTGCTTATTTGGCTTATCACTTACAACATTTATCTCAGGTGAGAAGTTCGGGAGCAATGATGTCATTGATTTAGTAGGTAGCCCATAGGCACGTACCATTATCTTGTCATCGCTTTCGTTCTTTAGGTCCTTGGCTATACGTTCATAACCACCGAAGGGGTTCTCATCGGAATGCAGGTACACAACTCCTGCGTCCCTCTCAGGGCTGTACTGCACAACTGGGACTTCCTTGCCTAGAAGCTTGGCGTGTCGTGTCTCCAGTGTCTCTGAACCTTTGAGGTACTCCGAGACGAACGGAGTGTACCCGTCAATAGGCGTGAAGCCCAGAATCATCTTGGAGTTGCGTGTAGCCAAACGAAATCTAAGCGTATTTACAAGTGCCGCATCACCGAGGTATTCGTCAAGCCAACTCCCTATATTTAAACTACTAGGGTTTTTAAAGCCGAATTCAAAACCTTCCAGGATTGTCTGGTTATTACTGAACTGCGTATAAGTCTTGAAGTCCACACGTGTCCGAGTATCAGGGAAGATAAAGCTACTACCAGTAAAACCATTCTGCATTGAGAAGTTAATATAACCATCAATACTCTTGGTCTTCTTTCTGAACTCCTTGGGCATCATCTCCCAGATTGCAGCTTGCTGTACCTTTACTGATGTGTCCGCATTCTGACTGAAGCATACTACGTGACCGTCATTGTTGCTGGTTACAGCTTCCATGACCATCTTTGCACATCCTGTAGTCTTACCTGAACGGTTACCCCCGAAGGTAATAACTTCATCGTATTTATCCAGAGCGTCCCGCATACGGCTCCAGCCAGGCAGGTCAAAGCCGTACTTAAGTGGGTCCTCCTCAGCAGCCTCTATACGTCCCTCGTGAGCCTTGTGTAGCTCAGCTAGTAGCCCTGGGTCAATATCACCTAGTGCTACTATCTCCTCGTCCGTAGGGGGCTTGAGGATTGGGTGCTTAGTAAATTCAATCATTAATCCTTTACACGCTTGCCATTGACTCGGACTATTATCTTTCTGTCCCTGAGCTTCTTGCTCCAGTCAATCTCATCGTGGTTCTTACTCTGCTTCTCAGCATTGTGTCCTGGTCGTGGTGAGCATCCTTTTCCCATATTAGTCCTCGTATAGTGAGTCATCGTCTGATACGTCCTCCGCATCATAGTCCCAGACCCAGTCATCATCTAGACCACCGCTTTCCATGTCCTCCTTCATTTCACTGATAAGCATCTTACCGATGGGAGCATTGGTGTAGTCATAATAAAAATCACCTGAGTCATCCATTACTATGAAACAGAAGTTCGGGAAGTGCTCGCCAAGTATCGCTCGAACGTCCGCATATATGTTTTCGTGTTCTTCGTCTATCATAAACATTTTAATCCTTTACATCTATTATCTCGGCATCTACCTTCTTCGCATCGGCGATTCTCTTTTTGGCGGCTTCGATTGTTTTTTCGTAATCATCTTGAGTATACACCTTGCGTTCCTCAGTTATGTTCGTTGCCTCACCACGAGCCGTAAGAGCTTCACGAGCCGCATTAGCCTTTGCTATTGATAGCTCCTTTAAGTCCCTGAATGTGACCTCCATCTCTGGGTCATTCTCCATTCTGTCCCGAACCTTGTCAACTAGGTCCTCCTCCAGGCTGGACAGGTTCAGGTAGTTCTTGGCTGCTAGCTTGCCGCTTAGGTCCTTGAACTTACCCAGATGGTCAGCGTAATCAGTTACTACACTTATTACCGTAGCCCTGTCAAAGCCGTACTTCTTTACTAAGCGGGTCTGGCTATTGCCTGTGCTGAACAAGTACAGAATCTCAGCTACCTTCTCTGGCTTGTACCGACTTAGGCTCTTCATCTGAAAGGTCTCCTTCTTCTCAGCTACCTGTTTGATAGCCTCGGATATCTCCTTTATTAATTGTTCCTTGTCCTCCATGATTCGTACTGTTGTGACTCAGTCTCATTAAGTCAATACTTATATTATTATTATTGAGACTCCGTCTCATTAAGGAATAAATAATACCATGGGACTTGACGAGTGAAACCCATGTGGTACAATATGTACATCTTAAGATAGCCAAGCCATAAGGGACTAATAAGTTAGCGTAGCGAAATAAAAGGAATCCTAAGATTGACCACGGTTGGACTGACAGCCTTAAGATGGGCTGAGCCCAATAGCCCCTTGAGTGAGGTATTTTTTTAAGGGGTGGTATATGAAACAGGGAAACTGCAAAGTTACGGACTTTCGACCGCCCCCACCCGTCTGTTGCGGTTGGCTCTATTGCGACTGAGTCTCATCTTAGGGGAAACCCTTAGCTTGTAAGGTTAACAGGTAATGACCTTATTTTATTTCCTCTGAAGGGAAGATGGGTTATTCACCCCACATTATTATATATCACCTCACGTGAGTACTATTGAGACATGTGTCTCATTAAGGGGGGATTTAGGGTTGAGACTGGGGCTGAGTTGGTGCTATGCAATTTTAATGCAACTTGCTATGCAATTTAATGCAACTAAAAATGGCGAAATTGGCTGTATGCTCCTTGAATGATTCGCGAGGGGGAGAGGTCGCCTCGAATCAAAGACGGCTTCTAGGGGCATTTATGGCTCACTACGGGCTATGCAATTTAATGCAACCGTACTGATAATCAACGACTTACGTAACTAAATAGTGCATAGGTGTGCATTGAAATGAGGTGTGTGCATTGAATGTGCATGAAAATTAAGCAAATGAAGGTAGTTTCATTATTTTGTTTTTCTATCGGAAAATCACTAGTTTTGAATGTGGGTCATTTTTTGCTCGATTGAATCAAATATGTATGCATTATCGGTATTACAGTTTAATTACTGTATGTTCTTTCCTAGCTGACATCAGTCGAAAATCGATTCCCTCTCTGGTAGCACTTCGGTGCGGAGAAGCTCATTCAATTGCACTTCAGAGTATATGCGACCGACCCGAA
>Ga0209348_1000192_pt1 | contig 35092 bp, 17 predicted proteins | sample ETNvirenome_2_30_FD_184065 | JGI IMG/M metagenome (GOLD analysis project Ga0209348, IMG submission 184065) | Marine viral communities from the Pacific Ocean - ETNP_2_30 (SPAdes) (version 2) | ecosystem: Environmental > Aquatic > Marine > Oceanic | place: Pacific Ocean | collected 2013-06-22
CAGTTCTAGTGGCGATGAATGTAAGACCAATGAAGTTAATTGACCTTGCAGGTTTAACAAAGATGTCTGCTATGAATTCATTGTTATCTATAACAGCAGCAGTGTTATTTGTTTCATCGCAAATAACAACATAATCTTGAATACCTCTCTTGGACTGAACGTCACGTAGGAAAGGTTCAACAATGTTCACAAAGTTTGCCCTTGTGATTTCATCGTTAAATTCAAATAATTGATCTTTTGCAGCAGCAGCGATACCATCTTCAAGATAGATAAACAATCTACGGACATTAATACGATCAAATGCTGATGCTTTTGCAAATCCAGTTTTATCACCGAATAATATAATTCCTGCACCAGGTGAGAAGATAACTGGGTTTATTCTATTTGAATAGAGTTTATCTCTTTGTAACCTTGTTGGATTATATGGTAACTTAACTGCGTTTAGAATTGCTCCTCTATCTGTACCCGCTGGTGAGAACCAAGGGAAGTCATTGATATCAGTTCTAGCGCATGCTCCAGCAACATCACCATTTAATGGCACATATCTGAAGGTATTGTTAAACCTATCATACATGTATTTGTACCCACTGTCAAATACTGCAAAGGTTGTTGAAGTTATTGTACCATAAAAATCAACAACATTGTCAGTTATTGCTGAATCGCTCAAAATTGTACTTGCTGTATCATCAGATGTATCTGTAATCATTGCTCCTCTATGTGGAGATATGAATGCGACTGCATCTTTTCTTACTTCTGCAACTGCAATTAATTTTTCTGCAAGTGCCCTTGTTGAATTCTGACCATACTTACCAGAACCCATTAATAAGAAGTCTACATCAACAGTAGTGTCATTTTCAAACTGTCCATAACCAGTAATTAGATCATCCAATCCAGAATCTAATGCACCAGTGGTTGTTAAGGTAGATTTACCTCCATAATTCAATCCACCCGCTAATGATAAGTTTTGTTTTCCTGAACTGTTAAATATTACTCCTTCTGCATCTTGATCCCAACCACCATCACCTTCAAGTGTGAATGAACTTGTATAACCTGTGGTTGTGACTCCAATAATATTTCCGCCTAGTCCGAAGATGTTAGTGGAATTAGTATAAAGATACTTTCTCCAATATGATGGTGATCCAACTGAAAACTCAGCATCTTTTGCCTTTGAAAGACTCAAATGCTTCTCTAAAATTGTTCCAGCATTTCCTGTAACTGTTCCTTTAGCATCAATTACAACTACATGAACCTCGTCAAAACGACCACCTCTTGCAGCGGCGTATTCTGATGTACCTGGTTTATCTGCAATTGTATTCCATTTTACAGTTGTTTCTGTTGCAGTTCCACCTTTTGTAGCGGTTGTTGTTACAAAGGTTTGATCATCAAACCAATCTCTTGCTGCTGTAACAGCAGTAGATCCATATGATACTGTTTGACCAGCAGTATGAATTGCAACAACTCCAGAACCAGAAAATTTGTAAACGCTATTCTGCTCTTTTGCTGTTTCAGTTCCTGCAGCAGAAACATGTGATAGGAACTTAACAGATACTTCACCAGATCCTACCTCTGTGATAATACCTTTAAATGTTCCATCAAGTAAACTTGTTCCAGCAGCTCCTGATATGACAGTTCCTGATGGAACTGATTGCACTATGCCAGAACCAACTACTGGTGCTGCAGCAGAGAATGCTTCTGTTCCAAAATCAAATGTAGTTTCTCCAGATGCTAATATTGCAGGTTTTGAAATAGTTACCTGACTCACACCAATGGATGAAACGGTGGTTCCTGGTGTAACTACACTAGATCTTACTGCCTGATCCACAGCAATAGAAGTCGTTGTGATTCCACTTATAACAGATGATCCAATTGTTGCAATTCCAACTGCATTACTAACCACTGCTGTAAATGTACTAACACCTGTTGTACTCATTGTCAAAATTTGATCAGCAGCACCATCTATAATAGCGACTCTTAAATCGTTTGCCCAAGTACCTGGATTTTTTGCAGCGACTGTGACTGTTGTCAATGGATTTTCATCATATCCTAATTCTTTATAATGATCTGTGCTCTTAATCTTAATAGATGCAGAATTATCATTACCATTTTTTAAACCACTATCATCTGCTCTGATGACGCTTAATACACCACCATATGCTAGGTAAGATGAACCTACCATCCAAGTTTCGTATTGTTTATCGGTTTCAAATGGTCTTCCAAACTGATCTACATATTCATTTTCACCAGTAATCGCTACAGGATCGCCAACAGGTCCTTTCTCAAATGGTCCTACTATACCACCAATTTTACCTGTTGATCCATCGATTCTACCTATGGTTAAATCGACTTCCCTAATTAGAATACCAGGAGATGCTAAATTTAATGCCATCCCTTACTCCGTCCAATGTTTGTTCTGAAAATATTTATTCAAAAGGGTATTTTCATTGGGGAAACAATGCACGAACTACCAATCGGGGTATTCCCATTCTATTATATTTTTTTTTCTTGAAGTTGTAATTCTTTTAATGGTACAGGTTTTACACTCATATGAATATGAAGAGGGTGAAGAGGATCTATTTTTTCTTGATAAGTAAAAGTCAGCGATTAAATCTTTAACTTTACCACAAGTTCTACATTTTCTCTCAGTAAACAGTAAATGTTCTAATTTTATTTGATCATCTAACTCCACTACATATAATCCCACATATACGAGCGATCACCATATTCGTCTGCATACCATCTCTCCCCATCCTTATCAACAAATGATTCATCATCAAAACCATCTGATATAAAACCAAAGGGTGCCATATCTTGTTCTATCTGGTTTTTTTGTTCTTCATATATTCTTTTTCGAATATCGTTGTCAGTCATTTCTTTAAAGTATTCTTGTGCAACTAACCAAGAAAATATCACAAGACACATTGCTAAGTCATCATTACATCCTTCTTCTGCTTCAAATGAGTTATGTTTCTGAGCGAATGTAGTTAACTCTGATATGATTTCATAGTCACAAGTTAGTAATTTATTATCCTCAATCATAGTTTTTAAATTACTACAACCAAGTTTTTTTACAGCAGCAGTCGTCCTTACACCCAATTGAGTTTTCTTGCCTGAGAAACCTTGACCTACAATTTGACCTGCACGACCTCTCATTGATGCCATTAAAAGGTTCTCATACTCTAAGTCATATTGAAGAATACTTGCAACTTGATCTCCAATATCATTGACTTCAACTAATAGATATGAATTATTATAACCCTTTGCCACATCAAGTATTACATTCGGAAAAAGCATAGGTTTAATTTCGTTATTACGATATTTTGCGACAACTTTATAAGGAAACTGAGTAACATCAAAAACAATAAATGCAGAATAATCATTACCAAGACCTCTTGCCACATCAACAGTGATAATGTAATTATGATCTTTTATTGGTTTTTCATATATGTCAAGTCCTGCATTTTTCGTTATAGGATTATCATATACCATATTTCTCAATACAGCAGGATTGATAAGAGTATTAACAGAACCTAAAAACTCACATTCAAACTCTACTTTAAACTGTTGTTCTGATGTGTTTGCAATCGTTTGTGCTTTCCACTCATCATCACGACCAGGTACTTCTGACCAATGAACATCAGTTGGTTTATATTCATTCTTGCCCTTTTCTGAATCATGCCACATTCGATAAAAATGATTCATACCACGAGGCGTAGATACGATAATTACTTTTGTTTGTGTACCAGATGAAATTGTAGGATAAACAGATGCAAAGAAATCATCTGCAACGTGATTCGGTACGAAAGCAAATTCATCCAAGAATAGTATGTTGAATGACATACCACGAACAGCAGATGCAGATGTAGATGCTGCTAATATCTTTGAACCATTTTCTAATTCTAATGAACCTTTGTTCCAAGCAATGATACCTTGCTGCATCCATCTTGGTAAATTCTCATATGCAGTCTGCAATCTACCGAGTAGATCCATCGCAATCTTTGCTTTGTTCGCAAGAATACCTATATTAACGTTGTCATTGAATACCGCATAGTGTAAAAGATAAGATACCACAGTAGTAGATTTACCAGTCTGTCTTGGCATCTTGCAGATATTAAATCTATTTTCATGGAAGTTGCGAACTAATTTTTCTTGAAAGGGGTATAGATTAAAAGGAACTAATCCCTCATCAAGAGAAACAATTTTGATATATCTTTTTGCAAAATATACAGGATCTTCTTTACACTTCATAAATTCAATGACATTTTCTTCAGTGAATTCTATCGGTGTATTTGCTTTTTTTAGATTCGGATTGCCAAGGTATACATTATCAACCATAATCTACTCTTCTTTATTATCTAAGTAATCGGCAACTCCATCTAAGTAATCAGTTGCTTTTGTTATTTTAGACTGAACCCATGCTTTGATATTACCCTCACCTTTCTTTACTTTTTTGTGTATTCGATCTGCAGATTTTTTAGTTGTCTTCATCTGACTACGAATCATCTCATATTCATGATCCTTCTCTTCAATTCTTGTCCCCGTCCAAACGCCTTTTGAATCAAGAATTGGTTTCATATTGTCACTACTCATGATGTCAATGATTGTTGCATATAAATCACCATTTGCAGTTCTGATTTCTACGTTCTCTCCTACTCCGCCCCCGCCTGAGCCATTACCACCACCATTACCACCAGAGCCACCGTTACCATTTCCAGAACCATTCCCACCGTTCCCATTTCCGTTAGAACTTCCGTTAGATTTGCCATTACCATTGCCATTTTTTTCGTCGTCTCTCCTGAGATAACCACCATAACCGACCCGATACCCTATAGGAATCTTCTTACACTTCTTATCAGTGTGACAATAATAGTAGCCTTGTTTACATTTCTTCATATTATTTAGCTTCCTTAGACTCGTTATTATTTAGAAAACCCTTTTTGAGCATCTTTGATAACTCAGACGTAGATCCTACAAACAGAGCATTATTAGTGACACTACTTGGACTTTTTGGTGAATCTTCATCTAATTCTTTTACTTTCTTCTGTAAGTCAACTAACTTATCTGTTGTGTCTGCAACAGATTTAATTAATTGACCTGCAACTTCATATGCTCTTGGACTTGCACTCTCGCCAGCGAGTTCCATAATACCATTTATTGCTTCTTGTCCCTTTTCAATAAGTGAATATAGTTGACCTCTAGTATATGAATAATCTTTTTCAACATCTTCAACTTTCTGCAACTGACCCTTATCAACAGGAGTTGCATCTACATTTACTATTTCGTTTTCAGAGTTTTGATTATCCATGATTATACATCTTTTTGTTGTGTAGGACTATATGTCTTACCATCAGAGAAGAATGAACTTGTTTCACTAAAACCAAAATCATCATCAGGACCTGCTGTGACTGGATCAGGTTCGACTGTATATCTCATTTCACGTTTTGCAGTTCTTGTATTTGTATCAGCAGCAACATCAACTTGAACTTTCTTGATGATACCTGATGATGATGATGGCACAGGTCCAAACAAATATGTTTTTGCTGTAAACCCTAATGTATATATTAATGCTCTTCTTGTTGCGAAATCCCCTTCGTAGTCATCTTGAAAATTCATTGAATCTAATACGATTGGTACATCTCTCTTTTCACCAATCTCACTTACCAAATCAATCGTCAAATTAAAAGATGGTTGAAAGAATGGTAATATCTGCTCTACAATCTGCAATGCATCATCATTTAACTTTGCGAGAATATTTAATTCGAAACCAATATTATAAGGAACAGGCATAAAAACTTTTTTTAATTTACTTCCATCGGATGCCTTAAATGATTGTGTTACACCAAGTTTTCTTGCAGAGTCATATTGTATTGATGTCATCTCAAATGACATTCTTGGTAATGTAATCGCTACAGGTTTATTTAAATCTGCTTGTTGTTCTAATCTCGCTAGAAATTTTTGAGAAGGACCGTATGCTAATGGCACCTTTAATTCACTGAAGGTGGTACCATCAGAACCATCATGTCGAATGTTTATGTCATTAAACAAAGTTCCGAACGATATTATCGTTTTTCTTATAATTTCATGATAGTAGTAAGTTCCTAACATTAAAATGTACCGAATGGATTACCTTCTGAAAAATCGATTATTTGATCTGCAGCAGTCTCAATTTCAGTTGCCTTATCATATTTATCATTAAATCCATCAGATATGATTCTATCAACTGTATAACGAGCACCTGAATCAGTTCCTATTCCAATATCACCAGGTATAAAGTCTTTGTTTGTAGTACCAAGATTGAGTATACCGTCATCAGAATCCCATTTCTTAACTCTACCTTTTGCACCAGATATAGAACCAATAACCAATTCACCTTGTTTGTATGTTCCAATACCAGAAATTAATGATGGTGCAGAGACCGTTGCATCTGCAGTTCCTACTGTATAACCAATACCAGCGTCTGATATTAATACTCTGCTTAAATTATTATTAGAATCATCAATCTGAATTACTCCAGTGGCAGTTCCAATGCCTGAGGTTGGAGTATCAAAAGTGATAGTTGGTATAGTAACATAACCAGATCCTTGATTAGAAACTGTAACAGATCCAATTCCTAGAGAGTCAGTAACTAGAATAGAAGTTGCAGCAGCACCAACACCATATGATGTTGATCCAATACCAGATATTGTTGCAGTTGCACTTTGAATTGTAATAGTAGGAGCGACTGTATATCCTGATCCTGGATTTATGAGTAGTATTTCTTTAACTGAGAATATATCTCCAACTGATGTTGTAATTGCAACTGCTGATGCGTCCACTCCACCTGCAGGTGCTGCGGTGATTGCAACAGTTGGCACTTTAGTATATCCAAATCCATCATTCGTGAGCATAATTTGTCTCACATAACCTGAAGTAGTAGTAATACCTAACACTGCTGTTGATCCTGAGGATACCATACCTAAACTTGTGATATAACCAAAGTCTGTCATTTCATCTTCAATGTCTTGTGTCAGTGTCTCTACTGCATCACCTGATATGTTGTCTAATTCATCTTCAAGTTCAAATAATTCACACTTCAATTGATAAACATAATTTTTACCTAGCTGATAAAATGGTTGTTCATGTTCTACAAATTTAATTTCAAATACTCTTTGTCCTAATGGAAAAAATATTAAATCTCCTTCACAAGGTCTTGTTGCAATTTCTCTTTCACTTTCCGGCATATCTGCCAAGAATGAACTTATAAAATCTTCAAATCTTTCTTTTGATATTGTTACCGTCAATTCATCTTTTAAACTCATGCCAAATTTGGTCATGATATCACCAGCACCACTATAACCCTCATATGTGTTAATATATGCTTCTATCGCAAAATTATCATTGAAAGTTGATGATTGTACCTCTGTCAATATTTCATCTTTCGATAAAATTGATCTTGGTAAATATATAACATCAACACCATAAATTTGCAACTGTTCGTTGATTAAACTCTGAATCAGTCGTTGTTCACTTTGTGATCCTTGTAGAAAAAAGGGATTTAGTGCCATGTGTCATCAACCAATAAAATCAAGAGGAGGTGTCTCATATTCAAGTTGCATTCTTTGACGTATATTTTCTAAATCTCTTTCGCCATCTTCATATATTTCTCTTCCATTCAATTCTATACCACCCGCTAACTTAACTCCTCTAAACTTCATCAGGTTTTGTCCCCATTGTCTTTTAATAAGTGCTGTAAGATATAATTTTAAGAAACTATCATTATACACACTCGTAAAAGTATTTGGATCTAAAATTCTCTGACAATCAATAACAATAAAATCATCTGGTTCAATTGAACCATAATCCATATCCAAATACAAACGATTTTGCCTCTTGTTAAATCTAACTTGTTTTTCTGGTGTCAATAGGAAATCAATATCTTCAAGATATGTTTTTGTCATTGAATATTGAAGTAATTGAACAGAGTTAAAATAATAAAGATCATTTAAGAATAACTGATATTTTATACTAAACATTCCACCAGATATTGTGCTACTATCAAATTTAAATATTTTTTCAATTCCTATAACTGAATCTGGCACTTGTATAAAGTTTGAATTTTCATAAAAATTATTTGTCATCGTGGACATGCCACTGACTGTAGTTGATATGCCAGAAGTAGTTACTATACCAACACCTGATGTTCCACTTGCTCTACCTCTGTTTATATCATCTTGCGTAAACTTATATTTTAAATACATTCTCTCAACACCATCAAAATGACGTTCATTGAAGATTTGTAGAGCATCATCAACTAAGTCATCTATTTGATCATCATCAACATTTATTTCTAACACAGGAGCACCTAATCTCCTTAAAGAGTAATTTATTAATTCTTGTCTACTACTTGGTTTTGCCATCAGAATGTTCCTCCATCGATCAATCCTGCAGTTAATGTTCCAGTAATGTCTGCAGTGCCACCTACTGTAAAGTTATTGGTAACATTGGATGTTGCTGCGGTTAATATACCAGTTATGTTTCCATTTCTAGCATTAAATTCGTCAAATCTTAAATCATCTCCAACATATAGATCGCCACCAACAAACAAATCATTGAATGTTGTAACAATACCTGTGAATGATGAAACACCCGCAATATTTAGTTGTTTTGAGAAAAACGTTTGACCACTAACTGTTGTGATCCCAGTAAATGTGGATACTCCTGCAACAGTTAATCCTTTTTGAAACTCAGATACACCAAAGAATGTAGAGACACCAGTCATTCCGGCAGCTTCACCAACTGAAAGTTGTGAAACTGAGGCGATACCACCAATTACATTGGTTGCATTTTCAGCAGATATCGCACCACCAGAAGCAGCGGCAATGACTTTAACAGCATTAGATTGTCCTACACGAACTTTGATGTTTGCCATTAGCGAGTAACTCCCTCCCTGACTAATACATTCCCTTCAACCACTGTTTTTTTAGTTGACCCTGAAGTTATAACTATGTCATAAACATAACGACCTGCTTTAAGTGTCGCTGTTGTTGACGCATCCATTGATAGAATTATTTGTCCATCAGTTACAGGAGAAGTAATTTCAACGGTAAAATCAGTTTTAGTTGATGCACCAGAATGTTTCCGCATTTGTGCAGCACCGCTATATCCAGTTAAATCAAACGCTGCGTTAGTGCTGGCAGATTCCAATGTAAATGTTTCTGAAAAAGTTGTGCCTGAATTAATTACAATATTCGATACATATACTGCCATCTATTTAACAATACTATATTATTTACTATTTATGACTAAGTTAATCCCCTCCTTTAATTCCTTTAATGCGTCTTTGATATCTTGAATATCATTCTTCATCTGATCGATTTCATTTTTCTTCTTTTCTGATACCTTAATACTACGAACATAATTGTCATAGGCAACATCATCACAATTGACAATTGCACCTGTATTTTCGTCACGGTATAGATTTTTGTGTCCTTCGACTCTTATCATCGTACAGCAATTGTTCTCAAATCTTTAATCTTTGGAGGTCTTGCCTGATTTGTACCAGACATCACTATCTTAATTATATAACCAGTAAATTCGGGTAAATTTTCTGCAGTAAATTGATATTCTAAAAATTCACCATCTAAACTAGCGGGAACAAAAACATCTGGTCTACCATCATTTTTTGTTGAATCAATAACAAGATTACCATTACCATCTTCAGTGGTGTCAATTAGATTTTTGTAACCAGGAAATAGTTCAAATCTTACTTCACCACCATCATCTGGTTTATCAAGAGCGTATAATACTCTAATATCAGCAGTCTCATCTCTGTATGCAGAGAATAATACTTTAAGTGATGTGGCAGGTTTTACTAAGTCAACTAAGGTTGACATGTATGTTGCTGCATGAGGATCATTCGCAATATTATCAACTCTACCGTCAACTGCATAATTACCTACTCCAATTGGGTTGTTAAGTCGATGATTTATTAACTCAACGAATGCAGTATCTGTTCTTAGAATCGGTGATAATGATGAAGAAGCAGTTTTACTCAATGTAAGATTAACTGTTAATGATTTATTTCTTGGTAAGTTTGTTAGATAACGATCTTCATTACCTTTTGCAGCAACAATACGAGGTGTTGTTAATTCATTATATTCATTAATTTGAACTTGCTCAAATCCTTGATCAATAAAGGATTCTTCAGATCCTCCAACACTTGTACCAGAAACTGTTCTAATTCTTGCACTAGTTGATGTATTAGATCCAGGATTTAATAAGTTAAATGTTGGAACCACTGCACCAAACATTATATTTGTGGATGCGTGAACGTTATCACCACCTACAAATTTTTCTTCATTGAAACTCAATTGAGGCATGCTTCCTATACCTGCACCAGCTGGACCACCACCGATATTTTCAAAATCAACATCTCTTAGTGTTCCATTAGCAGAACCTCTATTAATAGTTAAATGATATGAATCTAAATCAAATGGGTCTTTAATACCTCTTTCTAAACCATTTATTCTTCTTAGAGAAACTCCACTAATCTCATATTTTTGCAATTCAACTGTATTTACCTGACCATGAGGTTGTACGACTGAATTATCAACTCCCCTTGTGAGAGATTCTAGAGTCTGAGCACCAACAGTTTCATATCCAATAATTTCATCTCCTAACTTAATGTATCCGGTGTTTGCAGCACCAACTGGCACTCCTTCAAAGAAAGCAAATTTGGATGTTTGTGCAGTACCAACTTCTAGTTGTGTATCAGTTGCAGAGATGCTCGCACTTAAATTGACAAGTGGAGTATCTGGTTGAATTCCCTTGATTGTTATTCTATTACTGGTTGAATACATTCCATGTTCAAAATCTTGAACTTTAAAATGTCTGCCATCAAATGGTGCACCATTGGTTGTATAACCATCTGCTTGTATAATATGTGTTCCGACACCTAAGGAACCTGAGGCAACAGATCCATCAAGATATCTCAATTGTTGCCCTTCAGAAGCTTCCCAAGAATCAGTTGTTCCTTGTATATTTGTCAAATAAAGTGTATCAGTTCCTAAAGTTTCAATAATTCTTATTTCTGCACCTCTTCCTCTTTCATTGTTTGCTTGTGCAGTAATAATACCAACGACATCACCAACTTTGTAACCTTGTCCCATACTATTTACTGATAAAGCACCAACTGCACCATCTCCTTCAACTGCAGTGACTTTTACTTTTAGTCCGGATCCTTGACCGATAATATTATATGTCTCTATTTCAGTGCCAGCACCTGATGCGGCAGTATAGTTCTTTCCACCTGTAGTGACACCAACAAATCCAACTCTACCTCCAAGACCTTCGATAACTGCGGTATCGTCTTTTTTACCAAAGGCATGTATTTTTCTACCTATAGATAATATTGAAGTTGTGCCAGAATCAGAAGCATTGAATGTGGAAATTGCAACTCTTCCTTTTTTAGGCAATGTGGTTATTGGGTTATCTAATAATCTAGGAACCTCTACGCTATTTTCATCAGGTGTTGGATCATCGGGAGTAATAATATCTGGATTATAGAATACAGCAGTTCCTGAATCTACTGTGAAGTCTGCTTTATATAATTTGAACTTCATATCTTGATATTGATTTTCTGTCCAAATAGATCCGTTTTGTGATTTAAACAGAGTTCCCATTGCATACTGTGTTGAGTATGTGGTCTGTTCAGCAGTTGGTAAGTTTTGAGTATTGACTGTTGGTTCATTCATTATTGCAGTCCACACTTCATAATCCATACTCTTATCAGAAACTAATACTAAAGCATACTCAGTGCCGGGTGGTAACCAAATAGGTTCAGGGAAAGTTACCTTAGTACCAACTGATGCATCTGATGATGTATTATTCTTGAGTAAAACATCATTTCCGTCTGCATCTGTTCCTACTACAGAGTCGGGGAAAAGAACAACAGGTGTACCAATAATTCTTCGAGTTGGTATACCTAATTGAGTAGTTCTCATTTGGAATGTAATCGGTGCTGATTTTTGATCACATTTTGCAAAGAATACTTCAACAGAAGTTAAGAACGCACCATCAATATCATCATTTGTATCAATATCAGAAGGTGCCTCTATGTTTCCACCAACAACAAATGTTTGAGCAAGAGGGTCATAAAATTCTGTAGTTATAGTATCAATATTTACTGTATCAACACTAAATCCTATATTTGTACTTAGATTTATGGTATTAACAGTATTTGCTGTAGTTACCTCATTTTGCCATCTTTCAACAGTTCCATTTGATACATAATTAATTTCAGCAAATGAAACATCATTACTACCTGGTAAACCAGGATCATTATTCTTATCAGATGATAATTTAAATGTCTTAGTTCCAGTCTCTATCTTGACATTTGGTCCTGGTGGTTTTGCATTTGGATCTTTTAAGAAGAATGTACCTAAAACATCACCTTGTGAATCTGATATCAATCTTACTTCTTTTACATAAGCAACCGCACCACTTGTCTTTCCAACAAGTTTCATGTTCTTTTTAATGAATCCAAAGTAACTTCCCTGTGCCTCCTCTGCCATCGCCTCAGTGTCTACATTTAACACAGATGATGTCTGACTATAGATTAATGGTAATGCCTCTGCTGTGCCTCCTGCAGGTGTCTTTGAATAAGGATTTGAAATATACGTGGTTCTAGGATCATCAAACTTACCTCTCTTATGATTAGGTTGAGCAAGTCTGAATCTAACTCTAGTTTTATTACCAATAGATCCAACTACTGTTTCACCAATCTGGAACACACCATCTGATCCATCAGCACCCTCTGAATTTTTTATTTCAATTAATTTTGGCACTAAATCAACACCCTTCTTATTATCTAAGAAATGGTAATAACGTGTTTTTGGTTTTAGGTTAGATGCTACAAATTCAGTATTTCTTGATCTCATATATGAATCAACATCAGATGAAATTAAGACATTTCTAATTGATACATCTGTGGTTGTAAAGGATGCTCTATCTGTTTCGTTTACATTGAAATCTCTTGTTCTTCCCTGCCTCACATTTGTTCTTGTTGATGATGTTCCTGCTCTAGAACTATCTGGAACTCTTCTAGTTGAATTTCTAAAGTTAACATCAGTAAAATTGAACTGACTTAAATCGATATTTTGATCTAAATTAACCTCATTATTACGAGTTGTTGTTATATTCTTATCTTCTAATTGAACAGTTCTTGTCCAAATATCATTAGTAGGATCTAGAACCATATTACCAGTATAAACAACAACATGGAATGGATTAACATTTTCAACTGTGGTTGCAAATGTTTGTTCTAACCAACCTACCTCATCATATTTTAAAGTAACTGCTCTTCCTGTTTTTTGTAAATTTGAATCAATTAATGGGAAGTTACCAGAATTATTATTTAAATCTTGTGGTGCTAAATCTAATTTGATAGCATTTCTAGATCTAATAGGCACTAATTCATTATTATTTGGATTGATCTCCGCAGAAGTAAATGTTTTATTCATAAACTTGGTTGAAGAAAAATCATCAACAAAGAAACCTGATTTAAATCTGTTTCTTCCTTCTGAATCTTGTATTTGAAGAGTTTTTGTATCTAACTCAAGTAAAGTAAGAGATGTAGTAGTCTCTAATGTTTTAACTCTATTCTCTATGCTACCTATGTCTCTCATCGTATATCTACGATTATCAATCAACTTAAATACTGCATCCTGTGGATTATAAAGATAAGCAGGGTAAGATATTTGAGCAATTTCAAGTAAACCCTCATTACTTTCTGGTGGTTTAGGATATCTTGCAGAAATTCCTTTCTGAACTATAAATTCTTCCTTTGTATTTAAATACAACTTATCAATTCTAGGTAGATAATATTCGTAATCTAAAGTTGAACCTTCGTCAACTTTTAGAAAAGTCATTGTTGAAGTATCAAATGATCTTGATTGAAAATCAAAAGGTGATTTGTCAGTGCTTGTAAAATCTGCAACTCTTGGTCTAAAATCTAAAGTATCTGATGCTCTGAATGTATCATCAATACTTGGTATATCTGTTGCATATCTTTCATCATCATAACTTAATACAGTAAATAAATCTCCAGAATCATCAGCAGGAACTGTGTACTTATCAAATATAACAAGAAGAGGTTTAGTAGGTTCTGGAACTCCTTGATTTCTAACAATATTCGAGTAATCATAAAATTCTTTGTTTTGTCCTTTATCAAGTTTATATGAAGTTGTTAAATCTTTTCTAACTCCTAGTGTTATAGTTTCTATTGCAGTTTCAATATTTGACTCATCAAATGTAACTAGTTCTCCCTTGGTAAATATCGCATCATTTAAGTAAACAATTTCTAAACTATTAGGATCACCATCTGCGTTTGTAGCAACAACTCTTGCAATCGCTTCAGAATCAGAACCTATTATATTTTCACCGACCACACAATTGAGTGAAATTCCTATTGAAGCACTAAACTTTAATTTATCTAATGTGGGAGTTGCTCCATCTACTGATTCAAAAACTGCAATTAACTTAGCAACATCTGGAACATTTAAAGATATTCTCTCATCTTGAACTCTTAAACCAAAAAATTTGTTGAATAGTAATCCATCAGCAACTTCTGCTGTACCATCTCCAAGTGCTGTTGTAACTCCTGAAGTTGCATTTTTTGATTTATTTACAATTAATTTTTGACTACGATTATATGTTTTTAATTTACTCTTAATAAAGTTTTTCTGAACGGTTGTATTTACAACGATGTCAGAACCATGATTAGATAATCCTGAGATTGTTATTTGATTTCCTGCTAATGTAAATGTATCATTATCAATTTTTCCAATAGATAAATTACCAGCACCTTTAGCAAAAGCATCGGGGTAGTGAATTGAATATCTTTCTTCATCAAATGGTGCCCATGCTGCACTTGTAATGCCTGATAATTGAGATGTGTTTATGACTAAATCATTACCGGTAACTTGTTCACCAGTAAGTTGTTCGTTAATTAATATATTAGATCTATCTAAACCTAATGATGAAATATTTTGATCTGGGAGTGGTGCAACAAGACCAGTATCATTTGTACGAATTACTGGTACTCCCAAAAATGCCTTAAATATTCTTCTAGGAGTTCCTGTTGGTAATGCACCAGTAAATACATTAGTGACTCCAGTTCCAACTGCAGTTGCAAGTAGAGTAGCATTTCTACCTGTATCAGAAACAGTAGATACTGTATTAAATACTTGTTCATCATATTCAGGATTATCATATATGATTGTATCAAAGTTTTTTAAACCAAGAAAACCACCATCTGTAGCGTTAGTTACAGATGCAATACCTGAACTATTTAATATTATATCGGTAACATTATTAGGTAGAGGTGCTTTTTGAAGAACAGTTCTACCAAAAAAAGTTGGAAAATCTGTTACACCTGCCTGTCTGACAGATTTAATGTCGTTTATACCAAATGTGATAACAGTTCCAACACCCACTGGAAAATCAACACCATTAACTTCTAATTGTTCACCTCTTATAAATTTACCTGATGTTTGAGTTAGTTTCAATGTACTAAAGGTAGTGGGTGCTTCTGCAGAAAATCCAACAGCACCACTACTTTTACCAACAATAAATGATGATACTGGAATATCATTGGGAGTAATATCTCTATTTAAAATTAAATCTGTTCTTGTTTGAATATCATATAAATGTAAATCCCATTTAGTTGTATCATTTTCATATGCAGCATCTTTTAAATTAAATCCATATGCTCTTGCACTACCAATATTTGTATTTGCTGCTTGTTGTGTGTTTGCTTTATAAAGTTCTACAATCTCACCATTTTTTGGAACTCCAACTACATCAAAAACTGTCAATGTGTTTGGTGCTTTGAATGGCACAGTAACATTTTTTATTTCCTCAGTGTCTCTTGGTTTTTCAACATCAACTATCGATGTATGAGGTTTATCTACCTGATATCCTCTGACATATGCTCTCCCTGATGATAATTTAATTACTGCTAGATCATCAGATGGAGTATTTCCTTGATCTGTTTTTTGATCATCAAAGAAAATACCATTACTACCTAATTTATCATTTAATGAATTATGTAATGATGGAATGAATGCTTTTGTGGTATAATTTCCTGACTCATCATATGTTCTTTCTGCAATGTAATCTTTTATTAAGTTATATCTTGTTTTTGTTTGTATTTTCTTTAATTTACCGCCATCAACACGAAGTAATTCTACAAAATCAGTATCATCTAAATCTGTAATTAATTTTTTAGTAAGTGTTAATGTAATTTTTAATCTATCAGCACCAGGTGCGGCAAAATTAGTAAATCCTTTAGCATTATCGTATAATGATGGATCATCTTTTGCACCTACAAAAGATTCAGTAATCTTTAATCCTACTCTGTAAGTAGGAGTATTAGTGTAATAATCTAATATTATTGTTTGCTGTGATACGTTTACAAAATAACCTCTTATGAAATAAACACCCTTTCCTATTGAAGCAGCAGATCCAATAGAAGTTGCATTCTCATTTATTAAACCCGCAAAATCAGTATTTGCTTGAATCGTAGTATTACCATAAGTTATATTTTCATCACATGAAAGTGCTTCTCCATCTATAAATGAACTTGTTTCAAAATTATCATCACCATCAATATACTTTACAAAAATAGTTATATCATCTACGGGATCAGTTGAAGGAAGTGCTACCTTTTCAACTGTTGCACTTATATTAGATATTTTACCTGTTATTGTCTTTCCTATTAGATTGTTAATATAAATTGAAATATCTATTCCAAAGTTTGTTGGATTTAACTTAACTGCATGATACCTACTATCGTAAACTAAATTACCAGGTATGACAACTGATCCATTTTTAAATAAATGACTACCAAAATCCTCAAGTTGATTTTGTAATATTGATTGTGAAGTTGTTAACTCTCTTGCCTGAACTGGAAATCCTGGATTAAATAATACCTTATAAAAATTATTATCTGAATCGAAGTCATCGAAGTATGGACTTACATTTAAGTTTGATTTTTGTGCCATTTGTTTTAGAATTCCAGAATGATTTTAACGTCTTCTTTTTGCCTTGCGTCCCTTGTTACTAAGGCACGATTATCAATATAAATTATATCGCCTGTCTGTTTATTTATCTCAGGATTTGCAAGTCCATCTGTAAAGGTAACACCTAAACCTACGACTTTATTATTTAATGTGACAGTGCTTCCACTAAATGCCGATACTCCGACTCCAAGTGGATCAATATTTCCACCACCCTGAGTAAAATCAGATATGAGACTAGCAGAACTTACACCAACATAATCTTGTTGATCATTTTTATTACCAAAGTATAGGGATCTATCTCTAGAATATTTAAGAACTTGTGTGGATGTGTTATATGATGTAACATACCCTTTTGCATTTCCCTGAGTAATTATGTCGCCTACAGAGGGTGAAGTTGTAGGATTAGATACTAATTTGACACTAAACGCTGATGAAAAATTAATACCTGTAAATGTTGAAGTATTTGAGAATTGTTCAGGATTTTTTAAAATACCAACTTGAGAAAATTTAGTTGTTGTTGGAAAATCTGGCGATGAATCGTCAAATCTTGTATATATTAATATTTTATCAGTTCCTAATTCACTATACAAATCAAAACCATGACCTCTGGATGGAGGGATAATAGGAATTAGTTTCGCTCTATCAACTTCAGTAATGTTTGTTTTAGTTTGTATAGGTCCCAGATCGACTATTCCGTAAGTATAACCTTGACCTCCTCTAGTAACAGTTGTTTTGGTAATTTTTCCATTTGAGTCTACAGTAACTGAAACTTCTCCCCCAGTTCCATCACCGAGTATATCAAGAGTTGTTTCACCTTCTTGATATGAACTACTTACTGAACTACCACTATTTTCTATATAAACTTTTTTTATTTGATTATTATTAATTCTTGAATCTCCTGCTTCCCTAATCGTTTGTATTTGATTATCTGTTGAAGTTGGCCAGTCATTTGGTAATGAAATAAATTCAGTTGAATCAAATTTAATAATATCACTTGGAGAAATAGTGTAAAGGTATTTCCATACATATCCATCTCCACTCGTTCCTGCTGCTGATGGTTCAGTATCAGTAAATGTAGGTTCATCTAATGAATTACCTCCCTTTGCTGTATCACTACCAGGTATACCGGAAGATCCATTATCAATACAGATATAAACTCTTAAGTCACTATTAACAACATAATAATTTGAATTGTATAAAGATGAACTTTGTGAATTAGGGGATTGATTTAATACACTGTAGTCATGCCTATACATGTCATATCTTGTATTTGATACCCATGTATTTTTTTTAACTACTCTCCTAACGTTTGCACCTGATATTTTTTTACCAAATAATGTGGTATCGCGATAATGTGATCTATATTGAAAATTATCTATTGGATTAAGTGGCCAATTAGCGGTTGTTGTTCTACCAAAACCTGGTGAAACACTAGTTGGATTTGATAATCCTAAGAACACATAATAAGAGTTTGATGAGTCTAATAATGAATCAACAAAATTATTTGCATTAAATATTCTAAATTGATCTGTAACTACGGCTGGCATATTTATAGTTTTTTATATATTTATAACAGTTTATGGAGTTTTAGGTAAAGCACCAGTTTTTCTGAGAGTATAATCTCCACCCGACCTTTGAATTGATGGGAAAGTTGATAAACCTGAATCTACAGTTAATCCTGTAATACCTATTGATATAGGTGTGGAGCTTCTATTTATTGATGATAATTTCCCGAATGAAAATTCACCAAGCACATCACCGGTAACTCCTATACCTGGTATTGTACTGTTTGATTCTATATTGCAAATAATAGAACCTGCTGCACCTGAGTTACTTATAGTGCTAACAACATATATGTTGTCTAAAAACTGTGATCCAATAGCATATGTGTGAATTCCACTTTCATTCATAGATGTAACTCCAGTACCAATTGTGGTACCCTTTATTAATATTGGTGAGTTTGAAACTAATCCATTATAATTTGCAAATCCTCCCGGTGCAGGTCTATCTAAATTAAATTCTAACGCTAATGAATTTGATTCAGAATTCATAACAGTGCTTATACCAGTTACAATTCCTGAAAAACCGGTTAACACACCGACTAAACCTGTTTGTTCAGTAATTGTTACTGGAGGTTCAACAAGAACACTTGGAGCGACAGTATATCCTAAACCAGGATTTGTTATTGCAAATCCGTCTATTACTCCATTTGTTATAGAAACTGTTGCGGTTGCAGTGGTTCCTACACCAACTCCAATACCTGTTCTTGGTGCGGTAATTGATATTGTGGGTGCAGATGTATATCCACTTCCTCCACCCACTATTGTTAATCCAGATACTGTGCCACCAGCAGATATAGTGGATGTTATTGTTGTAATACCTATTAATGGTAGTGGAGTATTAGAAATTATTCGAACATTAAATTGAGGAGAAGTTTCTGCCTCATAGTTAAAGAAATCTGCATTATCTAGAAAAACCTCAGTTGATGATGAAGTAATATCTGATATAACTTTAGCAGTAGGATATATTAGAGGTTCAATAGAGTCCCTTGTTTTTGGAATAACTCTAGAACCAATAATTTTATCAACCTTTTGTTTATATAAATGCATGGGTCTGAAATTATCTGCATCAATACCCTCACCTGTATAGAGGTTTGTTTCAAACCTATCCTTCAATGTCAATTCAATCGCAGTTCTCTCATCTTGCTGAACAGATGTGCTTATTCCATTAAATTTCATTAATTGAACATTATCACCCTCTTCAAGAGTTTTATTAATATCGGTGTTTATAATTGAGTCATCACCATTAGTTCCTTTATAAATGTATATTGCAACTTCATCATTTTGTGTTGGAGCAGTAGTGAATGTAAAGGTTGTTCCCCCATCAAATTGATAATTTATACCTGGTTTTTGGTTAACACCATTTACAAATATTAAAAGTAAATTTTGTGCAATAATATCTGATGTAGGATCTACTTGTACACTTAATAATTCACCATTGTAGAATAATGGGAATTTAACTCTTGATCCATCTTGTAAATTTTTTATTGAATCAATATAATCTAATTCACCAAATTGCCAAGAAGCAAAACTGTCTTCATATACCTCTGAAACTTCAAGTATAAAATCAGAGATGGGTCTAGGTAAGTTTTTCTCAGTTACCAAACCAACTGGTGTAAATTTATCACCCTTTTTAAATGAATATCCATTTCTTGATAATCTGAAATTCTTTACACTGAATAAAGTTGATCCAATTCCAGTATTAACTCCAGAAATATTGACATCAGCACTAATCAAAGCCCCTATTCCGGTTTCAGTTGTTGGTCCTGTCGCTAATCTTGAAACTCCCACTATTGACATATTGTCATATGATGGACTTGGTGTGAATATTTCTGGTTCCTTATAATTTGATCCTCCATTCACTAAGGTAAATATCACAGTGCCACCTGCTCCAACTGATCCGATGACAGTTGCTCCTGAACCAACGTTTGCACCCACGTTTACTGTTATTGAGTTTGTATTGAAAGATGTGATACTTAGAGTTGCTCCTGCAGCAGGATCTGTTGCTCTTGGATATGCATGATTTGTAGCAAAATTATCTTTAGAACATGTAAATGAAATTGAACCTGTTGCTATAGTAACTGTATTACTTCCTGTTAAACCATGTCCATTAATGAATAAAACAAGATCTCCAGTTACCGGATCATAAGTTGCATCTGATGGAGTGAATTTTGTCCCTGTATTTGCTTCTACAGAATCAGTTACTGCACTAGCAAATACATGTTTATAACCAGGATCAAACACTGTTAATGCAATACCTGCAATTCCAGTTACTGTCTTACCTGTATCTAAAGTTCCAAGTGTGTAACCTGATCCAAATGTTAAATCACCAAACCAGTTTCTAACAATTCCACCAGTATGATAAGTATGAGGAATCGTGCTAGTTCCAACTTGAGTTGTAAACGTTTTATCTGATGTTATACCAACTACGGAGAACTTATCACCTATTGATCCATCAGGGAAGATGGTGGTTGTCACACCTGCGTGAGGAGCAGCACATTTAAATTCTAATCCAGACAATAATACTTCATCAGTATAACCGATCCTTAGATCATGTTTATTGACTGTTGTAATATCCAAAAGACCTGTTGTATTATCATAAGATGCAGTCACAATACCATTTTGAACACCACTGTAAGCAACACCCACAATCGTACTGATTGTACCTGCCAAAGTAGTCTGAGGTTTTACATTTGTTCCAACTAATGGTGCGTAACCTAAACCACCCGTGGATCCAAGTGAAACAATCACCCCTCCTCTAGGTAAATCATTTTGATTAACATCTGTTTCATCAATTAGAATGCCTCCATCCGCAATTGTTGTGATACCTGAGAATCTTACAGTAGTAGCAGTTCCAGTATCACTAATGACAAAATTTCCACTTGAATTATTAGTGGTGGTAGGTCTTTGGAATATATTATTAACAAATAGAATACCATTTCCACCTGTTGATCCTATACCAGATGTGGCAATACCACCTGTGGTTAAACTGAATGTCTGCCCAATTCCTGTAAATTGATTTGAAATATTATCATATAAAATATTGGTATCATAATTGTTTCTTAAATATACTCTTCCTTCAAAATCTGACCTTGCAGGAGGTAAATTAGATGAGTCAAGATCTATCGAACTATTACCTCTAGGTGCTTCAGTAAAGTGTATTTCTTTACCAACAATATTGTATGATCCTTTAAATAACGTTGCGTTAGTCAAATCATTATGATTTGTAGCAGAACTTCCTACATACCCTCTTTGACCTTGAACTAATGGTATAGTTCCCGTTCCACCCACTGGACCTACATTAGTAGTACCAAGACCAACATTTGTAATTCTAATAAATTCATCATTTATTTTTAATATATTTTCTATATTAATATCTGATATTCCACTTAAACTGAATATAGTAGAGGCAGTTCCAATTGATCCTCCATTACCAGACACTTGATAAACTAAATTTGTTTGTGCGATTGGATGTTGAACTAAACCATCAATTGTTATAACCGCCTTTGTAAGACCTTTTGCCATTTCAAATTGATGTTCATTTCCTTCGCCGACATCCATAAATGTAACCGCAGTTCCAGTTCTAGTTGTGGATATTGAAAATACATTATCATTTTCTCTTATGGCAAACACTGTTTGTGGTAATTCATGAACATCTCCAGCAGATGATTTGTATAACATAGGTGTTGATCCAATCCCTATGAAGGATGCTTGTGGAGTGTAAACTAATTCTTCTTGTGTTCTAAAGAAATGATCATTTATTGAGAACTTACCAGTCCCTAAATTAACAATTGATGTATTTGATGGATCAAATGTTTTTGCAAATATAGGAGTATCATTACTTGTTAATTCAAAATTTCTTCTATTAATTCTATCACCATTTAACGAATTATAAAATTTGATATTTGATGTTTGAGTTAACTTTCCAAATACTTTAGGTTCTGGATTATTAACTGATCCGAATCGTGATTTCTCATCACTATCAGCGTAGAATACTTCATTTAAAGATCTAACAGTGGTAATACCTGATGCATTATCAGGAATAAATTCCAAAACAAAATCATCACTCACAAATCTAGCGTTAAATGTTCCAATACCAATAGTGCTACCAATGGATAAAAATTCACTTTGATTTGTAAATATCTCAAAATCTTTATGAATTACGTATACTTGGTGTAATGCTTCAGATGTGGCAGTTCCAACGTGGACAGTTGCTTTTAAACTAGAAAACAAATTCTTGTTAAGAGTTGCTATTGTGCTTATTCCTATTTGCTCATCAAATTTACTTTCAACTAGTTGTGTTCTCTCACTACCATCTTGTTGACCAGATGCTGTAAATCTATATGTTCCTATTCCTGCTGGAGTAGATCCAAATCCAACAACGCTTGATTTAACTCTTATTGGGTTTGGTTCTTTATTAGTAATCTCAAAAGATAAAATACCACCTGAAAGTGAAGTGCCGAATGAACCAATGAAGTTTGAACTTTGTGTTCCTTGATTGGTATCAAAGAATGCTTGAGACATAAACGTATCTCTTCCATCATAACCAAGTAATGTTTCAACATAATTCATCTCATTTGTCACAAGATCAGTCACTTGTGAGTTGATGTAGAAACTATTAATTTTATCAGTTACTGTTGATATGGATACAATTGATGATGTAATTCCTGAGGAATCAGTTGTGCTTCCCACACCAACTACTGATCCAGTTATGCTTGCAAATCCAAACGTGCTTGATCCTGTGCCAGTGACTGTAGAATTGAATTTAGATTCGATTATCTTTATATCATAGTCAACGTCAAACTTAAATAAATCTATCGGAGTAAATCTTAAAAAATCTTTTGCAGACTCATTTACTAGTTCAAATTTTGTAAAGTCTGCGTTTTCAGTATCTAATTTATTTTTCTCTAAAAGATATACACCAGTATCATTATTTAAAAGTATTAATTCTGCTATTTGCTTTTGAGTATTTCTTAAATCTTTGGTTTGTAATAAAATTCTATTTAAACCATCAACAGGTTGAGTTTGTAATAAATCTAAGAATAAATTAGGATCACTTTCTAAATTAGAATATCTAGAACTAATATCATCTATGTTTAATACATTATTTGTTTTTGCTTGAATAAAATCAGTTAAACTTACATTTTGTAATTGAATAAATTTTGAAGTCGAAGGATTTATATCTAAGTCAGTGGCACCAGTACCAACAAAAATATCTCTTGCATTATCAAAATTATATAAAGTATCAACTCTTGTTTTTTCAACAAATGTTGGTAAAATATCCAAAAATATTGAAATATTCGCCTGTCCTCCTATTGGAAATGCACTTGATGCTGATGTAATTCCTGTGTCTGAGAAATTTTTGAATCCTGCAGTATGAACTAAATTATTTACGGGACTCTTTAAATCATTCCATGTTATTGGACTTTGTATGGTGTATGAAAGGTTTTGATAATAATCATTATTTGGTATAACTTGAATGTCATCATTTAATTTTCCAGTATTTGTTTCCCATCCTAAATCTTTTATTAAAGAATAATTTACATTAAACTGCCCTTCATTTTTAAATATATTCTCAATTTTTCCTTTATTTCTTGAAATAATCCCAGTGATAAGATCACCTTTTTTAAATTCATATAATCCTATTAATTTTACGAAATTTTCTCCTGTATCAACAACAGTTAAATCTCTTTCAATATCATCAATGCTAATTTTTTCACCAATAGTGAAACCCTCTTCTACTAAATTTAATCTAAATGAAGGGTATACATTTGAATTAATAATACTTCCAAAAGAAGATACAGATGTAACTGCAACCCCAGTATTTGTAGTGTATTGTGATACATCTATCGTCACCTTATCTAAGGTACCACTATCATCATAATTTGATACTCTTAAAAGTTTATATCCGTAATCAGATGAATTAAATCCAGATCCAGCGGTTCCTACTTTCTGTAGTCCCTCTATGAAAACAGAATCACCTATAGCAAAAGGTTTTGGATTATATCCTAACGCTGGAGTAGTTATAAAAATATTAAAATTAGATGTTCCTGCGATAGAACCAACACTTTGTATACTAACTCCATTTGTATTGTTTGTTGCGATAAGTGCAACATTTCCTACAGTTATACCTGTGGGAGACTGATCTATTTCAACTTCACCTATTGATGATCCTGATAAAATTGCATTCAAAGCACTATCAGGAAAAGTAGTTCCTGCATCGGTGTCAACAACAACTAAATCAGGTGCGTTCAGATAATTACCACCACCACGAACGATCTCAACACTTGAAATCCTTTTAGATCCTCTAAGTTGAACAAACGAAGGAATTAATGCTTCTGGTTGTAGTGTAGGATCAGAAGAATATTCAAATCCCTCATTAATAATTCTTGTTTTTCTAATATTACCAATACTTTTTGATTTAGTAAGGACATTTACATCATCCGCAGTTGTCGATCCAACACTTACAAAAGATGGTAATTTTCTATAGTTTGATCCACCACTTACAATATTAATTGATTCTATCGCTCCGGTGACAATACCAGAGGTTGTGCTGTAAGATAATTCATCACATTCCAATGAAGTATACAATGATCTTTGTGGTTCTTTTATACTGTCAAATGTAAAGGTGCTTACGCCAACATTAGAAATTTTAAAACTACCATTCAAATTATTATCTACAAATTCTATCTCAGAATAATTTTTAACTGAATTATCAGCAGTTATTGCTATACCCAATCTTTCAAGGTTATAATATAATTTATCAGGTACACTATTACCAAATCCTATTACATATCTTGACCCTGTTAAACCCTCAGTAATTATGCCTACCGGTATGTTAAAACCTGTGCTTGACCCAGTTGAAACAAATTCATTTTTAAATTCTTTATCATAATATAATTTAAATTTAAATCCGATTAATGATGTATCTGATGTATCAAATACTAAATTATTATTCTTTTCAACTACTATTGGAGGATTAATTTTAGTGAATGTATGTGTGGCATTAGTAGTATTTACTGATACAATCCCTACTGCTATTGGAGGATTTATAGTTGCATTTTCAAATGAATCACAAAGTTTAAATCTATTATCATCAATTACACTAACAAAATAATTACTGTTACCTATACCTATGTGTGAAGTTGTCGCAAAATGTTTGACTTTTTGACCTGTAGATAAGTTGTGGTTTTCTAATGTAATAGTGCTTGCGCCCGTTTGAACACCAACTGTTGTTATACCGGATGTTTGACATTGTATTGGATCAACATTTATATAACCCTCTGATGAATCTCTTCTAACACGCACAATAGATGAAGTTCCAATACCCACGGAGTGATTAGATTTAATTGTTAGAGAAATTGGATCACTGTCTCTCAGTTGATGAAAACTTGACCCTAAAGATACTGTATTTTTTACATTTTTTACATTAACCTTTTGCTGTACAAAATCAGATTCAAAGAAATACCTATCATCATCTCCTCCTCCACCTATGATACTTCTAAAGAATACTTCAGAATATTCTTTGTTATCTGTGAGGGTAGGATCTGTTCCAATACCAGTTTTAATTCCTATTAAATTTCTACTTTTCCTAACTGCAAAAACAGTTGAAGGCATGGCAGTTATTGTACTTGATGCAAGAGTTGATATTCCTATTGAGTTTGCACCAGTAGCATTAGTTAATTTTAATTTTTGATTCGTTACGAAAGGATGATTTTCTAGGTAAATCGCTTGATTAGGTATAACACGAGTCGTCCTAGTATTTCCAAATGAGAATGACTTTGTAATAGATCCACCAGCGGTATTTCCAAATCCTACTGCTTTGGTAGGATTAAAAAATATCTTCTGATTTACTCTTGAATTAATATTACTTACAGATTTTTGTATAGTAAAGGAATCTGGGATTACATATAAAGGTGTGGATACTGAATGAGATAATCCAACTAGTCCCCTTTCAACAGTTAGTATATTAGGTTCATCATATAAATTCAATATTGTCATTATCTCCGTACCTATGCCTATTTTATTTCCAACTTTTAGACTTGAAGGAATATTTGAGATATAAATTTCAGTTGTCGCAGAACCCGCTGTAACAGTTGAAATAGTAGAGGAAGTTAAAGATGAAACACCTATATTGTAAGATCCATTAATGTTCGAGAATGATGATGAAAGACCCGATATGGTAACTAAATCATTATTTCTTAGATTATGATTATTAACTGGGGTAATTCTTAAATTATCATTATCCTCTTTAGATATAACTGAATCATCGTACTTTAAAGTATCAGATTTTATACTTGAAATAAATTCACCTTTAATTGATGATACTTTTGCAATAAGACCATCACCACCAGTGCCAGTATTATTGAAGTTTAGAACATCACCAATCTTCTGATTGCTTCCACTTTGAAGAATTTGCAATTCATTAACTGAACCAGACTCTACTGTTTGAATTTCTATTTTTTGAGTTGTGATTTCATTTGCCTCAGTAATAAAATCATTTCCAGCGGTGCTATCAGATACATTGTAAGGGAGTGTATTTCTTCTTAAAGAAGAATTAAAGAAATCAAATGATTGATCTAATTTAAAATTGTCATCAATTACTTTTGATCTAAATTTATCTCCTATAAAATATGGGAATGTCGGTATGTTAGAAGAATTAATAGTTGCATGATAAGCATACGTTCCGTTAGGGTAATCATCGTTAATTTCAAATCGACCATTAAATTCATCTAAATCTCCACTATCTTTAAAAACATGATCTTCTATAAAAAATCCGTCAGGGAAATCAGATGGTCTGTTAATAACAGAACTAGTATCTACTTCATATCCACTGACCAATAATTTTGTATCTGTTGTTTTTTTCTCAGGATCTACAAATCCAAAAGGTCCGTAAATTGGATTACCATCATATGCCCACCCAATTATATTTGATACTGTTGCTCCACTATCATTAAAAGGTATCGTGGAATATCCACATACGACATTTTGTAGTATATCACCATTTTCCTCCAATCTACTAAATGAGTTTCCATATTTTAAATTGTTATTAACATTTAAAACTCTAACATTAGCACTAATAACACCACCAACACCTGAAGGTGTCACACGAACTGATGTTGTTGATTCAGAGTATCCAATTCCTGCAGATACAATTTCAACTGATTTAATTGATCCAGTTAAATCACCATCATTGGTTTTATTCATTATTGCCCTAAGTTTAGCACCATTACCAATGCCTAAACTATCAACCACCTCAATATTAGGTGTTGAAAAATACCCAGATCCTGTATTACCAATTGATACAGTTGATATTCCACCAGTGTTAGAGTTTATTACAACTTTTAATTCTGGAGTGACTCCGTTAGAACCATTTTTAATGGTAACAACTGGATTATTCTCAAAGTTTAATATTGTAGAACCATATCCTGTTCCTTTTTCATATAACTGCACGTCGGAAATTACTCCCTTAATCACTGGAGTAATGACAGCACTAACTTTATCACCTGATGTTAAATCAGTCGCAGTTTTCAATCCAACATATTCAACCACTGCCACTATATCTGGATATTTAAATGTTTGTGTCCCTATACCTGTTGTTTCTAAATTGACAAATTTATTTTCATTAAAGTCGGATACTGATGTTCCACCTATACCTGCATTTGATAATTTGAATGAATCATTGTCAATTTTTGAGACGATATATTGTTGATTTGGAACTGTTGATAATCCTACTATCGTAGATGCAGTACCAACTGGGTGCTCATAAACAATTTTATCACCATCTTTAAAATTATGATTTTCAAATGTTATGGTATTAAATATTGTTGATATACCTACTGGTTGCACAAATAACTTCTTATTCTCATATCCCTGACCGCCTGAGAGGACGTTTACACCTAAGATGGTATTATTCACCTCACCCACTATAATCCTTTGCTGACCTCCAGCAGTGTGTATTAAACCAACAGCATTTTCAGCACTTACTGCGCCAAATGCCTGATTCTGAGATTGGAAAAAACGAATACTTTTATCGTTTACTACACTTACAAAATACTCTTGATTTGACACAAATGTTCCAGCAGTCTGACCTATGGATATTTGATTGTTAGAATTATAAATTATCCTATCACCTGAATTTAAATTATGACGATTTTTCAATGTTAATATAGTTAAATCACCATCTGCATTTCCTACTCCAGTTTGTTTTGCTGAAGTGAATGGTGTTGCATCAAAAAATATTTCTCTAGATCTTTTTCCTACTATTGGTTCTAAAACAGCCCCTGATCCATTTCCGCCAGTCACACCGATGGAAATAACTTTATCAATATCAAAATCCTGTTTGTCTATAAAAGCATCAACTATTTTACCTCTTACTGATGCCTGAACTAATGCCTGTGTTCCTAATCCTGATGAAACCTCAATCTTAGGTGGATTAATAACATCATATCCTTCACCTCCTGATAATAAATTTACTCGATTTATAGGACCGAAATAAATTTTATCATTAGTTTTATAGTTATAAATTTCAACACCATTTATTAATTTACCGATTGTTCCTGGTATGGTTTTATCATTTGAACCATTTTTCAAATTAGTATTCAGTACAAATTTCTTTAATGATTTTTTTGGTTGTATTTTTTTCGACCTCTGCGAATATAATGTAAAAGTATGAGTTGCAGATATTATGTTACCATCAGCATCTTTAGGATAATCTAATTCCAAAGATGTTCCACTTTGAATGAATGATCTTGCAGAATATAATTTTATCAATTGGTCTGCCTTACTTACCACTTCAATAAAATATGATCCCGTATCAATTCCTGCGTTTACTGCATCTTTATTAAAAGTATCACCACTTGATTCATAAAAAATTCTATCTCCTGTTAAAAAATTTATATCAGTAGCAGATTGTGATATCTTTAAAGTTTTATATTTACCAGTTGTATTATTTAAATCTTGCAACCCATTTGTTGCCAAAGAAACTTGATTTAATTCAAAATTTATATCCTCTGTAAATGGAGCGAGAGGTAAATTTGAATTTTTACCAGCTGGTAATGAATTTGATGCAACATACCCATTATCTTGATCAAAGTATACATTCGATACATCTGAAGTTAAATCATACGATAATGGTACATTGTTACTTCTTGCTTTATTTAATTTTCTTCTTAAATTATATTTTGCATTAGAGTTATACCAACTACTTGCATTTAAATTATCAACAGTAACTGATAAATTGCTGTTTATCAGAGAAATGTAAGGTTGAGAATCAGATGGAGTGGGGTATATAACAACACCAGGTTTATTTCTATCTACAATCTCAACAAAATCTCCAACCTTTAGAGAAGATCTATCTATTATACTATTAAAAGAAACAACAGATGAAACAACATTATCAATTTCATAGAATGAAGATGTATTGTAAATCCATGAATTAGCAAAAACTTCTTTTCTATCTTTATCAACTGGATTTTTTACTTTAATTCCCAAGTTTTTAACACTCATCACATCTCCTTCAGAGACAATTACATTATCAGATGTTTGTTTAAATTTAGAAATGATTCCAGTAATTCTAAATTCAACCATTTTTGTTGAATCTCCATCTTCATAACCAAAATAAATTTCATCAGAATAAACGCTATCTGCTGGTAAAATTGATGATGTTATACCAGTGCATCCCAAAAATTGATTTATTGTTTTATCATCATAAGAAACTGTATTGATTCCTGATAGAATTTTTCCACTAGTGTTAAATCCAACTGTGGAGTCAACTGTTATTATTGATGATCCAATAGATATTTTTTCTGTAGATTTTGTGCTTGGTGTAATTTTAAAATTACCCTCAACCAGTGATGCGTCCGAGTAACCTATGAATAATGAAAATTTAAAATACTGTTTACCTTGTCTTGTAAATGGTTCTACTTCAGATACCGATGCCTGTGTGCGAGGATCATTTAATTTTTCAATTTTTTTAATTGTTTGACCAACTAAACCGATTGGATTTCCTGATAATACTTCTACTATGACAGTCTCTCTTCTTAAATATTCTGCTGCAGATGGTTTTAATAATAAATCTTCTAAATTGATTATTTTTGGATCAACACCATAAAGTACACGAAATAAAATTTTAATTGCATCATTAGTTCCTTTAGTTTCATAAAAAGATTTAATTTCTTTAAGGAAGTTACCTGCATTTAAATTTTTATCAAAATTTAAATTTTCAAAACCTGGTGCAAACGTGTATTTAAATTTATTATAAAACTCTTTTAAGAATAAAGAACTTAAATTTTGAATTGATGATCCTGCAGTATGGACACCTGTATTAGATGTAGTAAATATTAACTCTTCTTGATTGAGATCTTGATGATAACTTGTAATTCCACTAAAACCACGAGTAAGTCCAGTAAAAGTATTAGTGGTTAATCCAGTATATGTAATAATTTCATCATCAATTTTTAAAAGACCATATTGATTAGGAAATCCCTTTGTGCTTGAAACTGTTACTATGCCCACATCTTGTGTGCCGATACCCACTGATAAAGTGGCATTGTCTGTAATTATTTCAGGAGTTAAATTATCTAAATCTAGGTATTGATCTAAGTTTTCAGCAATATCTACTACACCACTCTTAAATTCCTGCGAAATATAATATTGTTTTAGAAAATCAACAGTCGTTGGACTCTCATCCAAAATAAAATTTGGAAGTTGAGAAGATATAACATCTTGTATTTTTACTCTCGATTCAATACCTGTTTGTATCATATTATTCTCTTATTAATTTTCCGTTTGAATAACTTGAAGTGTAAAAATCCCTCACAAATTGTGTTCCTGATATTTCGTCACCAGATGCAATCACATCTCTTAACATATTTATGGTGCTTTTTGAAACACTTAATTGAAGATATAAGTCTCTTAATCCCACTACATCATTTGATTCTGGGAATGCTTGCACCTCAATAATATCATTTTCTTTTTCAGTGCCTATTATATTAATTGTTGTAAGTTTAACTTCTCCGTGAATATAATCAACAACACCAGCAGATTTACTTACAACTCTTATTTCTTGATTTTCAATTGGTTTGACGATAGATAAAACACCAGTTACACCATCTGAGTTTGGTATGTCAGTAAGATATACAGGTGATGATTCGCCAGCGATAAAAAATCCAGTAGATTTGATATTAAATCCATTTGGATCAATATGAAATCTATTACCAAAACATAGTTCATATTGAGCAAATTGATTTAATGATGCTTTCAAATCTCTTCTAATGATGACTTTTGTGATATTACTTGTTATTGCTGTATCAGTTTTGTCAATTACTTGTAACACTTTACTATATTTAAACCTTCCACCGAAACGATTGAAGTTAACTGATTGAGAGTATTTTGTTAGAGAGTTAATTATTTTACTTCTTAATGTATCTTCTGTTGAAACCTGAGAATAGTTATAATAAGCAGCGATGTCCAGTTCGACATAAAGTATTTTAAGATCTATAAGTTTCTGATTTATACCAGCAACACTATATTTTTTAAGTTGTGATAATATCCTTGACTTTGTAAAGTCTGAAATATATGTAGCACTTTTGGGTTTGATGCTTATCTGCACAGTTCCAAACTCTGGGGGATCAAGTTCCTCTCCACCAACAATTGAAACTGACTCCGTTTCCGGAAATATTTTTTTTATTATTGCTTCATAGTCTCTAGGAGTAACTGCTCTATTTTGTGATGAATAAATTTTAGGTGAATAATACTTGATTGAATCAATTGATTCAATATTGGAACCTCCTCTTGCTGCTTCAATTGTTGTTACAAGTGGTGTAGAGGTAACATCAATTGAATTTCCTGTAGATGTATTAATTAAGTTTCCAGAAAATGAAAAATTTTGAGCACCATTTCCTTCTTCACCATCAGATATAATATAATTAACAGTTATTATTGTACCATCATCTCCAGCAGCAGTTCCTAATTTTCTACCAAGTAAACCATCTCCAAAACGAATCTCATATTTTTCATCTTGGACTTCTTGTAGAAAGAAAACTCTTGATGTTGAATCAATTTCACTTATATCATCTGATATGAAATATTCCTTTCCTAAACCAGTCTCTCCCTCTTTTTTGACATATACATGAATTGTAGAGGTATCTATAAATGAATTATCTAATATAAATTTCTGATCCAAAGAATTGTCAAATTTAAATTGTTTTGTTAAAAAAGTTCCTTGACTGACTGTTAAATTTTCAAAATTAACAACATAATTTGGAGTTGTAATATCACCTTCATTTACAACTTGTTTTGTTATATTTTCTGATATAGAAAAAGTATATGAAGAGTCATTAATACTACCTACACAAACAAGTCCTCTTTTTAGTTCAACTGTTTCTGGTGGATTGGTTGTACCAACATTTAATTTAAAAGACACCTCTGCCTTTGCAGCAGACCTTGAACGAGGCATATACCCAATGTTTCGTGCAAGTGAAACAACGTTCTCACGGAGCGTTGCAGAGTCTAAGAAGGACTCATTAACAATCATGTTTGAATTAAACGCTGTTATGTAAGTATTGTATGCTAAAGTATCAAGTAATACAGAAAAGTTTGATCCTTCAAAGTCAAATCCATCAAAATCACTGTTTGCTCTCAGATAACTTTTAATTGAAGTTTTGATTTGATCAAAATCTAAATTTGTAAACTTTGTAGTAGGCATTTTTTATCGTGTTGCTTCGAGTATGAATGAAAATTCTTGTGTAGGGAACTCTTCACCTACAATATCAAAAATAACTGTAATTTCAAATTCATTGTCATCTGGATGAGGTTCCACCTCGACTTTGACATTATCAATTCTTCTTTCAAAATTTTTTAATGAAGTTTTAATTTGTTCTTGAATAATTGATGCAGTACCAAAGTCAACAAAATCAAATAAACTACGATATACGTCAGAACCAAATAATGGATTAAAAAATTTCTCAGTTGGAATCGTTTCAACAATATTTCTCACAGATCTTATAATTGCTCTCTCATTTTTAAGAACAGGAAGATCTTTTGTCACAGGATGTGGTTCAAAAGACAAACTAATGTCCTTAAAAGACCTTGATATCCTTGTGAGTGCCATTTTTTATACAGTTTTTATTTATTTATGACTCTTTTAACAATTCTTTTTGATCTTCTTCTTCTTGATAAAGAGGTTGACCATCATCATACATCAATTCTTTTAAAATTTTTTGATTTGAATCAGATTTTGAGGTATTTTCAGTCATTTTTGTGTTTATTTATTATCTATTTATGTCAGTTATTACATAATCTTCTGAATCAAAGTAATTTAGCACCCACCAAGCAACACTTCTTGGATTTTTATTGCCACAAGTGAAGATATCTATGGCAACACACCCTTTTTCTGGCCAAGTATGGCAACTAAGGTGACTTTCTCCTAAAGTTACGGTGCAAGTCACTCCTTGAGGGTCAAATTGATGAGTATAAGTGTTCAAAACCTGTAAATTTTCAGTTTTACAGGCATTGATACATACTTCTTCAATTTTTAATGGGTCATTTAACTTATCAAAGGATACATTATATACTTCAGCAAGTAAATGAGTGCCCATATGAGCATTTTTTACGTTTTTCATCCCAATTCTGGTTCAATATTAATGTTAACAGTGCCAGTTGCAGTGTTTCCTGCTCCAATCGCAGTATCAACTTCATTTTGATTCAACAAAATATCGGGTTTTTGCCTTTCTTTTGCCGTTTTCCAGAAATAATTCTCTTCTGAACCCAATCCATCACGGTCATGACCGTTTTCAACCTGATAATACACCGTTGAAACCTTAAAATCAGGAATCTTAGGTGTCTCAGGGGTAATACTATTGTCATAGATCCTCATTCTGTTGTTTGGATAGAGGCAAAACTGCCCATTATCAAGTTCTAAGAGGTTATGAGACTTATGTTCAGCGGGTTGTTCGCTTGTTGAGTAGTCAATTGCATCGACATCTTGATGATAATTGTCTAAAGTACAGATATAAGTACCTGTTTGAGTGCCAAAATCACGAGTATAGACCTCATAATGCATACTTCCGATGAATTGTTTCTGTACTGCAACGACTCCATAGTCCATACAGTTCCAAAACTGTAGGTTATGAAGTGTCATATCAGGATCGGGTATCTCCGGAGACGAGAGAAAAGCGGAAATTGGCAATTTATCAAACATTGCCGCATATTCTGGTAAATAAGTTTCAAAGTAAAATGCCCGACCAGGTATACTTTTCGCTGATACCCAGACTCCTTTGACAAATTCACCGTGACCATACTTATGATCAGTTAAATATTCTTTTCTTACCCATACTTCATAGGATGGTAGATTCGTAATTAAACAAGACATTATTTGTGATGATAAACTTCAACATATGAATTACATTTTGGGCACGTAAAATTAGAAAAGAAGTCGTATTCAGACTCCTCTCCATCATTTACATCCTCCATTGA
>Ga0209348_1000193_pt1 | contig 35018 bp, 50 predicted proteins | sample ETNvirenome_2_30_FD_184065 | JGI IMG/M metagenome (GOLD analysis project Ga0209348, IMG submission 184065) | Marine viral communities from the Pacific Ocean - ETNP_2_30 (SPAdes) (version 2) | ecosystem: Environmental > Aquatic > Marine > Oceanic | place: Pacific Ocean | collected 2013-06-22
GCTACAAAAGAAGGTTCTCAAGTATTTGTAATTCAAAAACACACCATTGAAAAATATAAACAAAAATGGTTGGATATAGTTACAAAATATTACGAAGAGGTTCTCCCCTCCAAAAAGAAGGCTGTGATTGAAATGGAAGGGATAGATGGGGATAATATAGACCAAAAATAGATAGGTCTATGTAGCATAAATTAAAGGATATCAACACTAACTGTGGGGTACAAATCCAAAGAAAAAAGAAAATTTCCCTATATATAGGGGTTTCCTAGTCGAAAATAAGAGTTACTCTCTACTTGTTAGTCAAAAAAAATAATTAGATAATGCCAACTGAAACACCAGAACCAAATAAACATTTAAAAGCAGGTCAAATTAATTTTAATTTGATACCTACAGATTGGGCACTGACTCCATTACAAGGTAAAAGGGCATATGTAGCTGGATGGACTACACAACCATACTCAATTGATGAAATAAAACGTGAGTTTAATGAGGGAAAGGCAACAGGAGTAGGATTAATTACAGGAGTATGGTCAAACAGTGGAGGATTGGTATGGGTAGATATTGATGGAACAGAAGCAATAAAAGATCTAGAGGAGCTTGCAGGAGCTCCTATATCAGCTGCTTTTCCACCTACCCTTACAATCTCATCAGGTAAACCGGATCGTCAGAGAATGCTCTTCAGCATTCCTGCAGCAAAATTAAAATTATTACCAGATAAAGCAACAATAAAAATAGGAGTACCATCTTTCGAAATTTTATTTAGATCTCGTCAGGGAGCAATTATGGGTAGTCATCCTGATACTGATGGATACTTTACAACTTCTCATGGTGGATTTGAATACGCCCAAAATCCTCCTGAAATGCCTGAATGGTTATATGAAGCAATAGCAAAAGCTTATCCAACTAATAAATATAAAAAGCCTGTAAAACATGGAATTGTTACGCAACAAGTCAATTTAGAATATGAGGAGGGATCAGAATATCAAAAAGAAGAATATCTAAATGAGGCAAAGATTTATTTAGATCATCTTAATCCTCAGAGGGCAGCCGATTATGACGACTGGCTTAAGGTTGGGATGAGTTTAAAACAGGTTGATGAAACATTATTAGCTGATTGGGTTGATTGGTCTAAGCAAGCAGATAATTTTGAAGATGGAGTTTGTCAAAGAAAATGGTCAACTTTCGAAGTTGTAGATGGTGGCCCTGCCCCTGAAAATCATTGTGGTCTTCATCATCTAAGAGCTATGGCTAAGGAAGATGGATATATTGATGTCGGAGGTTTTGTTGTAGAAACTGGAGATAAACTAAAAGAAAAAGCAAAAAAACTATTTAAACAAGACAATGTTGAAATGTCAATGCCTTTTGTTAATGAAGTATTAAACGAGATAATAGGACAACCCAGTATTAAAGAAAATAAAATTATTCAAGACAAAATTAACGGTAAAGGTAGACCAAAGACTCCTCCTGCATCTGAACTAGCTGAGATGGTTACAGGTATGGTTATTCAATGTGGATGGAGGTATGACCCTAAATATGATACCTTTATGTTTTATCAGAGTAGTAAAGGTACATGGAGAAGAGAGGATTACAAAGAAGAATATAAACACTTCATTCAAGATTTATTTTTAAGGGAAAGTATACCAACACCTGGTGGTTTTACATCTCATCTTTTATCTGATGTCACAAATTTAACTAAAGCATATATTACCCAACCATTTTGGAATGATGATCCTGATAAATTAGCTTTTCGTAATGGTGTTTTAGAAATGAGTACAAAAGATTTTTTACCCCACGATCAAGAAAATTATTTGACTTGGGGTTTAGATTTTGATTATGATCCTAATGCAAATTCGGGACCTATAATTCAATGGTTGAAAAAGACTCAATATAATGATGAAGAGAGAGTACAGGTACTTAGAGCATGGTTAAAAGCTTGTTTAGTAGGGAAAGGTCATGAATTACAACGATTCTTGGAGGTTATTGGTCCAGGGGGACGAGGTAAATCAACCTTTGCTAATTTATGTTGTGCTCTTATTGGCAATGGTAATTACGCTTCGACAACGCTGAATCAGCTAGAACAAAGCCGTTTTGAAATTGCATCTATAAAAGGTAAGAGACTTACATTAATTAACGACTCAGAGCGATACGGAGGCTCTGCACAGATATTTAAAGCACTTACTGGTGGGGATAATCTTAGATTCGAAGAGAAAAATAAAAATGTTGGAGAACCATTTGTATATACAGGAATGGTTATGGTTTGTGCTAATGAACCTATACAAACAACTGACAACACATCAGGTCTTACAAGAAGAAGATTAACTATTGAATTTAACAGACCTTTATGGGATAAAAATTCTGAAGCAGTAGAGATGATAAAGCTTGAAAACGGCCAAGTAAACGGCTTATGGAAGAGTTATTTACCTGGATTGGTTAATTGGGTATTAGAAATGGATACAAAAAAAATGAGAGAATATTTATTAGATACATATGAAAAAGTAGATCATCTTAGAACTGTAAGAAATTCCATATTACTTACAAGTAATAACTTAGTAGAATGGTTACAATCAGAAGTTGTTCATTCGCCAGAATCAATAGCAGCTGTAGGTAAAAAAATACCAGCAGCTAAAGATTCAAAAGAGAGATATGTAAATAGTAATTTTCATTTATATGCTAGTTACTGCACATATTGCGAAGATACTGGATCGAAACCTGTAGGACAAAAAAGATTTATTTCCCTTCTCCTTGATTGTTGTAAAAATCAACTTGGATTAAAAGAAATTACACAATTTAGTAAGAAAGGTAGACCATTTATTAGAGGTCTTGTAATTCGAAACTCTGACGAAAAATTTAAATCAGCAGATACTATATTGCCTGAACGTAAGTCACAGCAGTAGATATAAGAAAATCTAATATCATATATTATTTTTGTTAAGTAATATTAAGTACTGTAACAAAATGTAACAAGTGTAAAATATAAAGAAGATATAAAATCCTAATGACAACAGTTACAGAATCAGGCGGTCGCCAAAACATCTACTCAATCGAGCCTAGACCACAGGTTGACCCTAATTATCAAGGCTATCCTTTAGAAGCTGAAAAAGCTAACGGAAGATGGGCAATGCTTGGATTTGTAGCCTTATTAGGTGCTTATACAACAACTGGTCAGATTATTCCTGGCATTTTTTAAATTACCCTTTTTATTATCATGACTCCTGAAGCAGAGAGATTTAACGGCTGGGCAGCAATGCTTGGATTCGTAGCAGCAGTTGGTGCATATGTAACAACTGGACAAATTATTCCTGGAATTTTCTAATGAAAGAAAAAAAATTAGAACAGCAAAAAGTTGTAGCAGAGACTCTTAACGGAAGACTTGCAATGCTTGGTCTGGTTGCAGCAGCAACATCTGATTTACTCACAGGACATATGTTCTTTGGCATTTTTTAATGCATGAGTTATCACAAATAAACGAAATATCACCCTTTCAAGCAATCCTATGGTGTTTTTATCCCATAGGATTTGTTGTTTTATTTGAATTAGTTTTAAGAGCTAATGATGATGACGATGATGATGAAGGTGGTGGTGTAATGACACCTATTTATCAAGGAACCTAATGAACCATCTATTATTTACACTAATTATTGCTGCATATCTAGCAACTGATCTTAGTGCTTACATCTATGCATGAAAAAAATTTTCTATAGCCCTTACTATCCACTTATAGAGTTTGGATTCTTTGTCATTGTAGGAACAGTGGCAGGGTTATATGGTTTTTTAGAAGTATAATATAATTATTATTTGCACTTAAAAATTGCAGACTTATAAACTAAAAAATCTGCCTTTTTTTGAACAAGCAAGAGCTGCTTTAGAAAAGAAATGCAATTGCCCACATTGCACTTGTGATTGTGAACACTGCAAAAAGAAAATAGAACAAATTAAAAATGCCGGAAAATATTTTAAAAAATTAACTAAAAATTGAAAAAATTTCAAAAAAAGTTACTACACCAGAAAATATAATGATAAATTTTAAAATTTGTTTAATCGTCGTGCTCATCCCAAGGATCAGTTAAATTTTTATTCGGTGGTCCGAATGCTACATACAGTCCATATCCGGTCACTGTAAGCAACAATATAAGGATGATAACAACTAATTGACCCTCTGGTGGCAATCCACCATAATTTCCGTGTTTTATTAAAGGTTGTTTTTCCCATGTTCCAGGAAGTGTATACACGGATGGTCTAGATAGAAAAAAATTTACTATCTCCATATAAATTTAAAGATATTTATTTTACTTTATCTCTTTTATCGTATTGATCAAGCAACTAATGCTTTTCCTGCAGTTATAGCAGAATTAATATCTGTAAAATCTTCTGTTGTCCAGATAGAAGTTGATCCATCAGTTTTCTTATAACCTTTAATAATTTCTAAATGATCTACATTTCTAGTGATCATTTCTTTCCATTCAGTTTCTGACTCCGAAGACTCAGTTCTTGTGACATATGCAGCATAGTCCGCGTCGTTATTAATAAGGTTTACACTATCACCTGCAGCTTTAAAAATCGCTGCAATTTCGTCTGCTGTCTTCTCTTCCATTTTTTAAAAATTATATTTATTTAAATTATAACAGTTATCTACGCAGCTTTTAAAGCATTTACTTCTGCTGATAACTCTTGTATTGCTTTTACCATTACAGGAATAAGTTTTCCTTGTTTAGCTTCTAATTTATCTGGATTATCATCCATAACTAAATCAAGATATTCTGAACCTGTTTGTGCTTCTTGTAATTCTTGAGCAATAAAACCAGCCCTTGTTGTGCCATCTTTAGCTGGCAAACCTTCTCTAGATTGCCACTTAAATTTACGAGGTAAAAGACTATTTATAAAGTCTAAACCTACAGGTAAATCTACAATATCAGTTTTATCTCTTCTATCAGATAAAGAACTAATTGAAGTATCAGCACATCGTAAAGTTGTTATGTTGGCATCACCTAAAGTAATTTGATTCATTGAATCATCAGCACTATTTTGAGCATTATATCCAATTACTGTACAGTTAACACTTGTTTGACCAGTACTGGCTCCAGCTATGCTACCTAAACAAGTGTTTCTAAATCCTGTCGTAATTCTAGTACCAGCTTGATCGCCTATACCTGTGTTTTGATAACCTGTTGTGACGTTTTCTAGTACAAGGTATCCACAAGCTGCGTTTTTATAACCCTCTGTATTAGAATCTAAAGAACTTCTTCCTATAGCTGTATTATTATCGCCAGTTGTGGATGCAGACAACGCTCCATAACCAACAGCAGTGTTGTTGTCGGCTGTGGAAGTAGCATCTAAAGCTAAAGAACCCACCGCTACGTTGTTTACTCCAGTTGTGTTTGTTACTAATGCGTCATGGCCGATTGCCGTATTATTATTTCCAGTATTGTTAGTCAAAGCAGCTTGACCGACAGCAGTGTTTTGTTGACCTGTAGTAACAAGTTTTAAAGCTTTTCTACCGACAGCAGTGTTTCTAATACCTGTAGTATTGGAAAGTAACGCTTCAAAGCCTACAGCAGTACAAGAACTAGCAGTTGTATTAGCATCTAAAGCACTCTTACCTACAGCTACGTTCTGAAAGCCTGTAGTATTGCTTTCTAAAGCATAATGACCTACTGCAGTATTATCATCCGCATTGTTATGAAATAAAGTCTGCATACCAAGAGCAACATTTTGAGTTCCCGTGGTATTAAGTGCCATAGAATTATGGCCCAAAGATGTGTTAGCTGCACCAGTTGTGTTTGCACCTAAGGAACCATAACCAACAGCAGTGCAGTTATTAGCAGTTGTATTTGCATCTAATGCTTGAGTACCTACAGCGGTACAATCAGCTCCGGTTGTGTTACTTTCCAATGCTCCTGCACCTACCGCAGTGCAATTGTTAGCAGTGGTATTGCTCATTAGAGCTCTTCTTCCTAAAGCAGAATTGTCAACCCCAGATGTGTTTAATGCTAAAGCACTTGCACCGACTGATGTATTGTTATTACCAGTATTTCCTTCAAGGGAATTATATCCAACAGCAGTATTGTCATCACCTGTTTGGTTGTCCTCTAAAGCTAATCTTCCTATAGCTGTGTTTCTCTCTCCAGAAGTATTACTAATAAGTGCCTTGAAACCAACAGCAGTAATGTTACTTGATGTAGTTGATTCAGCAGCTTTATATCCTATAGCTACGTTACTATTACCAGTTAGATTTTCTTCTAACGCATAAGCACCAACTGATACGTTTTGATAACCTGTTGTTGTTTTTTGAGATGAATCATAACCTACAGCAGTATTTTCTCCACCTGTTGTAGCTGCTTCTAAAGCAGAATGTCCGATAGCCGTATTAACTCCAGCAGTAGTACAAGAATCTAAAGCTTGCTTACCAACACAAGTGTTTCCATCTCCTGTAGTAATTGACAATCCAGCATTATATCCAACTGCTGTGTTGCCAGTTGCGGTTGTGTTATCTTGTAATGCTTGATAACCTAAAGCAGTGTTATGATCTCCTGATGTGTTTGCGGATAAAGAATTTCTACCAACAGTAGTATTATTATTTCCAGTTGTGTTTGCACCTAAAGCTGTTTGACCAACGGCAGTGTTATTAGCACCAGTGGTATTTGCATCTAAAGCTGTTTGACCAACGGCAGTGTTATTATATCCAGTGGTGTTTGCACTTAAAGCACTAGTGCCCACAGCAGTATTATTACTGGCTGTTGTATTAGCATCTAATGCATTTTTACCCATAGCAATGTTGTCACTGCCAGTTGTATTTACGTTTAATGCAAATCTTCCAAAAGCAGTGTTATCAGAACCAGAAGTATTAGCCTCTAAAGCACTATAACCAACAGCAGTATTATTAGAAGCTGTATTGTTATGAAGTGCTGTGTAACCTACAGCAGTATTTCCATCACCAGTAACATTATGGTAACTAGCGGAAAGACCTAAAGCAGTGTTATATTGTCCACCATTATTTTTATACATTGCCTGAGAACCAACGGCTGTCAAACTGCCTTGTGTATCTTCTGTAAAAAGTGTGTTATATCCAATAGCTATATTTTGATCTGCGGTTGTATTTGATTGAAGAGCAGAATTTCCTATCGCTACATTATTATCTCCGCCTGTACTTGCTGTTAAAGCGTGTTTACCTACTGCGGTATTACCATCACCATCAGTATTAGCGTCTAAAGCATTAGAACCTACGGCTACGTTGTTGGTTCCAGTTGTATTTGAATATAGTGTGAGCCTTCCACAAGCTGTATTATGGGCACCAGTTGTGTTTAATCCCAAAGCACTTGTGCCTACAGCAACATTATCGACTGCCGTTGTATTAGATCCGAGTGCGTTAAAACCTACAGCAACTAAGTCTTGACCCGTAGTGTTAGCATCTAAACAAACTGAACCAACAGCTACATTCGAATGTCCAGTTGTGTTTGCAAGTAAAGCACTTTTACCAATAGCTGTGTTACCTGGTCCTGTAGTGGTTGCATTTAAAGCAAAATAACCAACTGCTGTATTGTTAGAAGCTGTAGTGTTATCCCCTAAAGCTGCTCTACCTAATGCAGTATTATCTGCACCTGTAGAATTTGCACTTAAAGATGCGTGTCCAACAGCAGTATTATCTGCACCCGTTGTGTTTGTAGTTAAAGAATTATATCCAACTGCTGTATTATTACTTGCTGTGGTATTAGCGTCTAAAGCTAAAGAACCAACAGCAACATTATTAGATCCAGAAGTGTTTGCATTTAAGGCACTATATCCTACTCCTGTATTGTTACTAGCAGTATTATTTGTTAAAGAATTAGATCCTACAGCTACGTTTTGACTTGTATTTGCAACAGCATCTAAAGCAGAAGTACCAATAGCTACGTTATGCGCTCCAGTTGCATTTCCAAAACCAGCATTATAACCAAGACCTACATTACTATGACCTGTTGTATTTGAATTTAAAGCATTAAAACCTACAGCTGTATTTACAGTTCCACTTGTTAAATCCTGTAAGGCTTGATAACCAATACCTGTGTTATTTCCTCCTGATACAGAGCTATCATTTACTGCTCTTGTACCGAGTGCTGTGTTCGTAGCAACAGAGTTAGTACCTCTACCAACAGTAATTGAGTTAAAAGTTGCATCTGTAGTGCTAGTCAGGTCTCCGGTTACATCAAGTCCTGCTCCTATATCCATGTGCTGAGCAATAGTAACAGTACCAGTTGAATTTATAGTTAGCCTATTAGTATTGTTAGTTACATCTTTAATATTAAAATCACCGTTACCATTTTTTATTTGATAATCACTGTCACTATTACTATCAGTAAGATTTATTATTGGAGTTGCACTGGTTATAGTCAGATCACCAGTTGTTGTTATATTGCCCGTAACGTCGATACCATCCCCAAAATCTGTATTACCTCCAATAGTGACTACACCACTAGAATTTATCTGTAATCTATCAGCATTATTTGTGGCATCATAAACTTTAAAAGTTCCATTATTATTAAAAACTAAATAATCATCATCATTATTAGTATCAGTTAAATGTAATTTTGCTTCAACACCTTGAATTATTACATCGCCACCTGAAACAGTTATGTCCCCTGTAGTAGTTATATTCTGCGATCCAAAGTCAGGAGAGATCTTCGTTCCAGCTATCGCTGCACTTGAATCCACAGAAGCATTAACAACCGCATTGCTTGCTAATTTGGCAGCGGTTACTGCATCATCAGCTAAATCTGCTGTTCCTATACTTAAATCTACTGGGTCTAATAATTGAGCTTTAGTCTGAGACATTTATAATTCAAGTCTTTAATTATTAACTCAATTTTACGATGACTTTATTTACGGAATCTTACTGTTTCAATCATTGGTTTACCTAGTTGCTGCTCATATTTCCTTTCCATTTCAAAGTCATCTACGTTTGTTCCAGCTTGGCTATATTTATTCATTCCTTTGACAAATCCTGATAAAAAAGTCTTACCTCCTCCATTTGCCATCACAGTTGGAAAATCATTATCTATAAACATTTATTTACCCATCCTATTTAAAAATTCATCAACTCTGTCACCAACTGGTGTCTCCTGAGAAATAGCATTCATAGGATTAGTTTTTTCAGCTGCCATCTTATTAGCCTCAAAATAAGGAGCACTAACCATATTTCCCTGATTCATAGTCTCTTGCTGTTTTAATTTCGGATCTGACATGAGAGAACTCTGATCAAATCCAGCCTGCATTGGATATCCTGGCATTTACTTTATAGAAACTGATATACCTATATTATCACTGACAAAACTATGAGACTAAGTAGTTGAATGTATACAAAAATTAAACAGTCATCTACCTAATCCGAAATCTTTGTATTACTTTTTTATATCTATTACTCTAAAAAACAGGTAGGGTTAGTGCAAATATTTGTACTTTACTTTTAAAATCAATTGATATGATTGATATTTACTATGAACACCCAAGTTCATAAAAAATAAGGGTAGTTTACTTAACTGTATGTATGCGGAGGTTAGGTGAGTGATTGTATATTTTATTGAACAGTCTTCAACCTAACCTCATCTTCTATAAAAGTAATATAAATAGTAAATTTTTTTTGGTATTTGGGTGTTCAACGATTGCCATTGGTATAAAAGGGATATATGCTTCTAAGTACACCTATCCCCTACTTTGCATGAAAAATCATGATGCTTTCTTATATAAGAATTTGACCGCATATGATCAAATACTTTTTGTGAGGGCTTTTCAAACAGCATTAGAACAGTTTGGAAAAGAGTCTTGTTGGTGTCTGAAAAATATGAACAGTGCAGGATTTAAAGGATTCACTACAAGTAAAAAAACTAAATTAATGTATAAAGGTCATGATGCTAGACCATTAATTTTGAATATGACAGGTAGAGACTACACGGAAGAGAAACCAATAATAGTAAAAAGAAGCGAATGTAAGTCTCAATATTGTCTTAATCCGGCTCATTATTACTGGGGAACTAGAAAAGATGTAGCATACGAAAATGCAAAAACTAATAAAAAGAGCATTGATATTGACTTAATAACTAAACTGCGTATAGAAAATGAAAATGGTGTAAGCAGTCGAAAATTATCAAAATACTATCGACTTCCTTATCATTCAGTAAGAAGAATATGCTCATATGAGACTTATGAGAATGCTGAAGACATGAAAGATCAATATAATAAAGAAGAGATTTGGAATAATCTTTCTACGATCTGTATAGATTTAATGAGAGCACATCCAGATGAAGCAAAAAATTTCAGAGGAATTGTGAAAGAAACACAACATTACGAATGCCCTTGGCATATTCAAGGGACAAATAAACATAAAGGAAATTTTGGATTAATGGGAGAGTGTTTAGATTGTATGGAAGAAATAAAAAAAGGTAGATGCACTGTAGATGTTAGAGAATTTGATATGAAATGGTATTGGCAAGTAAAAAGATTTTGGGAACAAGTTGATATAAAAGGAGAAGACGAATGTTGGAAATGGCAAGGAGCCACAAGAAAAAATGCTACAGAATCTACTGCATATTTTCCCTCTCCTTTTCATTCAGGTAAAACTCAATCAGCCCCACGTGTAGCTTTTTGGTTAAGTAAAGGATATACAGGTAAATATCGAGTATTTAGCAAACCAACCTGTACACCATTCTGCTGTAACCCTAAACATTTAATGCTAAAAGGGGTTAGAGATATTCCTGAATGTAAGAGTATAAAAGAGATTAAGCTTCATCACGAAAATATTCTGCAGTATCATAGAGAAAGAAACAAACAAACTTAAAGTGGCAAGATTCCTCACTACTATTCCAAGTAATTTAGGTTTTTTTAATTTAGGTCAAGTCGAATCATACCCTACAGGTGGAGGTGGTCCTACTGCTTATGGACCAACATCTTATTTTGGCTCTGATCCTTTACCAGCAGAACAAGGAGATAATTTAAATAACCCAATTAATCTTGGAGATTTTTCAGCAATATTTAAATCACAAATCATATCAAATACTCATGGAGGTTTAACAAGAAAACAAAGTACTTTCTATGAAATGAACCTAACTTTACCTAGAACCGTACAATTTACTCAAGAATTTTCTCGTTCCTCTTATGAGGAGAATACTAATAGAAATACCTTATTGTCTTTTTATAAAATAGATGAAAATAATCATAGACAAGAGTTACCTATAAATAATGAAGGCTATGTCTTTCATGAAGGTGCCGTTGATTATTTAGATGATGAAGGAGAATTATTTAATCAAGACTACCCTGTTACACGTTTAGGTGTAGGTAAATATTTATTTGTAATTACAAATGATATTAGATATCTAGAAACTAATTATTCAATAGGATTAAATGTTTCAGTACTTGACTGGAGATTTGTAAATGAAAGTATTGAAGAGCAAATTAATTTTGGTTTAGTAACTGAAACTATCGTTTCAAGTACTGGAGCTGCTGGAGGTAGAGTTGATTTTGGCGATCTTTAATAATTATTTACTGGCTTTGGGTAAATACATGCTGGCAGGATTTTGTGCATAACCAGGCTCCCCTGTTGGTTTCGTATATGATTTTGGAGTCGTCTTAGCTTTTCGTACAGCTGCTAAATAAGCAGCTTTTGAATCATCAAATATCTGTTGTGATGCTTGCTGAGCAGCAGTCTTTTTGGCATCTCCTTGTGGTTTCTCTAATGCTCCAAGTTTTGGACTCTGCCCCTTTGTTGTTGAAAAAGTATTTCCATGCGATCTAACGTCAAATTCTCTAGGAGTCGGTCTAAAACTTTGATCAGGACTAGAAGATGAAGGTAAAGATGAAAGATAAGAGGCAGCTTGTTGCATCTCAATACCTCTTTGTCTTGCTCCTATTTGTGCCGATGTCCCTGTCATATCTTGTCTAAGACCCTCCATACGATTTATCTCACCTTCAGTTCTACCTATGGACTCAGCTAAATCTTTATAACTCTTCTGTGGAATAATAGTTTGAAAAGCACGAGGTGTTTCAGCAGGTGGAATTATAATATTTGGTTGACTAGAACCACCACCAAAAAGATCCGACATGATTTATTTTTTAAATTTTACTTCTATAGTAATGTTATCAGTAACAAATTCATATAAATGATTAGCCCCAATATATCCAACAGGGAGCAAAATCAATATCAAAAGCAACTCAGCATAAGTAATGGGACGACGCATGACGAAGAATATCCATATCTTTCTGATATTAGCCAACTTCTACATAGATTGTCCACATTAGAGTTAGAAAGATTATGCACACTTCAAGAAATGTTATTAGCTAAATCATGTTGGGAAGCAACAAATTATGGTGGCTCACAAGAGAAATGTAAAAAAAGATTAACAGAATTATATGGTGAAGATTGGGATGAACATGTAAAATTCAAAGATCATTTTGTTGGTATTAAACCTTACTACATCTGGTCTTTACTGATTAGTCATAGACAACAATGGAATGATAAGAAAAAGTAGGCTAGTATTTGAACAGATAGTGTCCTCGAATGGAAGCACAACAACTAGAGGACTGGGTAGATATCTTAGATACAACAAATTATGCACCACATAAAGACCCTGATAATATATATCAGAGTTATAGATTTGTAGATTTAGATATAAATTCAGTCACAACAAAAAATTTTAGAAAAAAACTTTGTCAATCACTTATAGAACAAGTAGAAATATTTATACCACCATCAGGCAGTTTTAATAATCAAGATCTTAGAAGATATTTAGAATTAGTTTCTAGTTATGAAACAAGCACAAAAGATTTAATTTTAGGACTATCATTAGCTGATCAAATACGTCTTACATTTAGCGATATGAAGACAAGTACTATTTGTGATAGATATCCTGACATAAATTTAGCTGAAAAAAGAAGATATAGATGTGTTGCTGAATATCTTATTAGACAAGGTGAACTAACAAAATTAAGAGATAAAAATGGAAAATTAATAAAAAAAATAGGAAATATGCAAAAAGCTGTTGTTTTATATAGACCTTTACCAAAACTATTAGAAACACTTAAAAAATCAGGTTTACATGATCTTATAAAAATTGACAAAGAGAAAAAAAATGATAAAAATATAACAGTTAAGAATACTAAATGACTAGTAGAAGAAATCAATTATTAAAGAAATTAATTGGTACAGCAACAGGTGAAGAAGAAAAAAAACTTTATCAACTCACTATTGAAAGAGTCTGTGCAGATATGTGCGAATACTATTACAAGTTTTATCATAACGATGGACCTGGAGCTATGGTCTATGTTCCAGAACATGAGGATGAGAAAAAATCTATGTTTTATTTAACTGTAGATAATTTAATAACAGCAGTAGATGACCTTAATAAGCGTGATATGGAAGGAGCTGCTGATGTAATGAAACAAGCTATAACAAGAGCAGAGAAATTAGATCCTGATAAAGAAGCTTTATTTATTATTCAAGATTCAAAAGAAATGTCTCTGGTACATTATAAAATCGATAGTGAAGGTGCAAGTTTTAAAATGATGTGACAAAAGGATCTTGGGGAGCTAGTAAAAGATCTTTAGGACAAGTAGATCATATTACTCATGATTGGCTTACTCCTTGTGAATATATACCTTACATAGATGCCTTATTAAAAAATATAGATTTAGATCCTTGCTCTACATATGATGCAAATAATCAATTTTTAAGAGCAGAAAAAATTTATACATATGATAATGATGGCTTAAACATAGAAGAACCTTGGACAGGTAAAACTTACCTATTTCCTCCGACTTACGGAAGATGTTCCTTTGCTAAAAAAAGAGGCACATGGAGATGGAGTTTGTCAGCAGGACAAGGAGCCAAGGCTCCCTCTGTTATTTGGTTTAGAAGATTATTAAAAGAGTGGAAACTAAGAAATATACCAGAGGCTTTATTCTTCACTACATATCCTGAGATGATAAGAACCTGCCCAGAAATGTGGGATTTTCCTATTTGTATCCCTACAGACAGAGCTAATTTAATACATGGAAAAAAATTTGAGTGTTTAGAATCTCCGATTAGCTGGGGATACTTTATATATTTACCAGAAATTACTATGGGTTTTAATCAGACAGAACGATTTAAAAATATATTTTCACATATTGGTAAAGTTGTTGTTTAATCAATCATTTGTCTTGGAAAATTCATATCCCTTAATCGATCTATATATGCGTTTAAAAAATTTTTAGAGCTATTATCGTCCAATGCAGGTCTTACACCTCTTCTTGTAGAGCTTATATCATTTTTTGAATCTAACGACTTATAAAATCTGTAACGATTGTCAACGTCGTAACTTGAAGTAGACTGAGGTTTCATACATCTATTGTATTGGTGATTAACATGACAATGAATGAAACTGAATTAAAAATTAGTAATGTTTGTGATGATATCAAAGAACTTTTGATTCATAAAAATCGAAAATACGGTAATTCTGCTTTAAAACCTAATAGAATTTTCAGTAAATGCTCTGCTACAGAACAATTATTAGTGCGTATAGATGATAAATTAAACCGAATTATGAAAGGAGCCGGTTTATTAGCTAATGATGAGGATGTAGTAAATGATTTAATTGGATATTTAGTTCTGCTAAAAATAAGTATGGAATCAGATAAAGATGACGACATCTACGAAATTTGTTTTAAATCAGAACCAGACATCCTCGATCATGCAAGAGACTTCGATTAACTACAAAGAATTTGAAAAAAATTATAGTAGAGAACTTTTATTAATGGATTGTTTAGATTGGCTTAAGGATCGACCTTACGACGCAAAGGAGATCCTAGACCACTTGGAGTACTGTTCCAGTATCGAAAAAACTTCCGAAGAACCTCTCCAGATGGATCAAGTTCTGTAAATTTTTTCTCTAAATATTCAATACCTTTTATCTGTGTAGCAGATCCATTATATGTTTCAGCAATATTTAGTAAACAAACCTTAGTGTGACATTTATGGCGATAGAAAGTAGGTATCTCTTTGTCTGCTGCAAAGTACATATCAAGCTCTGTACGCCTTCTAGAGGTCATTAAATCACCTCCTGACATCCATATATGATTTATATAAGGACTCCATTCTTTAATTACTTTATTTTTAGAGGCATAACTATTAATTAAATCCAATAATTTACAAGATTTGAAGGAACAAATTCCAATACTATGAGCAAAACTAAGTAAAGCTGCTTTTTTATTTTTGTTTAAATTTACAAAGACATATTTTTGAACCTCATTCGAAAATATTTTAAGGTCTTCATAAAATTGTTGATCAATCTCTTCTTGCGAAGCTCTATCAGTAGGACTTAATATATGGTTATTAATAATTTTGCTTCCATATCCTATTTTCCAAATATCCTCTCCGTACTCTTTATAAGCTGCATATTGATCCAATCCTAAAGATGTTTTAGGAATTGTATATTTTTTTATTAATTGAAATCCTTTTTCTGTAAAAAATGAATATTTAAGGGACGACAACAGATCCGTTATAGCTTACTTCAGAGTAACCATCTAATTCTAAAAGTACAACATAGTTTTTTGCAGCATTAGTAACTGTTACACCAACAGCTCCTTTTCCTTTACCAGCTTTGGCAATATCAAAGAATTTTTGGTATCCAGTTGGGGCACTTCCTGTTCCGAATGCGTCCTCTTGAAATATTTGCATTGTATTTACACCCTCAGATCTATCAAGAGTTATCTTAATGTCTCCTGTACCTCCTGGATTTACCCTAAATCCTCTTACAGCATCACCTTTGTTACCAGCTGCTGTAGGACCAAGATATGTAACCTCAGATCCAGCATCAACGCTAAATGTATCTAAAGTTGCCTCAATAGTTCGTGTAGCCATGTTCTTTAAGAAATTTGCCCTTCAGTTGAGAGCTGGAATTGAATGTTGGCATCAATGCCATGATCTTTCATAATGTCGTAAAACATTTGACGATCTAACGCTTTTTGATGTAAAAGCTCAATAAATGCTTCTTCTAATTCTACTCGGTCTAAAGTTTGAATTGCTAAAGACGCAGCATGAATAGAAAACTCAACATTTATTGGAAGGTTAACATCCATATAAATAAAAACCTTTATACATATAGTACCAACAGTGAATTAATGAGCAATTAGTTAGAATCGTCAGACTCCTTACGTCCCAGTAAAATAGTTCCTACTCCGTAAGTACCTCCAAATAAAACAATAAAACTAACAGCGATTACTTCCATAGGTACTTTTTGTGTTTAATTCTATTTTACCACTTAGTTTTATGTGACCAGTATCTTGCGGAAAACTTATCGGGATTTGCATCTTGAGCATTATGTCTTGCATAGTAAGATTTTTTTCTTGCTTTGTCCTTTTCTGATTTTGGATTTTTTCCAGCACCTTTTACACCTTGCTGACCAAATCTAATTATTTTTTCTTTACCATCTTTGCAAGCCTTTACCATATGTGACTTAGTTTTATGACTAGGAGTCCTCTTAGGCTTATTACATTTTAAGCGATCTTTTGAAAGTTGTTTAGCTTTTGCCCTCTTCGACATCAGTTCTTTCTTTATTAGAAGTCATATATGTCATTGTAGCCCTAAGATGCCATTGATTTTTTTTATGAACTCTCCCACGCTCCACAGCTAAATCTTGAGTTAAATTATCTCTTATTATTCCGGCATACTTAGCTAATTCTTCAAAACAATTAGCGAGCATATCGTGAGCAAAACTAAGGTCTAAAATAATTTTATCTTGATCAAATGGGTCAGATATATCAATATCTTTTATTCTTGATGATAATAAATCACCTACACTAGATGGTGTCATTACATTTATAGATCTTATATGTTCGGCAATATTATCTATTCCTTCAACCATCTCGGTTTGTATATCTCCCGTAAGTAAATGTATTTGGTAAAATTTTGAACCAAGTAAACCCCAGTGAACTATCTGAGTTTGATTCTGAACCATTACTGAATCTCTTAAACACTGGACTAAATGTTCATTTACAGTTTGAACATCTTTTGGATTTGGTTTAGCCATTTAGACAATCTTTATCTCTCCTGATTGTAACTTAGATTTTAAATCTTGGCCTACTTCTCCTCTAAGAGGATCATTTTTTCTCTGTCTAACTAATTCATCAATTGGTTTTTCCATTTCTTCCTGAAACTCTTTTGCATACTGTCTTGCGAAAGCTTTTGCTTGTTCTTCAGCTTGCGACCCATCCGATATAGAAGTCATTTGTAATGTAAGGTGTTGCTTTATCTGGAGATAAAATTTTGATAGAGCTGTCTTGCTCTATCCACTGCTTTATCTTATCAAGTCTATCCTCTTGGTAAAACTTATATGAAGGATTATACCAATCTTCTAAAAGATGAGATCCTTTTAACCTATTACATTTTGAACATGAACAAATCATATTAGATTTGACATTATGTCCACCTTTAAACTTTGGAAGAATATGATCAATTGTTGCAGATTTAGTGTCTAATTGTTTGTCACAGTAAGCACATTTCCAGTCCCAAGCTTCAAATATACATTGTCGAAATTTATGGCGAGCGTTTTTTGGAGAGAGTTCAATTAAATTTGCTAATAGATCTTGCTCGCAGTGAATCACATGTACCTTGCAACCTTGTAGAAACTGTATGCTGCATAAACTTACACAAATGTATTTATTAATCCATTAATGAAACTAACTCAACCTCTTCTTCTTTTTCATAGTCTACTTCTTCAAGAAGTCTTAATAAATAATAATGAATTTTTTCTGTCACCCATTTAAGATCTTCATCTTTAACATCACTAAAAATTGCATTTAAAGATAAATCTTTAGATGGAGTGCGTAAATGATCTGCTAATAATTTTAAGGCTTTATATCTATCTCTGTTCATCTCCCTTAACATCTTAATCACCACTAGCCTCTGGCACTACTGCTTCAACCGCAGCTTTTGATTCCTCTTCTTCTTTTTGAATTTGGATAGCAATAATTTCTTGAGCTCCTTCAACTTTCATATATGAATTTTTTGCCTGTGCAAGTTGTGCATCTAGAGATTGAATCTGAGCTGTGATTGTTGCTTTCTGCTCTTGTAATTGCTTTGCAAAATTTTGTAATCCTTCCATATGTGATTCGCAAGCCATGTTAAATAAGTAACTATTTAGAGTATAACCCTAGAATAACTTATTAACAATCATTGTAGTCTCTAGCTATTTGTCCACCTATCTCTGCTCCTTTGTCCTGTGCAAACATAGTTACAAAGCCTGCAGCAATCCATCCGACTATTGGTATGTTACTAAATGCAGGTGCAGCTTTAACTCCCACAGAGGCTCCTACAATCTTCCCTGTAGAGTTTCCACTACCCTCTACTTTGATACAGGCGATATCTTTGTCAGTCATTACGGTTCCCTCTACCTCCTCCTTATCTTTCTCACCTTGCATTGTATAAGTTTCGCTTAAGCGTAATTGAGTTTTCTTATTACCAAATAAACCTTTTGGTTCCTGTAAATTCTTAAATCTAGTCAAAACTTTAGGATCGTTTGCTTTGTATTTAAGTGTGTAACCATTCTTTGTAGCCACAACACTGTAAGAAGTATAAGGGCCAACCGGTACATTTACATTTGGATAAGGACTTTTAAATTTGTGAGAAACTAAAGTATTTATCATAGAAATATTAGATATTCCTAAGATAGATACTAAAGCTATAACACTCCAATTTCTCCTTGGTCTGCTATACATATCATTTACCAGTACTCTCAGTTACTATTTTAATTGGAGCCTGTTCTATACGCAAGATCTGAGTAGGTAAAGCAGATGGTGGTTTTGCTTTATCTTTTTCATCTTTCTTTTTCTTACCTACATCCACCGAAAATGTAGCTAGGCATCCTGTAAAAACACTTGCTATGAAAGTAATATCCTTGGGTCCTCCATCTTTTGCTAAACCTGGGAAAGTAATGTAATTTAAAGAAATTATAAATCCAGCCCAGACCATTACACCTAGCCGGATAAAGGTTCCTAGAATTTCTAGTTGCTCTTCTTTATCATCAATGCTTTCTTTTATTTTTGAGAAAACATTCTTTTTTTCTTTTAAATTCTCTGTCATTTGATTATTCCATTACATACTAAGTTTACCCTCATGTAAACTTATGTATAGCAAACAATAAGTTTAGAAAAATGAAGAAATTTCTTCCATTGTTGATATTGATATTTGCACCAGCATCGAAAGCAGATATCACCCACAAGATCAGTAGCAGTATTCAACTTACAGTCAACGCAGCTGCAACCAACGTAGAGCGTTTAGGAAATACATACAGTGTTTCTGGAAATAACGTAACAACTCAGTACACTCCTGATGGTGGGTCAGCAACTAACTCTATTGGTTCTATGACAATCGCATCAGGGGTAGCATCGATTCCTACATTGTCTGCTGTCCAGGCAACTGCAGGTGAGAGCTGGTCTTTTACTCAATCATTTACCCAAGGTGACGCTTTAGTTAGTAGTGCTCCGTCTGTTGGTGCTGTAAGTCCTCTAAGTACACAAACCTCAACTGCTGCAGGAGCTGCTTCAGGATTAGCAGGTACAATTGATTCCTCATCAACAGTCACTTTGACAGCTGGCGGTGCAGGAACAACTGCAATTGGTCAATTTGTAAGCGAAATTTCAATAAAATGAAGTTAAAGGATCATGCCTTTGCAATTAAAGAAAAAGAAGACGGTAAGACAGATGAGAAAGTTAATACCAGTAATCTTTATAAGTCTGATGAGCACGACTGTGAAGGCAGTGCCTGTAGTACCAAATTTTAATACAGGTGTACTACAGTCTCGTACTGAGACTACTTCTACGGTAACTGAGACAATAAATGTCATAGATTATCAGACAGGCTGGCAATATACCGTAACTGGGAATAATATAAAGACAGATAGTAGTAGCTTGGTTCCTCCAGCTCAAAGTGTTACGCAGACCTTAAATGGAGTAAATTCTACGTGGACAAATTTAGATTCTACAAATATGCCAAACTTTTCAATAGTAGACGAAACGAAACCTTGGCAGATGACTACTACACTCAGCCAACCTGGATTAAAATCTCAGACCATAATCCAGAGAACAACAGAAATACAATCCGTAACAGATACAACATCAACCTTCAGTCAGTAAAATATTTATTTTTAGCTTTAAATATATTCAGTGCTCCTATCTATGCAAATGAAGTAGGAGGGGTGTCAGCCACAGCCAATCCTATAGCAAATTCCAGTGGTTCCGTATCGAATTTAGCCGTCCAAAATTTATCGGGACCTTATATGACGAATACTCACGGAAATGGCGTGTCCTGTCAGGGATCTACCCTTACCATCACTCCCTTTGCCACTCTCCAAGATTCATGGAAAGAACCTTATGAATCTAGTTATCTTGATCCTGTATTTGACAATTCCGATACCGACAATAATGGTGTATTAGACAATCCTGGAGCCATACTCTACCACAAACCTGTTAGAACAGGTCAGAAGACCAATCATAGTATTGGATGGGGCATCAGTATGAACGTTACCATACCCCTTGATAAACGTCACAATGAAGGTTGTTTGAGAGCTGCTAATACTCAAAATGAATTAAATAAACAACTTTTAGCTAACAAGCGATTAGATTTTGAGATGGCAAGATTAAAACATTGTGCGGAGCAGAAAAGATTGGGAGTGACCTTCGCAAAATCAAGTCCATCAGCTCAGATATGTGCCGATATTGTAGTTGCAAATCCTCATGGGGTTATTCCAAATCATCGACATTCAATTCCAAAATAAATTTTTTCATTTCTTTTTTATAGGTGCTAGTCCTTTTTTCTCACGATATAAATTAGTTTTTATTTCTGCACGTGAAGGTCTAGCAATTTTTTTACCTAGTAAAGCTTGAATTTTTTTTATTAGTTGCTTTATTAATGGTCGTATTAACCTTAATAACAAGGGTGTTGCTGCAGCCGAAGCCGTTGCTACTACTGCTAAAGCACTTGTATTACTTACCTGACTTGAATTTGGTAATAATTTTTCTACTGGTGAGCTTGGCTCATATAAAACTATGCAAAGTGTTTTATCATCGTTGAGTTCATGACCTACAACTATCTCTTTTCCATTCCGTGTTAAATCTCCAACTCTAGGTTGATTAGGGCTTGGACAACTTGGTATATTTTTAGGTAACTTACCTAAATTAGGTTGTTCAGTTTCTACTTTAGGAGCTGGTTGGACATCCGGAACTGCTGCATCTTGTACATATATTAGATTTTCAGGCTGATAATCCATAGGGGTAAAACTTGGAGTACCAGCATCACATAAAACTCTATTACCTCTTTCATCCTCATTTATTAAATTTATTGACTTTTCATTCGCTGGATTAAAAATTACACACCCTGGAACCTCAATAATTGGATTACCAATCTGTAAAGTTACTGGAGGATTCTGTGGTAATGATTGTACAGGAGAAAAAAAATAAGTTTTTACTTCAGGAATTCTTACAGTATTTATTAAAATTTCTGAAATTTCAGACAATTTAAAACGTTGGTGTAGGTAGTTTGGGGACTACAGGACCAGTAGTATTTGGAATAGGTAAAGATTTTTTAAACCCACCTGTGACTGTTTCTAAAGCTTTATCCTGTATGGTCTGTATAATTGCATCTCTCATAACATAAGCTGTTATAGTGGCACCTACAACAGTTAAAGAAACAACTCCTGAAGCAACTGCAATAGCGTTAAAAATTTTTTGCATTTTTTTAGATATTTACTTAAATTTTACTAAATTGATATGTCTCATGCAACAGTACATATTAAGTAGAACTAGTAACTGTCTCCCATGCTGAGCCATTGTATACCTGTAATTTATTTAATGTTGTGTTATAAATAAATGCTCCTGAAACTAATCCTGTTAAATTACCTCTTTGAGTTGTGGTAATTTTTGGAGGAACCATGAATCTTGTAGTAACAGCATTAACAGCTGAGAAATCTGGTGCAATTTTAGATCCTGCTATTCCAGCACTGTTACTTATTTTTGCGTTTGTTATAACTTGGTCTGCTACTGTTGCAGTGTTTATTCCTGCTCCTAAAATTAATCCAAAGAAATCAAGACCTGTAGCAGGAGCTGTCGTAAAGGTTATAGTGCTGGCAGCAATTGTATAGTCAGTTCCTGGATTTTGTATAACACCACCTATAGAAACAATTATGTTATTTGCACTTTCTGGACTTACATTTACTGAAGATACTTGTAAAGTAAATGCAGTAGTACTTCCGTTGAAACCACTGGAAATATCATCTACTTCTCTATTCTGACCTGGTACAGGTTCTGCTCCTATGTATGCCATCTAAAATAACTATTTTTATATATCTAGTTTAAAATGGCTAATTTTATGCAGTTTCTAAAGCAGTAACTTTTGCTGATAACTCTTGTATTGCTTTAGCAAGTATTGGTACAAGTTTGCCATAACTTGCTTCCAATCTTTCAGGGTTTTCATCCATAACCATATTTAAATAATCCGCATCATTATCTTTCTGTATTGCCTGTAAATCTTGTGCAATAAAACCATGTTCATACAATCCGTCTTTACCATTACCATCTCTGGTAGCCCATTCAAACTTAACGGGTCTTAGTTTGGTTACAAAATCAAGTCCCTCTGGTAAATCAATTACGTTTGTTTTATCTCTTGCATCTGATAAAGAAGATATAGTTTGTGTATTGCATCTAAGAGAACTTACATTAGAGTCACCTAATGTAATTTCATTACTTACAGTTGCAGATGAAGCTTGAGAGTTAAAACCAAGACAAGTACAATTACCACCACTTGTGAGGTTATTACCAGCATTACGACCAAATCCTGAGTTGTCTCCACCAGTAACAGCACTTAGTGCAGCTCTACCAACCGCTGTAATACTAGATCCAACTTGGTTAACGGCAGCAGCTTCGAAACCAAGTGCTGTGTTTGAAGTTCCTGTTGTATTTGCAGTTAAAGCATTTTTTCCAATCGCTGTGTTTGGATTTCCAGTTGTGTTTGCACGTAAAGCTCTGTACCCAATTGCAGTATTAGAGCTTGCAGTTGTGTTATTCTCTAAAGATTGAACTCCCAAAGATACATTATCTGATCCAGTAGTGTTATTAAGAAAAGCATTAGATCCGATTATACTATTAGCTGCTCCTGTAGTAGAAGCAATTGAAGCATTAAAACCTATTATTGTATTATCGCTTGTTGTACTATTTAGTGAACATCCTTGTCCTACAGCAACGTTACGTTGTCCTGTTTCGTTTTCAACCATACACTGCTCACCAATAGCAACATTACTACCGCCAGTTGTTTGATCTCTCAAACAATTTCTACCAATAGCAACATTTAATGATCCTGTAGTATTGTTGGTCAAAGCCTCATAACCAACTGCCGTATTACCATGAGCCGTAGTATTAGCATCTAAAGCTAAAGCTCCTACAACTGTGTTTTGTATACCAGTTGTGTTAACTGCCATAGCATTTCTACCAACAGCAGTATTATTGGAAGCAGTTGTATTTGATTCCAATGTACTTACACCAAAAGCAGTATTATATGAACCTGTGGTATTAAATTTTAGTGAATTACCACCAGTAGCAGTATTTTCAGAACCAGTGCTGGTAGTTAAAGCATCACGACCTACGGCAGTATTAAAATTACCGGCAGTATTAGCATCTAAAGCATTAGCACCTACCGCTACGTTGTTGGTTCCTGTTGTGTTACTCTTTAATGCAGAAAAACCAACAGCTGTATTGTTACCGGCAGTTGTGTTATCTTGTAAAGCTTTAGTACCAAAAGCAGTGTTGTAGTCCCCAGTACTACTTGTTTCTAAAGCCCCTTCACCGACAGCAGCATTTTGTTGTCCAGTTGTATTTGATGATAATGATAATCTTCCAACTGCTGTATTAAGTAACCCAGTTGTGTTTGCACCTAAAGCATTATTTCCTACGGCTGTATTGTTAGAACCTGTAGTAGTCGCATCTAAAGCATTACCTCCAACCGCTGTATTGTTTGAACCAGTTGTGTTTGATAGTAAAGCTTGGTAACCAATTGCTGTATTGACGTCAGCCGTTGTATTGTTGTATAAACTCATAAATCCAACAGCAGTATTATATTCACCTTCTGTATTGCTAAACATACTATCTGCACCTACTGCTACGTTTTGGTCAGCAACACTTTGATTTGTTAATGCTCTATAACCAACAGCAACATTATTATGCCTGGTGGTATTAGCATCTAATGCTGCAGAGCCTATGGCAACATTATAATCACCTGTTGTGTTTGATAATAAAGCACTATTTCCAACAGCAGTGTTGTGACTTGCAGTTGTGTTTGCTCCTAATGCGTTTCTACCAACTGCTGTATTATCACTTCCTGTAGTATTAGCATCAAATGCTTGTGAACCAATTACTGTATTATCAGCTCCAGATGTGTTTTCCTTTCCAGCAGCATAACCAATAGCAGTATTATGTTCAGCAGTGCTATCTTCTAAAGTTTTATGACCTACAGCAACATTACCAGTTCCATTAGATAAAGTTGAAAGACTATCTCTTCCGATAGCAATGTTTCCATCATTAGTTGTTAAAGTAGTAAGTGCTTGATGACCAATACCAATATTAGATCCACCAGCTGTATTAGCATCTAAAGCATTAGCACCTACAGCTATGTTTTCAGCACCAGTTGTGTTGTCTTTTAAAGCATAATAACCTACAGCAACGTTATTTGCTGCTACTGTGTTTGCATTCAAAGCTGATTCACCAAATGCACAGTTATTTTGACCTGTTGAGTTAGAACTTAAAGTATTAGTTCCAAAAGCATTATTATATCCAGCTGTTGTGTTTGCATCTAAAGCATTAACTCCGAAAGCATTGTTCTGTGGTCCAGTTGTATTTTCTTTTAAGGCATTAGAACCTACCGCTATGTTTGCTCCTCCAGTTGTGTTTAATTTAAGTGAATCCTGTCCAACTGCTATGTTATTACTTGCTGTAGTGTTTTGATTTAATGATCCCTCTCCAAAAGCACAGTTATTTGTTCCTGTTGTGTTTGAACTTAGTGAACCACCACCTACCGCAGTATTACTAGACGCAGTAGTGTTTGCATCTAAAGCTCCACTCCCTATTGCTGTGTTTTGTGTACCAGTTGTGTTTGCTCCTAATGAATTAAAGCCTAATGCTGTATTATTACTTGCAGTTGTATTAACTTGTAGTGCTTGATGACCAATACCAACATTATTATTTCCTTCAGTGTTTGCATATAATGCATTTTTACCAACAGCATTGTTTGAAGATCCAGTTGTATTTAGTCTTAAAGATTGATAGCCAACTGCATTATTTGCATTACCAGTTGTGTTAGCTTTTAAAGAATCAGCACCCACTGCCGTATTATTATCAGCAGTTTGTGCAGTTAATAAAGTATCAATACCAATTGCTGTATTTTTTGTACCAGTTGTATTTGATGCTAATGAATTTTGTCCTACAGCAGTGTTATCACTTGCTGTTGTATTATTTTTAAGTGCATCTCCACCTACTGCTGTGTTATTTGCTCCAGTAGTACAGTCTTCAAGAGCTAAATGTCCTACAGCCGTGTTTTTTGTTCCAGTGGTATTTGTAGTAAGAGATTTAGCACCAACAGCTACGTTGTTATCTGCAGTGGTAGCAGCAGTTAAAGCACTATTTCCTAAAGCTGTATTATTATCTCCAGTTGTATTTGTATATAATGCTGAATTACCTACTCCTACATTATTTTCACCTTCAGTGTTGGAATACATAGCTTGTCTACCTACACCAACATTTACACCTCCTGTTGTATTGGAATACATGGCATTTATACCAATTGCAACATTATTACCTCCTGATGTGTTAGTTAATAAAGCTGAAGAACCAACGGCTGTGTTAGTTGTACCTGTTGTATTTGCAGTTAAAGCATTGTATCCTAAAGCAACATTATTATCACCTGTAGTATTAGCGTCTAAAGCTCGGTAACCTACAGCAGCATTCTGTGTTCCAGTTGTGTTTACCTTAAGTGCTTGATGACCAAGAGCAGTATTGTTACTCGCAGTTGTGCTAAGTTTTAAAGCCTCATATCCTACCGCTATATTATTTGATCCAGTAGTATTGGTGGTTAGAGCCTCATGTCCTACACCAATATTTTGACTTCCTGTAGTTCCAAAACGTCCAGCCCTTCTCCCAAAATAATGGTTGTAGTCTCCAGTTGTATTAGAAGCGCCAGCATCTATTCCTACAACAGTGTTTAAGGTTCCTGTCGTGTTAGAGTATAACGCAGCTTGTCCTATAGCAGTATTGCTACCACCAGTGGCATTGTATAAAGCTTGATAACCAACAGCAGTATTATATATAACTGTTTGGGCAGAGAGCAAAGCTTGGCGACCAATAGCAACGTTGTTATTACCTGTAGTTATATTTGCACCAGCAGAAGTACCAACACAAACGTTATAGTCTCCTCCTGTTATATCTATACCAGCATTAGATCCAACTGCAGTGTTTGATATACCATCAGTTAAATTTGATAAAGAACCATGACCAATAGCAGTGTTATTTGTACCAGTGACACCAGCATCTAAAGCATTAACTCCAAGAACAGTGTTAGTAGAAACAGAGTTTGCACCTTTACCTATATTTACTGAATTTATAGTTGCGTCTTTGTTTGAAACTGTTAATCCATTACCATCTATATTTACAATTTGAGTAGAGTTAGAAACAAAACCAATACTACCTGAACCTGGTCTGATTAAGCCGGTGTCGGTATCATTCGAGAACGTAATGGAGGGAGAACCTGTAGATCCGTCTGGGAATGTACCACCTGCATTTAGATAATCAGCAGTTGCATATATTATTCCAAAAAATGAATGCCCATTTGTAGGAGCAGAACTAAAGACTATATTTGTACCAACTAAATTAAATCCTGATCCACCTGTAGGATCAGGTTCTTGAATAACACCATTTACTGATATTAAAACTTGTTGAGGTGACTTTGGAAAAGGTACTGGAGAAGAACCAGCAACTTGCAATGCAAAACTTGTTGTGCTGCCGTCAAATCCACTGCTTATGTCATCAATTAATCTATAATCGTCAGCAGCACGAATAGTATTTCCGATATATGGCATAGCAGTTTAATCTAGAATCGTCTATGTGTCTCTGTTTATTTTAAGCTCAGTAAATATGAGTATTTTTAAGAATTTGGTCCTGAAGCAGATGGCTGCGTAGGCCATTTTACATCTGTAATTATTGTATAAGTTTGAGGAATATCTCTTAAGTTTTGCCTATAAGCAGACCATTGAGACTGATCAACGCTGCATCCAGGTGTAACAGTCCAATCCGTAGATCTTAAAAGATAATCTCTTTTTGTTCTAATATTTTCCCAAGTAGAATCATCAAGTTTTAAAATAGTTTCTCCGTAAATAATTATTTCGATTGCTTCAACTTTAGCTTTAAGACTTTCAAAATTTGCAGATAAAGTTACAAGATCATTATTTGCTGTTAATGCCATTTTAGGTCTGTTCTAGGTAACTTACGGTAACGTCAATTGCAGTAGCTGTATCAGTCCTTACTCTTAAAACATCACTAGATTCCATAATTACTTTTGATCCGCTTATCAACTCAAGAGAAGATCCTGCAGGCACAGGTGCATTTCTTAAAAGAAAAACATCATCTCCCGTATTTGTCACTAAAAAAACATCTACGTCTGCACTAGCTCCCGTCTTGTTTGAAACAAGAATACTTAAAAGAATTAATGTAGCAGAAGCACCAGCGGATAAGACATTTGCAGATGAGCTCGTATGTGCATCAGTTGTGCAACTAGATTTTGTATCGACTTTGAAGGTGTTTGCCATATTATCCTAAAGCAATAATTAATGCTAAGTTTTCTCCTGAATCAAACCCACCTGTTACTGAGAAATTTCCATTTACTTGGACATTACCTGTAAAAGTGGCAGCTCCATTAGCATCTATTGTAAGACGGCTAGACCCACCAGTTACTAAAGCTATTTCGTCTGCAGCTGGTGATATTAAACCTGTATTTGGATCTCCTGCAAATTTTAAAGCACAACTAGTAGTTGTACCTCTTTCAAATACAGAATTTGTACCATCCTGCCTTAATAATGGGAATCCACCATTTGTTAATGCATCATGTATAACAGCAGTTTTTAACGAGGTATCTACTGTAACTTCTCCATCAGCACCCTTAAAACTAGAGTGCTCAGCTGTTGTTCCTCTTCTAAATTGAACTTGGGTTGCCATAATACTATCCTAATGCCACTGCTATTGCAGTAGCAAATTGTTCAGTGCTGATTGTCCCATTACTGTCTGGAACAGTCATGGTTCTAGTTGTACTGCCTGAAATTCCAGAACACTCAAAAGCTAATTGTTTTGTGTTATCTGAGTTATCTCTTACTCTAAACCCATTATCATTTGTTACTACAGCATCAGAAGTTAAAGAAGATAATCCAGTTATAGTAGTAGCACTTGATCCTAAAGATATAGCTGTAGATCCAACAGTCACTGTGCTATTTGCTAACTGAGCGTTAGGAATTGAACTCGTTGTAAATTGACCTGTCCCACTGTTATAACTTAATCCTGAACCGGCTGCTACACTTAGAGATCCTAATAACACTACAGTACCACCTGCGTCTGGAAAAGTTATTGTTCTATCTGCAGTAGGATTTGTTACTGTAAGTGTTGTCTCATTACCATCGGCTCCACTACCTTCAAAAACTATATTCCCACTTGCAAGAGTTATTGAATTAGCTGCATCAGTAGAACCAGATATTAATGTAGTTCCAATTAAAGTTGTAGATGTTAAAGATGAAACACCGGCTATTGTAGTTGCTGTTCCACCAAGAGATATAGAAGTACTACCGACTGTTACAGCAGAGTTAGCTAGATTACTATTAGCAATCGATGATGCAGTTGATAATAAAGTACCGGTCTCATTTGGTAATGTAAGGGTCTTATCTCCTCCGGTCGCATTTGCAGCAGTCAAAATAGTTTCATTTGCATCTGCACTTGATCCTTCAAATGTAATGTTTCCACTTCCAATTTGAATAGAATCAGCTGCATCCTCAACTCCTGCTATTAAAGTTCCTGAAGCTAAGGATGTTAATCCTGTAAAAGTACCTTGAGTGGCTCCTAGTGAGACACTTGTACTACCAATAGTTAATGATGAATTAGCTAACTGTGAATTAGGTATTGAAGAGGTTCCAAATTCCCCTGTGCTTGAGTTATAAGATAAACCTGATCCAGAAGCCACACTTAAATGAGCTCTTGCCTCTGCAGCGGAGGGTCCTGTATATGTAATTACTCCTGTGGAATTATTATATGCAAGACTTCCATCCCCACCACTGTCGGTTACTGATATAGCTGCTCTAGATCTTGCGTTGGTGTAATAAAGATTTGTATTCTCTGACAAATCAGCAGTTGTATTTCCAGCAAAATCTAATTTATCAGAAGAAGAATTTAACTCCTGAAATAAACCTGAAACTAAAACAAGTGATTTTCTTGTTGCCATTTTACATTTACATACGATTCAAAAAAATAAATTGTTAAATCGTTAATTATTTCTATTTTACGTCTAGTAAACTGTCAGCTTAAAAGAATTGGTGGTTCTATTTTTATAATAAATTGACCTGTAGATCCGGCCTCTCCTACTCTTGTTAAATAATTTCCTGAACCAGTAGGAGCCGTTTCAGTTATAGCTCCTGCAGAACTAGCAGATAAAAAATACAAATCTCCAGTATTTAAACCAGCTGTAGTAACTATTCCTCTTGTAATTACTCTTATTTCAGAACCTGAAGATTGAGTAGTTTCGGCTATTCCAGCAACCTTTGCTTTATCAAAAGTATCATTAGCAATTGCTTTTCCTATAAATCCATCTGAAGCTCTTGAATACACAGCATCACCTTGAGTAATATTTTCAAAAGTTGTAGTCACATACCCAGTAACTTTAAAAGCAAGCGGAGAAGGAAATGTTGATTTAAAATCTAAAAGGACTTCAACAAAACCTTGAGCATTAGGTTGATAAGGATTATTATTTTCTACGCTAGACATTAACTTAATTTAATAGGAGGTTCAATTTGTATTGCAAAACTAGTTGAAGTAGCAGCCTCTCCTAGTCTGACTACAGCCTGTCCAGCACTAGATGGTGGAGTCAAAGTTATGGCACCGGCTGTGCTTGGTGAGAGAAAATACAAATCACCAGCATCTAAACTTGTCATACTTTTAATCCCTACAACAACAACTTTCACGCTTGCATTAGCACTTGCTGTAGCATTTGCAAAACCAACAACAGTTGCAGCTTCAGATGTTCCATCCGCTGCAGTAGCTTTTCCTACTTGACCATCAGATGTTCTCATATATAAGGCATCTCCTTCAGTAACATTTTCAAAAGCTGTGGCATCAAAACTAACTTGTAAAGGTGAAAAACTTGGAAAACCTTCTTTCAAATCTATGACTGCATCACATAATCCTCTGTAATTAGGTTCATATGGTTCACGAGTCATAGTAAAACTATTTGCTATCATCAAATCTCGTAAGACTGCAATAGCTCCCTGTATATTAGGTTCGTAAGCAGTTGACATAATTTACCTCTATTAATATCTATTTTAAACTGTGCCTACTATTATAATAAAAGTATGGAACCTCAAGTAATTGCTGCAATCATATCAGGAAGTATTGGTGCATTTGCTGGTATCAGCAGAGCTCTAGGTAATTTTAATAAAAAAATAGATAGAAAATTTGATAGGATTCAAAGAGAAGTAGATGATTTAAAAAATAGTGTCATTCATGATTATGTTTTAAAAGAAGATTTTCTAAGAGAGATGCAAGGTGTACATACCAAATTAGATAGAATTTTAGATCATCTTCTAAATCACACTAACTAGACATTAACCCAACTAGAACTAGAAGATAAATATATTTTTAAAACACCACTACCACCACCACTTGTGTCCCAATGTAATTGACCATTGATAGGATTAGCTGGTTGTCCTGCAGAAACAGATGCGACTGCTTTTACAGATAAAAATGAAGATCCATCATGTATTTTAAATATTTGAGTACTTGCTGTATCAAGCCAAGTTTCTCCTTTACTTAAAGAAGTAAATCCAGCAGCAGAAGTATTTGGTGCTGTACTACCAATATGAACTGGACCAACTTTAATTAAACCTGTACTTGGAGAAGCTGTATCATCAGCAAAAAATAATCCTGGGCTTGCATTATTGTTATTTAATGCAAGTTCTCCAGCTCCTAATCTTGTGGGGAATGGTCTGTCATTAACTACACTTGATCTTCTTGTTTGAATTTGTACTGCCATAATTAACTTTCGACGTTTATATATAGTCCTGCATCTACTACTGTATCCTGAGCAGTATCTGGACCATAGGTGCTTGCATCAAGATTACTAGTATTAATAGCAGAATCTATTAGCTCTCCATTAATATAATTTCCTGCATTAACTAAACCTGATTCGAAAGCATCCGTAAATTCAATTAAAGGCTTATTTACAATTCCGAATTTTATATCATCTAAAACAGTCGGTGCTTTATTAAATAATTTATTTACCATTGCTATTAACCTGTTTGTAGTATTTAATGGTTTGCCATCTCTATCTAAATTGCCTGCTGCATCTCTTTTTAAACTATCTGTTAAATTCATAGCTACAACAGAAGGATCAAAATTTGCTACGTTTTGTCTATTGTTAAAATTTCCTATTATTTCTTTATTACCTTCCCATTTTGTAGACCTATTATATAGAGCAAATATTTCAACAGCTTCTTGCATTTTTCTTTTTTCTTTTGCCCACCTCTTTTCCCAATTATCTAACCCTTTACCTATAGGTTTATCATTAGGTTCTAATAACCATGCTCCAATATATTCATGTTTTTTTAAATTTTCAACTGTAACATAACCACTGGAAGTTTCAGCAAAAGGATATATGACTACAAAACTGTTTGGATTTGGTACATCAGTAATTGTATATTCTCCTGAAATAGCATTTCCACTTGTAAAATTTAATTGAATTTTATCGTTTTTATTTAGATTATGATTTTCAAAATTGACAGTAATATTTATTCCGGATTGTTCATATTTTGCTGCTAACTTCAATGGTTCATTGCCTTCATCATGGAGAAGTGACCACATAGCTGCGTAAATATGTTTACACCAACGTAATTGATAATAAAGTAAATTTTGGAAAGAAAATTCTTTTTCATCTTCGTATTCAGGTAATTGATAGAAATTATTTATAGTTACATATCCTAAGTCTCTAAAGGTTCCTGGAATATCTCTTTCATCTGATAAACTTCCATCTGGTTGTAATACATTACCAGGTTTTGTATCTCTTAAAGCAGTGACCGGAAACTTCTCATGATTTTTTCTACTAAATAAATCATAACTATCTCTTCTAGAAAAATCTTGACAAGAACAATTCCATCTTAATTCTGTGGTTAAAAATCTACCTACAGCAAATCCTCTATGAGCTGGAACTGTTGTTTTAGCAACTGTATCTACTGTTTTTGCTCCATAACTATCTGCTTTCTGAAATATAATTTCATTAGTATTTGCATCAGATCCAGTTACGGTATATCCAACATAATCGTCATATCTAAATCCTCTCAGTAATCTACTTAAAGTTAAATTACCTGAAGTTGTTCCGCTAGTTAATGTAGTGACTTTAAATTCAGTTGTTGAGATGACTTCTATTGTATATCTTCCGGAGGGAACATTACCTGTACTAACATCCAAAAATACTTTATTTCCGGTAGATAATCCATGAATTGAACTACAAGTAATAGTAACTTCTGATCCTGATCTAGAATATGTAGAGGTAATTCCCGGATCTTTTTCAATAATTCTGTCGGCCATTCTTTCACCAGCTAAGAAAGCAACTTCTGTTGGTAAACTTCTTAATTTAACTCTTACAAATCTCCATCGAGTATCATTAAATTCTGTTGAATTATGATAAATAACATTACCTGAAGTTGTTAAAGAATTAGAAGCTGTAACAGTAAATGTATTCTGTGTTTTACTTACAATTGTTAATGTCTCATCAATACCAGTACCAGTAGATATATCTAAGAAAACAGAATCTCCTGGAAATAAACCATGATCGGATTTTGTTACTACTAAAGATGTCCCACTTTGTGAATAAGTTGCATTTACAGATGGAGCTAAATATCTAACTTCTAATATTGGTAATCCAAATTCATAAAAACTAAAACCATCTGTGTCTCTCATGCCACATATATGCTCACCTAATTCTTGATTTGTAGAAGGAAAAGTAAATATTCTTGCTGGAATAAAAACTCCTGGAAATTGTTGGAAGGTGAAAAATAATCTATAGTCTCCTCTCCTATCTCTCTCTTTAGAAGTTGATCCTAATATCTGTTGTGTAAATGTATATAACTCATATCCTCTTCTCCATCGTGTCCATAAAGAGTCTTGATTATAAAACTTAACTTCACTTTCTAATACGTAACCATCAGATCCTCTTGGATATACACTTGGTTCTTTAGGTTTATTATCAAATTTTTTAAATTTTTTTTTAAAATCAAAATTTGAAGACTGATCAAAACCTTTGATTTCAAATGCCATTCTATCTAATAGAAACCACCTTGGACATTACAGAAAAATCCACTCGTTAAAGCAGTTGCTCCACTCGCAGCTACATATAAAGCTTGACCTCTTTTTAACATTAGACCTCTTTGTTTTGGAGCTACATCAGAATGAGCACTTACGAAATTAGCTCCTGCTTGAACTGTTGGGTGATTTATAAAAGGTAATATCTTTTCTAAAGATAAACTGTAAGACTGCTGACTACAATCAATACTTGCAACAAATAAAGGAAAAAATTGATTTATATTAGTTACTGTTCCTGTATTAACAAGATAAAAACAAAAATCAATAGGTAAAGATATATCGACATTTCCTGTAATCGTGCTACCTACAGACGGAATTGTTACATCGAAAGTTGTAGTAGTGTAATTAACCGTATCTAAAACTGTAAATTCATCATCCTTTGGAACTGCACCTGAGCTATAAGTTAAGAAATCTAAAAATACTTTCTGCCCAATTTCTAAATTATGTCCTGTAGACAAAGTAACGGTACAAGTAGTGCTGTTTGCAGAATAAGTTCCTGTTGATGGAGTAACAGCATCAACTGTTTGTAAAACTCTTTTTGAATATCTAAAAAATATTTCATCTATATAGGCTCCACTAATAGCAGTATCAGTTAAACCTGAATCAACATCAAATACTTTTGTAGCATTACCAACCGCTGTAGGAAGTAAACTTGTTAAAAAAGATTGGCCTGATGAAACTGTACATAATGTAGAGGTGGTTGCTGGGCGATCCACCATTAATGGTTGTTTGTTTGAACTACTGCTTGACACTTTTACTTTCTAGAAGACTTAGTTTAATTATATAGGAAGGTTTTTTTGCTATTTTTCTTTTTTCATATTTTTAGCTTTAGCATCTCTAGCCTTATCTAAAGCTTCTTTACGCTTTTCTTTGTCAGTCATTTTTTCACCATCTTCTTTCTTTTTATTTTTATTCTTAAAATATTCAAGAAGCTGGGGAGGCATTTTTCCTTTAGCCATCAGAATTCTCCAATCTAGATACTGGTAGGGAAGCTATAAAACGATTAGGTAATAAATCTCCTCTGACATTTGGGGCTCTCATGTAGTCCCTTTCTGCAGTAAAGATATCAACTCGTCTATCACCTGCCATTCTAGTACGTCCTCTACTTTGTTCAAAAGGATTTCTAGCAAGTCTTTCACCTTGCCCATAAATATTTTTATCTCTATTTACACCAAGAGTATACCCAAGTTTTGTTGTAGGTAAAACAGACATTTATATAGCAGCAATGTTAAATAATACCGTTGCAGCAGTTCCGCCAGCTTCACTGACAAATACAGCTTTTACAAATTTTACTGGTCTATCCGACACACTATAAACAGTTGTACCGTTAGAAGTAATAGTTTGAGCAGCAATAATTGGAGCGTAATTAGTACCATCTATAC
>Ga0209348_1000195_pt1 | contig 34967 bp, 49 predicted proteins | sample ETNvirenome_2_30_FD_184065 | JGI IMG/M metagenome (GOLD analysis project Ga0209348, IMG submission 184065) | Marine viral communities from the Pacific Ocean - ETNP_2_30 (SPAdes) (version 2) | ecosystem: Environmental > Aquatic > Marine > Oceanic | place: Pacific Ocean | collected 2013-06-22
ACACCGACAAGATCTCTAGCTCGTTGTGCTGCGGCTAACTGGTCAGCTGTTAATCCTGCAACCTCTTGCGGGACAATAACCGGTCTGCCTTCTTCGTCAAAAAAGGTGCGCTCTGCTGCACGCATGGCGCCGGGTATGAACCCGCCTTCGCCATCCAAGCCAAACAATAATTGTTGGAGAGCGGGATCTCTTGATGTGGTTGAGGTAGTTGCAGACGCCACATATGGAGCATCGCCCGCTGTTTCTTGTGCAGCAGGCAAGGCACCGATACCTGCTTGCTGTTGTCTAAAATTTCTTAATTCATCGACAGTTATGCCGTAAAAATCAGCTTCTTGTTGATCGTATTCTTCTTGTGTTAAAGGCTCAAACTCCTCTGGATCGAACCCATAAAAACTTGCGTCTAATATACCGCCTTCTTGATATTCTCTAACTGGTTGCATTCGCGTATCTCCCGAAGACATCCATCATTTGATACATTAGCTGAGTTCCACGATCTCTGCTTTCAGAACCAGATGGCACCAAAGTCAATATGCCGTTAGGCTCTTCGTTTAATTCAAATGAACCAGCTCCTCTAACCGCTTGTCCGGTCATTACAAACTCGCCGTCACTCAACATCGCTGGGATGTCGTCACTTGTTTCGGTTCCAGGTCCGTCTATGTCGCCGTTCATTCTTTGGAAATCTTCCATGGCTACGTCGCCACCTTCGGCATAAGCCATAGGCATTATCGCCCCGCCCATGGCTGCTTGTTGTACATATGGAGATGTTACAGCTTCTCTTCTTGGTCCTGCCTGTCCGCCGCTTAATGTTGGGAATCTAGGCTGTAAACCAAACTCAACAGGATTTGGTGCGGCTCTGCCCATCCTACGAGCTATCTCCGCTTCTATGTTAAATCTTCCGCCTGCATCCATCGTAGTCAATGGAGTCAACGGCACGCCCCTGTCTCTTCGAGTTTCATCCATAGCAAGCTGGCCAAGTTTTAGCGCAGCTCCACCTGCTAACCCTAAACCTGCAAGGCTACCTAGACCACCAGCCAAGCCGCCACCACCACCAGCAGCTCCCGGTAAAAGTCCACCTAAGAACCTGCTTATTGCACTACCTTGTGGCTGTGCAGCTGTTGTAGTTGTCGTCGGCGTAGTAGTTGTCGTCGGCGTAGTAGTTGTCGTCGTGGTTGCAGTGGGATCAGGCTGGAAAAACGGCTGTCCGTCTGGACCAGTGCCAAAAATGTAACCGCCAGCTTTCTTTAAGTTACCAAAAAGACCAATCTTGTCTTCTCCCGGCATAATTAATTCAGTTGCTTTTCCTAAGAATCCTTCACCCGGTAACGAAGCTAAACCGCCACCGACTGATTGTATTTTTCCTACTAATCCTTTTTTAGCAAAATCTGCTGCTGAAGTACCACCTAAGCTACCGATACCTGTAATAGCTTTACCAAATGTATATCCTGATAACCCACCTTTTAATGCTTCGCCTATGTTTTTTCCGGCTGCTAGGTTGGTTGCAGCACCTATACCAGCAGCAACCAAAGGACCAACGCCCGGAATAAAGTTAGCTAATGGACCGGCTACAGGTGCAATTTTTTTGGCTACTTTTTTGAGTGCCTTACCTATCTTTTTGAAAAAACCAAACTCTTCGAGTCCTGTCATTTGGTTTAGGCTTGCGATACCCACACCAGCTACAGCTTCTTGTGGATCAATACCAGCTTCCATGAATTTTTTTTCAATCATGGACTCTAATTCTGGATCATCTAAAAACTGTGGCGGCAAAACCACTTCGCCAGGACTAAGGTGAGCCAACACAGTATCTTCGCCTGTACCAGCCTCTTGTATCATCAAAGCTTGATCAGCTAACGGAGCTTGTGCGCCTAGTTGTAGGCGCTCGATGGTTTTTCCTAATTGTTTTTGTTCGTCTACGTCGTCACTGGCTTGCATCTCCATCATGAGCTGCTGTATACGAGCGCCCAGATCATCTTCACCAGTTTGTTGCATCATCATAAGTTCTTGGTCTGATACGGCTCCAACACCTTCAAACGCATTCATTTCATTTCCGGTAACGCCCATGGCATCCATGACCGCTTCCATTTCTTTGTTAGAAATAGCGCCTTTGTTCCTTGTGAGCATGTCCAGTGTTGCGCCTAAAGCCATATCTGTTGGCCTAGCACCACCTAAATTTTGTTGAATCATATCCATATCTCTGTTGGATATTGATCCCTTAAGAGGGCTTAAAGCCATCATTTCTTGGTCAGAAACCGCACCAGCTCCCGCAAATTGGTTAATTCGATCTAAAAGTTCTGGTGATATTGTGTTCTCTGCCATAATATTAACTTGTCGTGACGGTTACACTGCCAACGCTCAAAGTGCCTCCCAATCCTGTTACATATGTTTGATGCTCATATAAATTCCTAAATTCCGTGCCATCAAACGCTTGATGGACTTCCACGGTGCTATTAAATATTATAGCACCAGTAGCGAATTGTAACGCAGAAATTTCTGAAGCGTTGAAAACCGGCGTTTTATCCACATCTTTAGCGCCTAGATTGATCTCTAAGATCCTAACCAAACGATTAAACGTATCGGCACTAACCTCGCCGTCCATAGCAAGAGGCAAGCGAGTCTCAAGAATTTTTGCCATTAGCCTCGACGCCCGGAGGGTTGTATGTCTAGCCTAGTGTCACCGACTCTAAATTTGTAATCTTTTTTGTTTGCTTCAACGCTGTTGTCATCGTCACTTTCAAACCGCAGAACCACCTGTCTGGTTCTTGTGCGCAAATTTGTAAAACGAGTGGATGTAGTAATTTGACTAGTGCTGTCTGTAGACAGTGTGTCATTGTTGTAATCTCTTCTTTTCACAACAATGTTCATCGCTGGTGTATTTGAAACGCCAGTTGTAGTTGAAAATTTTATATCAGGTATAAGCTTTTTGACGAACATAAAGTTTTCGCCGTCCGCAAGATCAATGTCTGCTGACTCAATAAACACGTCAGCCATCGCGCTGTCATCATCGTTAAAACCAGATTCATGCAAATAGATAACACCTGAACCTGAAGCTTTGCCAGCTGCTAGTGGTTTGTCTTCGATACCTGCATCTAGCCAGCTGTATCTAACCAGCTTGCCAATACTCCAAGTTGATTCTTCGTAGTTGTAAATCACGTAGCGCGAAATCTCATCCGTGCCGTCTTCTTCTGACACATACCAAAACCAGACTTCAGAGTGTTCAGCGTGCAGTGATGCGTAACATTTGAAAGCTTGAGTAAGATTGAGATCTGAAAACACATAATCTTGTACACTACACGGTAGTTTTTTTACGGCACCGTTATAGTAGTAAAAGCCGTTTTTGCTCATAAAAAACACACCAACAGGACTATTGACTGCTGCTTTCGGAGCGATAAGTCCAGCACCCTCGTTTATGAGATTGAGAGCAAAAGTAAGTGGTGGTCCGATAAACGTCATTGAGTAAAGGCTGGTGTCGGTCCAAATCAAGGTTTCTTGTCTTGATTTCAAACCGCCTACAATCAGTGATCCAGATGATAGCCTTACGGATCCAGCTGTATTGGTAGCTGTCGGATTAAAGTCTAGTTCGTTTTCTGTGTCTGAGAAGGCAACTAACATAGGGTCGATAACGCCTGTTCTGTTGCCGCTACTGCTGTCAATAGGATCAGCGCCAAGCACGATCAAATGACGATCTACTTCACTGGTTATCACTTGTAGCCCCAAAGTAGGCACTTTGCTTGCACCGGAAATCCCTTGTAGCTCTAACGCCCTGGTGGATAATCCATCGTTTTCAACCCACCTGAATATGCCTCCACCTCTTGGGTTTATGATTAAGTTTTCACCAAAATTGTCATGCGTCCAAAGTCTGAGCTGGCCCTCAGCTGTTATGGCAGACGAAGAACCCCAAGTGCCAGCGCCCCATGTACCAACACCCCATCCAGTGCTAGGCACATAAACGTCCAAACCTGTATTGATTTGATAGTTTCCAACAACGCTACTACCGCCATTGCCGCTATCACTTGAGTTTGCCGTCACCTCTGCACCGCTGGTATCTTTAGCAGTGACCGTGTAAGTGTTAGTCCCGGTAACCAAAAGTATTTGATACTCTTGATTAATGACTGTCGCCGTTACGTTACCACCCAAAGAAGCAGCGCCTGAGAAAGTTACAAAATCGCCCGTAGCTGCGCCGTGTGAGGCGTCAGTTACGGTCAGGGTAGAGGATCCATTAGTTGCGCTAAATGTAACGTCTCCGGCGCTTGTTGTAAGTCTTATGGGGGTTATATCGTTGTAGGCTTCACCCTCTTCGATATAGTATTTTAGATGCGTGCCGATACCCAAGTATCGCGCTCCGCCAAGGGAGATCCAGCTGTGTAAAGCCCTGCCGGATCCTAAATAGGTGTTGCTATCGGATTGTTTTTCCCAGCCACCAATTTTTTCTGGCCTGCCTTTTCTAAACCGAATAAGGTTGCCGTCTACCCATCCGTTTTCGTTTGAGTAATCGGTTTCCTCTTTATTGATACCCGGTCTAAAATTTAATGTTGTTAGTGGCATACAAAAATTTTACCACAAAAGATTAAATTCTAAGCCAATCGTATAATCGCAGCTGTTGCATTCGCAGCCGGGAACACAATTGTAAAATTACCTGCGGTACTGGTTTTGTCACCACCAAAGTCAATGACAGCTACAGCTTTGTCAGATTGCGTGTCATTGTAAATCATGCATCCTCTTGCTGTAACCGTAGCAGTTCCAAACGTAAGATCCGCAAAATCACATAGGGCTGTAGTGCCGGATGTTGTTGGCGTGACTGACGTTAAAGTGGCTCCGCCACTGGTGTAGTTTGTACCTGATGCCTGCCCGGTTGTCGTAAAAGCTGTCGTAGTGGCGCCCAAAGTAGCCGAGCTAGTGTACAAAGCAAGCTTAAAAGAATTACCGGAGCTGGCAGTAAAATTATGTGTACCGACAAGCAGCTCTTGCTTAAAACTTGTTGGTATAGCGCTTGATATTGCCATAACTATAACTCCTTAATTATCTTCGCCATGTCATGATGACCTTGACTTGTCAATAAGTTTACCATAGTTGTCCGATCTGAGGTAATTGCGTTCTTAATTCCGTACAACACTATCGTATAGATATAATTTTGAAAAGCTTCAGCTTGCTGCCTAACGTGCGGTGGTGCTTCCGCTGAAATGTCACAAATCTTCTTTGTTATTTGCTCTGCCCAAAACTCAGGGTCATGGCCTTTATTTTGTGTGGTTTCAACCATCACGCTGCCTAGTTCTAAAAAGCTATCCTTGCCCATGTCAGCCACGGTAAGGCTCCGGCGATAAAACAGGCTCTGGAACCTTAGCTCCAGCCTTTTTCATTTCTTTTTCGATCTGCGAGTTTCCGCAAACTATCCAGCCAGAGTCATGATTGACTGCGACTACAGGGTCCCCTAATCGGTGAAAACCGTATATGCGCTCTTCTAACGGCACGTTTTGATCGAGCAAACCAGATCTATGAGATACCCCGATTTCAATGTTTGCTTCCATACATTTAGCCAGCCAAAACTCTACACACGCCCTGCCAGCTTCTGCAAAATGCAAATTGTGTTGATAGCTATAATCGACGCCAAAAAGATCGATCCTCGCTACTTTGTTCCAGTAGGCGAATGCTATTGTCATCGGTATGGTGTTGTTGAGGTATGCGCATTTAGTATCCTGCACCACCTCTTTTATAGGATATACGACAGCTGATGGCACACGCTCATCAAGCTCGCAGGTGTAGCAAGGTATATCACACTCTGGCAAAAACTTTTTCATCACATCGGTTTGCGCTCCCGCATCATCGGTATCAAAAAACCGACTGGCGGGGTCCAACATGAACATACGATCTGATTTATAGACAGCGGCTGCGGAGTTGACGGTCCAGACTTCATCCCATTGCATGCTGTTTTCTGCACCGATGGCATAATCTACTTGGGAGTTGCCCAGGGCAACAATCGCTACGTGAGCGCCCTGAAGCGACTCAATTTTTGGCATTAATTTACTCCTGTTCTCAGGAGGTCGTAACGATATTCGTCTCTGGTTGCACGCCCCTCGCTGAAAGTCTTCATTCTAGCAATGGCTTCTTTGAAACGCTGTTCCAATGTCGCTATGACATCGGGTTGCTCTTTAAGAAACACTGCCGCCTCTGCGAGAGAACCATAAAGAAGTGCGTCAGGGTAGTCTGTGGATAGTAATGTAGTGCCACTTTCTGCACCGGACGTTAGGGACGCCGGTTTATGCAGATAGTGGATTTCTACGTCGTAGTTTGCATCAGGCACTGGAGCAAGCTCAAATGCCGTATCATCAAACAATGAATAGTATCTAGGCCTACCAGTTGTGGTTGTATTAGGCGCAAACTCTTTAATAAAAGAGGTGTGCTTAAAATCTAAATAGTGGTAGGTGTTTGCAGATATAATCGCCACACTAAACGGCGCGTAAAAGTCAGAGGGCGTGGCTAAAAATCTATTGCTAGAAGTTACCTGGCCCGTGACGTTCTTACGCTGTTTTGGTAGCTCAACAAGCTTGAATATACGTTGTTCTGACTCTTGAATAAAAGTGGGCAGATTGTTAACAAATGTAGTCTCTGTACACTCTAAGTAGTCTTGTATTGCAGTTTTTAATGTCGCTAACGTAAAACTCATGATGTCGTTATGGTTACCTCGCCAACACTTACAGTAAGCTCGTAAGTGTCAAGTTTAGTGCCAAGTATACCTTTGTCTACATTTGTATACAATACAAAAGACTGATTGAATTCTGATACCTCTGGTCGAGCGTTACGAATAGCCTGTGGATCTGCTGGCTTAGGCTTGGGATCTAATTGTGGGTGTTTGGGTGACCATTGATCTGGACCCACAATCAGACCATTCCAAGTTTTTTTCATCTCGCGTCGCTTGTAACGGAACCCGGTGATGTCGCAGATCCCGTAAGCTTCTTTTCCAGATGCGAATGCCATTATGCTGAGTTATACCTATTTAAACTTGGGGTGATTCTCAAGGACGTGCGCGGTTCATCTTGTGATAAAGCCCTGGTAAATTCTTCTTCGTAGACCTGTTTTAGCATGCCTGTCCTTTCCGGCGCTTTTTTCATGCTGATGTAATAAGCAAGCCCAGCTACAAAACAAGGGAAAAATCTGAATGGCATATCTACTGTGTCTACAGCTCCATCAACATCATCCATACGGGTCAAGACATTAAGTCTTACAGTGTAAGTGCTATTTTTATCAGGCACTGGCCAAACCGTAATCGTTGGAGTTGTTTGTTTGTTAACAAAAACTTGATTAGGTTTTCCGCTTGTCGTTTTGACGCTTAGGTTTGCATATTCTGCGCGACTAATTTTATTTAGAGGGAAGTCTGTAGTTTCGTTGTTAATAGTCTCTCGAATATATGCATCCAGCACATCGATAGGCGCTGTGGCATTAGTCGAATCGATGTTATAAGTAGAAGTATCTTTAACCATGGTTATGTCTACTTCTTTTATCGTCCACTGATTTAGGCCCCGGTTAGCCCATTCTGCCAGCATGAGGTTGGCGCTTCTTTTGGCAGTGCGTAAATCATAACCAGTGCGGAGCTCCAAGCCGCATCGCTCGAAAGCCTCTTCGATGTACTCCGATACATCTGGTTCAAAATTTTTGCTGCCGGATAATGCCATTTAATCCTCGTATAAATTATTAAAAGTTATTGCCGGATCCAAATAACTTTCATGTCCCTCTGCGCTATGCGCCCACTGCGATGGTTTGAAGTCCGGTGCGCCTTCACCTGTAACCCACAAAGCTGGGCTTGTGGCCCTAACACGGTTGTTAGGTAACGCAACCAGATTGCCTTTCCATTCACAATCTTCAGTAATATATAATACATGAGATTGCTTATGTTGTGCAGGATCGTCCGCAATGTCTGAATCGGTGTAGTCAACCGTAAACAAATATTTAGCTTGATAAAACTCACCATCTATTTTTGCAATCCACGGTGAAGAGCTGACACGGTCCATAACGGTGACCGCATGATGTCTCGATTCGCAATCCCAAGGTTGTGCCAAATGATCTTCCATGGGTTTTGGAAACTCTTCTAATGGCATGTCAAAAACCAGGCCTTGGATGGGCATACGCGCCCACATAGCGCCGCCGTGTACATTTTCTTCATCCCAATCTTCACAATCTGCCTCGCAGCCTGTAAAAACTACCTGAAAACTTAAGGAGCGGTCTGGAATAGTGTTAACGGCTATCGCTAGAGCGTGTATGTATTCATCATGATACTTTTCATGATTGTGGGTAAACTCCCGCCTCACCCAACATTTAAAGTGCGGGACGTTACTTATAAGGTAGGACATAGCTTACCTTTTTGATTTTCGGTTCATCGCTCCGCCTTTGGATTTACGCATGATGCGTCCGCCTTTCGACTTTTTCATCATAGCTCCACCCTTAGACTTCTTCATAAGAGATCCGCCTTTTGATTTTTTCATCATAGCGCCGCCCTTAGATTTTTTTGCCAACTTAGTGATCGCTTGATTTACGCCATTACGTTTGGTTTTTTTCATCATGGCTCCGCCTTTCGACTTTTTCATGAGAGAACCGCCCTTTGATTTACGCATCATTGCGCCACCTTTGGATTTCTTCATCATGGAACCGCCTTTCGATTTTTTACCTATGGCATAACCTTTGGTTTTTCTATATGTCATATCCGCTCCTTAAATACGCCCAAACAAACCCATGTTTGAGCTTTTTGTTATTTTACCACCACTTGCAGCAAATGTTTTCACATTAGTGGGTTTGCCGCCCACACCTTGTTTTTTTGCCCGCTTTCTGCGAACCGCTGATTTAATTTGTGATTTTGACATTCTTGCTGCTTTGGCAGCTGGTACACACTTGGGGTACTTTCGTTTGCGGTCTTTTTCTAACTTTGACCTACCACACTTTGCGTAGCCACCGCCCTTTTTAGGGGCGCCTATGTCCACCCAATCTTGTTTAAACCACTCGGTAAGGCCACCTTTAGGCTTTGCCATGTTGCCTCCTGATAGCCTCTTTGCCTTTTTTAAACACGTTAGCTATGCCAGTTTTACCCATCACTTTGGCACGCTGCTCGCCTACTGTAAGTATTTGTATTTTACGGGCAAACGGTTTTTTAATTCTTTTGACTTTTCGCACGGTGGCATCAGCATCTTTCATGGTTGCAAATTTAATGCTGACGGTGTCTTTAGGGTTTTCGTCTGTGTAAAGCCTTCTACCAGATCCCTTTGGCTTCTTTCCAATGCCTACTTTGGGATCTCTTTTCTTTTTCATTTTCTTTTGTATTTTGCACTTTTGCGTTTTGTGCCATCAGCTCTTTTTATCAAACCTCTAGCTTTTGCTTGTGCGCGTTCACTAGCACCAAGCTTTTTGCCCTGCTTCATTTTACGTTTGATTGTGCTTGCTTTGGCAACCATTATGAACGTGGCACTCTGGTTTTTTTGCGCTTGCTATCCATCATCGCGCCACAGCCACGCCCTTGAACCATAACCGTACCGCCTTTAGCCATGAAACCCATGCGGTTCCTTACTTTAGTTGGTAATTTTGGCAGACCCTTGTTGCCTTTGGGTATTGGTTTGAGTGAAACCTCACCACCTTCAGCTTTTTTGGCTCCCTTATACTTGCCGCCCATCTTCTTATATTGAGAAACCATATAAGCATTTGCGTAAGCACTTGGGTACACATCGAATTTTGCTTTAGCTTTTGCTTTCGCCTTTCGATATAAGGATGGGTTTGCCACATTAGCTGGTACGCTACCGCCTTTTTTCATCTTGATCGCGCCTAGAGTTTTAGCTTGTTGTGCATGTGTCTTGCTTGCTTTCTTCAATCCTTTAATTACTTTGTTTAGTTTTTTTTGTGTCATTATCTCATCCTCCCGCCTCTTCCTCGCATTCTGCCCGCAGGTGCCATTTGCATAGGCGCTGGCATAACCGGCACAGGCATAGGTGCTGCTATTTGCGGCATTGTAAACTTAGGTAGCGATGGCATTGGCATCGGCGCAGGCATAACTGGAGCAGGCATAACTGGCGTTGGCATAACTGGAGCAGGCATAACTGGAGCAGGCATCGGCATCGGCTCTAGCACTCTTGTTGGTATCGGCTCACGGACTGGTAGCGCTCTCATTATCGGATCTGGTATGACTGTTGGCGTCGCTATCACCTCTGGCATCGGAGGCATAATTCTTTCTATCGATGGTGGTTTTACTGGTATTCTTTCAATTGACGGCGGTTTTATCGGTATCTTTTTTGGCGTGCCAGGACCTTTCGTCAACTTCTTTCGTCCACCCACGTCTTGGGGTGGCAAGCTTACGACGGGCCTGCCTTTCGGCACTATCGGCATATCTGGTCTTTCGCCCACGTCAATATTCAGATTGGCGATTCTTTCTTTTATCGCCTCTACATCTATGTCGGGTAGTTTGATATTACTGGGAACCATACCGCCTGCGACGTTTATTGCTGGTGGTATTCGTGGCCCAGCTGTTCCTAGAGGAAACTCACCAGAACCAGTGCCGCCAAGCGTTCCTATTCTTGGTTCTGCCACAGCCATGACTGGACCAGGCGCAGGCACAGCTGCTTGTCTAGCTGCTAGTTGTTCTTGTAACTCTGCAATTTTAGCCTCTAAGCTTGAAATTTGCCCCGCGAAATCGGGCATGGGCGCACGTTGTCTACGCCTAAATCTTGGCCTAAACCCACCGAAGAAACCGCCTCCCATGCTTGAGCCGCCCTGCATCATAGGGTTGAACGGAGGTGGCATAAACCTACCTCCGCCGAACCCACCAAATCCGCCCAAGGGGGGAAACATCGGGCGTCTTAATCCTCCAAATAAACCGCCTATACCGACCAAAGGCTGCATAGGCATTGCTTGGTTTCTAAAAATCGCCACGATTACTCCTTAGTCGTATCTCTTAATCATCTCCAAAATAATAGAGTAACTGTCGCCGCTGGAGTGACCCACAGTTGTGAAGTCAATGTCTCCGGTTTTGCCAGATCCAGCATTATTTGGGATAGCCGTAAAGTTATCGTAATATTCATCGCCGGTTGCGTCTGCCGGTATGTGTGTTAGCAAGACGTTTGTTGAAGCATCAAACTCTAACTTAACGCTCATTCCGACCGTCATCCAATAAATTCTTTGGATGTGTACCTCAGTGCAGGCTTGTCCGGCAGAGTTTGCAGCTAAGGCAGATACATCTACCTTTTTAACTGCCGACTCGCCAGTGCCGTCTGACACGTTGGTGAACCGCATGACGACGTTTCTTTCGCCGTCTTGAATAGTTTGGGTAGTTACAGCATCAGCCATATCTCACCCCCTACAGTTCAGTTACCGCAGTGCGTTCTTTGTGTGCGCCAATGTAATCAACGGTCAAAGTTTTCGCAGCGGCAGCACCATTTTGTATACCAAACGATACGGTTAACTCTTCATCGTCTGGAGCGTTAGTGCTTACTACCGTGCCAGCTAACACGTTGTTTTGGAAAACGTGAAACTTCTGATCTTTTGGATCATAAACAAATCCAATAGTCATGAAAGTGTCGTCAGCCAAAGCGTTCGGCAAATCCAAAGTAGATTGCGTGCTATCTTTTTCAACGACAAAAGTAACAGTTGTGGCGCCATCAGACTTCAGGAAGAAGATGCCGTCGGTTACATCTAACGGGCTTGTATCCGTAAGTTGTAAACCAGCAACGATATCAGTTTGCGTTGCATCGTTGGTTTTAAACCTCATATTGAACGCTAACTGCTTACCAGCTTCATACTTGAAGCCTTCTTTAACTAGTTGCAGAAAGTCATTGTCGTTGTCGGCATCATCGTTAGTGATTAACAATAAACCGCCATCGCCATCTGCTAAAGCCTCACTAGCATCGCCAGATCCGCCTTCAGTTGTTGTAATTGTCCAATCGGACGCTAGATAAGTATCAAAATCATTAAAGTAACTATGATACTTTTGGGGTGCGGGCATTTTTAATTTACCAAGTGTTCCATCAGCTGAAACATTAGTAACTCCGCTTGTAAAGTGTGTTGTCATACTACAGTCCTCCTAAATTAGACCAGCAACCGGCCCATCCGATTGCCATAGAGACTCTGTCAGTATACCACTAAAAACCTAAAAACAAATAAAAAGGGCCGAAGCCCTTTCTTATCCGTAAATTTTTTGGTAGGCCTCACCTCTACCAGCATTCACAATCTGTCTTTTGTATTTTTTGATCATGGTTTTTGCAGCATGCTGTTGGGCTGATGTCCATTGATCTTGCCTCGCAAGGCTTTTGCCGAAATTGCTGTCTGTCCCGTTGAAACCCACCCCATCTTCTTCAAACGCTCCGTCACACGCACCCGCGACAACAGAAACAAAATCCTGTAGTGCAACCACCACATTTGCAGGCAAAGGCTTAGGCGACTTTTTGAATACTTTTTCCACGGACTCCACATCTATTGCTATCTCCTCAATACTGACGTTGTTTTCAACCACGTTGTCTAAAGCCTTATCTAGCACTTTTTGCTTGCTAACAAGCACTTCAGCCAACCTGGCGTCGATTGAACCATCAACAACCAAGTGTTGGACCAGCACTGAGCTGTCCTGACCAATTCTGTGGCATCGATCTTCTGCTTGTGACACGTTACCAGGCACCCAATCAAGCTCCGCAAACACTACGTGACTTGCAGAAGTCAGGGTGATTCCTACACCCGCAGCACCGATGGTACCGATGAACACATCAGCGTTGCCAGCTTGGAAAGTGTCCACAGAGTTTTGTCTGTGAGCTTGCGTGCAGTCGCCTGTAAGAGTAACCACAATCTTACCAGCTGCCTCTAAGCCTTCTTTAATGCCGTCAACAACGTCTTTGTGATGAGCCATAACGACCACTTGATGGTCGATATCGGCTACGTGAGCTACTACATCAGCTACTTTCGCCAAAGCAGTATCGTGACGCACACCTGACATACGTTCAAAATCTACATCTTCTGAGGATGTTTCTGTAACCGCATCTGCAAGAGTCTCAAACTCTTTTTTTATCTGGTCACTATAATGGTTACTTGGCAACACGATGATCTGACGTACCTTTTCAGGAAGCTCTTTTAATACTTCGTCTTTTTTCCTGCGGATCATAAAGGATTGACGCAACAGTCTTTGCAGCTCATCTAGGTTAGAGGCTCCGTCAAAATGCCAGCCAAATCTGTCTTTATATGCGCTGGCATATCTACGACCAAACTTGAAAAAGTTACCAAAAGTAACAGGGTCAAGATAACCAGCAATCGGCTGTAGTTCGATAGGACGGTTTGTAATTGGTGTCCCGGTCAATACAACCTTGCGGTTTGCTTTGATTCCTACAGCAACGCCGGTTCGCTTGGCTTTTGGATTCTTTATGTAGTGCGCCTCGTCCATGATAACAAGGTCCCAAGTGCGTGCGCTGATTGTATCTTGGTGCTTAGTTAACACATCGTAGTTAATAATAACCACATCAGGCGTCTCAGGAATCTGCTCACCACCACCGTTGACGATCTGAATGTCCCGCTCCGAAACCAACCATTTGTTCATTTCGTTCTTCCAATTGATCTTGAGAGAAGCTGGACATACAACCAAAACAGTTTTTGGAGCTGTAGCATTGATCACGCCGATAGCTTGTATGGTTTTACCTAGACCCATTTCATCACCGATCAACGTAGATTGACGCTGTGTCGCATAAGCGATGCCAGCTTTTTGATACGGAAGATAAGACAGTCCAGCCGGGACCGGGATCTCGATGTCTGCATCGACAGCCTGAGAATCAGCAATTGCCTGATCGTTGTCTCTGAGGCGGGTAACTACCCACTGGTCATCGACCTTGCGTACAGAGTAACCAGCGGCCTTGACTGCTGCTTTACGCTCGCGCCATACCTGCCAAAAGTCTGAGTTAGGCTTGGCAGTGCTGATGAAACGACCATCTGTGTGGACCGTTTCTGCTGACCAATCTAGTTTCAATTCCATTTTTGTCTCCGGTACTGCGTATCTATATTGTTAATATACACATTACCGTGTCCGTGTGCAAGTTTTTGTACATATGTATTTAGGCATAAAAAAAGAGGGCCGAAGCCCTCTTTCTCAGTAGTTGAGTAATAAACCCTACTGTTGGTTCAATTAAGCACCTTGCGAGCCAAAGATTCCTCTCCAATCAGAGAAACCAAAGCTGTAACGCTCTCTAGCCTTATATCTAATGTTGCCAGTCGTAAAGTCTGGTTCCATTGATGTTTCCATTGCTGTTCTTTGGAACATCTTAAGGCCTTCACCTGACTCAGTGACCGTAGTCAATAAGAAATACGCATCAGGGTCATTTAGGTAATGGTTAACTGTGTAACCACCTGGAACGACGCCAGTATTTCTAATTGCATTTAGGTCATTGTCAGCTGTTCCAGTTCTACCGGGTGAGTTGAGAATCCTATCAGCAACAAACACTAGCTGTGGTGGAACCACAAGCTTTGTAGCCTGCACTGAGATCGTTAGACCTCTGTCATCAGTAAAAGTGGAAATATCAATCAGATTATCTTCGAGACTAGTCTCGTTCAAGTCTGCCATGGTTGTTGCTCTGTTCGCAGCAGTTCCACCACCCGCAAGTGGGTGAGCTGTATTGATTAGAGAAACGCCATCGCCACCTGTGAAAGATGAGCTGAATGCGTTGTTAAGTACGTCCGCGCCCTTCACTTCTTTGGTGTGAGCCATAGATTGTGCAAGTGCTTTTACATACCTTTTACCAAGAGAATCATAAAGATTGTCTTCAATTGCTTCTTCAGTCAAAGCAAAAGCAAGCGCGACAGTGTCGTGCGTATACCTTGCTGTGAAACCTTCATTAGCATTATCGAAAGCAACCCCTGCTCCCTCTGTTTTTGTCGGTGCGCTACCGAAGCCTGTGATTAAGACCTCTTCCTCGAATGCTCTCTGACTGTCCTCGACACTGAAGATATCAGCATATTCCTGACCTCCATAACTGTCGTATGACATACCAAATAAGCTATTAAGTCCGGGTTCTAATTCCTTGGCTAATTGCGCTCTTGAAATCGCCATCTAATTAACCTCCTTAAGCTAACCCGGCACTTTTCGCACCGAATATATGGTTTTGGATTACAACGTATACGTTGGTTGCATCCGATGAGACATCGTCGTTGTCAGGATCTTCTGAAATGTCGATTGCCTTAACAGACAAAGTCGCTCCAGTTCCACCGTCAGAGACGTTAAGTTCAGCACCTGAAATACCAGTAGTGGTATTACCAGATGTCGTATACACAATGTCAAAATTACCAAACAGGTCTGCAATTGGGAACGCTGCGTTGCACTGTATCTCGAAAACGACATTTGGATCGTCAATAATAAACGCTATTATGTCCGATGCATTTGTCGATGCGGGATAGTGGTTGCTAAACACTTGTTCGCCAGTTGTAGGGTCCGTGAATTGGCATCCATTAAATACGCCTACGATGGGAACAGTCCCACCATCAGCGTGAACCTCAACGGTTCCACCAGTGACTTGAGCTACCATATCGCCTTGAAATATTGCTGTTCCGTAGTTCGCGGCTATACGATATCGACTCTGTCCACCAGTGTAAGGGCTTCCACCAATCATTTTGACTGGTTTCATGCCGAAAGCGGCATCTTTATTAGCCATGATACACTCCTATCATTGTTTACCGAAGGTCACCTTGGTATCCCTTTGAGGATCGTATTTGACGTAACGTCCATCTTTGCGTGAATCATTGAAAACCGTATTGTCTAAAGCTTCCACTTGATCTACGTTTTTTTGTTGATAGTACGCATTACGTTGTTCGACCATCTCAGTGGGCATTTTGCCCAAAATCAAACCTTCATTGTTAATAATGCCAGTAGACTTGCCTACCTCAACGGTTGACATGTGCTGCCATTCAGCAGGAAGTTCTTCTAACTTAACCAGTTCCCATCCTTCACGGATACGTCTTGATACGTTAGATCGATCTTCTTCGCCAAGCATTGCACTCCTAATCCACCTGTAGGTCATACCCGGTGGTGGAGGTGGAGCTTCTAAGCTTCTAACTGGCCTCCATGGTTTACTACGAAGATTATTATCGTGAGCTTCGGATTCACGCGAGTTTCGATTCGTTACTTTCTTTTCATTAGTTGTCATATTGCCTCCCTTTGAGCAATTTTTTGCTTCTCTTGAGCTACTCGTTTCAACCAGTCTTGTTCAGACATGTTGTGCGGTTTTAGCCCTCGAAGGCGCTCGACTTCTGACTTAGAGAAAGTTACGCCGTTCTTTTTACTACGTGTTTGTTGACGACTTCCAACGGAAGCGGATGCGACTCTTTGCACGGAGGGTCTGCTATCCTTTTGACCGTCACCCTCACTTGCGGATTGCAAGTGCGGATAAACTTTATAAATTCGGTTATTAAGCTCACCATAGTAGTCCTCTGAGTCAGGCTCATATCCTTCATTGATAAGCATATTGTGTTGGAAAAAAGCAAACTGAGTTGCTTCTAAATTACCTGGATCTTCCTGATCACCGTACCATTGGTTATTTTCATACCAGCTTAGAGCCTCTTGTGTGGGCTGAACCGCTTCTTCTTGTTGTCCGGCTGGCTGTTGTTGATATAAAGATGGATCTACTTGCTGCGCTTGTGGAGCTTGTTCTCTTTTGCGCTTCGCAACCTTAATCTTTTCTTTTTGGATCCTAAGATCACCTTTTAAGTCATCTGCTTTGCTCATTAACTCAGCATCACCAGATTCTACAGCGCGCTTGTATAGATCCGCAGCTTCGCGCTCTTTGGCTTCTAAAGCTTCTTCTTCTTTTTGTAAAACCGTATCTTCTTGCGCCTGATAGCTTTGCTGATAAGCAGTTAGCTGTTCTTGTTGTTGACGCGCAATCTGCTCGAAATATGCAGCTCGCTCTTCAGCGGCTTTCACCTGAGCATTCTTTTTGTTGATTCGTTTGCTTACACTTTTAGTGTAATTATCCAGCTCGTCGTCTGGGCTGGCAGTTTGTTCAGGCTCGACAGCAGCATCCTCTTGGATGTCTACTTCGATTTCTTCGACTTGGTTTTCTTGGTTTTCGTTGTTTTCAATCATGGTTACACGCTCATTATATCATCTGGATTAAGGATTGTGGCTATGACTTCGTCGTCATTAATAATTCTGACTTCAGCACCGTCTTCGAGTTTGAAACGAGAACCAGCGTAACGGCCAATCATCACCCATTGCTTTTCACAGCACCATGGCGTGTCGCCAAAGCGATTTTTGTCGTTATAACACTGAGGTCCCATCGCCACAACATAAGCAACAACAGTCGCCAAAGACTCTCTTTCGACGGTTTCACTTGTCAAAAGAATACCGCCCTTACTTGTGTTTTTACCGCCATATGGCAAAACCAGCATCCGCCAGCCTGTTGGCTGAGGCATTCGCTCTAACACTGATTTATCTAGTAGGGTGGGATCGAGGACTCTATCGTCGGAATCGACGTAAGCGTCTACGATTGCTTTTTTTGCTTGTTCAGACATTCGTCACAGTTCCTTGTTATATTCTTTTATCTCCGATTCGATATAGTATAACGCAGAAAGCTCGCCTTGCAAAAATTTATAATGTTCTATACTTTCTAATGCTCCCGACATAAGTGTCTCGCTAATTTGCGATTCACGATCTTTGATGACTTTTTTGATTTTGTCGTGAAGCGTAAGATCGTCCATTCTATCTGACTTTAAATTTCAAACCTTTGGTTGCGGCGCCCTTGCCTTTCATATCGACAATTTTTTCTACGCCAGCGTTTTTCATTTCGCCATCAACCATCTTTTCGATAGTTTTTTTCTTGAGTTTGTACTTTGTGTATCCTTCCATAATTAATCCTTTTTCTTAGCTGGTCTGCCGCGCTTCTTTGGCGCTTGTTTTTTCGCAGCAGGCTTTTCTTCCTCTACGACTGGTTCTGGTGCAGGCTCTGGCTCTACTGGTGCCGGTTCGCCTTTTGCTATACGAGCTAATTTTTTAGAAATACGAGCTTCGTTCTCTACATCGGCTTTTGCTTGTTCTGCGATTTTTGCAGATAAAGCTTCAGCTTCTGCTTCACGCTCTAATTTCTTTTGCGCTTTTAGCTCTGCTATTGCTTCTTTTTTATAACTAGTTGTCATACTTTCTCCTTGATCTTATCCCCTCATTTTTTGCTCTAACTCAAGGAGTTTTAGATCTGCTTGCTGTTGCAACCTTTGCAACGCAACATCAAGTTTATCATCAGCTACGTTTTTTTGCACATTTATACGTTGCTTCTGTATTTCGTTCTCAAGAATCTTTTCTTCTGCACGTTGATTCTGTCGAGCTTCAAACTGAGATTGCTCTTGATCAAGCTCTTTATCTCTCAGCTCTACTTCTGCTTTTCTGATCTCTACTAATGGATCCTCTGAACCTTGCCCGATTGATTGTAAAAACTCGGCACTGAGTTGAGCCATAATTGGTGCAGCGAATTGATCGAGCAACATTTGTATTTGTTGCGCAGCTTGTTGCTGTTGATCTATAGGCAGTTGTTGCAATTCTTGTTGCACTTGGCTGATTCTTTCCATCGTCTCTGGCGGGATTTGTTCTTGCGCCAGCTGTGCAGCCAAAAATTGTAGATGCTGCATAACATGGCTTATGACCATTGCTTGTATCTGGGGGTTTTCTTTGACCACTTGTGTAAGAAACAAAGCTCTGTGCGTTTCTACGTGAGCCGTATGGTTTTGACCCTCGAAAGCTTGCGCCGGTTGTCCCATCAAGAAACCACTGTTTTCCAAACCTGCATCGATTGGTCGTGGGGTCATGTCAGGAGGTGGCTGCAACAAGGCTTCTACATTGTCTACTCCCAACGCGCCATACATGCGCCTGTAAGCTTCATAGATGCCGTTTGGACCATGCACCTGTGGGTTTGATTGGACCATCTGCAAAAGCTCTTGTGCGAGCGTTATGCGCTGACTCTGACTGAAAATGTTTGGATCTGAAACCGGGATGACATCGATACGATTGTCAAAATCAGTTACTTTTATCTCTCTTGGGCCTGTGCCTGTTTCATATGCATATTCGGGCGGGAGGTATTCGCTGAAGATTTTTGATAACAGCTGAAACTCTAATCGTTGTGCGTAGTGCAATCTTTTGTGTATAGCACTCATGACTTTGGTGCCACGCTCTAGCAAAGCTACAGTTGTTCCCACCGGCATAGCTTGATTCATGTCACCGATGTTCATATCAGCGATAGCAGCGAATCTTTTTCCTGAGTCTACAAGGATGCCTAACAAGCTCATCAACACGTTGCTAGGTTCTTTGATAGGTAGCGGGATTAAGTTTTCTCGTAAAGATCCGCCTGTTGTATCTATATCTCGAAACTCACCCGGTTGTAGCGGTTCATCCTCATCTCGGATTCGCATGCCTCTGGCTTTGAAACCGGCAGGCAGATTGGCTAAGGTTCCGGCATCAATTAACTGTCTCAATATAGAGGTAGAAGCTTGTGACAGTCCTCCAATCATGTGCGAAAGACCTAAGCCATAGAAACCTAAACCGGGTAAAAACTTGTATTGTACAAAATAGTTTATTTTGTTTTTGTAGGGGTCTCCCTCTACATAGTTACGGCGTATAGATAAAACCGTTTGAGAAGACTCATCTATCGTGACTATATAAGGTAATTTCAATCCGGTTGGGTTGCCTTCCTGGTCTACGTCTTCAAAGCCCGCCAAATCTAAAATTGTGTGTACTTCATAAACAGTATGGTCCCTATCTTCTGCATAAGACGGACTCATTCCCTCTATCTCGTCTATTTCTTTTTGAACATCATCATCATCAGGATCGTATGAGCTAGACTTGATTTCAACGTCTGCATAGAAGCCGGATAGTTGTTGTTTTTTTATTTCATTCCGCGACATGTTTATAGCGTGAGTGACCCTTTCGGCACTGCTAATGTCAGATGCCTCGTATGGGACGATCAGATCTTCAGGCGCCACAAATTTAGATACTGCCCGATTAAGCACATTGTCGTAGTAAATCTTTTTGAAGGCCGAGCCAGCTAACGGTAAGTAGAACAGCAACATGTCCAGTTCTGGATCGTAATCTTGCATCACATTCATAATGTAGAAGTTCATAAACTCCTGCACACGATCTGCTTGCGCTTCAGTTTCTGCGGTTCTTTGACCTACAAGTTGTGTCTTCACCGGACCTTTAGCCGGTAGCATTTCTTTGTACGCTTGCGCCTGAAACTGTGTGACGGCCTCTGCAAGTATGGGGTGTATTACTCCACTAGAACCCTCAAACGGCTCTGATCTAGCTTCATCAAACTTCATGCCTAGATACTTCAAGCCGTCTACATAAGTCTTTTCCCATTCGCTGCGTGATTCTTTGTCATGTTGGATGCTCGATAAAATGTCGCCTGACACTTTTTGCAGCTCACTGTCATCTATAAAGTCGACTAAGTTAGCATCGAATGCCATAGGGTCTGCTTGCGGCTCATCGGCATCGATTTCATCTCCGACAAGTATTTCTTCTTCAGTGACTAATATTTCTGCCGCTTCACGAATTTGATCTTGTCTGGTAGGCTCTGGAAAAACCTCAATCGCATTGCCTCCCACGTTCACGTCTGGGTTGTCTTGCGTGCCTAATTGTCGTTTTTCAATAGCCATAGTTTTTCAGTTTAACACTTCTCGCCGGTTTTAATAATAAACCGTGCGTTTACGTGGTAGTAAATCTGCCTCCATTTGATAGTCTTCATCTAACGATACGAATCCGCCTTGTCTAAATCTCATAAGTGCCATTGTAGCAGAGTCACAATAGTCGTCATGATCGCCGTATGGGAAAGATGCCATTTCTTCGATAACCTCATCTGCAAATTGGTCTTCAGTAGCCCAAACCATACCCGATTCAAAGATAGGCGCTACTGAGTTCATCCTCGCTATTTTATCTTGGCCTCGGCTTGGGGTGTAAGATGTTACCGGAATACCCATACGTCTGAGTTCTTGCGTAAGCGGAGTGCCGCTTGCTTTTGCCTCAATTAGAATACAATCAGGCTCCCAATATTTGTATTCTTCCCAAGCAAGCTTTTTAAGCTCTGGGAAGTCAACTCTTACCCGCTTTGCATCTAATAATATAATCTGATCTGCCTCACCATCAGACGGGCTGAATATCGCCCATGTAGTAATCGCTGAGTAGTCTGCTGTCTCTTTTTTACTGAAGGCAGTATCGTAACTTTGTATCACATAGCTGTATCCTGGCACTTCGCCTTCCCATGTCTGCCACCACTCTCGCTTTACGATAGATCCTTCCTCAGCTGTTGGGTTTTGTAACCACTGAGAGTTCCATTTTGATATGGGGAGAGAGGCTTTTACTGACAAGAGTTCTTCTTTCTTCCAAAACTCCGGCCATAGAGGTGTGTCAGATTCGGGCATGATTGCAGGAAACTCCACCACCTCCCATTGATCAGCGTTCTCTTCACCCTGCTTTTTCAGAACCTTGCCAACCAAGTCTTTAGTAGACCAACGTGTCATCACTATTATGATAATGCCACCTGGTTGCAGACGTTGTCGCGGACCAGATGTGTACCATTCGTAAGCGCTTTCCATGGCTGTGGGCGACATGGCATCTTGCTCTGAATGCGGATCGTCAATAATAAGTAAATCGGCGCCTCGACCAGTGATTGCACCACCGACACCGGCTGCGAAGAATTCACCTTCTTGGTTACTGGTCCATCTACCAGCTGATTTGTTATCAGCCTGTAGCTTTAGATCTGGGAAGATTGTGCTGTATTCTTGGCTGTCGATTATGTTTCTGACTTTACGTCCAAATCGAACCGCAAGCTCTGCTGTGTGAGTCGTTTGTATAATTTTGAGATTACCGCGCAAGCCCATCATCCAGCTTGGGAAATAGGTACTCGCAAACTCAGACTTAGAGTGCCTAGGGGGTAAGCAGACAATAAGTCTCTTGAGTTTGCCTTGCGCGATACGGTTGAATTTTTCCCCGATAATCTTGTGGTGACGACCTTCAATAAAGTCTGGCCACAAGTGCTTCAGGTAACTTATAAAATCTTTCTGACAAGCTTCTTGCTTTTTAAGCTGCTCAAACCGATTGAGCAGAGCAACGGCTTCTGCTTGATCCTGCTGCGACAGGATGTCAAAGTCTTTAAGAGAAAGATCTCCCATCAGACTTCATACCAATCCTTTTCCTGCCACATAAGCGCTTCTGCTTCTCTGCGCCTTTCCAGTCCCGGTAAAACAACCTTTTCACCATTGACAGTGCCTTTGTTCCATCGGCGTATTTGTGCAGGTACTTCGTTGTATTTTCCTTCGTTCAGGACCCGCCTCAAAGTTGAGCTGGAAAGCGAACCACTGCCTAAGTTGTAGGTGAATGAAACTAAACTGTCGAATTGATGCTGCTCTAGCGGCACTTCGATCAAGCTGTTGACGTAACCTTCGTACTCTTCAAGCTCATGATCTAGACGTTCTTCTGCCTCCTCAAACGTCATGGTGGTGTTTTCATCGACACCTTTTATAAAACCGTAGCCACAAGTCCAAATTCCTACAGCGTCTTTGTAAGAATGACAGATGCCGTCTTTTTGCGGACATCCTTCAAACTTCTTGATAAGGGCTTTGCCCTCTTCACTAATCACTCTCATATCTTTCATATTATTCTCCCCATGTGCCGTCGTCTTTGACTCTGGCAAGTTTCTTACCGCCAAAATATTCAACGGCATGTCCTTCGTTAACAAGTGTTTTGCAAATGTCAGCACCGTCTTGATCATACGGTATACCAAGGATCCTGCCGTACTTGCCTTTGCCAAGCGACTTGATCTTGAATCGTCCAATGCATAACTCCTTTAGTCTTTCTTTTGCTTTCAGGCCTAAAGCCTTTTCTGCAAGATTTCTTGTTCTAGATTCGGGTGTGTCAATTCCGTGAAGACGAACACGCTGTTTGGTTAAATTTACATCGAATCCAAGCCGGAGCGTTATATCAATCGTGTCACCGTCAATTACCCTTTCAAGCTCGGCCTCATAAACGTATGCTTCTGGGGCATCACTCATCTGGCTTCTCCTCTGTTTCTAAATCTTTATCTTGCTCCCTATAATACTCTATTATCGCCAGCACATTAGTAACGTATCGTTTAAGCTCTGCCATGTTCATGCTAAGGCTTTCATAACCCTGCGTCGATAATGCATAGTAGGGTTCAGCTGGCGCCTTGCCTTCTTTGACCAGCTGTAAATATTCCTCCATCACCTCTGGCGTAAGCACACGCCACTTTATGTCTTGCAGGTTTACCTCTAAAGGCATAGGAGGGTGGTACATCGGAGCAGGCAAAGTAATTGTTTTGATCTCCACAGGAGCAGTGCGTGGTTGAAACAAAGAGCAACCACTAACAACAAAAACTAAACTAATTACTAGCAGGTGCCTCATCTGTACTCTCAAACATGTTTGGATCTGTTAATTCTAAAAACTCTGTTTTTACTTTAGCTGTGCCTTTGTTAATTATGTTTTCTATCAGCCCCGGCTTTGCCATTGCCAGATTGTTTAGGCTGTGGCGTTGAAAGGTATTTCTGAGTTGATTGACTTCGCGCACCGCTTCTTGATTCTGCGCGTTGAGCTGATTAATTTGCTCTGTCGTTTCTTTTTGCTTGGCTAGGTAGTTGTCTATGCTGGCGTTTTGTTCTTCTATTTTACCTTCTAATAAAATTGCATTTGCTTTGAGCGTAGAGATTTCTTTCGCCTGCATTTGTACGAAAAACCATAGACCGGCGGTTACTATTAAGAGTAATCCGGTAGAGACTGCTGCAAATTTGAATCCCATGTGTATACGTTTAATGCCTCGCTTTTACCTTTCACTTTAATCGGTTCTAATGATTTTAACAAATATTTGCACTTTTGTGCAGTATTGTATCCAATTAAAATATCTACGCCTGCTTCCTTCGTTGCGCTCTCTAATCTGGCCGCTACATTTACAGCGTCACCGATAGCCGTGTAATCGAATCTTGTGTCCGATCCCATATTGCCAACCACTGCCTCACCACTGTTTACGCCTACGCCAATAGCAACATGAACCGGGAGCTTTTCATTTAACTCTTTGACTCTTTCTTGTATGCGTATGGCAGCTGCGACTGCTCTATTTTCTTGTTCTGGAAGATCTAAAGGTGCCGAGAAGATGGCCATACAAGCATCGCCGATAAATTTGTCAATGCAGCCACCAGCACGTTGTATTTCTTCTACTTGGACCGTCAAGGTAGCATTCATTACCTCAGTAACCTCTTGTGGAGACAATTTTTCACTTAATGATGTGAAGCCACGCAAATCGGTAAACAAAAACGTGCAATATCTCGTTTCACCACCTAATTTCAACAAATCTGGGTCTTTTTGAAGCTGTTTTACCTGTCTAGGATCCAAATAATGCTCAAATTGCTTCTTAATTTGCTGTCTGAGGCGGTATTGGGTGCGAAAATTCAAATAAAACGCTCCTGAAGCCGCAAAAAACTGCGAAATCAGGCTCCAAGTCACGTCTAGAAGCACTCCAGACTGTATTAGATAGATTCCAGAGTAAGCTGTGAGGCCAAATATTGCCAAAAACGATGTTACACCCCACGTAACGCCAAGTTGTGTGACTAACAACCACACAAGAGCCACAGAAAACGCAAAAATGCCCAGTTCAGCGGCGTAGGACCAGTCAGGTATGCGTGGGCTGTCTTGTATCAAAATGGATTCAGCTAGAGCCGCTTGTATTTTATGTGGCTCAAGCAATCCAACCGGGGTCGCCAGTTGCGGCATGATACCCATGGCGTCGGTGCCAATGAAAACAAACCGTTCTTTTACGTCCATTTCGGATAAATTTGTTTCGTCGGTTTTTACCCAGCTAATCCACTTGCGGCCAAGCGAGTCTGTAGGCACAGGCGGCAAACCTTGCACTACAACCTCCTGTATGCCGTTCTGATTGGTTTTAATAATGTAGGTATCAGCGCCCACCATGCCTTTCAAAACTTCCGTACCGAAAGCAGACACCCATCCATCGGGTGTTTTCATAAGCAAAGGCATGCGCCTTACCAGCTGATCGACATCCACCGGGGCAGAGGCAATACCTTGCGAAGCAGCGTTTCTCAGGATCTCTATGTTTTGCACTACGCCAGAAGCAGGATAACCGCCAATAGGCTCACCCATAATTACAGTGCCTACGGTAGCTGGGTAACCGCTTCCTGGATTCTCGTACATGGCAAGAATACTGTTACGATCTTGCAAAGATTCTGCAAATTTTTTGTCACCACCCATCCGGTCAGGCTGTGGAAACGCAACAGTCCAGCCAACACCAAAAGCTCCACGGGCCATCAATTCGGTTTGTATTTCTGCGAGTATAGCTCTAGGTAACGGCCAGCCACCCTCACGTTCTATGTCTTCTTCAGTAATGTTGAGGATAGTAAAGTAATTAGATTGTTGTTTTTCAGGGACCAATGCATCAAATGTTTTAAGCTTTAAGATCTCTAAAGGAGACCACTGCATTATAAATGGCAGTGATAATACAAACACCACTGCTATAGTTTTGAATGATGTCTTCATCCCTGCTTGATCTTTATCACAGAGCTGCCGCCACCGTTGATCGTAATTGTTTTACTAACACCATCTTGTATAAATATCACCGTATATGCGCCAGAGCCGTCTATATCTACTCTTACGTTTTCACTGACATTACGTCGCAAACTAATTTGTTGACCTTGTATAATGGTGGTGATTTGTGTTGATGGATCTTGACCAACAGAAGTTCCGGTGATGGCTATGCTTGTTTCTATCTGATCTATTTCGTCATCACTCAATGCGTCTAGATCTTCGACAATATCAAGTAAGTCTTCAAGAAAATTAACGTCCAAGAAGTTGATATCAAGCTCCTCGAAAGCAAGCTCTGCTTCTGCATCAAGATAGTCCACGTCCAGCTCGTCAAACTCCAACGCATCAAAGTCTAAGACGTTGCTTGCTTTAGATACAGATTCTTCAGCTGCAATCTCTTCTTCTTTTGGCGGTGAGACGATCAACATGTTGTCGATCAGATCCAAAGTAATATCGAGCAGTACAGGGCGAGTAGGTACGCTTTCATAAACCGAAGCAGTAGTTGCTTGATACGGTTTGTTTAGCGTGACAGTGCCAGCCCCGGTAGCCACTATAATTTCACCAGAGGCATCACCATTTGCATCAGGCAATAGAATAATCAGGCTACGTCCCAGCTCATCTACCGTGCAGGTAAAATCCGTACCTCTTATTGCGATTTGTGCGGTGGGGGTAGTGATGTTGATGCGCTCTTTATTAATAAGGCCCATCTTTGAAGTTATGAATCGTGCAGTGCCGGAAGCAAAGCGTAAACTTAACTTAGATTTGTCTGGATCTGGATTGAAGATATATTCGGTTATAACTAGCTTGCTGTGTTCTGTAAGCCTAACGACAGAATCGTCCACAAACGTAATACCGATCCTGCCAGCTGCGGTCCTTACATCGTCCATTTGCTGAACCGGGAAAGCCATGGTGACGCCATAAGCGTCATCGCGTATGATTTGCGCGTTGCCGTTTAGTTCTGAAACTTTGCCTATATCAGCAGGAAGTGCTTGTACCTTGGTCGTCTTGAATAATGCACAAAGTACCACCAGTAGAATTAGTAATGATTTTAAGCCAGTCGTTATTAAGTGTTGATTGCTGCTGTATGTTGAAAGTTCTGCTGTTTCCGGTTTGATCCAAATAGAAATACCCTCCTGCTGCGCCGTCACCATCGTATGTCAAATTATTACTATCTCCATCTATATCAAGATACGAAGTGGCGCCATCTATGTCTAACGCATAGTTTATTGTGTTTCCATCTCCATTAATAATCCAGTCAAGATCTAGCTGCGAAGCCAAGCCAGCTGTGCCATGATTTAGTGTAAAAGTGTTGGTCGATCCGGTGACATCTACGTTGTAATTCGAGCTGTCAATACCAAAAGTATTGGTTGGATCCCCTTGAATGGTGAAGGAATTTGTATCTCCGTCAAACTCAAAAAAGCCGGTGATCGAATCACCCGTTATGTCTCCGAGAAATTTATTGGTGTTACCGATTTGATTGATATCGAGGGTGAGTCCAGTCCCGTCAAGATCAAAAGCTGTCAGGGTACCGGCTACTGAGTTCAGGCCTCCGATGATATTGGAGCCGCCTAATTGTTCTAGGTCTATGTTGGCTGTTGCGCCACTTTGGTCCACGTACACTTCATTATCAGCTGCCCATGCTGATAACGTGACAAACAAAAATATTGCTGTGTAGCGTTTCATCTCCTAACCGTCCAATACTTATATTCTATTCCTTCTTTGATGGTTTGTAAAACGGCCGTCTCAATTGCAGCTTGAAGTGCAATGTTGACTGATTCATTTCGCACTACTCCACCCTCTACTTCGACAAGCTCTGTAGAATTGGCTACGAAACGAAAAACGTCATTATCAAGCGATGCACTCAATATTGTCTTAGATACTAGAACTTCCATTAACACCTTCCCGGTTGTTACGGAAACTGTTCTTAGCGAAACTTGTACAGTGTCCCTCCTGTAAGCTTTGCTCATCCCTATCCCTAAATAACGCGCACCAGCGCCTCCGCTGGTAGTGTTAGATTCGTAACCTATAACACCACCTTCCATTATAAGTCCAGCAAAGACTAAAGGTGGTAACTTTTGTTTTTCGTCAAAACTTTCACGGGTAGACCGAATCAGCTGGCGCTCTTTTGTGACGTGATCTAATCCCACGCGCTCAACGACCTGGAAAAAACCTTCGTTGTTTTTACCCGCATGTTTCAATGCGCGTATGAGATAAGCATGTGGCGCTTGTGTAATCGCTGTGCTAAAAGTTGCGAATTGGCTGTTGCTTCTACGGGCGCCGGTTTGGTCAGTGAATGATTCTCTGTATACGGCTATAACCGGAGCGCGGATGGGTGGGTCTACGTTTAACAATTCATCATTAACCAAGCTTCTGATTTCAGCTTGTTCGATTCTTTGTATGGGGGCGATGTTGTTTTCGATGGGATCCGGTATGAGGATCGTACAAGAAGCAAGCAAGTAGCTAGAAAGTAAAGCTACCGATAGGGACCGTAATCTCTGTGGTGTTGCCATCAGAGTCGGTAATCTTGAGTGTGATAAGTCCAGCTGTTTCATCTACTACATATTCTATTGTGTTTCCTAGTAATTCTATTATTCCGCTAAGGCTTGGATTTTCACCAAACAGCGCATCTACTAACTGACGTGACAGCTGCGCATACACTCTCGATTCCAAATTTCTAATAAATCTTGCAAGCGTGCTGTTTTCTTCGTCACGCGCTAATTTCTCATTATACGCTTTTATTTCAGCCTTGATCGCTTCCTTGCGATTAAACTCTTGGTTTTCAATAGTAAGATAGTGTGCAGATGTACCGATGCCAGAAAAGCTCGGAGACTTAAATTTGTGGACCATTTCGTCAGCGCTTGCAACAGAGGCATACAAAACAGAAAAGACTATAAAAATTATGCCAGACACGGCGAACCACATTTTAATTTTTTCGTCGCGTGCCTCTTGTTGTTTTTGCTTTAGGCTCGGCCTGCCTCTTTTTCTCTGCTTCATTATGTTTTTGTACAGCATCAGCTTCTCTTAGCTCAATCACTGTATTAACTTTCTCTTGTAATCGTATCATATCTTGATCTAAAAGTCTGAGTTGGTCCGTCAGGCGTATGATTGTGTCCTTCATGTCTTGGACCGCAGGATCAATTACGTTGGTGATTGTTTGCCAGACAAAGTAAACGAAATAACCTAAACCGATAACCATGACTACGGGAAAGCCAAAGTCTGCGACGAGCTTGGCTACGTCCATTAGTCGCGCCTAGCGTCTATTTTCCCGTCTTCTACAAAGTTTTCCGCACGCGCTATGCGCTGCAAGTCTGGTGGGATGTGTAACGCGCTGGATACGCTGGTGTCTATGCGTATCATATCGTTGTTCATAATAGATGCCCTAGTAATTAGCATCTTGGATATGCCTTGTATGGTTTTGATCTCATCGACCAAACCATTCATCATTTGGCGCATAACCAGAAAAATGAAGTAGCCCATAATTAGGCCGCTCGCTATCGGGAGTCCTAATTCTGCAATCAGATTAAGCTGATCTTGCATGATCTCGATCTTTCTTTAGACACACTTTACCCTCTGTGTCCTCGTAAAGAATAAATTTGTCGCCTTGCTCAAAATCGTGTTCTGATAATTTTTCCATCGTGAGTTTGTCTTCATCGTCAGAAAACTGTATGCCATACGGAGACATAGCTAACTTGTAACCAACATATGTAACTATCATTTACTCTTCGCCTTTGAAATTTTTAGAGCTGTTAGATGTTCCAGCGTACAATCCAAACCACGCAGCGCCTGCTCCTACAATAATAGAGATGAGGCCAGATTGCTCTAGTGATGGATCTGGCAAGCTCATAAACCACATAGTCGAATAATACAAAAGGAATATATAGACGGTGAGAAACAATCGAGGGAAAATACGCCAGGCATCGACAGCTCTAGCTAGATAGATCCACTTTTGATAAGGATTGATGCCACGCTCCACAGTGGTCGTGCCGACTTCTACTTCTAGCTCAATCTTTTTTTTGGTTACTTCCTCGCTCATAGCAATACTGCTACTCCGATAACCGTTGCCACGATGAATGGGTACACACCCCAGAGCAACATCTCTAATCTTTTGAATTTTTCGCTGCCGTCGTCTAAACGGCGCTGGATGTATTCATAGCGGACGGCGCACTCTCTTTGGTGTGCTTTGATTTCAGCCAGAGCTTCCACGCCTTCCTCCATCTATTTTTTGCTCGCTTTCTTTTTCTTTTTGACTCTGACTGTCTTGTAAGCCTCGTCAACATCAGGCGTCGACTCGTCGTCACCAATGTACTGGCCCTTATCGTTTCTTGCTCTTACCTTCTTGCGTTCTGTGCCAGTAAGAGTATCAACAAGTTTTGACCACCAGCTCATGATTCTTTTACAGAAGCCTCATCTTCTACTAATGTTTCGTCAGCTTGTTTTTTTGTTGTTGCAACTAAAGCGTCTTCGTGCCATTTCAGTGAGGGCATCAAATCGTCAATTTCAAACTGTAATTTTGCTATTTTATTCCGCAAACTAATAACATGATTTTTATGGTGACTTTGTTCTGGCGTAAGATCACCTTCTTTTATTTTTGTATCGCCAATGTGGTTTATGTTTTCTTCTTTTTGTTTTTTCATGCTTCTCCTCACGATGCTAATATTTTGAGTTCAGATGTCGGCGTGTTTTTTTCTGCTATTTTGCCGTCTAACTTTAATTTTAGAGCGGCTACCTCATCCTCACCCATCGCTGTTTCCACCCATCCTCGCAAATCGTCACCTGTTAAGGTGGACCAATTTTTGAAATTTGAAAGATCAGAAATATCTAAGTCTTGCGCACCTTTTGCTCTTGCTTGAGTTTGCATATCATTGCCTAAGACATCTTTTTCGGTATTAGAATCATCTGTAGCCGTCAAGGTCCAATGAACCCTATAAACAACATTAGATTTACCGCCGTGTGACGGATATCTTTCATGTTTTTTACAATCCCAAACGTAACTTATTGCCATATTTCTATCCTATCTTTACCGCCACCAAAGGTCTGCCATCACTTTCGGTTGCCCATATTTTTCCTACGCATAATTGATATTCTTCAAATGTAGGATTTGATTTCGCTACACACTGTATACCGCTACCATTCGCTTGCGGGTATACATAATCACCAACATTGAAAGAACCTGTTATATTTACTGGCACTTGGCCGCTAAATGCTATTCTATCGTGCTTTTGTCTTTCAGCTTCGTATTGTTCCTCTGTTAAATTTAACTCGACTGAACCCCATATATCTCCTCCAACATAAGATGGGTCAGTTGATTTTATTACAAAAGAAATGGAGTTACTAAACACATCTGTTAGCTTGCCTGTTGAGTCAACACCACACACGTCGCCCTTAGCGATAGTGCCGCAAGCATCTGCTTTTTTCATGTATTCAGCGTAGTCAGCTCCAGAGGCGTTTATACTGCCTCCTGCACTTATAGATCTTGCATTACCAGAGTGTCTGCCTACTTTCATGGCAGTCGTGCCAGAGTCGTATAAATTTTGTGATACTACTTCTAAAACGAAAGGTGTAGCATTTGAACCACCGCCTTGTGCTACAAAATATGTGTCACCATCAGTTTCACCGCTTCCCAACCCTTGCCTAATACCACCACCAGATACTCCCAGAGTAGCCGTAGTACCAAGGTGTAAATTTCGCTCTGCACTAAACCTAGCCGTTTCAGTTGACGTGCCGCCAGTAAAGAAAGCAATGCTTTGACCACTATTTATGATCATGGCATTGGCAGTGGAGCCATTGTGGTCTATGAATTGGAGGGCAGCTTCATCGCTAGAGCTATTGTCTCTACCGATCATGTTGATACAAGAAGCGCCGCCGTCAGCTGCGACCTCTAAGGGTCCACCCGGCGAGCTTTCTAGTATACCTACTCGGTCATTGCCAGCATCTACGAATATAGCGTGAGTGTTGCCGTTTGACTCGACGCGGAAGTTGTAATCGTTGCTAGCTTCGTTTACAACCGTTTCGGACGCGCCGATAACCATACGTTCTGCTAAAGCCCCGTTAATATTATTACCGGGGTTAGTGTGAAACGTAATGTTCCCAGAGCTAGCGTTACCTGATAAATCAGCATGATTTAACCTAATCTCGGCAACCGACGAATTTGCATCGTGAGAAGGTTGGTTAGGATTTATACTTGTTCCTCTAAGCTTTAATAGTGCTGTTTGCGTATAATCATTGGATGCAGAATTACCACCTGTTAATAAAATTTCACCTGTGCTGTTATGTCCTATTGTGTCTACGTCTAGAGAATAATTAGGACTCGTAGTTCCTATGCCTACGTTTCCAGTAGAAAGTACTGCTAAAAGTTCATCTGATACAGAACCCGACGAACCATATCCAACTCTCCAATAATCCGTAGAGGCTGAAGCGACCAACATATTATCAAAAACGACATTATCACCCGCTCTATAAGCAACACTTGGATTATTGCCTGTGCCAGCTGTTTTGATTGTTAAATCAGGATTACCCGAAGCAGCATTAATAAAGATGTTGCCTACTGTTTCGATTGTTTGTGTGGGACTTGCAACGCCCACTCCTAAAAATCCACCAGAAGTAAGTGTCATTCTAGTTGCTGCTGCTGCACTGGATCCTGTCATAAAACCCAAGCTAGTAGCGTTACTTGAGGCACTAAAATCACCTTCTGAAATTGCTTGTATAGCTGCTGCTACTAATATTGCATCTGTTCCCGCGCCTTCATCTGGAGCTTGAAAAGATATTTTTCCTAAAACATCATTTGCCGCTATATCTGTTTCAGATGTTTGTAGAGTAAGAGACATAGGATTATCGTCCCCTGTACCTACATTTTTGAGTGTGACGGCTCCAGCCTCAGTTATAGAAATAATTGGTGTTGTTCCTACTGTACTCCCTAAACCAACAATTAAATCATCTGCTGAATCGTCTAGTGCTATATAAAAATCTTGAGCGTTACCATCAAAAACAATTTTAGTATCTTCTGCTCCAGCATCACCTATTGTTAGTGTGGGTGTCGTTCCAGTTAGTTTTACACCAGCAGTTGCGGTGAGTTCTTGTGCAAATGAAGTGCCACCGCCATCTGAAATAGTTATGGCGTTGTCGCCATCAGTAAATCCTATGTTTGCTGTTTGTACTTCACCAGATACAAGTAAATCGCCGCCTACTGACGCATCGTCCGTTACCGTTAAATCGTCTTGTACTTTTAAATCAACAACGCTAAGGCTTGCAAAAGCATCGACTACAGCAGCGCCACTCCCGGCGCCGTCTAGGTAAACGACTTTCACGTCTCCCGGCGGTATGGTTACATTCGCCCCACTACCTTGGGAAATAATAATATTTTGTGAGCCAGATGTGCCATTTTCAATAAAATGTAATCGGCTTAATGTGTTCGGTGCGATGGTTATTGTGCAGGCTGAATCAAGTGTGCCGGTGTACTTGATGTACATAGATCGTGCTGGATCTGTAGAGCCATCGGCAACGGTAGAAGTGTGAGTATCGGCGTTGGTAGTAATAGCTTCTGTGCCAAAAGAAAGAGCTTCACCTATCAATTCAAGGTTAACATTCGTTTCGGTTCCCCAAGTTCCTGAAGACTCTCCGGTGCCGATCTCTTTTAATCTGAGGTCATTTACATAGGTTGCCATTTTCTATTCTCCTTTCTGCATTATAGCAAAAAATTATCAAGCTGCATCTCGGCCTGCTTTTATCTCCTCATAACCGGGAGTTTGTGTTGTACTTATTGTAGCGTAATTAGGAGTTTGTGACGTATCTATTTCGCCGTACACCAAAGTCGTGCCGACACTTACTGTCGCTGACTGACCTGTAGGCGTTACGTTAGCAGCTGCATTTGTTGTAACCGATCCCAGTCCAGAAGTCATAGACAAGCCTGTAACTTCTGCTACAGCATTGTGGTGTACTTCTACGGACCCAAGTGCTGAGGTTACAGCTCTGCCGGTAGGTGTTACGTTAGCCTGGGCGACAACCGATACCGATCCTAGCCCGGATGTAACCGCTTGCCCTGTAAGTGCTTGGTTTGCTTGCGCGACGACAGATAGTGAACCTAAGCCAGATGTTATTGCACGGCCTGTCGGTGATACGTTTGCCTGTGCAACTACAGCGACGGATCCAAGGCCAGATGTTATGGCTTGTCCAGTTACGTTAACAGGTAGTTCGGTTCCCCAAGCGCCTTCATCCCATGCGCCTCGACCCCACCCGTTAATATTGGCCATCAGCTAAGATCCGCTTTTGCGCTTTCTAAATACGCTTTGATATGCGTTAATTCTTCTCGCACCGGACCTGTTATATAGTCGAGCAACAAGATCGAATCTATTTTCGCAATCGCCGCCTCTATATTTTCAAGTGTAGTCATATGCTAGTCCTGTGCTACTAGCATTATAACTAATAAAACGCAACTAGGAAGCTACTCCCTGAAACTTGCGATTTAAGATCTTGACGACTTTGTTTGGTGAGAAGTCTTCGTAACCTGCGTGCGTGTTGGCAACCTGCTTTGCAATGCGTCTGGCACCGAGGCCACGTTGCTTACACTTTTGTATGGTTTTTATAACAGCTTGCTCTTCAGGTATCTCTACCAGTTTTTTGCGCGTCTTCATACGGTTACCTTGTGGCAGTCGTTCTTCTTCAAATTCAAAGCCAAAGGGTGCGGAGCCACCGATTGAGTAACCACGTTGCGCCCAAGCAATCTTGCCTTCTGCAAATTTCTTTTTGGTGTTTTCAAACTCCATCTCAGCAACAGCTGACAAAACCATCAACATAATCTGGTTTACCAGCGAGTTCATGTCGTACTTAGACTCTAGACCTTTTGCGGCCATCTCTTTGGGATAGACCACCGGCATGTCGTTGAATTGTTCGCACAGATATAAAGTCACGCCGCTTTCTTCCAGATGCGGAATCGTTTGCAGTAGATCGTTACAGCTACGTGATAGCCTGTCGATCCGAGTAGCAATCACGATGTCATACTCATCAATCACATCGGTCATGGCCCGACACTGCTCACGCTCCATGATCGGCACGGTCCCAGATACGCCAGCATCTATAAACCACTCAGTAACATCCCGGTTAAATTTATCGCGCACAAACTCAGAGATCAGCTCTTGCTGGGTATCGATAGAGATCCCGTTCTCAGCTTGCTCGGTGGTGGATACACGGCAATAGCCGTAGATGTTGCGAATTTGTTTTTTTGGATTGCTCACTTTGCACCTCCGACGAATCCATATTTGGTTAGCTCTTCATGCATGCGCTGCCAGTCAATATCGAGAGGACGACGGCCCTCAGCATAATCGCCCAACAACAGCTGCCCATCTTTGAGCAGCTGCACTGAACGCCAGTTACGTGGCGCACCATCAAGCTGGATATCAATATTATGCTTGAG
>Ga0209348_1000196_pt1 | contig 34781 bp, 35 predicted proteins | sample ETNvirenome_2_30_FD_184065 | JGI IMG/M metagenome (GOLD analysis project Ga0209348, IMG submission 184065) | Marine viral communities from the Pacific Ocean - ETNP_2_30 (SPAdes) (version 2) | ecosystem: Environmental > Aquatic > Marine > Oceanic | place: Pacific Ocean | collected 2013-06-22
AGCCACACTCTCTCGACTCGAGACGTATATACTTGTGAACAGCACATGAACCACACGTGAACATTAAGTGAACATTGAGGATATGTCAATAAAACATTAATGACATTGAATATATGACAATTCAGTCAAAATAATGTATGAAACATTTGGATACGTGAGTAATTGTTCGTATATTTATATATAATAAAGGTTGCATATTGTGTGTAATGGGGAGGGACTACTATGGTAATAAATACTCAGTGCATTATACATGATAACTTACTACGTAATTCTTACATACGTAATATTTAAATAATTATACCTTACTACATACTTAATATACCCTGGATTACATATATCTACATACCAATATACCCATACCGTACGCACGCATATAGCCATAATACCACGCGCGTTAGTGTCCATATAGCGTGTATATGTGAGAAAAAAGGTGTAGCTATATTTATGACTCGAACACGATTTTACACATCGGATAGTATATACTTATATTTATGAAACATTTAGATGATAATAAAATGAGTTATTGGCAACATTGGAAATTAGCTATGAAGTGTTCTTTAGCACTATTTATACACGCATGGTATCCAGACGTTTTAGAGGATTATGCATCAAATAAAATTTGTCCTAAACATGGAAGATAGAATAAAAGAGATAATCAGAGAAAAGTTATGTGATAGAGGATATAAATATATTTCTAAACGTAAACGAGAAGGAGAAAAACACAACCCTTTCCTCACCGCTAGAGCAGTTAAAGTATGCAAAGGCCAAATTAAAGGTTCAGACGGTAAAAAAAAGAAAGACTTTAGACCTAAACGTGGTAAATCCAGATCCGCACAAGGAAGAAAACCAGACATAGTTAAGAATAAGTAAGCCCCCACAAGGGGGGCTTTTTTCCTATTGACCCAAAATATTTAGAAAATTAAAATGGCAACCTATTTTCTCTTATAACCCTTTTGGACCGAGGAAAATATATCAATATCTACTTAAAAAATTAGGGTCCTCCCCCATCGCTTTTAATTGATTTTTTAACTGTTGTATTTCACCAAAAGCTTTAGTAAAGCTATCATTAGTCGTTTTTATATCCAACTCTAATTTTTTCTTCTCCACATCAAGTATTTTCTCCATACGCTTAAAATCCCTAGTTAGTTTAATATTACCAGCATAAGAATCCTTATTTAGTTTATCCTGAATATCATTCACATATACCTTCATCTCATCCACCATATCACCTACCTCAGAATGTCTTAGAGAGGAAATAGCATTTGATTTATCGTACTTATTCAGTAATTCCGTATGTGAAGATTTTACGTGACGTAACAAATTAACTCCATAAACTACCCCTGCTGTTAAAACACCACTAATAAAATAAATTACTTCCATATATCTATATTTTAGTATAAGGGGCGGGACTCGAACCCGCGACCTCTTTGACCTCTTTGCTTTTCACGATCGATTGTATTACGAGTTTCACTTTTACGTACAAGTTACTTCTCCGCGCCGAGTTAAGCCAAAGCGAGCTACCTACTGCTCTACCCTTTCATATGCACCAATGTACAAACATTTAGTTTAATATCCACGTAATTTTTAATATTTTTTTATAATATATAGTATATACGTATTTATAGATAAAGATATGTTAAGAAGAAAGAGTCGGGTTTTTACTATGGTGATTTTGATCCTGGACAAGACATAATAAAGTTCCAACCTGTAAAAAGCATAGGACCATAAACTTTTGTGGTAGCAAAAAGAGTAGCATTGTTTTTATTAAAAGTATAAGTTGAATAATTTGCTGCAGAACCCGTAAACCCACTAACATCCGGATATCCATCTGCTTGGATTAAATTTACACCCGTACCACTTCCTGGTGTTAAAGGATAAGTTCCTCCTTCTGGTGCTTCTCTTCCATCTAAAGCATTAATAAATGAATTCCTTAAAGCTCCAGGATTTCCAGTACCATCATTAAAAACATATAGTTCAGGTTGGTTAGATAAATAACCAGTATCAATTACTGTAGAACCATTAAAATCAACTATAGACCTATCGGGTATTCTAAAAGTATTAATTTGAAATGTTACTGTACCAGTACTAGTTCCAAAAACTGATTGAACTTCCGTTGGGTAATCTTGACCACCAGTAAAAGAACTTGTAGTATCACAACCCTCAGTAACTGGAACTGTTTCCATTTCATAATGCCCTGTACATCTAAGGTAAACAGAATCAACAGGTATATCAACAGTTAAATTAGTTAAATCAAAAGATGAAGTAGCACTAGCCCCTGATTCTGTTGTGCTAAATAAATTATAAGCAAATTTATAAGAAGAAGAAACTAGAGATTTTACTCCAGATGCCGTAGTACTACTTTGTAATCCTGGTGTTAATGAGAAAGAATCAACAAAAGGAGTTGATCCACTATAAAAACCATCATTATTTCTTTTTGTTTCAAAAGTAAAATAACCAGAACCAGTAAGTGATCCAGTAGGATATGATTCATTTGGAACTCTATGTAAAATAAATTTATAGTCAGTACCAGCAATAAATTGGTATTTATTTAAACTTCCCGAATAGTTTAATTCATCTGCATTGTAAAGCATGGATAATTTTATTATAAATATATAAGAAAAAAATAAAGATAATGCACAGGAAACTTGGCTACCCAGGAAACCTTTCGTATATTTAGACATAAATAAAAATAATTAAGGTTATGTCAAATTTACAAGAAGTGTTAGAATTCATTAAAAATTCAGAAAAATCAGAATTAAAATCAATTTATAATGGGTATGCAAATAGAATGTCCGTACTTAAAAATGAAGTTAAAAATTCATTTAGTGTAGGTGATATTGTAGGTATAGATCATAAAAAAATTCCATCTAGTGTAGATTTTAGAATTACTAAAATTAATAATAAGAATATTAAAGTTCAAGGGGTGGATGATTTATTTAGTGTATACACAGTTTCACCAGGTTTATTGGTAAGAAGATAAAAAGTAATGCGCAGGGAGCTTGGCTACCCAGGCTCCCTTTCGTATATTTACCCCATATTAATAATTAAAAATAAGTTATGTTAGATTTAAAATCAAATAAGTATTTAAGTAAAAATGAGTTAAGAGAGATCGCTCCAAGTATTTTCTCAACTGAACCCTCTCCTGATGTTTCAAGTAAATATTCACATATCCCAACTGATAAGTTGATTGATGATATGGAATTATTAGGTTGGAATGTTATTGATGCTAAAGAGGTTAATGCTAGAACTAAAGGTACCAGAGGTTTTCAAAAACACCTTGTAGTATTTAGAAATGATAATATTGTAATTAATCAAATGCCTAATAATATTAGAGAATCAATTACTTCTCCTACAGGTTATAGAAGAACTGATGGTACATTTGCCAAGAAAAATCCAATTGATACTGTTTTTCCTCAAATATTACTAACTAATTCACATGATGGTAAAAATGCATTTACCTTTACTGCTGGTTTATTTAGAATGATTTGTGAAAATGGTTTAGTTATTTCAACTAATGAATTTGAAAAAGTTTCAATTAGACATATGGGTTATGATTTTGATGAGCTTCAAAAACAAGTTACTGAAATGGTTGAAAGATTACCATTAACAGTAGAATCAATGAATAATATGATTGAAACTAAAATGGATCAAAATTCAATAGTTAAATTTGCTAAAGATATGTTAGCGGTTAGATTCCCAGAGGATGAATTAAGAAGAATTACTATTGATATGGATGAGTTTATTACTCCAGTTAGACCTGAAGATAAAGGTGATGATTTATGGAGTGTATTTAATACAATTCAGGAAAAAATCATTGAAGGTGATTTTGATTATACTATAGGCACTAAACATAGAAAAGCTAGACAAATTAAAAACTTTAAACAGGATATGGATTTGAATAGTAAAATGTTTGATGTTGCACTCGAATATGTTAATGCATAATGAGTAGGTTGTTATTAATATTAAGTATTCTTCTCCTTGCTAGTTGTAGTAAGGAGGAGATATATCTTAATCCTTATCCTTGTTTAGATGGTGATTGTTCAAATTTTTTTGAAATTGATCCTCTAGTATCTCCTGGTGTTTATCAAGACGAAAATGGTTATTTTCACATTGAACACCAAGGATATAATTATTTTACTATACAAGGACAATTAGATGAATTACACCCTGATTATGTTATTAACGGTGTTCCTTTAGTTGAAACTATATATGATTCTAATTATTGGGTTTGGATAGATTCACTTACTTTTACTGTTCCATTATATAGTGTATTAAGTTTTTTTACTAGTGGTGATTGGCAAAACCCAATACCTGTAGGTAATTTAACATACACTATTACTAATATGGCATTAAATTTTCCTCCACTTAATATAGCTGGTTATTCTTATAATCCTGATTCAGAGGATAATATTTTAGGAACATTTAGTAAGTACAATCTAAATCCTAGACAACAAATATTTTTTGACACACAAATGGTTGGGGATACCGCTAGTGTATTTATTAAAACTATTTATCCCCAGGATATAGAAATAGAAAAACAAATTAAAGTAATTTTTGAATAATGAGTGATAAAACAGAATTAGAAATTTTAGAAGAACAAAAAGTTGAATTAATTAATGACTTAGCTGCTACTGTTACAGTAATGGAGGAAATGTGGAGATATCATCCTGATAATCCTAGTAAAGTAGATATAGTTAAAGAATATAATACTCTCCTTCAGATACAAAAAGATATAGAAAAAGAAATCCAGGATTTAGGTATTTAGTAATATTTATCACCAAACATTATTATGTACATTTACAAAGCAAAATGTGAAAGGGTAGTAGATGGTGATACTATTGATGCCAATATAGATTTAGGATTTGATACTTGGAAAAAAATTAGAATTAGATTAGTTGGTGTTAATGCCGCAGAATCTAGAACTAAAGATCTTGAAGAAAAAGCTAGAGGCTTAGCCGCTAAACAATTCGTTATTGATATTTTAAAAAAACACAAAAATAATTTTATTCTGCAATCTCAAGGTGTGGGTAAATATGGAAGATGTTTAGGAGAAATATTTTTAGGTGACGTTAAATTAAATGAATTATTAATTACTGAAGGCCATGCAGTTGAATATCATGGAGGAAAAAGATGATAAATAAAAATAAAATATTTGATCTATTTAGTAATACCCCAGAAAATAAAGTGGAGGAAAAAAAACATGTATCAATTGATGATTTCATGAATTCACCCTTTGCTAAAATAGGAATGTTCTGTAAATTAATTATTAATCATAATGTATTTCACCAAAAACTAGAAAAATTTCTAAAACAGGAAAATCCATCTTATAATGTAGAAAATACAAAGGAAGCTGCTGATTTTGGGATTTTTAATAGATCATTCCAATATATTAGTAAAATTGATATAGATAATCCTAATCATTTAAAAGCATTAGTAGGTTTTGACCCTAAAATATTTAATAAAGCACTTAACCATTCAATTCTTTATTTTGAAACTAATGAAGAATATGAAAAATGTGCACATTTATTCAAAATTCAACAAATAGTAAAAGAAATTTAAAAATAACTTGGAGTCCTCCTCTTTCTCCATTATATTTATACCACGGGTTGTGTAAAAAAGGGGGATAAATAAGGGAATAAAGGGGGGGAGAGAAAAGTTTTAATCAATTATGTTATATGAGAAATAGAAATTATATTTACAAAAAACTAGAAAATTTAGAAGCAACAATTAGTAACCTACGAAGAATAGTAAACACTCAGGAACCTATAGAATCGTATAAAATTAATGTTAATAAAGCACTAGGTCTAGTTGAGGAAATTAAAGATGCGATTGAGTCTCAGCCTTTATCTCCTTCCGAGATTAATGTAATCAAATAGTCCCAATGGGCAGAATTAACAAACTCATTAATGCTTTTGGAAATTTAGATTTAATATACGAAGGTATTAAAAATAGGGTTTTTGTTAAAGATGATGTAGAGCAAATAGCTAAAATTAGATGGGATATTTGCACTAATTGTGATTTATTTGACACTACAGGAGCATATTGTGCAGTACCAGGAACTCAACCATGTTGTGCGGATTGTGGTTGTATTTTAAATTTGAAAGTTAGATCCCTATCTGCACATTGTCCTAAAAATAAATGGGCAGCTTTCATGTCTGAAGATATGGAAAAAGAACTAAAAAATAATATAAAATAAAAGTTATGAAATTATCAGCAGAACAAATTCAATCAAATTGGAAAGTTTTTTTACACAATGTAGAAAAATACATATCAGATAAAAAAGATAGAAAACAAAAATTACTAAATTTCTATAAAAAATATGAGGAGAGAATTATTTTAATGCCTGCTGCTCATAAAAAAGAATACCACGGAGCATTCCCTGGAGGTTATGTTGATCATGTAAATAGGGTTGTTAAGGCAGCTATTGATTTACATGAATTATGGGAATCATTTGGAATAGATACTACTACATATAGTAAGGAAGAACTAATATTTTCTGCAATCAATCATGATTTAGGTAAAATGGGTGATGCTAATCATGAAGCTTACATACCCCAGACAGATCAATGGAGAAAAGATAAATTAGGTGAGGATTATATGTTTAATAAAAAATTACCATTTTCGTCTGTACCTGATAGAACCTTATTTTTACTCCAATCACATGATATTTCATATTCATTTAATGAAATGTTAGCTATTCAAACTCATGATGGTTTATATGATGTGGGTAATGAAAAATACTTAAAAGGATTTATGCCTGAACAAAGGCCACGTACTTCCTTACCTTATATTTTGCACCAGGCAGATATGTTAGCTGCTAGAGTAGAATGGGAAAAAGAATGGCTTCCAAAGTTTTCTCAAAATAGCGTGGAGGAGCCAAGGAAACAATTTAACTTGAAGTCAAAACCCAGTAATAAATCAAAAGCGTTAAATACTGTGGCTAGTTCTGGATTAAAAAATATGTTAGATAACTTATGATTCTAGAAATAATAATAACTATACTTTCTATTCTGGTCGTTATCCTTGGATTTACGACCATTAACCTTCTACGTAAAAATGAAAAAGCTGAAGATATTATTAATTCCTACCAGGAATATATTAGTAATATAACTGAACAAATTAAATTTTCTGAAAAAAGGCTAAATGAAATAGATGAAAGAGGGATATTTAAAAGCGATGATGAAATAGGTTGGTTTTTTAATGAAATTAAAAAAATACAAGAATATCTTTCTCGCTTTAAAATAGACCTATAATGGTAAGAAAAAGAAGAAAAAAAAGTAAAAATTATTTTACACAAGAAACTGAAGATTATATTGTAAAATATAATAATGAACCAGATTCTGATGTTAGGAGTGAAATATATGAAAAGCATATACATTATCCATTTTTCAAATTAACTCAAAATATAATTCATACTTTTAAATTTTATCATACTGAGGTAGAAAACTTAGAACACCTACAACATGAAATAATTACTTTTCTTTTATCTAAAATGCATTTGTTTGACCCAAGTAGGGGTGCTAAAGCTTATTCTTATTTTGGAACTATTGTCAAACGTTGGTTAATATTATATAATACTAAAAATTATAATAAAAAAATTAAAACAGTACCAGTAGATGTTCTAATGGGGGAAAATACTAAACACACTTATAATATTGGTGATGCTAAAGTTAAATCAGATTTAGACAAATATATAGATTTATTTGTACAATATACAAGTGAAAATATTTATGAATTATTTCCTAAAAAAAATGATGCTCAAATAGCTGATGCTATTTTGGAATTATTTAGAAAAAGAGAATCAATTGAGGTTTTTAATAAAAAAGCATTATATATTTACATTCGTGAAATGGTAGATGTTAAAACTCCTAAAATTACTAAAATAGCTGATAAATTACATACAATATTTAAATCTAGTTATATTTTTTACTTAGAAAACGGTTACGCTAAATTCTAAGTTTTTTCTATATCCATATTTATAATAAAAATATTATGGGATCTTTAGACAATATTGTATTTAAGAAAAAAAAGTTTTCTGACATACTTAGTGAAATTTACGATAATCAAAAAAGAAAAGAAGCACAAATATCAGGTTTAATTTCTGAATTAAAACCATTAATAAATGATATAGGGGATGCAACTTTAATTGTTCCACTTATAAAAGAATATATGGAAATTGGCGTAAGAAACGATGAACAATTAATTAAAATGGCTACTATAGTACAACGTGTACTTAATAATAGTAGTGGTGAAGAAGCACTAGGTATAACGGAATCAGAAAAACAGGAACTTTTAGAAGAATTAGATAAATTAAATTCTAATTTTAAAGAACAAAAGAATGGCGAATAATTTTGGATTTTCCAGTGTTATTGGCAATATAACTCAAGGATCTAGTGATCAATCTGATGTAAAAAATTTAGTTGATTCTCTTGGATTAAAAGTTATATCGGCCAGAGTTACTGACATTATATTAGATGAAAATCATCCCTCATTTAATAATTATGGTCAATGGTCTAGCATTGGTACAATATTTTTTGAACCTGTAGAAGTTGCTGGCCTAACTACTAGTACTAAACCTGTAGCAAGGCCTTTATTGCCTAATATAAAAAATTATCCTGTTATAAATGAATTAGTACTTTTATTTTTATTACCTGATAAAGAAATAATTTTACAATCTAATACTGTTTCTTATTATTATTTAAATTCTATTAATGTTTGGAGTAATCCTCAACTTAATGCTTATCCAAATGTAGAAAAAGATGATAGAACTCAAGATACCCAAAGAAAAAGCTATCAAGCAATAGAAGAAGGCCAAACAAGAAAAGTTACTAATGAAGAAGTTAGTTTTCAATATAATTCTCCTTTAGTTGGAGGTACTTTTTATCCTATTGATACAATTAGACCTTTATTATCTTTTGCGGGCGATGTTATATTAGAAGGTAGATGGGGAAATTCTTTAAGATTAGGAAGTACTACTGTTAATGAAGATAACCCAAATGAAACTTTTATTCAAAATAATTGGTCTAGCCAAGGCGTAAGTGGTGAACCTATTACCATTTTAAGAAATGGCCAACCAGATGATGCTAGTAATGAAGATAGTTGGATTCCCCTTGTTGAAGATATAAATAATGATAAATCCTCTATTTATTTAACTTCTAATCAATTAATACCTTTAAATAATAATATTACCTCTTATCCAGCTATTGGCTCAACACCTCCTGAAGCCCTAGGATCTTATTCTGGAAGTCAAGTTATTTTAAATTCAAATAGACTAGTTTTTAATTCTAGTAAAGATAGTATAATTTTAACATCACAAAACACTATAGCCATTTCATCTATTAATGATACTGGATTATATTCCAAAAATGGAAATGTAAATTTAGTAGGTAAAGAAGTGAAATTAGGTGACCCACAAGCTAACCAATCAGTTATTTTGGGAGATAATTTTATATCAGAATTTGAAAATTTAATGAAAAAATTAAGAGCTTTATGTGAAGCCTTATCTAATGAGCCTAAATTATTTTTAAGTGGTCCCTTAGCAAACTCTACAAAGTCAACTCTTATAAAAATGATTGATAATATAGATACTTATAAATCTAAAATAACTAAAACTATTTAATATGTCAGCTGTATTAATTGCTCAAGCTTTAGAGGCCCTTAAAAGTAATGCTGGTAAAAAACTTTTAGGACAGGAACTAGATTTTGATGGTATTCAAAATAGAATACAAGAATTAGCAAGTGGAAATAATATAAATTTAGATGCTTTAGAGGACGCAACAACTCAGGAATTACAAAAAGCTTTTGATTCATCTAATACTAATGATGACTCAGGTTTAACTAGGGAAGAAAAAAGAAATAAAAGAAGAGAAAGAAGGAGATCTAGAAAATCCATTAGGGAAATATTAGAAGAAAAAAGAAATAGGTTAACTGATACTAAACAAAGAATAATTGATCAAATTCAATCTTTAAAAGCTCAACTTAAATCATTAATACCCGTTCTGGAAACCTTTACTATTTCTGGTAGAGTTGCTGATAGAACTACTGGTGAACCATTAAAAGGAGTAAAAGTTAGTTTAGGAGTTAATCAAGATACTGCAGTTGAAGAAATCCCAGCTATACCTAATGTTAATAATGAATTAGTAACCTCTAAAGTTGAAGTTAATCCTGCTAACTTTGCTTATTTACCTGTTCCTGGTTCTAATACTGTTAGAACGGATAATCAAGGAAAATTTACTATAGATGTAAGACTTCCCGTAATCCCAAAAAATCAAAAAACTCCTTTAAATTTTGCCCTAATTTATACTAAAAGTGGTTTTATACCTAATACACAAATAGTACTTAATGGTGATAGATCTGTAAAAAGTGATTTATCGGTATCTAGTTTAGTAAATATACAAGTTGCAGCTAAAAAAGCTTCGGATACCTTTGATGAAGCAATAGATTTTGTCCAACGTTCTGTAGCTTTAACCTCCTTAAATTTATTTGATTTAGCCATCTATGCAAGAAAAAAATCCTTAAATAAAATTACTACAATAATAAAAACTAGATTATTACCACTATGTGTAGGATTACTAATTTCCTTTGGTATAACTAAATTAAGCCAAAAAAATCAAAAAACTTGCCCTACACCAGATGCATTAAATGATGTAATTAGAAGAAGAAATAGAGTAACAAGACAATTAAACCAAATTTATACTTCTATAGCAGTTAATTCAGCATTAGCAGCTGTATTCGCTTCCCTAGCTGTAACTTTAAGAGGTGTAAGATTAGCAATGGATCAAATCCCTGCTCCTCAGGCAGTTGGTACGTTCCCTGCTAAGGACTTTGGTGGATTAATATTTGCCCAACCCTATTCATTTACTGCTAAATTACAACACATTAATGATGAATTAGAAAAATTGGAGGAACAAAATAAAGGATTAAATAAGGCAATGTTAACTAATTTGATATTTTTAATAGCAGGAGCGGCTACTGTAATTTTATTGCTAAAAGCTATTGATGATTTAGCACAAGAATGTGCACAAGAAAATGGTGTAGAACTCCCAGAATTATTAGCCATTAATCAGGAATTACTTGATTTAACTGATGAATCTAAAGATGATGGTAATTCCGTTATAGAAAATATTAATGGTTTTATTTTAAGTGTAGAAACTGATAATAAAAACCCTGTTGGGACTTTAAAACGTAGATTTGCAGTTGCTAAAAATGAGGATGGAGTCACTTTACTAAAGGGAGAACCATCATTTAGTTCTAATGATCAAATTTTGATAGATGAACTAGTATTTTATATACAACAAAATGATTTAAAAGCATTTTAAATTAATATTTATAATAAACTAAAAAACATGAAGTTAAACCAGTTAAAAAAAATAATTAAAGAATCTGTAAAAGAAGCCATTCAGGAAGAAATGAAAGATATTCTACTTGAGGCTGTAAGAGTACCTAGGACAACTATTCAAGAAAAAGTTGAATCTAAACCTTTACCACAAGCAGATAAAACTCAATTAAGAGAAAATATGATGAATGTATTAGGAAGTATGATGCCAGGAGCTGATAGAACAATTAAAGCTACAACTGCTGATATGCCTTTACAAGTAGGTAATATGGATACTACTTCTCCTAATGGAAAACTTCCTGAAGGAAATGTTAGTATGGATCAGATTATGGGTTTAATGAATAGCAAATAATTGAATTATGGCATTTGGTGCAAGAAGAGTATTTCCTAATGATTTAAGACCAAGAGTCGCTATTGGTGTTGACTTACCATTTAGCGAACCGGGTGTTTTTACTCCTAACTACCAAACCAGGGATGCGATTAAAAATAATTTAATTAATTTTCTTTTAACTAATCCAGGCGAAAGAGTGGAAAATCCTACATTTGGGGCTGGACTAAGAGAATATATTTTTAAACAAATTAATCTTGATAGTTTTGACTTTATTAAGGAAGATATTCAACAAAAAATAAGTAAGAATTTTAATAATGTTAATGTAGAACAAGTACAAATTGTAGAAACAGAAGATGCTAATACAATAAGAATAAGCATAACTTATAGTATACCTAATACAGGAATAAATGATGAATTAATTTTAGACTTTAGCTAATGGCAGTACAACCAAATATAAGATATTTAAATAGAGATTTTAATTCAATTAGATCTCAACTAATTAATTATTCTCAAACGTATTTTCCAAATACCTATACCGATTTTTCGGATTCCTCTCCTGGAATAATGTTTATGGAACAGGCGGCTTATGTAAGTGACGTTTTATCTTTTTATTTAGATAATCAAATACAAGAAACTTATTTACAATATGCTAGACAATTCAGTAATTTATATGATTTAGCTTATATGTTTGGGTATAAACCTAAAACAACGGGTTTAGCAACAGTAAATGTAGACATTTATCAACAAGTACCATCTAAAACAGAAGGAACAGCTACTGTACCTGATATGGATTATGCTCTAGTTATATCAGAAAATTCAATTATATCAAGTCCTAGTGGTTTTAATTTTGTTATTCAAGATGCTGTAGACTTTTCAGTAACTAATTCAATGGATGAAACAATTACTTCAATTGCCCAAGTTTCAAGTGCTGAACCAGAATATTTTTTACTTAAAAAAACAAGAAAGGCAATATCTGGAACAATTGTAACCACTACATTTACAGTTGGAGCATATTCTCAATTTCCAACTTTTCAAATTGAAGGAGAAGATATAGCCGGTATAGTAGATATTTTTGACGCTGATGGTAATCAGTATTATGAAGTTGATTATTTAGGTCAGGATTTAATTTTCGATAGTGTTAAAAATACTAATACTAATGACCCCAACAATTATACTGATTCCGATGATGCTCCTTATATTCTTAAAACTAAAGCTGTTAATAATAGATTTACTTCTAGGTTTATAAATCAAACAACTTTACAAATTCAATTTGGTGCTGGGGATCCATTACAAACAGATGAAAATATTACACCTAATCCTGATAATGTTGGTTTGGGATTACCATTTGATATGGATAAATTAACTACGGCTTATTCGCCGACTAATTTTATCTTAACTAACTCATATGGGACTGCTCCTTCTAATACAACTTTAACTGTAAGATATTTAGTTGGGGGTGGAGTTCAATCTAATATAAATGCAGGACAGTTAACTAATATACAACCTAGTACAATAAATTTTGTTAAATCAAACATAAATAATGCTTCATTGGCCCAATATGTTTTTGATTCTGTTGCGGTCAATAATCCGGAAGCTGCTATGGGGGGTCAAGATGGTGATTCTATAGAAGAAGTAAGACAAAATACCTTATCCAATTTTGGTACACAATTAAGAAATGTAACAGCGGATGATTACTTAGTTAGAGCTTTAAGTATGCCAGCTAAATTTGGTATTATTTCTAAAGCCTATACTGAAAAACCAAAAGCTAATGACCCAAATACAACTCTTTGTTTGTACGTTTTAACTTATGATGGACAAAAAAATCTAGTATCTCCCTCTGATACTTTAAAAAATAATTTAAAAACTTATATTAACCAATATAAGATGATTGGAGACACAATAGATATAAAAAATGGATTTATTATTAATATTGGAGTAAATTTTGAAATAGTAACTTTACCTAATTTTAACAATAATGAGGTGCTAGCAAATTGTATTGAAGCTCTTCAAGATTATTTTAATATTGATAAATGGCAAATTAATCAACCTATTGTATTAAGAGAAATTTATATCTTATTGGATAATATAAGAGGAGTACAAACGGTTGGTAATATAGAAATAAGTAATATTTCGGGATTAGCTTCGGGTTATTCTGAAGCGGCTTATAGTATTTCAAGTGCTACTCAAAATGGTATAATATATCCATCTTTAGATCCTAGTATATTTGAAGTAAAATATCCTGGGGTTGATATTAAAGGTAAAGTTGTATCTTTAGGTACAGGTGCTTTTAATATAGGTGGTGGTTTAAGTGGAATGGGAAGTTACTAAATAAAATAATATGGCAGTATATAAAATTTTTCCTTTAAAAGACGCAACAATTTATTCATTCTATCCTTATATGAATACGGGAATTGATCCCATTATTGAAGTTGGTAATTTGAATGTTAATATTAACCCCCTACCTCAAGTTTTTAGATATTTAATAGAATTTGATCAGGCTCAAATTAATGATGTTGTGGACAATATTGTTGGTAGCCAACAATTTTCTAGTAGTTTAAAAAATTATATTGCTAATGCTCAAGGAGTAATATTTGATACAAATTTAGAAATTTACCCAATTTCTTCTTCTTGGAATAATGGTAGTGGTACTTACCTAGATCAACCTTTTACAACTAATGGTTGCAGTTGGTCAGCAAGAACCTACTCAGGTTCTGGAGGTGAAAATTGGCAAACAATTCCTTCTTTTGGAACTAATGCAACTGCTTCTTATTCTGGAAGTAATACAGCTGGAGGTGGTACCTGGTATACTGGTTCGGGTGATCCTAATCACCCCAATATAGAAGTAACACAATCTTTTACTTTAAGATCAGATAAAGATTTAAATGCACCTGTAACTGACATAGTTAAAGTTTGGTATTCTGGTTCAAAAGGTTTATCTCCATTTACAATTGAAAATAACGGTTTTATTGTAAAATGGGAAGATTCTATTGAATTTAATAAAGCTGATGCTATTCAACCAATAATGCAATTTTACTCAGTAGATACTAATACTATTTACCCTCCAGTCTTAGAATTTAAATGGGACGATCAAAGTTTTAACCCAGGTGATTTGCCTGAAATTGCAACAACTGACTTATATGTTGCTTTAGATAGTAATCCTGGTGTTTTTTATAGTCAAAGTATTAATAGATTTAGATTAAACGTTAGACCGGATTTTCCAACTCGTACATTTAAAACATCATCTATTGATACTCAAAATTTTTATTTAAATAGTGGTTCGCATTATGCAATAAAGGATTTAGATACAAATGAATTTATTGTTGATTTTGATCCTCAATTTACAAAAATTAGTTGTGATTCTCAAAGTAATTATTTTGATGTTTATATGAATGGTTTGCAACCCGAAAGGTATTATACTATATTAGTTAAAACTACTATAAGTGGAAGCACAATTGTAATGGATGATCAATATTATTTTAAAATAGTTAATGGATAATGAATACAGAAAAAATAGATTTAATAAAGGAAGTATTCAATAAAGCGGAATACTTAAAAACTATTAATACTGAGTTTAGTGAATTAGGAACAACAACAATTAGTGAAGACCAGGATAATGAAACTACTGTTGAACAATTTTTCCAAACTTATAATGATATTTTCTATGATATCCCAGCCCTTGGTGAAATAAATTCCCACCAGTTTTTAATAAGAACAAGTGCTGATTATATTAATTTTGAAGAAGTTAATGAAGAAATAGCAGCGTTAAGGGCTGAAATAGCTCAATTAAGACAGGATTTACTTAACGCTCAGATTCAAAACATATCTAATGAAGCAGCCCGAACTGGAGATGAAGCTACTATATCTCAAATAGAAGTTTTACAAAGACAATTAGATCAAGCTAATCAGGATGTTATAAATACTAATACTAATATATCTAATCAACCTACAACATCAACTAGTAGAAACCAAAATCAAAACCCTCCAAATGAATCTGCTAATACCTTTTCCGGACAAAATGGACAAGGTTCTTCAGCCACTACTTCTACTACTGGAGGAGGAGGTGGAGGTGGAAATAGAACATTTGCTAGGGATTCAATAAATGAAGACAGAGAAAATGAAGCGGCTATGGGGGCTATGACTGGAGTAGGAAGATCAAACGCTCAAAATACTGGATACTAATATGGAGGAAAGAAATATAAGATCGGGTTATGGATCAACTAATACTAATAATACTTCAAGTATTATAGATGATCAATATTTACCTTCAATGAATATTATTGATCCTGAAACATTTGAATATCAGGATTATTCAGAATCTGATGAAAATTTAATATCCTTTGCTGATGTTGATACTTCTTTTTCATCATCAATTGATGTTATAGAGTATTTTATATATACAGAAGATAAAAATTTAATATATCCCTCTCAAAAAGCAATTACTTTAAGAAATTTTGATGTTATTGAGGGTGATGTTCTTATTGATCCACCAAAAAATTTAAAGGATATAGGGTTTGATAGAGGAACATTTAATATTATTTATAATTTTTATAGAAAAAGATTAGCATCCAATAATGCAGAGTATTATTTTATTTCCGAAATATCATCTGATAGAACTGAAATTAAATTAGATAGTAATGTTATTCCTAATAATTTAATAATTTCATCTTCTAATGAATTTATTAATTATAGAGAAAACTCAGAATTTTTTGTTGATTTTTATTTAAATTTTGGTCATAATAAAACAGTAATTGCTAATAATTTATCTTTACAAATTGAAGAGGATGAGGATCCTACTTTATTAGTTAAATTATATGAACCTCTACCTACTGAATTTTCCCTAAAAGATGAGTTGTGGGTTGTGGAACTTTTATCAGAACCCCAAGCTTATCAAGTTAATTTTCCTATTATACCAGAGCCAATTGATGATTTTACTTATATTGCTGGTCCTAATTTTAATTTAGAAGTTTTACAAGAAACGGGACAATCCGGTGATTCTTTTTCTATTGATACTTTATTTCAATCTGACATTACTAGTTCCGTTAGTCAAATTCAATCTTTATTAAATGAAAAGGGAATAAATATAAACATTAATTATGAAAATTATGGAAATTTTGTTAACTTTTCATCAGCAAAAACAAGACTAGAAAACTTTTACTATAAAGCTAGTTTAATAGAATCAGCTAGTAACCAATTAGGAGGATTTTTAGATACTATAACGAGTGATACTACTAATACTATTTTTTATAGTGAAAGTAAAGCAACCTTAACTGGTCAAATTAATAATATAATTAAAAATTTTGATGGTTATGAATATTTTCTTTATTTTAATAGTGGTTCTCAATTTTCTTGGCCTAAAAAGAATACTGAACCCCCATTTATTTTATTTGAAACTGGTAGTACAGAAGTAAAAAATTGGATTGGAAGTGCTGATCCGACTAACGCATATTATGGTGGCCAGGCTTTATCAGCTTCTAACTATGATCAAAATAATAAGGATTATTTATTTTGGACAATACCTGAATTTTTAAGAGATGATCCACAAAATTTAAGATATGAATTATTTGTGGATATGGTTGGTCAATATTATGATAATATCTGGGTTTATACAAAAGATTTAACTAATAAATTTGATGGGGACAATAGATTAGATTTTGGAATTTCAAAAGATTTAGTTGCCGATGCAATTAGGGACTTTTCAGTTAAATTATATTCTAGTGGATTTAATACTGATGATTTATTTACAACCTTTTTAGGTTTAACCCCTTCAGGCAGTTTATTTCCTGTAAATAATATTACAGGTAGTTTACCTGTTACAACTACTGGATCGGAATATGTTAATACAAAAATTTCTGGTAGTAATGAAATTGTTCCTTTAAACGACGTACAAAAACAATTATATAAAAGAATTTACCATAATATACCTTATTTATTAAAAACTAAAGGTACAATAGCAGGTATAAGAGCTTTAATAACTTCCTATGGAATACCAGATACAATATTAAGAATTAATCAATTTGGTGGCAAGGATAGAAATGAAGCTCAAGATTATGATTTAAAACAAAATGTTTTTAACTTTGCCTATGATACAGGTACTGCTGCAAATAATTTTTTAACTTCATCATTTCAACCCAATGCTACTTGGAATCCTTCTGGAACTAACATTAGTAATGGTTCACCTAATACTGTCCAATTCAGATTTAAATCAGCCGGAATACCAACAGCTTCTAATAATGTAGCTAGTAGTGATATAAGATATTCACAATCTTTATGGATGGCTGATAGAACTGATAATACATTTTCACAATTAGGAACTGCTATAGTATTAGAATATACAGGTTCAGGATTTGTATCCGGTTCTTATTCTGGTTCAGTTGCTAGTCCTTATGATACTTGGGGTACATTAAAATTCTTTCCTAATGCTAATTTAAGCTCCTCTTTTTCTTGTAGTGTATTTGCTCCTTTCTTTAATAAAGATTGGTGGTCAGTACAAGTAACGTTTACTGGAAGTACGGCATTATGTACAGCTTCATTATTTTCCGCTAATGAAATTGATGGTAAAGTTGGGTTTTCTGGCTCAGACACACAATTCTTTATGGATGCAAGAGATTGGTATAGAAGTTTAGATGCGGCATTAAATCATAATACAACTAAAGTTATTAATGGTAACAAATATGTACCATTTTCAGGTTCTTATCAAGAATATAGAATGTTTATACCTAGAATTAGTGAAAGTAAATTCTTTGATTATACGGTAAACCCTTATTCTGTTGAAGGTAATTCTGTCAATAGTACACCTAATGAACTAATGTTTAGAGCCGATTTAGGTACAGAATTAAATACAGGAAGTAGAACTTCAATTCACCCAAGAGTTACAGGTTCAGCAATACAAATAACACAATCATTTAATAATGATACTAGTGATTTTTATACTCTTTCATCCCTATTTCCCTTTGTAAATAATGTAGAAAACATTTATCAAGACCAAGTTTTGGCTGGTATTAAAAATAGAGTAACTGATAAAATACAAGTAGAAAATAATATTCTACCAGAAGCCCCTTATGGATTTCAAACTCCAACTTCATCAACGGCAACACAAGGAGATACTAATATAACAACTTTATCAACCTTTCAATCAATTCAACAAACTTCTCCCGTAAGTCAAAGTTATACTCCTAATGTTAATTATTTAGAAGTAGGTTTTTCTCCATCTGATCAAATTGATGATGATATTAATGCTCAAATTGGGTATGTTAATATAGGAGATTATATAGGTGATCCTAGATTTCAATCCTCATCTGCTTATACTTACCCAAGATTAGATGAGTTAAGAGATGCTTATTTTGAAAAATATATTACAGGTTATGATGTAAAAGATTTTGTTAGATTAATAAAATTCTTTGATAATTCATTATTTAAAATGATTAAAGATTTCACACCAGCTAGAACTAGTTTAGCTTCAGGTGTAATTGTAAAACAACATTTACTAGAAAGAAATAGACTTAGACCAGCACAAGTAACTTCCTCATTTTTAGATTACTCGGGTTCCATTAGACCTTTTCCAAAAGATTATATAACTGGATCAAGAGATTTTCCTATGTACTCAGATTCGGGCTCTGCTGTTTATAAATTTAGTGGTGGACCAGGTGGTTCTTTTAATAGATTTAACGGAATACAAACTTACAATTTATCTTATTTAGCAATAACTAGTAGTAATTTAGTAAATTCCATTACTTCAAATACTTTAAACCTACCAGGTGGTGGAGATGATTTTGATTTTTTTGGAGCATCTGGAAGTTCTCAAGTTTATGGTGAAACTATAGTTGAGGTAGGACAATTAGTAGGATCTAATGATGCTGGTGTTTTAACTGTTTCTGATCTTTTAATTGAAGATAACCCAAGAGCCGAGATAGGTGATACTATAACAATAAATGGATCGGATCTAGAGGGAGCTGGTTCTGGTCAATTAATTGTAACATTACAACCACAAGATTTATTTAGTGTTAATATTCAATCACCCAATAATAGATTTTTCTTAACACAAAGTTGGAGTGAATCATTTGATAATAGTGTATTAAATTCATTATTATTTAATCAAAGTAGTTCTCAATATATAAGTGCTTCTTATTTAGGGCCAAGAAACGTACTACATTCTGACCAATCAGAATTTTATGATGGTATATTTAGTGGTTCGGAAATGATAGTGGCTACACAGTCCTTAAATGCACATTGTGAAGTTTATCTTAATGTTGCAGATAATGATTTAGTTTATGATCCAATATTCTTTTCATTTACTACTGGCCAAAGACAGGGTTCTGTTACTGAGGATACTTATTTAGACCAAAGAAACGTACCAGTTGCTGGTGATGCTTGGATTGTTTCAAGACAAATTTCTGATGTAGGAGGAGGTACTGATGAAGTTAAGTTTATAAAAATTGCTAAGTTTGACAAAAATGGTATTGAAGTTGGTAATTACTTAGAAATTGGTACTGATATAAGATTTTTATTTACTGATGCCGCTGCTTCTGGTATCTCCGATGCAAGTGGTAATTCAAGAGCGGTTATTTATAATATAATTGGAGCAACCCAATTTCAAGACCATACATTACTTTCTATTTCACCTTCAACAGGGGATTCAACCTTTGCTTCATCTTCAATGGGTGGATCAGAAAATTGGTCAGTGCAAGCTAATAGTAATACTTTTAATACTCTTAATACTATTAATACTGAATCCGCAGACATTGTTCAACAGGGTGTATTTTTAAATCCTAATCAAACTGTTCAATCACAAAATTTCTACTATTATAACTTACCTGGTTTGGGAAATACATTAATTGATCCTCTAGAATTTTTTAATGTTGGTCTAGAAGCTACAGAATCACCCGAAAATAAGACTTATCAAGAAAGATCAAATCTTGATATTGATGGTTTATTATTAGGTTGTTACATCCCAACAAGAACTTCAAACATTCCTTGGGTTTTCTCAGGATCAATCCAACTTAGTGCTTCTGATTTAGGTGATGGTTCAGGTGGTGGAGGAGGTTTTACCCAAGTAACTTCTAGCGATAATTTATTACACTCTGGTTCTAGATATCAAGGTTTTAATTTAGTAACACAAGATAGAGCAGGTAGTGGTGCTAGTGGTTCACTAACTGAATTTAATTCATTATTTAACCCAGAATCTGGTAGTTTTACTTTTATACCTTCGCCCAATGAAATTGGAACTTTAAGTAGTACAATATTTACTTCTTCTTATAATACTCAAATACCTGGTAACCAATCAGGTTCTTTAGGGCAAGATGGTGGTCATCCAAAAATCGGCTTACCTGGTACGGCTTCAATTGATTTCCACTTTCCAAAATTAACAATAAGTGGAAGTATTCCTGTATCAATAGGTAGACCAGCTCGAACTCCTCTAAGTGGTAGTGGAACAAATACTTCAAATAGAGATTTTAATAACGCAACATCAGTTTTTACTCAAGCTTTTCCAATAATTGATCCTGGTATAGGTTGTGCAACTTATTATTCTTCCTCAACCTCCCATGAAGAAGATGGAGCTTTAGCTTTTAATTGGAGTCAACAAACTAATTTAGGACCCAATGGTAACGCTACTGGATTTGCTAATCTTGTAGAACAAAATACCAATTTTATAATTGTTGATAACATATCTGAATTAACACTTTTTATGGATATGTTTATAACAGCATCTGCTCCATTTACGGCTTCTTTACAATATAAATTTTTCTCATCTTCTTATGAAGATGCAAGTTATCAAGTTTGGAAAGACAATCTTGGTAGCGAGAATTTTAATTCAGATAATGGTGTTGGTGGTAATGGTGGATTTAATTTAAGTTTTACTAATAAACAATTTAATTTAAGTGGTGTAGAATTACCAACAACTGATAGAGTAGATCTAGTTACTGATGGTGAAGGTGTTTTATTTAGGTGGGTATTTAAAGGTACTGATGATTTTGATGGTCTTATAAATTACCAGATAAGTAGATTTATAGTAGATACTTCAGTTGATTATGTTATTATTGATGAGTCAGGTGGTGGAGCTTCACCGGGTGGAACTCAAACTTATATTTCAGATGATATATTTAGGTGTAATCCTTCAAGTGTTATTCCAACAAATTCAACTGCCACAGGTAATACAGCACCATGGCAACCTTCAATGACAGGTTTCCCTTCAAGAAACCAATTAACATCATCAGCTGCAGTTCCGACAAATAAAGGAACAATTTTAGGACAAGTACATTTAAAAAGAACTGGTTCAAATTATGACGCGGCAGGTAATAGATTAGATACTTATGATTTAATTATAACTTCTTCCCAACAAAGATCTTTTGATATAACAGATGGAGCAGTTTTTGAATTCCCAGATTCTCCAATTACAGAAATTTTTAACCCAGTAATTGTAGATTTAACGGATGATTCTACAACGGGATCAACTATAAATCAGCATAATGATATGTACTATATTGAGTATTCAATGAGTCAATTTTCCTCTGGATCAGCTCAATCTCAGGAAGTTAAATTTTTACCCGATAGTGATTTAAATTCTAAAATTATTATAGATCAAGCTTATTTTATACCAGCTGGTGGAACAGATTTTAAATTTTCAGGGTCATTTCAAATATTAAGAGCTACAGAAAATGATATTAATTTAGGACTACCAGTAGCTTCTCAACAATTCCATCTTGAAAATAGTGAATCAATTCAAAATTTTGTTTATTCAATGTCTTATGATGGTCCCTATGCTGTTAATGATAGATTTACTTTAAATATTGTTACAGATAAAAATTTACTATCTGGTGCGGTTGTAAATAATTATTCATTTAGAATAATGCCATCACAATCAATTTGGTCACCACTTACAACACCATCAGCTGTTAATAATTACAGAGAACCTACGGATACACAAACTATTATTCCAACATTTTTTGGTTCGAATGTTATACCTTTTCCTTTAGCAGTTAATTGTCAACCTACTTTAAATAATTTTATTGACCAAAGATTAAATACTTATATTATGGATGTTGATTATACTAATCCAGTTAACAACCCATTAATTCCAGTTAATCAAGAATTAATATTAGAAAATAAAGCGGTTAGAGCAGCTGTTCCCGATTCTAATTATTCATCTTTAGGATGGTTAACTAATAGATATTTAGGTGCAAGATCTACGAGCCAACAAATTAATATTTATTCTTATGGGGATACTGGAGGATTTGGTTCTTATCCTAATGTAGAAATTAATTATGCTTTCTTTGGATATTTTAATTCCATATCTAATCCATACCCAATTATAAATGATACTATTAGATTAAATTTAACTAATTTAATAGATGAACAAGGGAATGCAACACCACCTTCATTAAGTCCTACTAGTAGAAATACATTTAAAAATGTTTTCCCAATTGGAGGAGATTCTTCAATATCAGTTAATTCTGGTAGTGAAGCACTTAAAGATATAGAAGGTGATACAAATATATTAGCAGTTGGTGATTTCCCAGTTCCTATTTGTTATTCCCAAACATCAAGTAATCAATATACAGAACAATTACCACTATCTGGTTCTGGTAGAATTTCTATTTATGATAACCCAGGTAATGCGGCAGCTAGAGTATTTTATGCAATGTCAGTTATGGGAACTACTGGTTCAGTTTATGATGATTTAAATTTCCCTAATAGATTTTTCTCAACTACTTTAAAACCTAATGGATCAATAACAACAGCTTCATTCTATAGTGGACCTCATGGAGGTCATGGTATAGGAATTGGTATTTATACTTCTTCGGGGGCAGATGCTGGTAAATTTACTTTTCAAGATGAAAATATAGATAATACAGTAGGTGATGATCTTACAAATCCACAAAGAATTGATGCGGAAATAAAATTTGCTACAAACTTTATTTATGAAAGTGGTACTGATGAATTAGTAATGAAATTAAGATGTGTTAGTGGTTCAACTAATATACCTTTTGATTTAGAAGATTTAGAATTAGCAACTTATTATTTAGGTAAAAAAGTTGATTTAGGTTCAATTTTAGGTAATGTACCTGGTGCATCTTGGAGAGAGGGAATTGGAGTAGTCTTTGTAGGAAAAAAGGCAGTTACAACAACAAGAAAAAGAAGAGGTAGAACAACAACTACAACAAAATACAAACAAACAGAAGATAAAAATTTCTTCTTAAATGAAAATAATGAATGTGTCTTTATGGTTGAAAACCCAGTTATTAATGAGATTTTAACTAATAGAGGTATTGCTTGGAAAAAACATGGTGGTATAGAAAGAGGTGGTCCTATATCCGCAATGGAATTTACTTTAAAAGTAACAACTGGAGATTATCAATTTAAAGTTGGTGATCAAATTTCCTTTGAATTAGAAGGAGAAGCTAGGGATTCTAAAGGTAGTGATAGACAAACAGTATTTTATCCTTCAACTGCACCACCAGAAGTACAAGTTTTACCTGTTAATTATACAGTTCAAGGTGCTTTTGATACACAAGATGGTGATAATACTGCTTCAGCACCTTATTGGTATTATTCATCTTCCGCAGGTGTAGATTTTAAAAATATTTTACAAATGAGCTCCTCTAATTTTAATGAAGCTTATGGTACTGGATTCCAACAAGGAGATTTAGTATATGTACCTGGACCATCACAATTTTTCCCTGGTGGTCAAGAACCTTTAGGAACAAAATTTGATAACATTCAAAATAATTTAGAAATAAAAGTGGGTGATGAAATTAGGTTTGTAAATAATGAAACATATGCCTACTCAATAATAGAGGTAACTAATCCAGCCGAAAATATAGTTACTGATGTACATGGTCAACAAGTAGGACAAGTTAAAATTAAAATAGATGGTGAAGTACCAACTAGTATTAATAAGGACTTTTTCTTAGTAAGAAGACCTGTACCTAATGCTAATAGTGTTTATGTTGCTAATAATTTCCCACAAGCTAATTTAATTTTACCTAGCCAACCATCTGGTTCAACTATATCAACTAGTGGTATATTATATCCATCATATCCAACTGAATATTTGATTAATAGTGCTTCTCAGATTGTAAGTGATCTAATTAGTCAAGGAGTGATAGAACCTTAAAAAAATGATATATTTATAACATATAATAATATTTATATAAAAACAAAACAATGGGATACTTAAATAATGCAGTAATTACAGTTGATGCTATATTAACTACAAAAGGAAGAGAATTGCTAGCTCGAAATGATGGTTCTTTTCAAATCACACAATTTGCTTTAGCGGATGATGAAATTGATTATACACTTTATAATCCAACTCACCCCTCTGGATCAGCTTACTATGGAGAAGCTATTGATAACATGCCCCTACTTGAGGCATTTCCAGATGAATTGCAAATAATGAAATATAAATTAACTACTTTACCTAGAGGTACAGCTAAACTACCAGTATTAGATTTAGGTTATGCTGCTATTACTTTAAAACAGGGAGCTCAATTATCAATAACTCCACAAACATTAAATTATTTAGGTAACGAACAATTATTTGAAACCTCTGGTTATAGTGCAACTATAGGTGATGTAAGATTAATGAATACATTTGTTGGTCAAGGAATACAATCTGAGGCAGCAGTAGCAGCTAATCAAACATCAACACAAACTATAGGAACTAATGTTTCTAAAACAGTTATTGGTACTCAAATTAATCTAACTGCAACTACTGTTAATACTTTATTTGGAAGTAATTCTCAATTAAGAACAACACTAACAGTTACAGGTTTAGATAGTGGAGCTAGAATTACTATACCAGTAACAATTACAAGACAATCATTAACAAATTCAACTTCATATTAAGATTATGGGATTTAAAGCTTTAGAACCAGAAGATTTTGTTGTTAGTTCCGATTCAGTAACGTCCACTGTTTGGAGTAACAATAGTCCTTCATTAAATACTTATTTTACTTCATCAACACAAAAAGAAGGTGCTTCAGGACCTTATTACTTAAGTGTTTTTCAAACGGCTTCAACTTCAGAACAAGCTGCAACTCAATTTCAAATCGCCTATGCTAATAAAAATGGTGGTGGGGGCGTTGATTTTGATCCAGCAGTACCTAATGTTTCACCTACATCAACCATTTATGGTCAGTATAGATCGTTAGTATTAGAAGATGAAAATTCACAATTTGTATTTGGTTCAACATTTACAGGTAGTGGTAATGATAACGCATTTTATGTTATAAGTGTTGAAAGAGCTAGGTATAAACAATCATTATTACCTGGTTCATTGAACTTAATACTTTCAAGTAGTAATACTGTAGCTTCTTATGATAAGATACATCTTACTGATAATTCTAATATGGTAACTTTACCTATTTACTATGGTTCTCAAAGAGCTTATCAATTAATATCAGGTTCAGATGGTTCTGCTTATGCGGGTTCGTCAGATGGTTACACACCAGCTTCGGGTTCTTATGGTTTATTTTTACCTGATATTTCAACAATATTGTTAAATGCAGCTGCTTTAGATGATAATTCATTAACAGGAGGAGGAATTAACTTACAAACAAATTCCGGTTCTAATACAGCTGGTCAAAACCCAATTAAATTATTTTTACATATTTCAGGATCAACGGGTGATGTTAATGGAAATACATTTATACTTAATTCACAAGAAACTTTAACATCTGATTTTGTTTTTATTAGGGCAAGAAATAGTGAGTTTAATTATTCAGAAAATCCTAGCTTTATATCTGGTTCAACTGGAGAAGTTATTTATTCTTACTTTATTGATAACCCACAAGTTTATCCTACAACTGTTGGTTTGTATAATGATTCAAATGATTTATTAGCTGTAGCTAAATTATCAAAACCAATTCAAAAGGACTTTACAAAAGAAGCTCTAGTTAGAGTTAAATTAGATTTCTAAAATGAATGAGCGCTTACAAACAATTCAATTCGCAAGATATAATAGTATCACCATTTGAAGTAAATAAAAGTTTTACTTTTTTAGGTGGTGATACATTAACTGGTTCTGAAGTAGGCATTAACAGATTATTAGGAAGAGATGGAAATTATTTAATTTCAGGTAGCCAATTAACTGGGGCTATATCTAGTTCTCAAATTCCTTCTGTTTTATTATATGATTCTATAAAACAACTTTATTACACTAATTATATTTCAGGTAGTAGTGGATTTCTTCAAAGTGGAGTTACTTCTAGTGTTATTATTGGAGCTAATGAAGAGGGTAATGTATTACTAGGTCCAAGAGAAAATAATAATTATTATAATTATCCTCAAACAACTTTATGGCAAAATAGATATTTTCCTACTAGTAGTGAAGCTAATCCTAACGCACCAGTAGGTGTTATTTCTATTCCTTCAAAATTATTTGGTGAATATATTCAACCATTATCTTTTTATATTGAAACAGAAAGTGGTTCTATTAAAGATGATGGTCAGGGAAGATTACAATTTAGAGAAAATCCAAACGATTCTTATCAATATATTTTTGGTAATATTATTTACCAACATGGTATTATAACTTTATTTGATTCTACTATTTTAAGCTCTGGTACTGCTAGTTATGGTGATGCTGTTTATGGAGTTGATAAATATGATACATCACCTACGGAAACTTCTGTTTCTATTAATGGTTTTATTTTTAATCCTAATGTGACTATGTCTTTTTCAAGTTCTTTAACTTTATTTGAAACTCAATATAAGGCAACAATTAATGAAAGTGAATTTAATTATCCCCTAAACCCAACAGCCATAACAGGAAGTGGAATGCCAACAATTTTTTCTGGTAGTGATTTAGATGATTCTCCTAATACAGCTTCTATAGGAACACCAATAGGATTTGTTACAAGTTCTTATTTTAGTCCTTATATAACTACAGTAGGTTTATATAGTAATGATTTTGAACTTTTAGCAGTAGGTAAACTAGCTAAACCTTTACAATCTTCTCCTACAACTGATACAACAATTTTAGTAAATATAGATAGATAGCTTATATTTATAATAAACCCTTAGAGAATGGCAGATAATTTCAAGTATAAATCAGATATAGAACAAGGAAAAGTTATTCAATCCTGGCATGTATCTCAATCAGTAGATGCCTTCTCAGCGGCAAACCAACGAGCTTATGATATTTCAGTTTCTGGTTCATTTAAAGTAACTGGTTCTCAATTTATTGAACCTTCTACTTTATTAACTACTCCACAAACTCAAATGTTAACTTATAACCCTGATACAGGGCAAATATTTAGACTAAACACTTCAAGTATAGCTTCAATAGGTACATCTGGTACTTCTGGTTCAAGTGGTTCATCAGGTTTAGATGGTATTTCAGGTACTTCAGGTTCCTCGGGTACATCGGGTTCTTCAGGTAGTGATGGTTCACCAGGTACAAGTGGATCTTCAGGAACTTCAGGTTCATCTGGTTCAAGTGGTAATACTGGTACTTCCGGTTCTTCAGGTACTTCTGGTTCTTCAGGTGGTGCAGGTACTTCAGGTTCTAGTGGTTCAAGTGGTACATCAGGTTCTTCTGGTGAAGCAGGTACAAGTGGATCAAGTGGTGAATCAGGAACTTCTGGTTCAAGTGGTACTTCTGGCTCTAGTGGAGACGGAACATCTGGTTCTTCTGGAACTAGTGGTTCATCTGGCTCTTCAGGTGTAGCAGGTACAAGTGGTTCAAGTGGTTCTTCTGGTACCTCAGGATCAAGTGGTGGAGATGGTACAAGTGGTTCTTCGGGAACAAGTGGTTCAAGTGGTGAATCTGGAACTTCAGGTTCTTCTGGTTCAAGTGGTGACTCAGGTACTAGTGGTTCTTCTGGTACAAGTGGTTCCTCAGGGGAAGCGGGTACTAGTGGTTCAAGTGGAACAAGTGGTTCAAGTGGAGATTCAGGTACAAGTGGTTCCTCAGGAACTAGTGGATCTTCTGGTGAAGCGGGTACAAGTGGTTCTTCGGGAACAAGTGGCTCTTCTGGTGAAGCTGGCACAAGTGGTTCTTCGGGAACAAGTGGTTCAAGTGGAGATTCTGGTACAAGTGGCTCTTCTGGTACAAGTGGATCTTCTGGTGAAGCGGGTACAAGTGGTTCTTCGGGAACAAGTGGCTCTTCTGGTGAAGCAGGCACAAGTGGTTCTTCAGGAACATCAGGTTCAAGTGGAACAAGTGGTTCTTCAGGAACTAGTGGACCAACTTTGGGATTAGAATTTTCCCAAGATGGTCCTAATTTAGATCTTGTTTTATCCTCTTCTGAAGGTTCGGATTCAATTGTTCAATTTACTACTGGTTCTAATGTAACTCTTACAACTTCAAGTATTTCGGAAGTGGTTATAGCTGCAGGAGCTGGTACTAGTGGCTCCTCAGGAACAAGTGGTTCTTCAGGTACTTCTGGTAGTTCTGGTAGTTCAGGTAGTTCAGGTTTACCAGGTAGTAATAGTGGAATCCTTTTTAAATTTACTTCATCTACAACACAAAATGATGTAGATACAAATTTTGTTGGTTTTAATGATAGTACAATTACTAGTGCAACTAAATTTTTTGTATCACAAACTGAATTTTCAGAAGATATAGATGTTAAAACAGTTTTAGGAAACCCAGATATCTCTAATATAACTTTAATTGATGTATCAGGTAGTACTCCAATTGCTTATTTTACTGCTAGTTTAAATACTCAGGATTCAGCTCCTGGAGCTAATACTACTGTTTATGCACCCTCATCTATTGTTTCATCCGGTACTTTTAATGATAAACAAGAAGTTAAAATTCAATTATCTTATGGAATTTCAGGAACAAGTGGAACAAGTGGTTCAAGTGGATCATCAGGTGGAGCTGGTACAAGTGGTTCATCTGGTTCTTCCGGATCAAGTGGATCAAGTGGATCAAGTGGTTCAAGTGGATCCTCAGGTGGAGATGGTACAAGTGGTTCAAGTGGTTCAAGTGGATCTTCTGGTGGAGACGGTACAAGTGGTTCAAGTGGATCTTCTGGATCTAGTGGTGATTCTGGTACTTCTGGTTCCTCAGGTACAAGTGGTTCTTCTGGTTCAAGTGGCTCTTCTGGTAGTGGTTTTAGTAGCATAAGTTTATTAGGAGGTCAGCTAGCAGTTGGTGGAGGATCTACATCAGGTGCAACTACAACTATAACTGGAAGTAATCATTTTAGAAGTACCCCAATAACTGGAGGGGATGGACTTTCACTCATAGGTAGTTTTAACGTTGGTAGTGTTGGTTCTGTTATAACCACACTAGGTAGAATAGAAGCATCTAATGATGTTGTTGCCTTTAGTACTTCCGATGAAGAATATAAAGAAAATATAAAACCAATAGATGATGCCTTAAATAAAATTTCCCAAGTTGATGGTGTTGAATTTGATTGGAAACCATTAACAGAAGAGGAAAAAATTACTCATCATAGTAATGAAGGGCATGATATTGGCGTAATAGCTCAAAAATTAGAAAAAATACTACCAGAAGCGGTATCAACAAGAGATAATGGTTATAAAGCAGTAAGATATGAAAAAATCATCCCATTATTAATACAGGCTATTAAGGAACAGCAAGAACAAATTGATGAACTTAAATCTAAATTATAATGTCTGGAACTTTACCTGCCTCAGGTCCAATAAGTAGTAGTCAAATTGCAAGTGTTTGGGAAACGGCGGCAACTAATATTTCTTTAAATGGTTTAAAGGTAACGGCTAGTTTAGGATTTGGTACTACACCTATTTCTATGTCTCAATTTTATGGTACTGGACCACAAGAGGATTATCAGGAATATTATTACTATGATGTTGGACAGAAAAACGTTGGTTTTGCTTGTAGTTTTCAAACTAATGATCAATTATTTTTTAGTAATAGTGCTGACAATTCTCACTTAGCTTTTCCAGCACAAGGAGCTAGATTATTTGATGGATCCGACCCAGCTACTGCTTCTCCATTAAATTTAGTAGGGGGACAAACTTATGGTATTGATGATGATGCAAGCTCAGATGTATCTGCTGGTATAACAATATCTTTTAACCCAGGTGAAGCTAATTTAGTAAGTGCTTTTAATTTATGCCCTTAAATAAAAAATTATGAAATTTGATGATTTAAAATTTATTGATTATACAGGTAGTAATTTTAATGTTAGTAAACATTCTAATGGCTTAGCAACATTAACTTTTTCTAATGGTTTTAAAATACAAAATTTTTCTAAGTATTCGGAAATATATTTAGGTAAATGTAGCTCGTGTTCTAATTCTACTTGGATAAACGATAATTTTAATGGTTTTAGTTATGATAAAGTTTTAGTTGCTGGTTTAGGTTTTGGTCTTATACCCCAAGAATTAAAAACTATAGATAATTGTAGTAAAGTTGATGTAGTTGAAATAGATCAAGAATTAATTAACTATATTAATAATTGTAATCAATTAGATAATAATATAAATATAATACAAGATGACATTTATAATTATAATACATCTGACCTTTATGATTTAATTATTATTGATATAATTTGGAATTCAAATGAAATGACAGAAGTTCAATATCAATCATTAGAAACTAAATTTTTAAATAATCTTAATACTGGTGGAGCTTTATATACACCTGTAAAAGAAAAATGGGTTATTAAGTAATATATATGTAGGTTACTATTAAAGGTAACTTGATATTTATAATTAAATTAGTTATATTCATATAAAATTAAATTATGAGTTGGACCTATAAACAACATAAAATAGGGGATGTAACTCAATTTCCAGAAAATACGTTTGGTTTTGTTTATATCGTTACTCATAAACCTACTGGAAAGTCTTACATTGGAAAAAAAGTTCTATTTCATAATAAAAAACAAAAACTGGGAAAAAAAGAGTTAAAAAAACTACAGGGTATAGTTGGAAGACGCCCTGCCTATAAATTAGTAGTTAAAGAATCAGATTGGAAAAATTATTACGGATCTCAAAAGGATATAAAACAATTACTGTTAGAAGGTAAAAAAAATGAATTTGAAAGAAGTATACTTAAACTGTGTCCTGATAAAAAAACATTAACTTATTTTGAAATAAAGTATCAAATGTTGTATCAAGTATTAGAAAAACCAGATGAATTTTTTAATGATAACATTTTAGGTAAATTTTTTACTAAAGATTTAGAACAAATAGAATTTGAAGATTTAGTGGCTGAGCGTAAATAATTACGTATATTGTTAATTATGGTTAATCAACTATTAGTTTCTCTAGTAAATTCAGTACTAGGAGCGGGAAAACCCACTGCTAGAAATAATTATGCCTACCATTGTCCTTTTTGTAACCATCATAAACCTAAATTAGAGGTAAATTTAACTGAAAATAGAGAAGGTAAAAATCCTTGGCATTGTTGGGCCTGTAATGTAAAGGGTACCACAGTATTTAAATTATTCCAAAAACTAAAAGCCCCAATAGAAAAAATAAATGAAGCTAAATCATTAATTTCTAGTTCTAAACAATATAAGATAATAAAAAATAATGACAGTGTTCGTTTACCTAATGAATTTATAAGTTTATCTGACGTTAAATTAAACGATATTATTACTAAACACGCTAGGGCATATTTAAAAAAAAGACAAATTAGTAAATACGATATTTTAAAGTATAATATAGGTTATTGTGCAGAAGGATTATACAAAAATATGATTATTATACCCACTTATGACAAAAACGGTATACTAAATTATTTTACAGCCAGATCATTTGAAAAAGATCCCTATATAAAATATAGAAATCCTTCTATTAGTAGGGATATAATTCCAAATGAACATCTAATTAATTGGAGAGTACCTATTGTTTTATGTGAGGGATTATTTGATGCTATAGCAATAAAACGAAATGCAATACCTTTATTAGGTAAAAATATTCAATTAGAATTAATGAAAAAAATAGTTAGTTCTTTTGTTCAAAAAATTTATATAGCATTAGATAAGGATGCTATAAAACAAGCTTTACACTTTTGTGATAATTTAATGAAAGAAGGTAAAGAAGTCTATCTTGTTGATATGCAAGATAAGGATCCAAGTGAAATGGGTTTTAAAAATTTCACTAAACTAATTCAAAAAACTACCCCATTAACTTATTCATCTTTAATGGAGTATAAATTATCTTTATGATTAAAAAAACATATAACAGGATAATAGAATTATCTGATGACCATAAACAAATAACATTACCAGATTCTAGATATTATAGAAGAAATGGGGAATTTTATCCTTCAGTAACTTATGTACTAAACTCATATCCTAAAGGAAAGCATTTTGAGGATTGGTTAAAAAAAGTAGGTTATAGTGCAGATTGGATAGTTAAAAAAGCTAGTGAGGAAGGTACAGCTACTCATTTATTAATAGAAAAATATTTTAAAGGTAAAAAAATTAAATATTTAAATGAACATGGTTATCCTAAAATGGATCCAATTATATGGCAAATGTTTTTACGTTTTGTTGATTTTTGGGAAACTTATAAACCTACCCTTATTGAAACTGAAGTACATTTATTTTCAGATAAATTAAAAGTTGCAGGCACTTGTGATTTAATATGCGAAATAGATGATAAACTTTGGGTTATAGACTTTAAAACATCTAATCATTTACAAACTACTTATGATTTACAAAGTGCAGTTTATGCCCAAATGTATAAAGAATGTTATGGGAAAGAAGCGGATCATGTAGGGGTTTTATGGTTAAAATCTAAATCTAGAGGCCAAGACAACTCAGGCAAAAGAATAAAAGGAAAAAAATGGGAAATGTATGAATCTCCAAGAACTCAAGAAGAAAATCTTGAAATATTTAAATCTGTAAAACGTTTATTTGATTTAGAAAACCCTAAACATAAACCGGCTACTACTTCTTTTCCAACTGTTGTAAAGAGATCCGTGTAAAAATTTGGCTACCGAGAAAATTTTTCGTATATTTACAGAGTAAATAATTAAGGTTATGAAAAAAATAGTTTATCTTCATGGTTTAGAAAGTGAACCAGGAGGCCCAAAAGTTTCTTTCCTAGCAGAAAAAGGTACAGTTTATGCTCCTACAATGGATTATGAAACATTAGATTTACATGAATTTATTCTTACTTTAGGTATGCCTGATTTGATTATAGGTTCAAGTATGGGTGGTTACATTGCTGATATAATTGGTTCTATTTTAGGAGTAGATGTTTTATTATTTAACCCAGCTTTACATAGCAGAAGTATTGATTTTGATTTTGATAATGATATTCCTTATGGTGGTGAAAATTATAAACGTACAATTATTTTAGGTACTAAGGATAATGTTATTAATCCTGAGATTACTAAAAAACTTAGACCATATTTTGATAATTCAGCTAAATTTGAAGAAATAGAAGGTATGGGTCATAGAACACCACTTGATGTGTTTATTAATATGTATAATAAACATGCTTAATTATGATCAAGTTAGTAGATCTTCTTAATGAAATAGATATACCAAAGAATGAATGGAAACCTATATCTAAAGGTGAATTAAAAGATATTGAAAAACAAATTTTAGATCTAATAAATAATGCCTACGGTTCAATTGGAGGTCACCCTAATTATAAATCAGTAGGTGATTTAGTAGGTTCTGATTATCAAGTAATTGATTTAGATAGTGACCCAGAATTAGATGGGGTTGCAGTAACAAAACAAAGATCAGGAGGTACAAAGCATGTGGGTATTGGTCATGATGGTTCAAGCTCAGCTAAAAGAGCTACTGTAAATTATACAATTGATAAATTAGATGAACCTGGAAATTATATAGAGGCATCAGGTGCTATTGAAAGTATTTTACGTAAGGCAGGAGTAGTACAAGTTACAGATGAAGAAACCATTCGTAAAGCTTTAAAAGGTAAAGAAATAAAAGTATATGATGATGGTACCTACGATAGAATTTTAGGTGGTAAAAAGTATAGAAAAACAATGTTTGGAATTCCAAGAGTATGATAAGTTTAATGCAATTATTAAAAGAAGCACAGGGCGAACCTAAAGCCATTATACTAGCAGGAGCACCTGGAGCAGGTAAGGGATTTATCTTACGAGGACTAGATTTGGGAGGTCTAAAAGTATTGAATGTAGATAATATTTTTATTGAAAAATTAAAACAAGTTAATGTTACA
>Ga0209348_1000197_pt1 | contig 34719 bp, 16 predicted proteins | sample ETNvirenome_2_30_FD_184065 | JGI IMG/M metagenome (GOLD analysis project Ga0209348, IMG submission 184065) | Marine viral communities from the Pacific Ocean - ETNP_2_30 (SPAdes) (version 2) | ecosystem: Environmental > Aquatic > Marine > Oceanic | place: Pacific Ocean | collected 2013-06-22
CAATAACAACACCGTAGCCCAACCAAGCCTCAGGGGCTTTATATGGGTCACAATCAACAACGAGATCTCCAATGTCAATTGGACAGTTATGGATATTCACGAAGAAAAACCATCAAACAAATAATTCCACAAAGCAAAGAAAATATTACGACTTCTGTTCCCATACCCAAGCTAAAAAACCACAAAGATAGCCAAAAATTTATTAGAAAGCAAACAAGATAAAGATATTTCATTACTTCTCCTTATCTATAACTAGTCCTTCATTGGTGACCATCCCGTAGAGGGGAGCGTAACATGCCGTAAACATTCCCTTTTTGAGACAAATCTCCTAACAATTACATGGCAAATTTTTGCCTCCTGATCGTAAACCCTGTTGGCTATGTGGGTTCCCCAATCCATATAAGGGAATTCTTTACAAATTTCTTGATACCTGTTCTCAACATCATCTGGTTGGCAGCATAATTCATGAGTCACATAGCATTCTGGTGACCATGGCTTAGGCAGATCAGCATATTCTTGTTCATGATTAATCATTCTTTCTCCATTAGCAAGCCGGCTTTAGCAATCACGACAGAGTCTGCTTTATCATCTGTGCCGGGTTTGGGGTTTCCATGTCTTGTATATTCAACAATGAAATCTTTTGGGTATTCTTTTTGAACCCATTCAATAACTTTAAGTTTCGTATTCTCTCCGCGTTTTACCTTAAGGCTAACAAGTCCCCTAGCTTTATTAGCAGCAATAGACACTGGGCTGATTCCTAGGGTTTTTCGCACCATATAACACACCATACCATTAAAGCGCTGTAATTTCGCCATCGTCATCGCGGTTGTCTTACCGCCAGAAAACATCATAAACGGCGATTCAATAAAAACTTCTTTAATATGATAGCCTCGCTGAGATATTGAGTCGAAGGCATTTAGATTATTGATGTAATGTTCTAATAGAATACACCTGTCCTCTAAAGCTTTTTTGGGATCTAATTTTATAAACTCGCACTGAAGTAAGTTCTCATTATAATCCATGATTGTGATCCCTACCTTACTTGTGCTTACGTCTAAACCTAAAACTACTTCTTTCATAATATTATATTATAACATGTTTTGGACTAGTTGTCAAGCTTATAATTACTAATAGCTCCCTTCACAGTTCCATGAAAACTAGATAAACCAAGTTTTACTTCTGGGTGATTACTCTCGGCATATTCTAGCGCAAATGCTGCTTTTGTTAGAGCCTTTTTGCCCCTATAAGAGCCATCGAGCTTTTTATCTTTTGGAGCCTTAACCTTCAATTTGATTATATCCTTACTACCCTTAACAAGGGACATCTCAAATAGCATTTTTATACCCTCATCACACTCAATCTGCACTGAGACCTCAGTGCCCAAATTAGATATAACTTCCTCTAAAGATACAAGACATTGCTGAGATGATACTTCAACCATAGTATCACTAACAAATTCTCCTAAATTGGATGTTTTTTTGCTTTTACTTTTAGCGACTTCGATACTTTTAACTATATCTCCCTTTGTGATTTCCTTGGATGCTATTTCTTTCTCCAAATCAATTGCAGAAACTATATCGCTAGCGTTAGCTGTTGACAGCCCCGAGGTCAACAACAGACCCAAAACGATTTGTTTGAGAGATACTTCGTCGAGTTTTTTATTCTCTTTCAGTACCGTGGCCAATTCTTCTCGTATAATTATCTGTAGTTCTTTTTGTGTTATTTTCATTGTAATTACCTCTATACTAAATATCAAGCTTTAACTTAAAAGTATAATCGTGGTCTTCTGTTTTTCTAACAGGTGTTGAGACCTTGGCTATACCAATAAGGTTTTTGTCTTTATCATATATTCCTACCTTACTAATATATACCGTTTTCTTAAATTTGGGTATCTCATCTTCAAACTGTGAATAAGTAATGTTTTTTATTGCAGGGGGCGTCTCAATATATGCATATGAACCCGTAGATATTTGAAAGCTTTCAGAGCCAGAATAGAAAGTTGGATTATTAGAATGGTTTAGATCACCATATTTGGCGTGTGCTAACATTGTCATAGTCTGTATATGTGTCGAGCCTGAATATTCTAATAGGAAACTAGAGGACAAAGCAGTTAAAGATGGAATCGTATTGGTATCATTTGCGCCGTATCCAAAATATATCCATTTTGATTTGTCTGATGCATCATATGCTATTGTCTCATGATTGAGAGACCAAGAGCCGGTTAATATCACAAAACCCTCATTATAGAGCACAGAGCCAGCGACAGATCCTGACCCTATTGATCCTACTGGGCCTGTTTGTATTAACTCTCCGTCTTCGTTTAAATCTTTTAGTTCCCCAATCAAAGAGCCAGTATGATAATATCTTAGCCTTACAGTTCCTTTTTTTATTGATGAACCAAAAAAGATAGAAGGGATTGTTAATAGATTTACATTCTGAGTGGCTTTATCTCCAAAAGATGACGAGTACTGATAGTGCGGAGAAAGGTACGAATAATGCCTCAGGGCGTTCTTAAGAGGTTTTAAATATGTTCTGTTCTTTTCTGCAACCGCAGAGCTATAATAAAACCTGCTTATGCTAGCCGACATATTATACGAAGACGTTATTGTGTTTCCGTGAAGTTCTTTTGCCTGATAATTTATTCTTTTTATTTTTTTGAAGGTATTCCGGTGACCGTCTTTGGTCAAAAATGGATAAATAACATTATTGCTTTGACGATTAATGTTGTATTCATACAAAGATAAAAAACCTTTAGGAACGCCAATTATATTATCCGAATAAGAACCAGAAATTGTTGGCTTGTCGTCAACATATATTGAAGCACTCTGAATATAAAACTTATACTCAGGATATGCTTCTATTGTGTTGACAAAAAGGTCATCTTCTCCGAACTTGAAGAAAGGCATTTTTAATAATCCAGTCTTACCCTGATGGTGAATTCGTTATCTGGGGTTTTCTTTAGTGCTTCGCTTAACTTCGCAACAGCAAGAAGCTCGTTGTTGTCGTTATACATACCAACCGTCGTAATATATGAAACAGGCAAGTCTGTTGTTTTAGTCTTGACCCGAAGTTTCGATGCAGACAAATAAGTTGGATTGGATGAATAATTATATTCATTGTGATTAACGCGACAGAAATAAACTGTGGAGTTTAACTCAACCGTATTGTTAAATTGTAGATTGTAAATTCTATTTCTAATTGAGTCAGCAGAGGATGAAATTTCAGAGCCAGTAACAAAATTGAAACCCGCTCGGACACCAGAGGCATCGCTAAATGCCGAACTGTTTTTAGCATTAGCCAAAATACCACCTTGATCAGCCTTGTTGAATACCGAGCCAGAAATAAAAGCTACACCTGCTTGATAAAACAGTAATCCTACTGCATATGACTGATCTGCCGTTAAGATATCAGCGCCAGCCGAGGCTGTTGCGTAAAGAATCCCATATTCACCAACAGGAGAATTTACCAGATACCCGTTTGAGCCACTAGCATCTGTGATTTTTATTCTCTCATCCATTGGCGGAACCTGCTGTGTAAATGCAGCCTTGGTCCCTAGTTCTAGTTCAAAAGAGCCTTTTTTGATTTCATCTTTTACTAACAATCTTGAAAAGTTAATAAAAAAGCCGGCATCTATTTTATTACCGCCTGCGAGAATATCTCCATCTTGATCAAATCGTAAAACTGATCCAGTGGCGTCATATCCCATAAGGACTTGAGCCATTTGGTTGTAGATATTTTTCTTTTTTGATTGCTGTGATGTTACGCTACTATAGATATTAGCGTTTGTACTAACCCCAACAGTTATATCAAAGATGTGATTAGCAGAAGAACTTAGATATGGATAATCATAAACAGATTGAAACATACCATGAGAAAAGTTCTTGATATTTGTACCTGCAATCAAAGTACCGTAAGTACCACTAACAATGGTGCCTGTTAACGGGATTGCCTCATGTAACAAAGTTCTTGTGTTAACAACATCACCATTTGGGTTTAAATTTTTATAAAAATTAGCCATATTTTATCTCTCTTTAGCTTGTAATCGTTTTAATAAATCGGACTGGGACATCAATCGAATAGCCGGTCGTCATCCCAGTTACCCTCACTATACTATCAATAAATCTTACCGTTGTAGAGCCGCCATCTTTTTTAGTCATACCAACTGTGTTACCTAGCCTATTAAATAAAAAAGTACTGGTTTGAAGCTCTAATGATGCCTCGATTTTAAATTCCAATATTGTTCCCCTTGGTCCTGCAATAGTCTGGGTTGCGGATTTTGAATCATCAGTATTTCCAGAAACTACGCCGTCTGATGCATCGACAGTGTAATATGCTATATTATCATCATCAATGTAGTCATCTGCGATCTGGTCTCCTGCTACGGTTACTATTCTACCTAGTCTATTATCAATCTGAATTATATAAGAAGACTCTATCATTTCTCTAATCGCACTTCTCTGCTTAGGAGAGACCTCAGTTGTGTCTAAGCCTTGGTCTATTCTTATGTAGTTGTTGCCTTCTTTGCTCTGACCAAAAATTATTCCTTGTACTGCATCAGACCCAACATATCCTACCGCAAATGATGTTTGAGCAGCATCTGTTCCTTCTGTCTCTCTATCAACAGCCACCATATGAGAGCCAGAAGAGTGTTGCTTAGTATTTGTTAAGTTGGTGTTTAGTTTCAAAATCGGCATATATAAAATATTATTGTTACTCATTGTAACCAGCTTTGACTTCATCGAAGAGGCGTTATTGGTAAACGCTTCTAAAACCGGAACTTGCAATACCTCTAAATCATAATATGCTGATCCACTAGGGTGGTTTGGGTTATAAAGGGAGTAATCTATTTCCTCATCACCCAAAGCGAACTTGGTTATCTGAAATGATCCGTCTCCCTTGGCTAACACCATTCGTCCATGATCAGTAAGAACTGCGTCAAGAATTATGTCGCCACTGTTATCTAAAAATGCCATATTTTTCTCCTAAACATAAATTTCTTCTATAATTAGAATGCTATTTCAAATTTTCTTCTGATTGTTTCTTTGTAATGTCAAAAATTAAATTAAAATCAATTTTTTTACCGGTGTTATTAGAAGTGATCCTAAACTTAAATTTTTTACCCCACACAGACACGCCTACTTGCCCCAAAGCTACATTGCCTAGTTGCCCCTTATATGTTGAATAGTCAAAAAACCCATCAGGTGTTATTTGTGTTTGTTCATAAGTGGGCTGAATTTGTATGAATTGGCCGAATTTTTTATCTGGTGTAAACAGATGTTCGTCTTCATTGTATATTTCAACTGTATTCACAATTAGTTTTGAACTATCAGAATCTTTTTGCAACTCAACTTCATAAATAGGTGATGGATTTGATGCAAACCCATAATCATCAATAGTTCTGAAAAAATAATAATATTTTTTATTAGGAATAACCTTTTCGCTAAGTATTACATGCGGTCTACCGGTTTTGTTTTCAGCAATAAAAGACTCTTGATAAATATACTTATCTATTCTTCTTCTAGATTTAAATACTTCGAACCTACCTCTTTGGTGGGAATGTTCAAATAAGTAAACTGTGTCCAAAGCGCTTTTGTTTACAGATTTCAACTTACGAACATACTCACCATCGGTATCTTTCACAGGAAGGAAAGGAGATATCATACTACCGTTCTGTAGGCTTAATATTACTTTGATTTTATTTTGTGCGTTTGATTTATTAACGTATATGGCTGAGGGTGGTAGTGGTGGGTTTTTAGATACCACTACCGTCTTAGTAAACAATGGTACTTCTATAATTTTTGCAGAGGGCCGTATAATGGTATTAAACGTGACCTCTCTAAAGTCATCAATCAAGACATTGTTTTGAATACTATGAAAATACTCGCTACCATATACTAGGAAATAGGCTTTTACTGCGTATGTATATGTACCGTTTAACTTGACTTGGGTATCATACATCAAAATATCCTGATCTGGATTGTTCACGTAGTATGTTTGGTACGGAGTAGCCAGAACACTCTCTCCGATGTATTTATCCACCTTGTAAAAGAATACCTCTGATTTGCAGGGCTGCTTATTGTAAATATCTTTAAAATCTCTTATGTTATTGAGGATACTAGAATAGATAACAGAATGCGCTGACCATCTAAATGCTGCTTCTTCAATCTTAGAAATAGAGTTTTGACTGGGCAAAGACAACATGGATGAACTATGATCTTTCGGAGAGCTTCTTAGCAAAGTCAAAAAATCAACCAATTTAAATTCAAGCGCCTCAACATTATTAACAATAAATGATGCATCTATTTTTTCTGCGCTGTCATAATCAGCCACTAATTTATCATATATTTTGGTATATTCAGAATCTAAATATGGTAAAGATAATGGGTTATTATTTAGCGAAAAGTTGATTTTAACAGAATATGGGAAAGACGAAATATTTGAATTTGCGATTGAGTGGTCATAATTTTTACCAAAAAAGAATTTTTGATATTTAATTAGCGACTCATTACTAGGCTCTAAATAAAATGGCTCTAACTTATCCTTAAAGTGTAGCATTTTTTCTTTATTAAAGTTGCTAGAAAAATGTGTATATTGATCAAATTCTTCTTTGTTAAAATAATCCCTCTTGGAAGTATAAAGAGAAGGCATTTGTATTTCTAATTTATTTTGAAAAAATTCATAATACTCCAAAGAGCCGAATCCGTATTGATCGTTGAGAGAATAGTAGTTTGATTTTTTGTGTGCCTCCTGCCTATAGTAAATATCTGAATCTTCTGGGACGGGGACAACAGAGTGATGATCATAGAGCGTTGTACCGGCACCAAGAACAGAATTAATTTCCAAGTCTTTATCAATTTTGATTTTGGTCTTTTGAGTTAGGTGGCCATTCTCCAGATCAATGTTGGAATTTGAAAAGGTTATATCAATTATATCAGGATTTGACCATACAAAAGTATCTTTTTTGAGATCAGTAAGTTTTATCTTTTTGGACATTAATAGCCTCCTCCCCCAGATGACGTACCACCGGATGATGTACCTCCGGACGGCTCTCTACCGGCGGGGCCTGTTGGTAGGGCGGTTGGCGGTACATTGATGACTGGCACCTCTACATCTGTTTGTGTTTCTTGTGCTTCTTCAATTACATTTTCAGAAAACATGTTACTAGGTTGTTTTACTATATTATTGGTGCAGAAATCCATATTATAATTAAAATTTTCAAAATAACTAGTTTTGAGAGTCTCTATATTTGATATACCCTCCTGTTGAATGAAATTAATTTTTTCGTACACATCTCTATTAGAAATGAAAAAATATTTATTAACAACAGGTAATTTTATATTTTGATCTGTGCCGATTCCGAACCTTGGATCTATATGCTCTTCAAGTCTACAAAGCATAGCTCCTTGTTCGATATCAGGGTTTTCCAAGTCTATCTCTGCCCATGCGGGCTTGTTAAGTAAACTAGAATCAGTATTCGTATCGAACCCAAAGCCGCTTAAAGACTGGAGCTTCATTAAATTAAGATTAGCAACTTTTGTATATAAATTTCTATCTTTTGAAAAGATTTTATCTGGTTCAAAATTAGATCGTGGAGTATTAGATAGCATCATTGCTTTTATATGGTTTGGAACAGTGGCCATAACATTGCCTAAAACTTCAGGAGTCATGACCTTTTTGAGATTCTGAACAACACTGTTATCCGATTTTAGACTAAACGTTTTGGATGAAAGCGGCTGGACTGTTTTTTGATTAGAAATAGAGTTAGCTAGAGAAATTGAAAATGCAGTATTATTAATTCCTAAAGTTTGCAGCTTCTCTCTTAATTCTTTCTCGTATATTGAAAAACTAGAATTTGTTCCCAAGTATTCTTCAGCGGTAATTAGTCTTTCACTTTCTGATTCTTTGTCTTCCTCATCTGTTAAACTTTCTACAGCAGAGGTCTTAAAAAAGGTAAATCTCTGCCTTGGAGATTGTGAAAATTTTGTGTTGAATTGAAAACTTTTCTTTGTTGTTGATATTTTATCGTTAGATTTGTATTCTAAGTTGTTAAAAACCTTATCAAGCTGAAGTCCATAACTCTTGTCCTTAAATAAATTTGGCTCGGTTAGATTCAACTCTATTGTCTCTTGAAGGTTTGTTGTGTCTCTAACCGACAACGGTCCAAAATAAAAAGAACTTTTGCCTTCGATTTGCGTAAGGGACTGCAATCCTTCCTTTTCTATATCTTTATCCGAGTATCCGGACGGAGATCGATTGAAAAGTTTGTTTTTTTCTAAGCTTATTCTTTCAGCTATGGCGCCATAATTAAGAGTTAGATTTCCTTGTGTTGAGTTATTAGTTAAAAAAGTATATCTTTTTTTATTTTCAACTGGTGTTATTATCTTATTAAAAACATTTTCTATCATCACATTTGTTGATCTTGGGGTATTTTTTGGATAAACCGAATTTTGATTTTCTTTAATCGTGTTTGGATTAATCTCAAAAAAATTGATCATCTTTTTGGTGGTTTTGTCATATAAATCAATAAAATAATTTATACTCTCTAACGTTGCTGTCTTGGGCTCCAAAAGAGAAAGAAAGCGCAATGATAGGTTTTTGATTTCTTCCTCGGAGTAATCATATAAGTACGAAAACATTTTAGATAATACATCTGATGCTTTTATCCACGGAGCTTTGTTATAATCCTCACTGTATAGCGCATCTTGGCTATCATAAAATCTCTTTCTTGCTTTTTCTAGTGATGTGTTATAGTTTTTTCTAGATGAAAACAGCGATAAATAATCTTTCAACATCTTTAAAGTGGAGAAAATACTACGATATAAGTTGGTAATAAACCCTATAGTTGGGTCCTTGAAAGTCAAGTCAAGTTTGTAAACAAAGTACCCGGCCCTATTATCGTTTATACCAAAATCATTAAATTCAAAAAACCTAGAACCCTGATCTAGATCAAGAAACACTTCTTTTATATTAGATAATTGTTTGTATTTTGATAAATCATTTGTATATATTTGTGTATCTTTTCTGCTGCTTTCGTTATCTAAAGTTGGGAGGTCACTCACCAAAACATCATGAGCCATTTCTTTGTTGTCTAAAATTCTAGAAAACGGAGTAATCGAGCCGTTGACGTCGTAAGACGACCCTATTTCTTCGGAATCTATAAAATCAGAGTAATTTAGCTTAAGACCTCCTATTTGTGTAGACGAGTATGCAACTTTTACTTTATTTCTTATTACGGCAAATCTGGATATCTTGAAGCTTGATTGAAGATCCTCTAGAACTCTGGGGTTTAGATTTAAAAGTTTGCTGCCAAACTTAGTTCTTTCCACCAAAATTTTCTTAACATTAACCCCAAAGACGCCCAAAACGTTACCATTTTGGTTGATAGAGTCGTAAAGATCGGTAAAATAGTTTGAGTTTTTGGTGCTCAACATGGGAGTTACTAGTGGGGGAACAATCTGTCTCATATCTTTTATTTTAAAATTCGCAACTTGATTTATTGTAATTACAGCATGAGGTGTACTCTTATGATAAGAACCCTCCATGTAGCCGCCTTCATGTAAGTGTACTGGTCCATTATATTGAGTACCGTTAGGATTTAAAAGTACTTTTGTAGTATCTTGCAATCTGTTACTAACAAAAATATCTTCAGAGCTTATTGGTCCCACTAAATCTCCAGTGGGAGAAAACGTGTTTATTCCAAGGTTCCCTAGTTCTGCATCATCGAGGATGATAGCAGAAAAAATACTGAAGTTAGAATCAGCTAAAGACCTTGTGAGATCAAAAGAAAAATTATAATAATTATAGTTGCCCTCTGTTGTTGGTTCTGGTAATTTAGCTAGTGAAACTACAGACACATATGGTTGAGAAACTCCAGTAACAGGCTCTCTGCTTATTGCTAAATAAGAATTTAATTCTTCTTGAGATATTTTTATAGAACCTTCATTTATTCTCCTTATGAGTTCTGAATCTCCTGTTCCAACAAATACCAACTTCATCAATTTTAAAACAGAGTGGTTATCAGACCATGAGGGGTCCAAATCAGAGACTCTATCCACTAAACACAAGGATACCCTTATAGCCTCAGTATGCCCCAGCTTGCCGTCATATACAGACACTCTTTTGATATAAACGTTTGGTAGTATCTCTTTTCCAACTATAAAATCACTCATCTTCACAATCCTCCGGCATTCCACCCGTTCCTTCTCGATATATATCAACTTCTATGGCGGGTTGTTTTTCTAATATGTCGTCGCAATCATAATCTTGAAGGCCAGTGTAAATATCTTGAGTTTTTAAAAACCTGATGCCCTCACAGATTTTAATTCTAGATACGGCATCATCCAATACTACATCAAAGTAAGCCTCGACAGTATCATCATCAATAAACTCTTCAGCCTGATCTGTGGGATCGGAATCAACACCAGATTTATCCAATTTTAAAATATCATTTTCTATAGTGTCATTAGTTATTTTATCCGATAAAAATTTTAACTTTTTAAATTCTGATTTATCGTCTTCATACATGAAAACATCAACCGTGAAGGAATCATGTGTTTGAAATCCATTAACCTCAGATAAGTAAACTAACAACTCTTTTTCTTCAACCCTTATAAAAGAGCCATCATCTGCTATCGTATCTTCATATATTATATTGTCTGATTCTGGTAATGTACTAGTCGATATATTATCAACTGACATTGTATAATTTAATAAACAATTAACTTGAGGAATTTTTATGTTTTCTCCTGTCGGGGTAGAATAATTATAAGTGAATGTGTCTGCTTCACCCTGTAATATAAAGGCTTCCCAAGCTGCTGCTCTGTCTTCTGAAAACTTATTTGTCCCTATCGCATAAGTCATAGAATCATTTCTGTCTGTGGTTAATGAATTTTTAAGACTTGTGTCTATTCCCCTGTGTGTTGTTTGTGGCTTCATGGAGGGCGTTTCAGATAAAATTCTGGTTTTTGTTTGTAAATTTGTCTCAGAAAACCCACCACGACTAGAATCATATAATATATCATCATCAAAAAAAGCGTAATATTCTGGTTTTAATTCGCCAATTGATAGTAGCCTCCTACCATGAGGTGTCAACTCTATCTTTATTACATCTTCTTTTTTATTAAAAAACGACATTATGTTTGGTCTCCTGATACCGCTTTAGGGTTTTGCCTGTCATATTTGAATTGAATTTCAGTAATACCGGCGGCCCTAAAGTAAACTCTTCTTAGTTCTATTCTTTTATCTCCACCTACGTCTTCTACTATTGGCACAAAAGTTCCGGCTGGGCCTTTAGCGTTTGGAGGCTTATAATAGTTCCTAGTGATTCCTGCTGCTCTAATATATTGCTGCCTATATAATGTCCCCTTTGGCTTTCTTTTTTCCGGGGGTGGGGTTTCTTCTGGAATTTCGGAAACCGGCAATGTAGGCTCAGGCGTTGGTGTTGTTTCAGTGACTGGCTCTGGTGGAGTAAAAGCCACAGACACATCGACCTTGGCTAGCTCGACTAATGAAAAGAAATCGTATGGCCAATTATAAGTTATAGTGGGTCTTAATTTACCTTTTTCAGAATCTTGCTTCAAAATACTTTCGAAATCTTTTCTGTATTCATCATCTAAGACGCCAATGTGACCAGCCATTCCCCTAGTTCTTTCCAAAATATGTGGATAATAATTTGTTTTGGCTCGCTTCTTAGCTTTAAAAATCATCCATTTCATTTTACTTTGGAATTCTTTTTTTGATCCCAATAGCTCTTCTTTTAATAATTTGTGCCCAAAAGTTGATGCTGCATCATAATGCGACTTTCCGATATCTGGTCGCAAACCCTGCCATATATTGGACAAATCTTGCTTGGTTAAAACATGATGAAATTCAAATATATACATCGCAAAAGGAGGGATGTTTGAATTATTATAAAAATCCATTGATGGTGGGAAAACATACTCTTTCATTTTCGTAACCATTTTCTGGACGCTTGGTGATGGATCACCCTTAATCCCTGTTATTCTCTTGAATGCAGCGGCCTGATCAGGGCTGCCATTTGCGATAACTCTAGCAATAGTTATATCATCTTCTTTTAAAGTAAAAAACTTACGTCGTCCCTCTTCTTCAATGAAGGGGACAGCAACAATAGCTTCAGATATCTTTTTAGTGGGACTAATCTTGCCCAGCTTCACAGGGTTTGAATCAAAGCCACATAATTCAGCTAAAGAGCCTGTGGCATTTACATTGCCTACTCCTCCAACGAATCTTACACCTTCTTGATTATATACCCTTTCTGAAAAAGTCACTGGTATATCTGTGACTTGTAAAAATACACCCTTAGATGGATCTTCTTCTATTCTTCCATATTGATGCCACATTCCTCGGGGTACGGATTGTGATCCATTAAGAGGTAGCGTAACAGAATTTGATGCTGAAAGGTGATTAAAGTTAAGCATTGGAGTTTCAAATCGTGGCTGAATTACCCACTGCTGGTCGTCATGCTCTCGTGTTGACGCAACAACAGTTCTGTTTTCTCCACCTTCTGTAATGGTCTTTACTGATGCTTTTCCAAATATATTGACAGATGCAGAAATCTGGAGAAACATCTGATTGAATGCATTACTTTGTAACAGAGGATTATTTGGGACGTCTGGATTTGAATTGTTGCGGCCCGAGCCTTCGTCTAAATATCTATAATATCGAACCGAAGATCTGTTGATAATTTCATTTATTGAATATTTTCTAGTCTCGTCGGGAACAAAGGTAATATCTGCCCAAGCTTGGCCATCGTAATATGGGGGAGTAAAGCACATATTAAACCCGCTTTCGGGCCGTAGTGTAGGATCAGGATTTACGGGTGAAGCCGGTAGTTGAGCGTTGCCAATAGGCCAAGTTGGGGGCCCAAAAGCAGTTGGTCTTGAATACATTGTGAAATTTTCCCTATTAGTCCTTGGTGCTTGAGGTGTTGCTAGCAAATCAAACCCCCCCTCAGACGAGCCGGAAAAATTTGCACTTGCAGAAGCCATGCTCTTATACATTTTGACTCTCATTGTATATTTTTTATCTTTAACTGCATTTCCTACAGATGGATGACTTGACTTCTTGGAAGCAATCGTAGAAAAGGCTGCATTGTCCATAAAAAATTCTGGCACTTCTGCTAAAAAATTGTGAATCATAAGTTTATAGAGGTTATCTCCAGTACCGTCCCATAATACAGATGAAGACAGGTTACCGCTGGGATGCGGAATATTAGTTACGTGCACGTAATCAGCCAAAAACCGCTCTGGTTCATAAAGGGCCCTAAATGGTACTCTGCGGTCCCATTGAGAAGTCATATTCACTGTACTATCGAGTTGATCATCCGAGACTATTGGTTTCAGATAGAATGAGCCATTGCCTTGATATAGTCTCTTTGTCCGACTAACGCCATACAGACCATTGACGCTGTCGGGGGTATGTATCCTTAAGACGCTCCCAGTAAAAATGGGATAATCTACGGCAACACCCGATTTTATTGCATTAAATAGCACACCCGGAGCAAACAACGGTGTCATAATTGGCTGTGCTGCTGCCGGAATATCCACATTGACATTCTGGGTCGAGCCAGAATGTAGAGCAAAAGAGCCAGAATACGAATTGTAAAACTGCTGTGCTATAGTGACTGTCCTTTGTTGTGGATAGAAGCCGTCATAAGGAAGGAACTTCTTAACTGCTGTACATTTTATTAAGATCTCCGATGGATCAGATATTTCTTTATGGTCTTCTTGTACTATCTCAAAGTGTTCCAAAAAGTCAGAGTTTGTAAAAATAGTGTAAAAGTCATCTTCAGATGAATTAGTCGTTCCGAGCAGGCCACCAGTTAGTTCAAAAATATCTAACTTCTCTTCTGTGTCTCCAAGCGTTTGATATTCACGTACATGTTCAGATATTCTGAATTCGGGAAGTATAGAATACTCCTTATATCTTCCTTTCATGTCTGTAAAGTAGTCTTCATAATTATTATAAAACGGGGCATTGCTGGATTGCTCCGCAGCTTCCCATGCTGCTTCGCCACTTGGAAGATGATCAACAGACATATGGTTGAATAAGGTTCCCATATTTAATCCCTCTATGAGCATCCCAGATGGACCGATAAGAGATAGACTAGAAGTTAACATATGGCGATGTGCATATAAAGCTGCTGGTCCTAAGTTCCTATGAAGGGTTTTCTGGTTAAAAGCATTAGTAGCCTCAAAGAAATAGCTACTATAAGCATTTTGCAAGGTTCCGTAATTATTAAGACGTCCACGGCCAAAAGTTCCCGCTCCATTTCCAAATCCATGGTCTTGGTCTTCTAGGCGATTTTCGTCTGTTGGCCTCTGGGTCCAGTATTCATCGACATCCATTGGCCAGATGCTTTGCGTTACACGAGTAGCAAAACCATCAAAAACAGAATCTGGTGTAGTTCTCTCTGGTCTGTTATCTTTCCATGGAAAAGAAAACGTCGTTCTTTGTCTTTTAAACTTACGATACATGTACATCTTTTGTGGAAACACAGTTTCTCGATAAACTATTCTCTTGAACTCGTCAAGGGCGCCCTCATTACTTTGTAGTGAGCCGCCTAGATAAGAATTTTTGAGTGCTTCATAGTCTTCACTCTCTTCTCTATCAAGTTTGTAATATCGGTTTAATTCATCATTATTGAATCCAACAATATCATTTGCTAGAGTTGTAGCTACCTTTATATCTTGCCCATCAGACTTCGCGTCCAAAACAACAGGCTTGTATTTAGATATTACAGGGATTTCTCGATACGCTTCAATATCTCCGTATTTACTTTTCAAAGAGGTTATTTTGCCTCCAATCTTAAATTTAAAATCATTTCCGGGCTCCCTAACAATCGTCATGATGTTTTCTCGTTTTTGGCGGCGAGTAAGGGGATTTTCGCCAATTCTTACTTGCTTCCAAGTTCCAAATCCATATGGACCATTTCTGCGGAGCATAAGAGCGGGAAAGAATGAAGCTGTATTGGGAAGATTGAGGGGGAAACTATAATTTTTATAATAATTTAAATCTAAAGATACGCCCTTTTCATGTAGAGTGGTGTATGAATAAATACCAACAGAGTTTTGAAACACCATATGAATAGCTATATTACCATTGGGGCCTATATTTCCTATTTCGTAATGCGGTAGGGTGGTGTTTGGATACATTTGATCCTCGGGTGACCAACCAACAGGTTCATAAATAAAAGTGTTTAATCCAACAAAGTCCACATAATAATTCGCCATTTTATACTCCAAAAATCTCTGATGCTGTTGGGAAGACCAGTGCTTCCACAGGGGATGATGTTCCGCCTCTCATACCAAACTCAAGATCATTCACTGTTGTGTACTTTCTAGTTATTGGTATATTACCTATTGTTCCTGCCGTGTTGTTTGTTAACAAAACTACATACCCGCCCGGAAGGCTGAAATTACCGCCAGATTTGTCTGTTGCTGTTATATTTAAAGCAGATGCGTTTACAGCATTTGCAAAACCTTCGGCCCACCTTACTCGAATCTCACTAATGTTTGTTGATGGACTGGGTCCACCGAGGGTGGTTCCAGTTACAAACAAAACATCTCCTCCCTCTGTAATTATATTATTTTCATCTTGTTCGAACTTCAACTGGATATTTCCATCACTTATTGTAAAAACTTGAGGTGAAACAACACCTAACTCATTTACATGGGGTCTGCTCTGGGCTGCAAACTGAAATTCAAAAAAATTAATCTCACCTGTAGCGGCCCCTCCTTGTAGAACCTCTATTTCTCCACTCCTCGGTGCATAGCCATATATCCTCTGTTTACCGCTGGCTATTCCATAGTTATTACCCATTGAAGCTGTTATCCACGAATACTGGAAATCGCTTTGCGGAATAGGCCTCTGAATATGATAATTATCATGGTCTAAATTAAACACCGGCACCTCTAGGGTACTGGTAGAGGTTGGCTTTCTGCTCACATTTCTTTGTATTTTATGATATGAGGCTGTGATATCATAATCTGATGAAACAATTGATCCTATTGTCGAATCGATCCCGAACTTACCACTGTGTCTTCTAAGGTGGGTTGCGAGCCCGTTGCGATTACCGTGAATGTCCAGTGCCCTGATTGTCCCCGCTTCTCCAGAACCAGAGCCTCTTACGGTTAGATTACGATAAGGCAGGGCGTTATGGACAGAATATTCACGAGAATAAGCATCCAGATAGCCAATAGATTGCACTTCAATGCCTCCGGGAGCAGAAAACCTTGATGAAATTACAGTACGATTCTTTTTACCAGCGATAAGATGATTCGCAGTCGAAACAATATATCCTCCATATGCTGCCGTGGTCACAGGTGAGCCAACAAAGCTAACGTTAGCTGCGACATGGCTTGCTAAATTGTTTTGTCCTATAGCATCCACAAACACGGATGTGGTATCTCGGGCATCAAAATGATAATAACTTACAAGGTTTGGTAGCGTCGATAAGCACTTTGGATCGACATACTTTCCATAATTGTATAATTCATTTATCTGAGTAGGACTCATAACTGTGTTGAAGATCCCGATTTCATCAAAGCTTAGTTTTATATTAGAATCGCCAATTTTATGTATTTTGGTAAACGATCTAAGATCTGCGGCAGTCTTATTTGTCGCAGTTGAACTGGTTGCCGTTGTTGCCTTGTTCACATTATTTATATATAACCGGAATACACTAGCAGCGCCGGCACCATCAACTATTCCATCTGAAGTTATCATATAATGGTTCCAGCCTGCGCCGACCAGAGGAGTTAAAGACCAACTGTGGCGCACGTTGGTGCCATCTGAATACCTTTGAAACACAAATATGGTGGTGCTGTTGTTTCCAAAATATAAAGAAAAATTAGGATTGGAACCCTCTCTGATTTCAAAAATTGCTTGTGTGCCGGCCTGTGGTGCTTCACCGCTGGGAATATTCATCCACCATGATATTGTGAAGCCGCTACCAACAGAAAATCCCGAAAATGTATTAGCCTTTAAATATGTGTCGTCTAAATAGACCCCTTGTAGATTCGCAGGAGTAGAATCTGGCTGTACATTATTTGGGTGAGCCCCAAAGTGGTTTCCAGTCGAATTGCAAGTCGCCTTTTTAGCAATCAAAGATAGGGCATGAGTGGCTGTTTGCATAGAACTGGACACGATGAGGCTTGGAAGATAGTTTGTCTGATCAGGATTTCTTTTAAAGTACAGATTGTTCTCTTGTTTCCCGACAGCGGAAATTAATTCGTAGTTTTCATAGTAGTTCCCGTGATTATAACTTCCAGTAGTAGTCCTAATATTTTGAATATTGAGTGGGCGCTTTGCCCTCTCTCCGCGATAAAATGTCGCACCCTTTCTGGCTGGGTCTGGGTATGGGCCACCATAATCAAAACCAGCAAAACCAAAAGCACCGTCTGTGGGTTCTGGCTGACTTGCGTCTCTCTCTGCTAATAAGATTCTCCAAGCTTCGGCTCTTGTATAGGTATTGTGCAGATTATTTGGAGGGGCAGTACCGGTATCATCATCGTATAGGGTGATGTCTTTCTTGTTAATGTCTATATGTCTTGATTGGTGACCACCTGTCCATTGTTGCGTGAACGGGCCTTGCATTGGTATTTCGTTTGTATAGTCAGTTATATCAGAGTGTATATTTGTTATAACAACCTGATCGCTATAATTTGAAGAAACTATAGCCTGATACCCTGTTGATAATGACTGTGAGACCAAAGTAACCGGTAGCTTGGAGATATCGGCTCTATAAGTATATACCTCATTATCATTAACTGGGTTGGGGTCTGCTCCCTCTCCGGAGAATTTACCTACAATCACTCTAACGTTAAGATTTTTTTTATGGTTTGGGTCCAACACATCTTTGCACTTTCTTGGGGTCTCGAATCCTTTACCGGCAGCTTCTCCTACTATTAAAACATTCTTTGGAATCCCTATTGATGTTGTCTCACCATGGCGATGCACAGCATTGTGGACATAGTCTCTATTTTTATTTGGCTGACTGTTGATTCCCGGATATAAAGTGTTCCGAAGCGTGGAAGACACAGAGTATGGCTTAGCCAAGCTACGGACTGCATATGTCGATCCTTCATAAATTTCACCATCGACTGTGGAAGCACTTAAAGCAGATGCGTTATTGTTATTTAGTATAATATCATTTATGGTCTGTCTTTCAGCGATATCTGTTCTTTCTTTACGTTCCCGATTCCAAAGACAATGTTTATTTTCATCTCCATCGAGCGGGGCGTGGCCAAATTTCCAATTGTATCGCATTTCACCTTGAGACTTTATACTGGTCTCAGTTGCTGAGTAAACATCTAAGAGAGGGAATTTGTTTTGATATTTGTTTCTCTCTAATATATGACTCTCAACCATGTTACTAATTTTTTCTGCTGATCTTACGCTAATTGGATACAATTGTTTGATCATCTGGGATACACTAAGATCTATCCATTTGAAATAAGATACAAATCTATCAAAATCTGGGTCTCCGTCATTTTGTTCAAAAAAGAGTCTTCTTGCAACGGATAGTGATTTGTATTCCATTCTATATCTATCAACAGCTTTTCCAACTAAATTATTCATGACTCTAACACTAGAAAACATTTTTAGCATTTCTTCAGATATAACTTGGTTCATGCTTTTTTCTAAAGCATAAAAATTATCACTTAAATCATCATCCTTGGAAATCAGACGTTGCTCTTCACCTTTAATGAAAATATTATTAGATGTGTAAGCAATTTCCGGTAATTCAAATTTCATTGAAAATATTGGCTCGTTTTCAATGAATGACGAAACTGATGCTGGGAATCCGTGTCCCTTACCTCTGTGTTCTCTTCTTATAATATTGTCGATCCAGCCGTATCTGGTGTCTGTCGATCCGCTTGATAGGTCCTCTATTATAAACTGTCCTGAACTGTCTGACCCTGTGACGTTCGATAGGTCGAAGTTTATACTAAGGAGATCAGACGATGGAACCTCGGACCCAGATAATTCTCTTGCGAACAGAGTTGAATTTTGATAACTCTTTCTAAGTCCATAATTTGAGGGGTCAAGGTTATGAGCTTTTATGTTTGAGTCGTCTAGGTAATCCATATAATATCGAAAAGCACCGATTTTAACATCTGATTTTTGCAAAGTAGACCCAGAGAAGTTTTCCCTATGTGCTCCGAAATAGAATCTCTTTGAATTTGACAGAAAAGCAGATCCACTACTATAATCCAAACTAGAAGTCAATGTAAATTCATGTCTTACATCATCATAGTCATGAGTTACGCCATAAAATTCAAGTTTATACTCTGGCTCTGCTGAGGAGGATAATACATTTCCAATAAGAGGGTATTTATCTGGTTTTACTCTAACAGCAAGGCTCCACCTTTGATTGTTATAGATGCCTGTATATAAACTGGAGGTTAGGAAAATACTGCTGTCTCGGGTGGTGATAGCAAACTTTGCATTCTCTGATTCTATGCTGTCTCTCAATAAATAAATTTGGAAATTAGCAATATCTTCTAGCTGTGGGCGCCAAGTGTATTCTGAGGTAACTCCTGCGTCGGCTGGTTCGTGCATCCCAAACAAGGAGCTTGATAAAAAGGAAGTGTTAAAATGGCCCTTTTCATCGGCTTTCAGCTTGTAGGGCACTATTACATCCAATTCAGCAGTAAAAGCCGAATATCGCTCTTTTTTGGCCGATTGTGAGCCTGTTACGTATGTATTACTATTCGACGGTGACGAAGTCAAAAACACTGTTGATTCGAACGTCGAGGGTGAATTAAAATTAAAATATTTTGTATTCAATGATGTTTGTTTGTAATTATCATTAAAATATTGTGTTCCACCATCAGTATAAACGTTTAGTTTAACTATCTCATCATCAACACCAAAACACCTGAGCATATTCCTAATTGATTTTTCAGTGCCCTTAGAGCGATAAATATAATCTAAATTATTGTAAATGTTAGTATATATTAAATTTCTGACTTCTTGGATCTTTTCTTCAAAGACAATTTTATTTTGATCGCGATGACCGAACAATTCAAATATATCAGACTCAACAAGAACATTTTGAGTTATGAGTCCGCGATTCTCTAGCAAATTCTTCGCAAAAGGCAAGGCTTTATAACTAGCACTTGGGTAAGTCACATTCTGTAGTGCAGGGAGGGCTGTAATTTGAGTATACAGCGTATCAAAATAACTTGAGATTATTTGATAAATGTATTTTACATTACTGTTCGCCTCTTCGTCCTCTTCTCTAATCCACTGTGGAATTGTGTTATACAGCATAGAGGGGTTAATTTCATCCCAAGCGCTCCCTGATGCTTGTAAATTTGTTTTGAGACTTGAAACATCTGGGTGAAAACTATAGATTATTGGGTCTGGTTCTTCTTTTTTTGTAACTGTTGATAGTTCAATAGCAGACCCAGTATCTCGACATAGAGACTTATAGCCTGTCCATGTACCATTAGCTATTCGCCCAGAGTAATCCAAAACAGTTGAATCTGTTGATGTTACCTGAGTTATTCCTTCATTAAATTTATAGTAAAGGCCGAGGTCTATATTTGCATCATCAGTATTCGTTCCTGCACCAACTGGAATATAATAGTTATCGTATATCTCTCTTGATGTCCTTCTGACTTTCCAGAACCTGAACTCATCCATGCTCCCGGATAGTTTACCAGCATACTGAGCCGCTGAGCCGTCTTTTAGACCAGTCATAAGCGCTCCGATTTGTCCATTTATCAAACCGGGAATCTCTGGTAAGATTCCGATACCTGCGTGGGTTAATTTTCTGTTGAGGGTACCATTAGAATAAAATCTTGTCACAAGGCCGGCTGAACTAGAGGCCAAGGACAAAGCATAATGAGTCCATGAGCCCAAATCAAGACCGGTGGTGCTTACTTCTGTTTGAAATATACCAACACCACTGGAGTTGTCTCCATTCCAGACTGTTGTTCTAAAACATGGGTTTCCAGAATTGCGATCAAACACTATTCTAAATCTTCCATAGTCAGATGTATTAACAGCTTCCCCATTCCACAGGTCGATAATTACTTCTTTATCAGTTTTTGTTGTGTCAAATGCGTCTTTTTTAAGCCAAAACTCGAATGTCCATCCAGAAGTTGGATTTAGGAGAAAGGTTTTTGTTCTTTTTTTCGCCGCATCGTATACGACCGAAGTATCAAATGTTTTATATAAAGGAATACCGGCCATTCCTGACGAGGCCGTGTGGATTCCTCCTTTTATAGATATCAACTCTACTGTATTGGGAGTACCAAAACCAGATGACTTTGCCCCATTGAGGGCACCCCAGCCATCAGGAGAAAACTTTATGAAACCAGTTGTTTTTGGATATAATTTATCAAAAATATACTTATCTAAATACGACGAAGAAAGCTCAAATTGGATTTTTTCTTTGTTCGAGCCATCGTAAGGGTATTCCCCATATATTCTTTCTATTGATTTCGTATAATATTCATACGCAGAGCCAAACTTTGCAAAGTTAGAAGCAGATGAAAAATTTATATATGGATAAAATGTTTCTTTTCTCTTCTTCTCAGCTAAAATGTAATCACTAGATTCTACATTTAAGCTTGAAGTGGAAGCGTTTTCAATTGATACTGGTTTTTCAAATAAATTTTTAATACTCATCATTCTCTACCTTAAATTTAAAAATGTAAGGTTGCTCTCTATAAGCCCCGACTGCGTCGTCGTAAAATGCAAACTTAAATCCATAAGTATATCCAGATTCTAATAAGCTCATATCAAAATCAAAATAATTCCCAGAAACATCGTAGGAAAGCATAGAATAATTATCTGAGCCGGTGCCGTATGGCAAGACTACTGACTGGTCAACCGTTCTTATAATTTGGTATGAGGCACTTTCAATAATTTTACTCTTGATCGCTGAGGTCACTTTTGTATAAACGCTTGGAGACCAACCTTTATCTCTGACGAAAAGCCTAAACCGCTCTGTTTTCTTGTTCGAGTATTTTTTCAATAACCTAGGCATCGTGAGGACATGAGTATTTGAAACATCATAATTTTCAGCGCCAAACGGTATTGGCTCGAAGTAAGAGCCAGTTTGAAACTCTGTGCCTCCAAAGTTCCAAACATCGACGAGATAAGGATAGGTAGAAGTGACTACTGAACTAGTGGCCGAAATATTTACATAGTATATACCTTTTGATTCTCTAGTTGCGTTTATGCTATTTACTGCTGTATTGGATGAATTTCTAAAATACCTTGCTGTCCCCTCTGGAACGGACCCGGAAGAGTAATACAGTTTTAACTGTGGGACATTAGAATTAGACCCTGCTATATCTGCGAGGCGGCCCCTAATATAATTATAAAGGTATAATTTATTTAGGTTTTCAGATGCAGGGGCGACCGAACTACTGAAGTAGAAATTGCCCCTATTATCTTTTCTTTGTGAATCCCACCTAGCTTCAATCGACGGCCTTTTGAAAAAGAACTCAGTGCTTCTAGAAAAGAACTTCTTGGTGTAATACGAAATGGTGGAACCGCCGGCTGGTGGGCTTAACGAGTTTTGAGCCTCTTGGGACCCAGATAGTTTTACTAATACACCATAATTAGCCTTACTGCCCAGTACATTTCCGCCACTGTTAACCCATTGTTCTACCAAAGTTGTTATATCAACTTCTAAGTCTTCATCTCCAACTGGGAAATGCTGCTTGAATGAAGAGGATGTGTCTATATGGTAATCGCCACCCTGTGATGACCAATCTATATTTTTTGATCTTTTGACCCAGTTTGATCCAGTAAAACCATAAGTTAAATCTGAATAATTCTCCATATCTAGGCCATTACCTTCTTCCCATGCTGCCGAAATAGAGTTAACATCTAAATGAAAATTTCTAGGCAATGTCCTACTATGTTCCGCATTGCACAATTTCAAATAAAAACTTACACTACCTGAAGCTGGGATGGCGCCCGCTGAACGGTCGGATGATATTGAAGCAACATCAAACTGAATTAGCGCCCTAGATAATTCTGCTGAGGAAGTGCTTTGTTGTGCATAAATCGAAAAAACCTCTAAGATGTCAGCCTGACCCATGTTGGAGCCAGTTCCTCTTGTGTTTAAATTTTCCTCGAAAGCATTTGTTATGGTGTTATCGGCGACTGCGAAGTATTTTTTAATAGCCATTATTTTATTGTTCCTTTTATATCAAGTGAAGGATATTTCAATTCTAGTATAACATTTTTAGGAACTTTGTAATAAGTTCCGTCTTTTGATAGAAGCTGCTTCATGTTCAAAGATGTTGGCGCGTATATTCCACCAGAAGTGTTTGATATTTTTACATTTTTAACGTCAACAACACCATCAATTCTATTTAAAATTTCATAAATTCTCGTTAAATATAGTGGCTCCCCAATATACAAAGGCTCTAAAAAATAACTCTTGATTGCTTCAATGCACTCAAAAAGAACCTGTGAGTTGTCATATCTACTATCGGATACTGCGTAAAAATCTATTTTAAAATTAACTATGATAGCATCCATGATATCAATTACATCATTTAAAGATTTATAAGAGGACAGCCAATTTTTTATATTATTTTTAGTTACAGAATTTGCTACTTCTAGTGCTCCTGTATCGTCCTCTGATACTACATATAGTGAGATTCTTCTATTGGTGGAGGAAGGGTCATTAACGATATTTGCCCTCTTCACGGCACCAAACTTTGGAGGCATGTTATATACAAGAGACTCGTAATCTTGCTTTGTGACTGCTCTGCTCTGAGATGCAAATGATGCCTTAGCTCTTTGTTTGATTTCCTGAACCGTGATTGTACTTTCTTCTATAGAGGTTATAGGCATAGGGTTGGAGCACTCTAGTGAGGCCCTAACCTCTGATACTTGTTTTGAATTTAGATTCGCAAGATCTCTAAATTCAAATATTGCGGATGATACTGATGTTATTGTGTTTGCACCAGCATTTATAGCCCCAGCATCATTAGATTTATAAACAATAGAAAGATTAGTGTTATATGGAGAGACGCCAAGCTTATTAGTCTTAATCAACTGTGTTGGATCAAATGAAGATAGGGTAATATTATTTTTTCCATGCATTTTAAGTGCAATCTTTGACGGGTCTACTACCGCAGTCGGATCTTCTTCATCAGATCCGAAGCCAAACTGCAAATATGTGCCGGTGTCGTCTCTAACAACTGTGAATCTTCTCGTTGCTATGAAAGGCTTTATAATTGATCTAACTCCGTCAGTCAGTGCATCGGGATTTGTAGTTTCTTTAAGTATAGTTTCTTGAGCCAGATTATCAACTTCGTAATATCTATTTCCTTCGGAGTCTACCACACTGATGATGTTTGTAACATTTGAGCCGCCAACACGGACTCTTCTAAATCTTTCAAAAGTCATTCCAGTTAGGTCGGCTGTGGAAGATAACAAGATACCTGATTCAATCTGCCCTGTAGCTTTAACTGCGAAGAAAGTGGTTGCTCCCGTTCCGGAATTAAACCTTGCGGCCCTGAATTCGTTGGAAGCTTTATTAAATATTACATCTTCAGTTAAGATGAAGTTCCCGCCATTATTACTATTGAATACCGAACCAGCCTTCAGAATAGGCAAGTAAGATAAATCTGGTGCTGTTCCTTCAGCGTTGGATGGAACGAGCACATAGAAATCTAAAATACCATAAGTTGTTGGAATACCGGTATAATTGTATCCTAAAGCTCTTGCGTGTTTTCTTACATTATCAAATTCTAAAGCTGTATCTATAAAAGATTCGTTTACATGATAGTCTAGGTAGTAAGAAAGCACATCCCCGACATACGCAACTGAGTCTAGCACCATAGAACCAAATGATGGTTTTGAAAAATCACGATACGTATTTGGGTAGTACCTCTTAGCATGATCAATTAAATCGTCCTTAATTGATTCAAATTCCCTACTAGTGTACTTTATGTTGATGTTTTTGCTTTTTGGCATTATCGTGGACCTCTTTTCAAAATAAATAGACTTTATTCTAAATTATACTTTCAATACGAGACCTGAATTTCTATAAAATCATTTAAACTTATCTCATTTATAAAATATCTTAGTTTCACATTTATAATCATATCTTGCGGGTTTGTAACTTCTAGTGATTGTATTTCTATATAAGGGACAAACCTACTCAACTGACTTTGTATCACAGATTCCATATCTCCTATAACACCTGATTCAGTGAATTCAAACAAGTAAGCTCTCAGACATGCGCCATAATCCTCTTCGTCAAATGTTCTTTCATCGGGACAAGTTAAGAGTGTATTTTTTATATTAAATTTCACAAGATCTTGTAACTCTTCAGTTGTTATAGCGTCAAAGCCACTATTTTTATCTGATATTTCTAATGGAAATTTTACAGTAACACCGGACATTTATATTATCCCCCTTTGTTTTTCTTAAATAGTTTAGTAAAAGCATTACCACAAGCATTGCCCTCTCTATCATTTGGGTTATTAGTGGTCACTTTCCACTTTCTCCAAAATGGAACGTCATTACCATATAGTACTGCACTATATGTGTTTGAAAGCATCCTGTTCAGCCCATCTTTTACAAAATCATAATCTTCTTCGTCATCTTTTGGATCGAAATCACTCCTTTTGTAATTTGATATAAACAGTTTTCTACATTCCGAGGTGCTATCATTGAAATATTTTGTATTTGCTGGTTCTGAGTATGTTGGAGGTTCTTCTTCGGCATCCTCATAAGCTTCCGGGACTTCTGGCTCAAGCCTTTCGCCTGATCCTTTGGCTCCGATAGACGGAACCCATGAATCATATGTTGCGACGGCTGATAAAGAGGCTGCTCTCTTTAGATTTATAATTTTATCAAACACAAGCTCAAACTCTTCAGTCGCCACCAACTGATCGATATAGCATTTCAGGTCTTGATCTAAATTTTTACCTGATTCTAATACCTCAGCTACAGTCGCATCTGGTAAGGCAATTTCACAAGACACTAATGGAAAAGAATGTCTTGTGTTATTAAGAGTAAGTTTTTTTGTATCCGAAACATAAACAGATGCTGGTGCATTTATATAGCTCTTTTCTTTCAACGCTTTTGTCTTATCTGCGTTTGATGGGTTTTTACTGATTATTCGGGTTCCTGTGGGTGGGATGTAACAAACTCTTACGCCGTAAAGTGCTCCCATAGAGCCGTCTTTCTGAGAAAACAATTCAGATAGTCTAGTATCAGCCCCTAAAAAGTTTAAATTAGTAGTCAAAAATTGCTTAAAAGCCTTTTCACTAATAACCCCTTTCAGTGAATCTGGTCTACTGGTAACTGCTACTGGAGCAGCTTCAGAATCATCATAAAGTCTGACATATTTTTCTAAATAAATTCCGCCATTTGACTTAACAAACTCATAGTCTTCGTTTGAAATTGTAACACCAGATAAAGTATGGGTTGATTCTGGTGAGTCTGATACATCATTAACAGTGCCGAAATCTCTTGTTTCTCCTTCTGATATTCCACTGGTGGGCCAGATTCCTGATTGTGGTGCTTTTCCCAATGCTGCGCCGTGAGAGCCTATAAAAACTCTGGATATGTCGTAATAAAAAGGATTTAGACCCATGCCCTGTAGGCGCTCACGTAGTTTTCCTTGGTAAAATTGTAACTGCTCTGTAACCAGATATTTTAATAAAGACATTGCTGCTTTGCGGCCTTTGTATAGGGTCCAAATTTTAGCTGCAAACTTAGCCTGATTTAGCCCGAAGACACTCCAAGCTATAGTACCAAGAAGGCCATTTTCTGGTAGATCTCCTCTGTTAGTTATGCCCCCTATTAAGGCACCGCCTCTCACAATTGATTCCGCCAAGTAATCGTCTTCTAGATCAGACGCATTTATATCTCCTTGGTATTTCTTTGCTATTTTTGTCATGTTAGATAAAGTTGGCACGATGTGGTCATTTTGAAGTTCATTAATCTTTCTAAATGCTTTAGTAATCTCTATATTTTCTTTTATTTCGCCGCTCTTTACTCTCCTTTTAACCGTTTGGGCGGCTTGCTCCAAGAACAAAAGCCAGTAAGGCCAACGCTCGTAGACCGCTCTTGCAAAAAATGATGATTCGTTAGATAAGCCACGTTCCATGAGTTGTACAATATATTCAGATATAAGTTCGTCATAATTTGCTAATTCGCTAGTTGGCTTACCATCTTTACCTATTTTTGGATCAAATGATAGACTTGACCATATCGGCATCGTTTTAACAAGAAAATGTGAAATATAAACTCTAATTGTAGCGATAACCGAGCCTTCCAGAGAACCCAAAGTTGCAGGTGAAGCTACTTTATCATATGGATACTCCTGCACACATTCAGGGGCAAATTGTAATTTTTTATGTGGAGTAATGCTGTTCATCGCCTTATCAACAGTATCTTTTAAATCATCAATGAATAGGAAGTGAGTTTTTCCAACTTTTGGACTACAACCATCCTTCATCTCTGGTAGGAACACTTTTGATATTTCCATTAAACCCTCTTCTTTAGGAGGTGCAATATAAATATCTGGATTTGTAAATGACCCTCCGTATTCCGATGGATCTAGAAATTGAATTCTAGGATGGGATTTTTTTGCTCTACCAAATACAGCAGCATCTTCATCAAAGTCATACTCACCTCCATTTGGGGCTACATACTCTAAGTGGTCGGCAGTAATCTCAGTATTTTTACTACCATGTGTAAATGCAGGAGACATTCCACCATCTTGAGACACAATAGCAGATATTATTTTTTTACTAGCAATAGAGTTTAATCCGTCGATGATTGAGTCAACATCCGGATCAGTTACTTTGGCATTAAATCCTTCAAATATATTTAAAAGGTATTTTTTTAATATTATAGATTTATAAGAAGAGCTTTTTAGCTCGGATTCCGATGCTGTTAGTTTATTCTCATTCATCCACTTCTTAAACTCAGTGGTAACTGTTCTTTCTACTCTAAACCTTTTTAAGATATTTTCTGGTGACTTTTGTTTAAATTTATAATCAAATGCGTCGACGTAAACTTTGCCCCCGTTGTCTCCATCCACTCTGAATGTATCATTAACTTTGATGTTACTCTTCCAAGAGTAATCATCTGTTATTGGATATTGTATGGTTATGTTATCAGCCCCATTTGAAAAGTCCAAATCTGTAAGCTTATCCCTAAAAACCTTACCAACTGTATCAGGAAACTCTTCATATGTTGGGTATAGGAAGAATGTTGTAAATCTCATTAGTTTGAAAAATATATTATTTCTCGCAATAAAGTGAAAATTAAGTGTATATCCTTGCTTGTCTGCTAATATAGTACTTAAAATACCGGGTGTATCATTCCACGCTCTTGGGTCGATTGGCCATCTCCACAATATCATATCATCAAGAAAGGCTGCCTCTAGACGCTTAAACATTCCTTCTGTTGCTTTGCCTACAAGATCTTGGAATTGTTCATTTTTCAGAACTTCAGATACACCGGTAGATACTTTACAATCTGGGTCTGACGGAGACGATAATGCATTGTCCAGTGCCTGACCAAGTAGTCCATCTGGGCCATTAGTCATTATGTCAGCAATATCTGCTAGGTCGGATTTCCTTCTTTCATTCTGGCGATCAATAAAATCCTTTGCTGTTTCAGGATCTAAACCAGCTTCTTCTAAAGCTCGGGCTCTTTCATTGTTCCACAATTCTAATTGATCATCTGTTAGACAAATACTTTCGTCTAGCGGAGACTCGTCTTCGTCTTCTAGTAAATCTCGAAGATTTTGTATCTGGGATGCTGTCAGTAAATTACCAACCTGCGAAAAAAGACTGGTCATTTTTTCAGGGGTGCCCAGTATTTCAGCATGTTCTGGGTGTTTGGCTGCAATAAAAGTAGCTAAGTTCTTCATAAAGCCTAAGTCCTGATCTTCAGGGTTTGAAGATATTGCTCGCATATATTCCTTCTTAGTACCAATTAAAGACATAGTCATCGCAACATCTTTTGCTGCGTCACTTGGTAGCGATGGGGCAGCGAGATTTAGCACTGCGGCGGCATGGTCATCTCTTTCGTCTTCTGGTTTTTCGTTACCACAGAAGAAATCGTCGATGGCGTTCCTCCAACCAACATCTCCAGTCAGAGCAGCCCCTACGGCCCGGCCTGCTGCTGCTAGTGTTTTACAGCCAATATCAAAAACAATTGAAAGCAATTTAAATAATATTGCAAATATAATCTCTGTAACTACCCTTTTAAGAGCCTCGACAAACGCATTCGCCAATAATCTTAAAAAGTTCCAGCCATTAAAGGTTGGTAGATTTTGAAGTGTTGGGAGAGCCAATCTCGTGTTACCGGGACCACATGGGTCAAAGGTCAAGCTACTTAGAAAACTTGATATGGGAGGGTATATAAATGATTTTACTGGACAATTTAGACCAGCTAAAAAATTTCCTATTAACTTAACACCCGGAACCTTATCTATGATGGATATCAATTCTTGTATTTCTGCTGTTTCCATTATGGCTTCCACATAAGCCATAGTTATTGCTTGCTGGACATTTCCGGCTGCTGTTCCAAACGTTCCCTGATCTATATCGTCATCAGGAGACAGCCCTGAAACCAAAGCCTTGTCATACTTTTCTCTTTCTCGGGATTCCATATATTCTTTTTCGTCCGGATCTGATATGTCCCATAGCTGGTAGGAATTTAATTCATCTAACGTTTTGTCGTTAGCACTAACTTTTTTACCAAGATTAACTTTTTCTTTATTTAATTTTTCAATCTCTTTTTTCCAATCAGATATCAAATCTTCTTTGATTTTATTAATCCTGTCTTCTGTTTTGGCGCTGGTAGCGTTATCGATGTATTCCGTGTATTCGGCATCAGCTTTAGTTTTGGCTTTTTCCGCCGATTTTAAAGCCTTTTTCGCATCAGAAACTTCATCCTCGTTTCTGGCTATATCCTGTTTCAATATTCTAATTGTGTCTTTGATTTCTTCTATATCGTCTTTAAGGCCATCGATTTCTTGTTCCTGTTCTAATGTGATGTTTTTCTTGTCAACACTATCAGTATATTTTTTAAGATCCTGTTTAGCAGCCTTAAAGGCATCGCTGTAACTACCTAATTCAGCTTCTTGTTCGGCTACTAATGTGTTTAGGTCATTCAGCGTTTGTTTTGCACTTTGCAGAGCAAATTCTTTTTCTTGCATAGACGTTTTTAGAGTATCCTCTTTATTACCCTCTTCTATCAGCAGATCTCTAGTCAAGGAGCCCGTATCCTGAGATCCCGTTGTTCCTTGCTCTTTTAATCTTTGATTTATATGATTTCTAGTATCATCTCCAACTTGACCGTTAGGCTCAAGGCCTCCCTGAGTTTTTTGGTACATTGTTACAGCTTTCTTGGTGTTTGAGTCAAATTCTCCATTAACGGGGACAGTGTAACCTAGGGCTTTCAAGGCATTCTGTAAAGTAGTTACTGGTTCTCCTTTTGAACCTCTAGATAATAACTGGTCACTGGTTAGTAGAGGGGCCAAGGGCTTCAGCTTTCCTTCTTGAGTTAACTCTCTTCTCCTACCCTCTATAGTACACTGTTCGGGATTTGAAAGGCAAAATTGTAACTCTTCCACTCTCTTAATCATATCTTCAGCTTTTGTTGCAAGAGAGGCATTTTCTTGCAATGCAGTATCGACTTTTTCAGATTTTTCAAAAACGGCTCTTTCAGCCGCTTGGTCTATTGCTTTATCTAATGAGCCGGGCCGGTATCCGGTTTCCCATGGAGCAGGCATATTTCCGAACTCTTGTTTAACCAATGCTCGAATTCTTTCTTGTTTATCCTGTGGTAGTCCCTCTATAACCTTCTCTAGGGCTGCTCCGGCCATAGATGATAGCGCCTTTTTGGCCAAGACTCTCATCGAATCTTTGAAACTCATTTGAGACATTAAGCATTGTATTGCTTTCAAGGTCAATTCAAAAAAATTACAAGGATTCATTGCTTGAAGTAGCTTTTTTAATTTATCATCAGAGCCGTTAACAGCGTCGTAGCTCTCTTTTATATCTTTAAATATTTCTTCTAAAATAGACGGTTCGCCTATTTTTGATAGTTTATTTCTTTCCCATTCTTTAAAATATTTTTCATCTAGACTTCCGTCTTCTTTGATTGCAATCGGAACCGGTGATTTGGAAGATAAGGAACGGCATGCTTCTTTGTTCACCGCGTACAAAAATAATTCTGAAAATCTACCAACTGCGTCATGTACAAAGTCATCTATACCGTCTAGACCAAGTTTATCGGCTAAACAATTAACAGCTTGACCTTCTTTTATTTTTTCTGAGGAACCATAGTTTATAGCCAAATCAGGATAAATGTATTTTAAAGAAAAATCTAACCACCCAATAGTTTCTCTCGCGTTTAAATCAGACATAATATCTTCAAAATTTGCAATAAACCCAAGAAGGGTTTGGTCTTTATTAACCTTTTTCAAAAAAGATTTTAAACCTTTAGACAGCTTTTGATATGGGCAACCTTCTATTTTAGCGCCTACTCTCTTGAGGGTAAACGGTCTTTTTTCATCACTAGTATCAAAAACAAACTTAATCTTCCAAGGCATACTAGGGGTTCGGAATCCTCCAAAAGTAGAATAGGTAAATCCATTTTTAGTTAAAAGAGTTTCTAAACGATTTTCAAAAAGCTCAAGCCTTTTAGAATAAAACTTTATATAGAATTTTTCTCCCGACTCTTTGTGGTATAAAGAGCCATTTTGATGTCTGTAGAAGAAAGCCTGAAATTGTGCGAAAGAGCCAATTGCCTCTCTTAGTTTCGCCAAGTCCGTGCGGAGTCTTCTTGGAGATATAAACAAAGTTTGTGGGCTAGTATTTACCTCTGGTAGTTCTGGTGCCTGAGGTATCTGATCGAATATATACGCAGGTATAGCGATCAGAACTTTCATTATACTATCTGCATATCCAGTGAAGTGATAATCTTTAGCTAAAGCGTAAAGCTCTAAAGCATTGAGATTTTTTACCTGTGGAAATTTTTTCTTAAGCTTTTTGTCTATGTTTAGAATGGTATAAGATTCTGAGCCTTGTATGTTGGTTGATTTTTTACGTTCCTTTAGAAAATCAGATAAATCAACATCTAGAATGTCTCGACACTCCGAATCCATAACCCCTGAATCCCCATACGCTTCTTTGAGGTTGGGCAAGGGTCCTGCTTCTGCTGTAATCTTTAGGTCTTTAACCCCTATTAACCCTACTCTCTCTCCCGAGGCTTTTAAATTTGTACCATCAAAAAAGTCATCCAATTCTGATACTAGACTAGGGTCTTCGTCGACGTATGATGCGCATACAATCTTGTCTGTTTCCAATTTATCAAAATGACGCAGAAGTAGCCTAACCCCGGGTCTTATATAGGTCTTAAGCAGCTTTTTAAATGGTAGCTTTGATTTTTTTATTGTACTTGGACTATGAGAATCCCCACGGCTATTCACCGTAACTGAAATCATGTATTCGCATGTCTTCTTATTTAAATAAGGCTCTTCTGTTGTATACCATGTCGGCTCAATATAGCTTGAGTCTGGAATACATGATGGGCAAGGGGGCTTCGGTGGCTCCGGTGGTGGTACAGGGGTTGCACATGGGTTACTTGTTTTTACTTCTGCCATTTTTTCCTCTAAGTTATAAATACTGTGTTGCTTACTATTGATCTTCCACCAGAAATCGTCAAATCATCTAAACCGTTGATTGCGTTAATTCTAGAATTTAAATTTGTTATCATAACATCAAAGGTATTTATTATATTTGTTAAAAAGTTTTTAGCGAGTGGTGGACCAAAGTTTACCACGACGCCTGTTATTTCTATTAGTTGTTCTAATATATTCATTATAATTCTTAATACATCGGCGTCAGTTGTCTTCATCTGTTGTAGAAGAAATTCCTTTAGGTTTTCTCCTAAGACTGCTGGTTGAAGATCACTTTCTCTACCAGCACAAAGGTCAATTCTGCCTTTAGTGATTCTAGATCCTAAGGCTGTTTTTTCTCCTCCCATTCCAAGGCCCTGAAAATTTTGAGTTTTAGCTGCATATATTCTTACACATTCTCTGCCTACGATCCTGACATGATCTGATTTAATTGCGATTGCTGCTTTGTTTTCAGCGGAGGGAGAAGTATTTCGAGTCATTCCTAAATATCCATCAATGCCCCCTTTTCCAAGACATCTCTGGGACATATAAATTCTTGCGGCATCGGTTGCAAAATTACAACTAGTAAGAGATTCGGGACCTTTTGGTTTTTCTTTTTTCTTAACCTTCTTAGCAGATACAGAGGCGTTAAGGCCAACGACCATGTCAATCATACCGCATGCTGTTTGTCCATTTCCGGACCCGCCAGAAGCAATTGAAGCTGGTCTGTCTCGTCCTAAAATAATAAAGGCGTTATTCTTACCCTTTATCACCTTTTCACATCCACCGCGTTCTCTTTTCGGAACATCTTCTACAACATCTGTGCAGAACAGTCCATCGTTAACACCCAACTCTACATGTTTTCTAGCTAATGCAGATATTAGCTCTGTAGGGTTGTATGCTGAAAATTTTTCATGTGACATATCTTCTCCATAATTTATTTTCTAGGTGAGGGTACACTGTGACCCCCATACTGCGCTGTCCAATCCCATGTTCTTCTAAATTCTGGTTTTGGGTTTTTGCCCCAGTTGAAATCCCAAGCGGGACTACTCTTGGCCCAATAAATATTGGGAACAACACTTTCATCTTTATGTCCAGTCCAAACATACAGCCAAGATCCACCTGTCCAAACTTCCCAAGCATGAAAGTGTACTGATTTTGCCCCCGGCTGTTTCCAAATGTTACCGTGAGTTGATAGACAACCAAAAGAGGTAGATCTCGTTCTGTGGGCCGCTGTCTCATGGGCAATTGCACCGCGACCGTCCTCTCTTGAGTTCCACGGCTCCAAACCCATAATTTTCAACGCTCTTCGGGCACTAGACCCCTTTGGAGGAGGGCTCTTTCTTTTAAAAGTCCGCTTTCCTCCCAAAACCTTCATTCCCGGGCTTGTACTGTTTGCACCATTGTTCCAATCCAGTGCGCCACCGCTAGTTTTTCCGCCTTTCCTATATGCTGGTCCTTCTACGAAGCTACCTCTACCGACACCACCCCATGTATACACTAAAAGACCGGCGGTCTTTGGGGTTCTTCCTGTTCGTAAATCATACGTCCATGTGTTTTTTGTGTTTTTGGATAAGGTTGTATCCACAATGGTTAAGAGGTGGGGCTTTTTAACCGTATATTTTTCAGCGTTGTTTCTCCCATGGGGAACCTGTGGCCATAATGGGTTATTCTTTTTATTCATCCACCAGTCCATTCTAGCTAGGGCATAGTTGAAGATTTTTGGATCAGGAGATGTGGTTGGCTCGCCCTGCTCTACCCCAATGATGCCACTTGGCCAATGAGCCTTCGAGGCAGCAGATATTGTACCCGGTCTGGAACCAACTCCTGCACCACTAACCAATCCTCCTGCGGTTGAAAAGCCACCCGGACCACCAACTCCGGGACCGAGAACACCACCGACTGTGCCTAATGTAGATAATGTTATTTGGCCACCGGGAGGGCCACCTAGGGCTTCTATACAAGCAGCATCAAATCCGCCTTCTGCTCTTTTTAATCTCTGTAGCTTAAATCGAGGACCTCTTCTTTTGCCTTCGGAGCCCGGACCTTGTATATCA